>Ga0335074_10001336_pt1 | contig 33532 bp, 25 predicted proteins | sample Lox_Sample_23_FD_206715 | JGI IMG/M metagenome (GOLD analysis project Ga0335074, IMG submission 206715) | Soil microbial communities from Loxahatchee National Wildlife Refuge, Florida, United States - Lox_Sample_2.3 | ecosystem: Environmental > Terrestrial > Soil > Wetlands | place: USA... | reverse complement strand
CTGAGGGACCCGGGTCATGAGGGACTGGCGTGAGCTGGGGTGGGCGCGTGCTGAGGGACCCGGGTCATGAGGGGCTGGCGTGAGCTGGGGTGGGCGCGTGCTGAAGAAGCCAGGGCGCGAGGGCCTGGCATGACGAACCTCGCGCGGGCGATCGTGGAGCAGGCCCAGGCCCGGCCTGGGCTGCGTCTCGGGGCCATCGACGACCAGCTGGAACTCGCCGACGCCGTTGGGCTGGCCGCGGCGCGGGCCCGGGGGCTGCTCGATAGCGGGCTGCGGCCTGGCCAGCGGGTCGCGCTGGTCGCGCCCACCTCGACCGACTACGTGCTGACCTGGCTGGCCTGCCTGCTGGCCGGGACCCCGGTCGCGCTGGTCAACCCCAGCTACCCAGCCGAGCTGACCGGCCGGATGCTCGCGCCGCTGGCGCCCGACCTGGTTCTCGGCCCCGGGGAAATCGCGCTCGCCAGGACGGCCGGGCACGCCGATCCCGCTGGGCTGCCCGGGCTCGGCGCCGACGCCTTCGCGGTGGTGTCCTATATGCACACCTCGGGCACCACCGGCCTGCCGAAGTTCTGCGCGCAGACCCACGACTACTTCGCCAGGCTCGCCGCGGCCATGGCCGGTGCGCTGGACCTGCACCCCGACGACCGGGTGCTCGCGCCGCTGCCACTGTTCCACATCAACCCGATGGGCTACGGCATCATCACCGCGCTGCTCACCGGCGCGGACGCGCTCACCACGGCGAAGTTCTCGGCCAGCGGGTTCTGGCCCGCGGTGACCGGCGAGCGGGTCACGGTGCTGATCCTGCACGCTCCGCCGGTGCAGATCCTCAAGCGCGCCACGTCTACGCAAGACGCGGCCGGGCACCGGGTGCGCACGATGTTCTACGCCGACGCCGAGTTCCTGGCCCGCTTCGGCGTCCCGGCCGCGGTCTCCGGCTACGGCTCTACCGAGGCGGGCGGTATATCCCACCTGGCCCGGTGGTCCGCGACCGACGACATCCCCGCCAACGCCAGCAGGCACGGCGGGCCCGGCCGGGCCGACATCGACTGGCGGGTCGACGAGGACGGCGTGATCTTCGTGCGCGAACGCGAGCACGCCGCGCTGTTCGACGGCTACGTGACCGCCTCCGGGCTCGACCCGGCGCGTGACGCCGGCGGCTGGTTCGACACCGGTGACCTCGGCCGCGCCGACGGAAAGGACTACCTGGTGTTCCTGGAGCGCGCGGCCGAGTCGATCAGGGTCAAGGGCGAGTTCGTGCCGATCCCGTTCGTGGAGGATCACCTCGCCGCTGTCGCCGGCCTGACCGACCACGCGGTGTGGAAGCGCAGGGGCGCCCTGGTCGACGACGAGGTCGTGCTGTACGCGGTCGGGGACCCGCTGCCGCTCGACCAGCTGCGGACGCGGATCGCCGACCTGCCCTCCTTTATGCGGCCGGTGGCCGTCGCCCGGGTCGGCGCGCTGCCGCGGGACGCCGCCGCGGGCAAGGTGCAGCGCCGGCTGCTCACCGACCAGCCGGTCCTCGACTGGGTTGAACTCTCTTGACCAGCCTTAACGCGACGCCAGCCCCGGACTGGGCGCACGGCATGGCCGATCTGCACGTGCATGCATCGCCCAGCCTGCTGCCACGGCATGGCGACGACGCCACCACGGTCGCGGCGGAGCGCGCGGTGGGCTTCAGCACCGTGGTGCTCAAGGCCCACGAGGGCAGCACCGCCGAGCGCGCGGCAGTGGCGGGCGGCGACACGTTCGGGGGGGTCGTCCTGAACAGCCCGGTGGGCGGGGCGAACCCGGACGCGGTGCAGGTGGCCGCGAGGCTGGGCGGGCGGGTGGTATGGATGCCGACGGTGTCGGCGCGGACGCACAAGGCGGGCGCGGCTTCGCCCGAGCTCGCGGTGCACCGCGGGTTCGAGCTCGGGCCGGTCGAGGTGATCGACGGCGGGCGGCTGCGGCCGGAATGGCTGGTCGTGCTCGACGTGGTCGCCGAGCACGACCTGCTGCTGGCCAGCGGGCACCTGTCCGCGGCCGAGACCGTGACGCTGTTCACCGAGGCGCAGCGCCGTGGCGTGCGGCGGCTGCTGGTCAACCACCCGATGATGGCGTTCCTCGGCTGGAACGATGAGGCCGCTGCGACGCTGCGCTGCCTGGACGCGTACCTGGAGCTCGGCATCCTGCCCGACCTCCTGGGTGGCCCCGGCCGGTCCAGCCTCGCGCTCGCCGACACGTACCCGACCTCGCTGCTGGCCTTCGGCGGCGACCTCGGCCACGCGGCGCACGACCCGCCCGCGGTGGCGGTCGCGCCGTGGCTGCACGCGCTGGAGCGCCGGGTCGGCCCGGTCCGCGCCGAGGCGATCATGACCACCCAGACCCGAGAGCTGCTGCTGCCATGAGGGAGGGACACAGCGTGAGCGTCGTGGCGGAGGTGCGCCAGTGAGCGTCGTGGCGGAGGTGCGCTGGTGAGCGTCGTGGCGGAGGTGCGCCAGTGAGCGTCGTGCCGGAGGTGCGCCAGTGAGCGTCGTGCCGGAGGTGCGCCAGTGAGCACCGTCGCGCTGCTGCCAGGGGACGGAATCGGCGCCGAGGTCCTGGAAGGCCCGGTGGCGTTGCTGCGCCGGCTCGAACGCGACGGCGCGCCGGTCCGGCTGACCGGGCCGTGGCCGTACGGGACCACCGGGTGGGTGCAGACCGGCGCGATCCTGCCCGCCGAGACGGTAGCCGCGTGCCGGGACGCCGACGTGATCCTGTCCGGCGCGGTCGGCACGCACCCCGGCGTCACGCCCGAGCAGTGCCCGAACCCCGAGGCGGCGCTCATCGAGCTTCGTCACGCCTTCGACTTGCGGATCAGCGTGCGCACCGTCTGCGTCCCGGGCGCGCAGGACGTGACGATCGTGCGCAACATCACCGGCGGCGCCTACGCGGGCCCGGACCGGCACACCGAAAGCGACGGCGTCGGCCCGGCCGAGGACCTGCTGGTGCTCGAGCCCGCGCGGGTGCAGGAGGTGTTCGACATCGCGGTTGGTTACGCCAGGGAGCGCGCCGGCTGCCGGGTGATCAGCGTGGACAAGGCCAGCGTGTTCGCCACCTCCCGGCTGTGGCGGCGGATCGCGCGCGCGACGGCCGCGGCCTCGGGGATCGCGATCGCCGACGTGAACGTCGACCGCGCCGCGTACGAACTGGTCGCGCGCGCCCACCTGCCCTCGGTGATCGTCACCGAGGGCATCTTCGGCGACATCCTGTCCGACGTGGTCTGCGCCCGCGCGGGCTCACCCGCGCTGTGCGGCTCGGCGACGATCAACCCCGACCGCCGGTTCGGGAACGGGGCCACGGCGTTGTTCGAGCCGGCCCACGGCTCGTCGCCGCATCGGACGGGCAGCCGCCGGTCGAACCCGGCCGGCGCCTGGCTGGCGGTCGCGGACCTGCTCGCCTGGTGCCCGGATCTCGCCGGCCTCGGCCTGCACACCGCGGTTCGCCGAGGCCTCGACGCCGTGCTCGCGGGCGCCGCGTCAACGTACGATCTGGCCCCGCCCGGGGCCGAGGTCATCGGGCTTGACGAGTTCAACGCCCGCGTGCTCGACGCCATGACACTGGAGGCGCACCGGTGACGACGCCGTTCGCGGAACTGCACCACATCTGCATCGTGGTTCGCGACATCGAGGCCAGCGTCGCGTTTTACTCCTCGATCGGGATCGGGCCGTGGCGGGACTATCCGCCGCTCACCGAGTACACCCGGCTCACGGTGCCGAACCCGGACGCGTTCTACGCCTTGAAATACAAGCTCGCCGACGTCGGCGGCGTCCAGTTGCAGCTGTGTCAGCCGCCCGAACTCGACTGCCCGCAACGGCGTTTCCTCGACTCCCGCGGCGAGGGCGTCTACCACATCGGCTTCGAGTCCGACCTCGACGAAGCCGCGACGGCCGCGGCGGGCCTCGGCCTGAACGTCCTGGCCCGCGGCCAGCGGGACAACGGTTCTGGGTTCATCTACTTCGACACGGCGGACGCCGCCGGCGTGGTTCTGCTGGCCCGCAAGACCGCCAGGTGACACCGTTTGTCTCTGCGATACTGGTGCGATGCCCGAGACGATCATCCCGATGTCGACCACAGACAGCCTCCCGGAAGCACAGCACCAGGGCCACGTGATTAATCGCGCATGCATATTGACCAGCCGGGACCATCCCAATCCGGGGTCGGCCAGGGACGGGCTCGCCGAGTGGGCGCAGAAAAACAACTTCGACGCGGTGATCGGCGTCCGTTTGGTGGCCACCGCGGAAGTGCTCACACCGGCCGAGATAACGACCGAGACCAAATGGGCCGCCTACGGGACGGCCATCGGCTGGTAGTCATAAGATGTTGCGGCCGTCGGGCGGGAAGGTCCGCTGCATCGCCGCAGGTCGACGCTACTCTAGTCGTCTAGACGATAATAGTGTGGCACTATTTCTTACTTTGTACAGAGATGGCATTGTGGTTCATCTCAGGGAGCTTCCAGCTTGCGTGGGAAACAAGATCGGCAGAGTTCACTCATGGGGCTATGGGAGTCTAGAGGTAGTTACAAGCCCAATACGTGAAAGATGGCCAAAACCCGTTCCTCGGTGGTAAACCGAATCATGTGCTAATGCGTCTAGCCAATGTGACGTCGCCAGAGTCCGATCCTGGATAGTGATGACGAGGACCGGACACCCGCGCCTGGCGACCCGCGTGTGGGGGGTGTGTGATGCGCCTTGTTGTCTGTGACGCCAACCGGATTCTGTGCGAGGCCTTGGCTGCCGCGCTGGAGGCACGTGGTCATCAGGTATTAGCTTTAGCCACCACCGTCGATGATTGCGTCGAAGCGGTCGCTGGCTGCCAGCCCGACGTTTGCGAGCTGGACCTCCATCTGCCTGATCCGAAAGACGGCCTGCGGGCCGTGCGCGAGATCCGGTGCCGCTGCCCTGGTACGGCGGTGCTGGTCGTCTCGGACCTAAGGGACCCGGGCATCTGGCAGCAGGTCCGCGGGCTCGGGGTTGCCGGGCTTGTCGGCAAGGATCGCAGCGTCAGCCAGATCGCCGAGGCGCTGAACATGATCGACGAGGGCAATCCCGTGTTCGACCCCGCTCCGGCACAGGAGCCAGCGGCTTGCGCCGCGGTGCCGATCCTGCTCACCCCGAGAGAGGCCGACGTGCTGCGGCGGCTCGTCGCTGGCCAGGACACCCGGCAGATGGCTCTCGAGATGAACATCGCGATCAGCACCCTCCGGACCTACGTACGGAACCTGCTGGCCAAGCTGGGGGCCCACAGCAGACTCGAGGCGGCAGCCGTCGCGAGCAGGGCTGACCTGGCGCTGGTGCTGTCCGGCGTGGGTGCGCCACCCGGGGCCGGGCAGGACGGATTCCTCCATTCGGCGTAGCCGCACCACGACAAGCTGGGGTTCTGCCGGCCACGGCGGTACGGAAGGCTATGCGACATGGCGGTCAGGCTCCTCATCCTGGTAAAGGAACGGGCCTTCGCCGACGCGCTGTCCACTCGGCTGGAAGCCGAGCAGGACGTAGAGATCGTGGCGGCCCTGCATACCAGGAAGCCGTCTCCGAACTTGTTCACCGGCAGCCGGGCGAACGTCCTGCTGATCGACGCAGATCTGCCCGATGACGCCGCGCTGCATCTCTGCGAGGAACTGTCCCAGCGTGGTGAGGCTCCCTCGGTGATCTTGCTCAGCCAGACCTCGGACCCTCGGTCGATCGTGCGGGCAGTAGGCGCTGGCGCTGTCGGCTGGGTGCGCAAGGATGAATCGCTCAGCCGCCTCATCGACGTGATCCACGGCGCCGCCAAGAGCGAGACGTGGCTGCCTCCCAGCGAGACGGGAGAGGTCCTGCGGCTGTTGTTGCGCGGGCCCGACGCGGAGCCGGAGGAGACTGCCCAAGCCCTGGCGGTGCTGACTCCGCGCGAGCGGGAGGTCCTGGCCTGCTTAGCCGAAGGAACGGCGCGCCGTGAGGTAGCGGGTCACCTGCACATGTCTCCCAACACGGTCCGGACTCACGTGCAAAACATCATGAACAAGCTCGGCGTGCACTCGGTCCTGGAGGCCGTCGCGCTGACGCGCTCGCACCTGCCCGGCCAGCCTGCCGGGACACCTCGATCGGGGCACCCCGCAACCCCGGGGCCATCGCTGACGCTCGTGCGCCGGTGATGGCCATGAGCTCGGTGCGCAATATGGGGCAGGGCGTTCCGTTCACGGACCTGGCGGCGATGACTCACGAGGTCCGTGCCGCCGTCGAGCACAACTGGTCGCTCCTACTCGACTCGAGCAGATTCATGGGAGGGCCCGCGGTCGAGAACTTCGAGCACGCGTGGGCGTCGTATTGCGGCGTGCCGTATGCGGTTGGCGTGGGCAGCGGGACCGATGCGTTGCTGCTGACCCTGCTGGCCCTAGGAATCGGCGCCGGTGACGAGGTTGTCGTGCCCGCCAACACATTTATCGCGACGGCCGAAGCAGTCGTCCTCGCCGGGGCGAGGCCGGTCTTTGCCGACGTGAGTCCCGATACCCTCTTGCTCACGCCCGCCCAACTCGAAACGGCCATCACTCCCCGGACCGCTGCCGTGATCGCCGTTCATCTTTACGGCCAGATGCCGGACATGGACGCGCTGGCCCGGAGTGCAAACCGAGCGGGCGTGGCACTGATCGAGGACGCGGCACAGGCCCACGGCGCGACGTGGCGTGGCCGCCCGGCCGGGTCGATCGGCGTGGCGGGCTGCTTCAGCTTCTACCCAGCCAAGAACCTGGGCGCCTTCGGCGACGCGGGCGCCGTGGTCACCGCTGATACGGAGCTTGCGGACCGGGTCAAGAGCCTGCGCGAGCACGGCCGTAGTCAGCGGTCCCGCTACGATCACGAACTGATCGGCACCAACGGCAGGCTTGACGCGATGCAGGCCGTGGTGCTGGCCGCCAAGCTGCCCAGGCTGGACGCCTGGACCGAGGCTCGCCGGTCGGTAGCCGCCCGTTACCGTGCTGCGTTCCGCGGCGGCCCAGCGTGCATGGTCCCGGAGGAGCCCGGGTCTCTGGGCGCCTACCATCTGGCCGTCATCCGTGTGGCCGACCGCACCGGAGTGCAGCGGCAGCTCACGACGGCGGGGATCGAGACCCAGGTGCACTATCCGACCCCGTGCCATGGGCACCCCCCGTATCGGCGGTTCGCTGCGCGCCCGCTGCCGGTCGTCGAGGAGTCCGCCGGCCAGATCCTCTCGCTGCCGATGTTCCCGCACCTGACGGACGACCAGGTGATCCGGGTGTGCGATGCGGTCCGGGGTGCTCTGGGGACGAGGGAGCCGGTCCCGGCATGACGCGAAGCTGCTCCCCGCTAACCCTTGCTGGATAGGCATCCGGGATTACCGCCGCAAGACGCCAGTTTCAGCGCCCGATGGCGCCACGTGCATTTAGCGCGGGCCTGGCTTCCTTGGATTCTTTAGTGCGTCGAAATTGCGGGTGCGGCCGTGTTTACTTTCGCAACCCCAAAATATGCGGCATGCAAATACGTCAGATGAAGGCTGTGACCAGCGAAGTCCCGCGCTAGGTTCGATAACTGTTCGAGGGTCCGGAATACTCAGCGATCCCCCGCACGCTCGAGTTCCGGCTATTCAGCGTCGGCAGAAATCAGGGATCTCGTGACGGACCTTTCGGAAAGACGGGAATCGCGGCAGCAGCGCCGGGGCACTGCGCCCAGGCCGGGTCGCGAAACGGCAATACGCGTGCTCGACATCGCAGTGTCGCTCGTCGCGGTCCTGGCCGCGGCTCCGCTGCTGGCTGTGCTGTGGGTGCTGGTGCGGGCGACCTCACGCGGCCCCGGGCTGTTCCGCCAGGAACGGGTCGGCCGCAACCTGCAGCCATTCACCATGCTGAAGCTGCGCAGCATGTACATCCGCCAGAGCGACCAGCTCCATCGCGAGTGCATCGCGGGACTGGTCTCAGGCGAGCGAGGGCCCGGAGCGCACGGGTTGTTCAAGCTGGAGGCCGATCCCCGGGTTACGCCGGTCGGGGCATGGCTGCGCCGGACCAGCATGGACGAGCTGCCGCAGCTGTTGAACGTGCTGAAGGGCGATATGTCACTGGTGGGGCCGCGCCCGGCGCTGTCATGGGAGGTGGAGATGTGGCCCTCGACCTACCCGGATTACAAGCGCCGGTTCGAAGTCAGGCCCGGGATGACCGGGTTGTGGCAGGTGAGCGGCCGCAGCAAGCTGCCAATGCAGAGGTGGCTCGAGCTTGATGCCGAGTACGTCCAGCGGCGTAGCTTCGCTCTCAACCTGGTGATTCTCGCCCGCACGCTGCCGGCCCTGTTCCGGGGCGGCGCGTCGTGACGTCCAGCGGGCGGAGCTTGCGTCCGGCGCTCGCTTCAGGTTTCCGCGACCCGGAGCACCCCGGCGGACTCGGTGTACCTCTCGCCGGTCTGTGGGCAACGCCAACCGCCGTCGCCGTCGTGGAGCAGCCGCACTCCGGCGCGCCCGACCCATCCGATGCGCCGTGCGGGCACGCCGGCGACCAGTGCGAAGTCCGGCACGTCCCGGGTAACCACGGCGCCCGCGGCGACCAGCGCCCAGCGGCCAACCTGGCGGCCCGCCACGACGACGGCTCGCGCGCCGAGCGCGGCGCCCTCCCTCACGACCACGCCCATCGCGTCCCAGTCCTCTGGCCGCTTGAGCCTCCCGGCCCCGTCAACCGCGCGGGGAAACAGGTCGTTGGTGAGGACGGCCGCGGGGCCGATGAAGACGCCATCTTCCAACCGAGCCGGCTCATAAACGAGCGCGTAATTCTGCAGCTTAACGTTGTCACCGATAGTCACGCCGGGGCCGACATAAGCACCTCGCCCCACGATGCAGTTGCGGCCCAGGCGCGCACGCTCCCGTATCTGCGCCAGGTGCCACACCCGAGTGCCGCTGCCGAGCACGGCGCTGTCGTCAACGTCGGCTGTGGGCTGGACTTCCGAATCAAGCCGGTCCATATCGGTGGTCACCTTTCGATCCTCACGCCTTATCGGCGGTGGTCGCCATCAGCCATTCAAGCCCATGGACGGAGCCATGTCTGACACCGATGTCGCCATTATCGGCGCGGGGCCGTACGGCCTTGCCGCTGCCGCGCACCTGCGTCGGGCCGGAACCGATGTGGCGTTGCTCGGCGACCCGATGTCGTTCTGGCGGGGCATGCCCTCCGGCATGCTCCTGAGGTCGAACTGGACCGCGACATGTATCGCCGACTGTCACGGTCCGCTGTCCCTCGATGCGTACTGCGCCGCGAGTGGCCTCCGGTTTGACCGGCCGGTCGCTCTTGCCCACTTCATCGAGTACGGCATGTGGGTCCAGGAGCAGGTCGCACCCGACGTCGACCGTCGGCTCGTGACCACGCTGGACGTCGGCGATGGGGGATTTGAGTTGCTCCTCGCGGATGGGGAGCGGCTGACAGCCCGCCGCGTCGTCGTGGCCGCGGGCATCGCGCCGTTCGCCCACCGCCCGTCGTTTGCGGCGGGACTGCCGCCCGAGCTTTGTTCTCATACCTGTGATCACCGGGACCTTCGCCGGTTCGCCGGGAAGCGTGTGCTCGTCGTCGGAGGGGGGCAGAGCGCGCTCGAGTCCGCCGCACTGCTGCGTGAGAGCGGTGCCCAGGCCGAAGTGTTCGCCCGCGCGGACCACCTGAACTGGCTGCACGGCGGGAAGTACCAGCGCATGCTCGGTCGGCTGGCACCCCTGGTTTACGCTCCCACCGATGTCGGGCCCATGGGCCTGTCCCGGCTGGTCGCCCTGCCCGACGTGTTCCGTCGGCTGCCGCGCCGCGTCCAGGATCCGCTTGCCTACCGGGCGATCCGCCCGGCCGGTGCCGCATGGCTCACGCCACGGCTTCGAGACGTGCCGATCACGCTGGACCATTCGATCGCATCGGTCACCCCCGGGAGGGCTGATGATCTGCTGGTCACGTTCGCGGACGGTGATAAGCGGGCCGTCGATCATGTGCTCCTCGGCACCGGCTACCGTGTCGACATAACGCGCTACCCGTTCCTGGCACCGTCGCTGCTGGCGCGGGTCAAGCGGGCTGGAGGCTACCCGGTACTGGGGCGCGGCGCGCAGTCATCGGTCGCAGGCCTGCACTTCATCGGCGCCCCGGCCGCGTGGAGCTTCGGGCCGATCATGCGCTTCGTCTCCGGCGGGTGGTACGCAGGCCGGTCACTGGCCCAGGTCGTCACCGGCTCCGCAGAGCCCAGAGCGCAGGCAGCCCAGGCAGCCAGCATGGCCACGAGCGGTGACGCAGGATGAGCGCGGCAGCTCTGCTCGGCCCGGCGCGCCGACGCCGCATCCGCCAGGACCGGGCCACGGGCGCCGTCGTCATCGGTGGGGATCATCAAGGGCTGGGGATCGCCAGGAGCCTCGGGTGCCGCGGGATCCCTGTTCACGTCATCGACGATGAGACCTCCATCGCGCGCGCGTCGCGCTTCGTGCAGCACGTCACCCGGGTCCGCGATCTGCGCAGCGAATCATCGCTGCTCGACGCCCTTGCCTTGGCTCGCCGCAGGCTTGGGCGTCCCGGGTGGGTCGTCTACCCGACCCGGGACGAGAACGTCGCCGCCGTGGCGGCGAACCGAGATGTGCTCGAGGCAGATTTCAGGGTGCCGACCCCCGGACTGACCTCCGTCCGCAGGGTCTGGGATAAGCGGGAGACATACCGGCTGGCCGAGCAGCTGTCCATTCCGATACCCCGGACCTGGTTCCCGCGGGCAGAAGCTGACCTGACTGCGATCGATATGGATGGCCCGCTGGTCGTGAAGCCCGCGATCAAGGAGCACTTCTTCTACGTCACACGTGCGAAAGCCTGGCGCGCCGACACCTCGGCCGAGCTGGCGTCCAGCTTCCGGCGGGCCGCAGCGATCGTCGGGGACGGGGAGGTCATCGTCCAGGAGCTGATTCCCGGTGGCGGACAGGAGCAGTACGCCTACTGCGCCTTGTTCCGCGAAGGCCGTGCCATCGCGGACATGACAGTGCGCCGGTGCCGTCAGCACCCGTCGGACTTCGGCCGCGCGAGCACCTACGTTGAGACGATCTGCCTGCCGGACCTCGCGGCACCGTCGATCCGGTTCCTGAGCGCCATCGGCTATTACGGACTCGTCGAGCTTGAATTCAAGCGCGATCCCCGGGACGGCGCCTACAAGCTTCTCGATGTCAACGCGCGGACATGGGGATATCACACCCTGGGACGGGCGGCAGGCGTGGACTTCCCCTATCTGATGTTCCGCGACCAGCTGGGTCAGCGCGTCGACGAAGTGCATGCCCGGCCGGGCGTGCGCTGGGTCAGGCTCGCAACCGACCTTCCGAACGCGGTGCGCGATATCCGGTCCGGAACGATGCGGCCACGGGACTACCTGCGCACGCTTCTCGCCGCCAACACCGAGGCGGTCTTCTCCCTCACCGATCCGCTGCCGGGCCTGTATGAGATTGCCCTGCTGCCGTATCTCGCCGTCAGGCGCGGATTGTGACCGTCCGCCGGCAGTAAGGAGGACCCGATGTTTGAGGCGTCTCACCCGTTTGCCTTCTTCGACTATTACCGCGTTCCATACGAGGTGCAGTCGCCTCAGGATGCGAACGGCAACCTCGGGGCGCTGCTCGTGGGCCGGCTTCACCCGGTTCCGCGCACTGGCCACCCGGAGCGTTCGCTGTTCTGGCTGCGCGCCGACGCCAGCGGGACGTCCAGGCCGACGGCTGGCCGGCTCGGCCGGTACAGGCTGCATGACTTCACCTTCTTCGGCCACGTCGCCCCGGACGCCGCGGTTCCGGGCCTGCTGCCGTCGACTGGCGGCGGATGGGCCCAGGCCGATCCCGTTATCGGCGCCGGTGGCCAGCCTGTCGCCGCGATCTGGCAGGACCGAAACGGCAACGTGTTCCTGCCCTTCGATCCGGGCGAGGTGATGCGGCGCTTCTGGTCTGAGCAGTACCGGGACGTTGGACGCTCGGCCCTGACCGCCGTTGCTCATGCGGCCGCACTGCGTGGTTATTACCTCCTGCGGCCGGTCCTGCCGCGCCCGATGCAGCTGCAACTCAGGCGCGCCTTCACGCGGGCGCAAGGCAGGTCATCCTTCCCGGCGTGGCCCGTTGAGGAAAGCCTCCATGGCCTCTACGCGTGGCTGTTCGCGCTGACCGCCGAGCTCGCCGGCGCTCCAGTGCCGTTCCTCGACCTGTGGCCGGACGGGCGATCGTGGGCGCTGGTCCTGACCCACGACGTGGAAACCAGTGCGGGTCGGCGGGACATGCACCTGCTGCGGGACCCCGAGCGCGAACGGGGATACCAGTCGTCCTGGAACTTTGTTGCGCAGCGCTATCGCGTCGACGACGACCTGGTCCGCTCGCTTCAGGCGGAGGGATGCGAGGTCGGAGTGCACGGGCTGCGGCACGATGGGCGCGATCTCGGTTCCAGGCGGCTGCTGGAGAAGCGGCTCCCCGCGATGCGCAGCCATGCCCAGCGGTGGAACGCCGTCGGGTTCCGGTCACCGGGCACCCAGCGGCGGTGGGCGTGGATGCCCCGCCTTGGCTTTGACTACGACTCGTCGTATAGCGACACCGATCCGTATGAGCCGCAACCGGGCGGGTGCTGCAGCTGCCTGCCGTACTTCAACCAAGACATGGTCGAGCTGCCGATTACGCTGCCGCAAGACCACACGCTCTTCACGATCCTGCAGCATCCCGACGCGGACCTGTGGCTCCGCAAGGCACATCTGCTTCGCGAGCGGAACGCGATGGCCCTCGTACTCACGCACCCGGACTACGCGCACGACCCCCGGATTGCCGAGGGTTACCGCAAGCTGCTCGATGAATTCCGGGACGACGACAGCGCCTGGCGCGCGCTGCCGCGTGACGTCGCAGCCTGGTGGCGCCGGCGGGATGCATCAAGGATCCGGAAGAACGGTGACGGCTGGGCGATCGAAGGCCCCGCCGCGGGCGAGGGCAGAGTGCGGTTCGCGACGTCAGATTCGGTCGCACCGGAGCGTAGTCACGAGCAGGCACTGGCGGCGCCCGAGCCAGTCGGCCCGCCAGGCACTTCGGTAGCCGACCGGGCCGCCGGCCACATTCTGATGATCGTGGAGAACGTTCCCCTCGGGATCGACCAGCGGCTCCGTAAACAGGTCAGGGAGTTGCTCAGCGCCGGTTACCGCGTAACGGTGGTGACCAGACGGGATCCGGAGAACGCCAGCTACCGTGATCTGCCTGGCCTCGAGGTGCTTGATTACCCGGCACCGCGCGAGCCGAGCAGGATGACTGGTTATGTCGCAGAGTACGGTGTGTCATTTGGGTGGGCGGCCGTGCTCGCCACGGCGGCCAGGCTACAAGGCCGCATCGACGTCGTTCAGCTCTGCCAGCCTCCGGACATCTACTTCCCGCTCGCCTGGCCGCTCAGATGGCTTGGCGCCCACGTCGTGGTTGATCAACGCGATCTCATGCCGGAGCTGTTCGCCGCCAGGTACGAGCAGCCGACGCCGGGGGTCACGTCGATGCTGCGCTGGCTCGAGCGCCGGTCCCAGCGCGCAGCGGAGCACACGATCTGCACCAACGACTACTTTCGCGATCGCCTGATTGGCTCGGGCGCGAAACCCGAGCGGTTGACGATAGTGGGAAACGGTCCAGTTTTGGAGCGGATCAACCGGGCGGCTGCCGACCCGGGCCTTAAAGGCGACCACAGGTTCCTGTGTTGTTGGATCGGCAAGATGGGTCGGCAGGACCGCCTTGACCTGCTGCTGCGGGGGATCGCGTGCCTCGTGCACGACCTCGGGCGCACGGATTGCGGGTTCGCGATCCTGGGCGACGGGGAATCCCTCGATGAGACGCGGTCGGAGTCGGTCCAACTCGGGCTGAAGCCCTGGGTCAGCCTGCCCGGCTGGTTGTCTGAGGAGGAGGTCTTCACCTATCTCGCGACCGCAGATCTCGGGCTCGATACCTCCCTCCAGGAGGACATCTCCCCGGTCAAGGTGATGGAGTACATGGCCTGCGGCCTACCGTTCGTGGCCTTCGATGTCCAGGGCACCAGAGCGATGGGCCAGGATGCGTCGGTGCTCGTGGCACCCGCCGACATCGAGAGCTACGCACGGGGAATCGCCGCTCTTCTCGATGACCAGGCACGTCGCGCCGAGATGGGCGATGTCGGGAGGAAGCGAGTACGGGAGGATCTTGCGTGGGAGCGGCAGGCGGCCGCCTATCTGGACGTGATGCGGGGCCTCTGCCGGCGGAGCCGTCGGCGTTAGCACGTACGGTCACGGGTGGGCAGCAACGGGCACGGGCGGGCGGAGTTCCTGGGTGACGGAGCCGGGCTTGCGCGCAACCCACACGATCGTGTGACTGAGGCCGCGGAGCGGCCGCGGCAGGACGGCGCCGGTGACGGGAGCAAGGCCCACCCCTACCACCCGTTCGATGCGCAATCCCAGGTCGTGTTCCAGGAATTTCGTCATCGATGGGGCGGCAAAACCCCGCACGTGATCTCCGTCGCTGAGGTGCAGCGTCGTCGGCTGGCGCCCGGCCAGGAGCAGCAGGCGGTTGTGCAGGGCGGCCAGATTGGGGACGGCGACTACCAGGAATCCGCCCGGCTGAAGGACCCGGCACACCTCCTGGAAGGCAGGCACGATGTTCTTCACCGTGACGAGGTCGCGGTTCCAGACCACGAGTTGAAAGTGACCGCTGGGCGCCGGGAACTTTGCCGCCTCGAGGTCGACCTCCGACATGCTGGTCTCCGCACGTGCCTCAGGACCGCGCACGTCCTCCTGGTCATAGATAACTGGACGTTCCGGGCGGACAAGCTGGTCGCGGAAGAGCAGAGTCTGCAGACCCTGCTGGGCCTGGACCTGGAGCAGGCGGCTCTCCGACATCGCCAGGCTGCGGATCATGCAGGCGATCTCGCGTACGGCAGTCCTCTCGATCCGCTCATGCCTGCGAACCCGCGCGGACTGGTTTGCTGCGTGCTGCGTCAAAGCTCGGTAGTACGGATCGGCCTCGATGGAGCGGATGCTCGCTGCCCGTGTCGCCCGGTGCGAAGCGGCCGTCCGGCGTTGGCGGCGAACCCAGGGCAAGCGCGGCGACGACTCGGCCGCCTTCCCGTCCTTGACCGCGACCCCCCACAGGCCCGACCCAGTGACGTGCCCGGCCGCAAGCCACCTTCCTGGGCCGATGCGGTCGAGGAAGACCCGGAAGGCGAGGCTGTGGTCGATGTCATCGACGACAGCCACGCCGCCGGGCCGCAGGGCCGCCCACGCCGACCTGAGCTCGAAGAGCTGGTTGCGTCCCGTGTGAAGGCTGTCGTGGATGAACACATCGATGTTTCCGAGCTCGGCCAGCAGATGCGGGAGCCGCTCGCGGCTGGTCCCTGGCACGTACGTCCAGCGGGATCGCAGCTCCGCCGGGATCGCGATCCCGATCTCGGGGTGCAGCGCCGAATCAACCGCCGGGAGGTCAATGCTCCACAGATGACCGCTGCTATTGCGGGCCAAGCCCTCGAGAATTACCCGACTCGTGAGACCGTGAGCGACGCCGGTCTCCACCACCTTCACCGGGCGCACGTGCGCGACAAGGCACCAGATTGCCTCGGCGAATGCCCGGTCGGAGTCATTCCACCCGCCGTAGGAGAACATCCCGACCCGCACGCCGGCGCCGGTGAGGTCGGCGACGACGCCGTCCCAAACCCGATCGAACGAGGCCCTGGCCGGGCACGGCCAGGGCAGCCCCAGCGCAGCGTGCAGGCGCGCGGCCCAGTCTGTGACGGCGCCGTACAGATCGCCCGCGGGTATCCGGAGCTCCGCAAGCTGCCGCTTGTCCCGCCGCCGGTCCATGCGCCCCCGGAGGCGTTCAACGCCCTGCCGTGGGTGAAGCACCATGGAACGGGACGCACGCACTGTATAACCGAGCTGCATGTGCGCAACCTCCAGATCGATCTAGATGGCCGCTCGGGATTGCCGTGCCGCGATAGCGGCGACACGTGCCTGCCTGCTCACGCCCCTCAGATAGGCCCCGGGTCCCAGGAGCATTGATCGCCGTTGCCGCCGCTTGAGCTCTTCCAGGAGGGCTACCCGCGTGGAGGTGCGCAGGAAAACCGGCCCTCCGAGATAGCCCAGGCCGGTGGGCGCCAGCCGGATCAGTTCTGGAAGCACGCTGGACTTGTGCCGCAAGAGCGCCGCGTAATAAGCGGTCAGGCCAGTGCCGTATCCCTCCATCTGGTGGAGGAGATCTCCCAGGTTCCGGCGGTGGTCGTGTCGCATCAACGCTGCCGGCTCGTAGACGATGTTGTACCCGGCCAGTAGCGCCATGGACAGGGCGAGCAGGTCCTCCCCGGCACGGGCAGGCGTTCCCGGGCCCAACGCCACGTCGAAGCCTCCGATGCGCGCCAGTGTTTCCCGCCGGAAGGCGCTAGTGGGGGCGTTGTCAACCACTACGACTTCAAACCACGGGTACTCCTGCCGGCAGAGGCAGGGCAGCCAGGTCTGCAGCCGCTGTGGCCGGTCGCGGGTGCAGACAACGACGCTGATGAATGGGGCCGCTGCCAGCACCGCCCGGCGGCGGCTGAGGAACGGCCAGGCGGCGGGGTCGGCTTCCAGCCCATCGCCGGTCAGCTGACCCGGAAGGGGGAGCCCTGCTGCGGCGAAACGCTCCGTAACCGGCTCGCGGAACTCCTGCCAGAGCAGGGCGCCTAACTGGTGCGGGCTCAGCCCTTCCCGGGTGAGTTCCATGACGCACACGCCGACCGGTTCGGTATGCAGCCGCCCTAGCACCGAGATCAGCCGGTGACGTCCGTCGTAGCTCACAGCCGGGAGTGGCCCGGTAAGCTCCACGTCCATCATCCGGGTTGGCGAGAATCCCTCGTCGGCACTTGCCGCCGCCACTGCAACCGGGCGCGGCCCAGCCGCTGAAACAGTCATCCGATTAGCCCGTGACCGCCGGCACTAATCATCACCCGCGTCCCTTCAGCCGCAGCCGGGGCTGTCGTCCGCTTAAGGCGCTTGAATTCGCCCAGGCTTCCTGCAAGGTTTTGTCGACAGGTTCCCAGTAGCTGACTTCCACGCTTATTATCGGCATTCCCCGTTATGCCTGACATAGTAAGGGAGTGGTCAGCGTACCTGACATCCCTATCTGACGTAGCCGCAGCCGCACGCATGAGGGTAGCCGCAGCCTTGCTGATATCGGAGTTTAGGAATGATTCATTATCAGCGATGGGTGTGAGGCAGTGACGGACGCCGACGCTCGTTGTGCTTTGAGCCTGGCTGGGGCGCGCTCGTTCTCCTGCAGCAGGCCAGCTCAAGGGGATGGGCATGTGTGCAGCTGTGAGCTGCGGGAATCAGACACGACTGCCGCTATGGCCAGCGTCGTGCCATCGGGGTGCGCCGGAAGAGTTTTGCAATGAGAACAGACTGCGGGCGCGAGGCAAAGCTCTCGCAGTTCTGTCACGATTACGTGGCAGCTGACATGCCGGGTTCCGTCTACTTCTTACGCCATTTCGGCAGGACTCTATATGCCTTTCTCGCCATATGTCGGATGACACCCGTCAGGGCATACCTCTCCGATACTGTGGAGGGCGCCGCCATCCGTGTCGAGCTATCGCGGGGTTCGGTTATTCGCCGCACGGCATTCCCGCTGAAGGCCGTGCTCACGCTACCGCCCGATCCTGGTCAATATGAGCTAGGTGCCTCGAAACAAACGCTGCGGCGCAAGGCACGGCGAGCTCAGCGGCTGGGCGTCGGCTGGGCCAAGATCGCTGAACCGGAGGAACGACAGAAGCTGGCGCTACTCGCTGCCGAGTGGGAGCGGATTCACCCGCCCGCCTATCACCGGACTCCGCAGATCGACCACGGATCCCTGCAGGTTTACGGATTGTGGCTGGCCGCCTACTCGGCTGAAGGCCGTCCGCTGCTACTGTCCGTCACTCCGGTCGACGGCGAATACGCTCTTCTGTATTACTTCCGTACGCTGACAACGGGCGAGGAGGCTAGCGACGCCCGGTACCTGATGACTCAAGTCTTGGCAAATGATCTCGTCCGCCTAGGGGTTCGATATCTCATAGATCCGGCTAGCCCGCTCGGCCTGACAAACGGGCTCCGCCACTACCAGCGAATGCTTGGATTCCGCCTCGTCCGCTTTCGCCTCCTGCGTCGTCGACGTTCTTGTTAGCTTCTCCTCCGATCGCCTGCCGACTCTTGGTGATCATCAGGCGGTTCTGCAAACTACGATAACGGCTGTGCGGCGCCGACTCCTTGGAATTTCCGGCCGTTCCTTGTTCCCACACTGTAAGGGCGGGGCACGGTCGCTCCGATACGACCCCTATCTGGCGTAGGTGCGGCAGCACGGATGAGGGTTGCCGTATCCGGGGTTCGTAACCGACATTAGGAACGGCCCATCGTCGATCATTGCTGTGAGGGAGCGACAGACGGCAATATCCCTCCGGGGCTGCGGCCCTGCCGGGCGTAAGCTGTGGTCCCTTGATATGAGGACCGTTGCTCGCCGTCAGCGTGCTGAGATCATGATCTGCGATCTCCATCCGGGAAAGACGGCATAAACGTGGAAAATCATGCGAGATCGGTGACGGACGGGAAGCCGTCTCGCCAGTCTGATATGCCTCTGAGCAAGGAAAGAAAAACCAAGAAAGATTGCCGCTTCTGGAAGCGCTGGCGATTGCGATCACAGGTTTTGGTAATGGCAGTAGTGGTCGTGGTGGTAGGCACCTACTACGTTCTCAAGCCCTCGCAGCAATCTGGATCGTCTGCTGGTCCGTCTGCTGTGGTTACCTGTAAGTCGCGATATACGACCGGTCACGGGGCTGTTACCCCCCTTGATGGGGGTGTCTACGAGATGCAGTCGGATGAATACAACTCAAGTGCCGCATTCTCGATGTGTGGCGATGGGGGCGAGAACTTTAAGATCACCAAATCGCAAATCGGCGTACCTACCGACGGTCCTCCCGGAGGTTACCCGTCAATCTTCCGCGGTTGCCACTGGGGCGATTGTACTGAGGATAGCGGTCTGCCGGTACGGGTTTCAACAATGGAAAAAAATACGAGCCTAGTGAGGCTGTCGTATAACACACAGGTCTCGGCTCGCGGAGTCTGGGACGATGCATTCGACATCTATTACACACCATGCGATGATCACGGCATATCTCACAGCGACTGCACTCAAAGCACGCAACCTGATCGTGAAATGATGATATGGCTAAGCCACTACGGACCGGCTACCCCGGGCGGGAGATCCACTGAGGTCACTATAGAAGGTGTTAATTTCAATCTGTGGTGGGATGGGAATCACACCATGTGGTATGAAATAAGGCAGCCCAGTCTGACTAACCCGCACGTGGAGAGCCTCGACCTGGGAGATTTCATCAAAGATGCAGTCAGCCGGGGCTACATCCCCTCCCGATCTTGGTACCTCATGGATATAGAGGCTGGATTTGAAATATGGCAAGGTGGCCAGGGGCTTCAGGCTAATTCATTGAGTATCTGTACACCAAGCCCGGTCGGATGTGGAAGCGCTACACGAGTGGCGGCCAGCAGCCTCGGGCGCCCGGCAGGTGGGGCTGAGGCAAACGAGCTTGCCGGTTTCGCACTGGATAAGCTAGGCGGTGCCCACGACGGCGGCCCAGCAGCATAATGCTAATAGCGCCATGCGCATGCCCGGTAAATTGATCTCCTGAACATTCTTGTGAATATTCGCCAAGTACTTCCCTGCCACCTGTCGCGCTGAGGGCAGGGGTCACGTCTCCATCTTCCGCCACTGCCGCAATCGTGCCAGGGCCGCTCGCAGATCTCCATTGTCCAGGGAATAGACGACCACGCCAAACACGAGGACTGCACAGCCAGCTGCGGCTACCGCTACGCCAACCGCCTCCAGTTTCTGGCTTACCGGCAGGACCAGGCCAGCAAACAGACCAGCGGCCGATGCTGCGCACGCCGCCACCAGCCCGACGAAAGCCGCGCGGCCAACCCCTTGGACCGCTGAACTGCCGCGAATCTTTCGGGTTGCGATGACCAGGGGGATGGCTAGCAGGGTCTGGCCGATCGTGTTGCCGAGGCCGAGGGCGGCCACAACAAGGCGGGACGGCACTAGGTTCGCCAATATCACGTCCGCCAGGACGATGATCACCTGACTGCCGGCCAGTGCCCAGGCCGCTACCCGAAGCCGGCCGAGGGCGAGCATCACCCGGGAAAGATTTATGATCACTCCCAAGGCCACCAACCCAGGGGTGAACGCGACGAAGCCAAGGACCAGCTCTGATACCTGGCCCGGCTGCTTGGCGAGGACGTGACCCGCGGGAATGGCGATAGCCGCGAGAACGGCTGTGCCCAGCCACGAGACGAGCAGGACCGCACGCGTCGATCCGGCGCAGGTCCGGTCGAAGGCCGAGCCGTCGCGTGCCGAAAGCGCCGGGAACGCGCTCGTCGCGATGGACAGGGCCAGCACCGCGCTGACCGAACTGAACGCTTGCCACGCGTAGTTGTAGAGCACGAGCGCACCGGTCGAGCCGCGCCCATTGGCCAGTGCGATAACGACCACCGCGGTCAGGTCGCTGGCGATGATCTCTATGACGCCGACGAGCGCTAGCCCGCCTGCCCGCCGCGCCACGCCGGGCGGGAACTGCAGCGTGGGCCGGAACCTCAGGTGCAGGCGCCCGGCCGGCAGCAGCGGGACGACGACCAGCGCGGCAACTCCCATCGTGGTGCCGACCGACAGGGTTAGCTGTGCCGACTCCGGTAGCCTCGACAGCGGCAGTCCCTTGGCCAGCGGCACGAAGGCGAGGTAAGAGCCGATCAGAACGAGGCTCGAAATGACCGGTGCCAGCGCCGGCCCAGCGAACCTGCGGTAGGCCTGGAGCAGCCCGAACAGCACGACAGAGAGCCCGTAGAGGAGAACCTGCGGAGCGAACACCGTGAGCATGCTTCTGGTGGCTGCGACCATGTCGGCGTGATTGCACTGAGCGTGCTGGTTGACCGGATTAAGCAGCGACGCGATCGGCCCGGCGGCCGCAGCCGTCGCCACCGTCAGGGGCACCAGGAGAATGACGGACCAGGTAATCAGGGCTGACGAGATCTGGCCCACGCGTTCTCTCGCCACTGGATCAGACGCGGCACCTTCGGCCGAGCGGGCTAAGACCGGCACCATGGCGCTGGTCAGTGCCCCGCCTAGCACGAGCTCGTAGACCAGGTTCGGTACCTGATTCGCGGTCGCATAGGCCGTCCCCACGCAGCCCGCCCCGATCGTTTGGGAAAACACGAGTGTGCGGACGAGCCCGAGCAGGCGTGACAACATGGTCAGTCCGGCGATGAGGGCGGCGCCACGGGCGATACCAGGGCCGGGTGGCTTCACCCGATCCGACTTCGGCACCTCGACCGGCGCAAACCGTGTCATTGGCCAGTACCAGGACCGTTCGGCAAGGACATCTTCGCGGTCTTCCCGGCACAATAAGCCCGCTGGCCAGGCCGCGAAGTATCACGGCGCCGAGACAGCACATCTGTCGGCCGCGCGGCGTCGCTAAAAGGGTGTGCAGCCCGCGATGCCACTATTGGGCACGCTCATGCATCTGCGCGTCGATGGCGCCGGGCATCATGTCCCCTTCCGCTCCTCTTTCTGCCTCCCGGCGATCATGTGGTTCTGCCGGTTGCGGGGCGTCAACACCGGCATCGACGACCGCATCCGAGTCGGCGTCGACCATGCAGCTGCGGTCGGCCTGCGCTTCGTCGCGGTGGCCCATCGCCTCATAGACTTGGGCCCGGCTGCTGATCGCCCAGGCGAGTTGGGGGTTGAGGTCGATTGCCTGGCTGAGGTCGGCCAGCGCCTCTTCATGGCTGCCCATCGCCTGGTAGGCCTGGCCCCGCCTGCCGAAGGCCCAGGCGTCGCCCGGGTTGAGATCGATCGCCCGGGTGAAGTCGGCTAGCGCCTCATTGTGACGGCTCATCGCGGCGTAGGTCTCGCCGCGACCCGCAATGACCCAGGTAAGGCTGGGGTCGAGGTCGATCGCCTGGCTGAAATCGGCCAGCGCGTCTTCGCGCCTGCCCATAGCCAGATATGCCTGAGCTCGGCTGCCGATGGCCCAGGCGTAGACAGGGTCAAGCCTGACTGCCCGGCTGAAGTCGGCCAGTGCCTCCTCGTAGCGGCCCATCAGCCGGTAGGTCTCGCCGCGGCCGGCGATCGCCCTGGCGTGGCTGGCGTCGAGGTCGATCGCCCGGGTGAAGTCGGCCAGTGCCTCCTCGTAGCGGCCCATCAGCCGGTAGGTCACTCCGCGGCCGGCGATCGCCCAGGCGAGGTTCGGGTCCAGGCCGATCGCTCGGGTGTAGTCCCTCAGCGCCTCCTCATGATGGTCTATGGCGTGGTAGGCCTGGGCCCGGCTGGCGATGGCCCAGGAGTCGCGCGGATCGAGGTCGATCGCCCGGGTGAAGTCGGTCAGCGCCTCCTCGTGGCGGCCCATGGCCTGGTAGGTCTCGCCGCGGCCGGCGATCGCCCAGGCGAGGTTTGGGTTCAGGCCGATCGCTCGGGTGTAGTCCCTCAGCGCCTCCTCGTGGCGGCACATTGCCTGGTAGGCCTGACCTCGGCTGCCGATGGCCCAGGCGTCCGCCGGGTCGAGTTCGATCGCCCGGGTGAAGTCCGCCAGTGCCTCCTCGTTGCGGCCCATCGCGGCATTGGTCTCGCCGCGCCCGGCAATGGCCCGGGCGAGGTTGGCGTCCACCCCGATCGCGTGGGTGTAGTCGGCCGGCGTCTCCTCGTGGCGGGCCGTCGCCTGGTGGGCCTGGCCCCGGCCGCCCATGGCCATGGCCAGCCTCGCATCGAGTTCGATCGCCCGGGTGAAGTCGGCCAGTGCCTCCTCGTTGCGGCCCATCGCCCGATTGGCCTGGCCGCGGCGGCTCATGGCCTGGGCGTCGTTCAGGTCAATATCCATCGCCCGGGCATCGTTCAGGCTGATGTTTATCACCTGTGTGTAGTCAGCAGCCAGCTCGTCGTCGCCGCGGCCCGTCGCCACGTCGGCCTGGCCACCGCTGCCGTTTACCCCGGGGAGGGGAGGGTCGGGGTCGAGCGCCGCGGTGGAGTTGGGCATCGCCTCCGCGTGGCTGCCCAGCGCCACACCGCGGTCGCGCAGGATAGCTGCGTGGCCGGGGTCGAGTTCGACCGCCCGGGTGAAGTCGGCCAGCGCCTCCTCGTGGCGGCCCATCGCAGCATAGGTCTCGCCGCGGGCGGCAATGGCCCGGGCGAGATCGGCGAACACATTCTCGAGCCGATCAACCGAGGGCTTGCTCGGCACAGGAGCCAGATAGTGCTCTTGACCGGATTCGGCCAGGGCGTGGCCGTCGCCGAGCGGCGCCCGATCCCCCGACCGCAGCCGACGGCGCCTGCCCACGTTATCAAGGACGCAACCTGCCAGCTTGCCGCGAACATGCTCGACCTCGCGCATAGCGAGCCGTACCTGTGTACGGGTGGAGCGGTGTGCATCCGCCACCACGAGGATCATCTCCGCCCGTTCTGCGAGCGCGCGAGCGTCCGGGCTGGCCAGCGCGGGGGGAGCATCGATGACGGCGACATCCGCTCGGCTCCTGATATCGCCGAGAACGATGTGCCACGCAGGGCTCTGCAGAAGTGCTGCCGGGTCGGTGGGTGCCAAGCCCGACGGGAGCAGCCGAAGCCCTGGAACCTGAGTGGGCTGGAGAGCCTCCGCCAGGCCTATCCGCCCTTGCAGGACCATGCTGAGACCAGGCCCGATCCCCAGCCCGAATAGCTCGTGTACCCGGCCCCACCGCATGTCAGCCGATACGAGCACCACGCTGCGGCCGGACTGCGCGAGCGCTGCCGCAAGGTTGGCGGCGACCGTGCTCTTGCCCTCAAATCCCGGGCTGGTGACCAGCAGAGTCTTCGCGTGGCTGGGGGTGGCCGCCTCCACCAGCCGCGTCCGCAGGCCGCGGTAGGCCTCCGCGGCCAGCGACTGCGGGTACGCCGCGGCGGCGAGTCGGCCGCCAGGATCGCGCCGACGGGGCCGGAAGGCCGGGATCAGCGCGAGCACCGGGGCGCCGGCCTGGCTTTCAAGATCGAGCGGGCCGCGCAAGCCGTCGTCCATATAGTCGCGGAGCGCGGCGGTCCCGATGGCCAGGGCAAGTCCCACGATCAGCGCCGCGGCGATGTCGATCAGGTATTTCGGGCCGGCCGGTGCGGTGGGCAGCGAGGCCGGTGTGAGCAGGGTAGCCGTTGGTGTGGCCCCCAGTGCTGCCGAGTTCGCCGACCCGGTGTGGCGGGTCTTGGCTGACCGCGGGGACCGGTAGGAGACGTAGGCCTCGGCGATGGCCTGCGCCCGTTGCTGGGCTACGCGCGGAACCGGGTCCGTATACGTGATTTCCAGCAACGTCGTTGTGCCCGGCACACTCACTGTCAGGCCTTCGGCGAGCACCGCCCTGGGCACGCCCAGGGCGGTCGAAGCCTTCGTGAGCACCGTCGCGGAGGTCACGACGCCTTCTTCGGTCGCCATGTTGGGCGGGCTGCCGCTGCTGGCGGCCACGGGTGCGGGTTGGACGGACACGACGGCTTCTGACTTGTAGTACGGCCGCTGCGAGTGCGCGAACGCACCCGCGGCGGCGACCGCCGCGAACGTCACGATGATGATCCAGAACGCGTGCGCGACCAGGAAGCGCGGCCATGAGCCCGGGCCGCCTGGCGCCTGCCGGAGTTGCCGCGCGGTCAGTCGCGCCAGACGCGTTCCACCGTCGCCGCCGATGCGCCATCTCAGCGGCGGCCGGTTCAGCCGGGCCCTTGGTGACGGCTGGCGCGGCCGGCCTGCCCGCCGAGGTCTGCCGGTCCTTCTGTCCGCCTCGCGGATGGTGTTATCGGATGCCCTGTGGTCGGCGTCATTAGATGTCATGTAATCTCCGTGCGTTTAACGCAGCTGCCGCGTGGTAATCGATGGGGGGCTGAGCGAGACACCTATTCCGGGGCACGGCAAGCGCGATGAGGCAGAAGAAGTCATCCGCCGAGCCCCGGTATGTCAGGTGCGGGTCAAACACCATGAGGACGGCAATGACGATGACCGCCACGAAGACAGCTCCGCCCGCCACGCTCCGTGCGTCATGGCCGCCGCGTGCCGCGGCCCAACCGCTTTTCGCGGTTGCGTAGACAAAGTAGAGAAAGCTCAGGAGCAGCGGGATGCCTCCGCCCCAGAGCAGCCAGGTGTAGCCGCTCTCGATCCAGACCTCGTTGCCCGGGGCCGTGGGACTCACCACGGTGACCACCGCTGCCGGGCGGACGCCGAGCACGAAGTTCCAGTCCGAGAACAGCTTTGGCCAGAAGTAGGTCTCCAGGTTCTGCAGCCGGGTGAGCCAGCTGATCGGCAGGCCAGACGCGGACTTGAAGCCGAGGAGCCGGGTGCCGATGACCGGCCACATGACCCAGCCGCCGACCCCGGCGGCCGGCACGCACCAGGCAAGCAGGCGCGCCGAACCGGACACGATGGCGATGCAAAGGAGGCCTACAACCAGGCCAATCGCTCCGGCGAATTCCCCCGCGGCGAGCGCGCCGAACAGCATCAGCGCGGCGGCGGCGGCCAGCACCAGCCGGAGCCGCCGGTAGTGCATCCACAGCCCGCTCACGATCGCCAGATTGAAGGTCATGAGGTCCGCGGTAGCGGCGGGCAGCCCCAGCGTTGAGCTGCCCCGGCCCCCCGGTGGCCCGAACTGGTTGGAGCCGCCAAAGTAGTCCGCCAGCAGCCTCGGCACCCCGAGCAGGGAGAGAGACTGCAGGATGGCAATCAGTGACACCAGACACGCGACGGCCACCGACAGCCACAGGCACCGCAGCACCTGCCGATCGGTGCTTATGGCGGCACGGACGATCGCGTAGATACCGACGAGCTTCCATATGACCAGCGCGTAGAGCAGGTCTTCCTGGGTGATCGCTTGCTGCCGGACCGCCATCCACAGCAGGGGGATGACGGAATTGCATACCGCCATCAGGATCACAGCAACCTCGATCCGGTTTAGCCGGATCCTCGGCAGCTGGCCGGTGTGCGCCCTGACGAAGCCCCGCAGCAGCAGCGTCCCGCCTACGAGCAGATCGATCGCCTCGTTGGGCCGGATCAGGGGCAGGTGGCCGACGCTGAGGCTGACCGTGAGCGGCGTCAGCCCGATGACGAGGTACGCCGCGAGCTGCGGCCACCGCCAGACGCACACCATCAGAATCAGCACCAGCAAGGCCGCGAGCGCCTTCAGCGGACCAAGGGTGCTTACCGCTCCGACCATTGCGGCCCCGAGCAAGCTCGGGGCGATCAGCCACCGGCCCGGCGGGCGGGGTGGCGTGCGCTCGTCGGGGCGACGCTCCGGGAGGAAAGCGGACCAGGGTGGCGTCGCTACCGGAAGGCTGGCGCTGGTCGGGCCCGGCCCGGTCAGCCGGTCGGCCTTACTCCTGATCTGGCCCAGGCCTTCAGCGAGCCAGGCCACCTCCGGAGTCCGCCACAGCGCCTGGACGCCGATGAACACCGCCGCCCCGGCCGCGGCGGCGGCGATTATCCCTATCCTTGGGCCAAGCGGCCGCCCCAGCCAGCTGGGAACGAACCTGGCGATGAGCCAGGCGGGACCAGCCATGATGACGGCACCGGCGACAAATCTGGCCAGCGATGGCGCGAGCCGCTGCGTGCCCCTTCCGCCCAGCGTGCGCCACATGCGGACCATTAGATGAGCCGCAGCCACGGCGACCGAGCCCGATGCAGCCAGGCCCACTACCACGAGCACGGCTGACCCGTGGACCAGCGGGGTAATGCTCAACACGCCGAGGCACACGGCAGCCTGCACCATCATCGACCGCAGCGGCGACCGGGTGTCCTGCCGCGCGTAGGACGCATACGTTGTGATCATGAAGGCGGTCTGCCCGACGACTGCCAGCGAGAGGGGAGCCAGTACCGCGGCGACCATGGTGACTGCTGCCGCCGAGTTCATCTGGCCGAATGAGCTCGCCGCAGCCAGCGGCCTGGCCAGGACCAGGAACGCGACCGCTGCGGGGATCGTCAGGAAGAACCCCAGAGCCAGGCCGCGGACGACGGTATCCCGGAAGGCGGTGCTGTCCCCGTCCAGATGCATCCGCGCCAACCGGGGGATCAGCGATAGCGCCACCGGCGCGGTGCCGAGATTGTTGGCGAGTGCGTAGAAGTTCCAGGCAATCTGGAATGCCACGATGCCGCCGGCCAGGCGGTTCGCGGCAATCATCAGGGCCAGCAACTGGAGGGCTTCCAATCCCGCCTGACCCAGTGCCGGGATCGCCCGCTGCATCACGGCCCGGACCTCGGCATCGCGCCAGCCAGCACGCGGCAGGAGCAGTACGCCTGCCCGCCGCGCACCCCACCATTGGGTGGCGGCGTGCAGGGCAACGGCGCCCGTCGAGCCGAGGCCCAGCAACAGCAATTCGCCGGTCGGCAGGTTGCCGAGGCTTCGGCCCGTCCCGTAGAGCGCGGCCGTCGCCGCCAGCACTGCGATCGTCCCCAGGTTCTCCACCGCGGGCGCCCCGGCGGCCAGCGCGAAGCGCCGCCGAGAGTTCATCACGGCGGTGGAGGTACCGACCACGCCGTAGAGGAACATCTGGGGAAGGAACATGAGGATCAGGAGCCGCCCGACGCGGACCTCGGCTGCCCCGACCGCGTGCGGGCCGCCGATCGCGGCGACCTTCAGCGCCAGCGGTCCTAGGAAGATTGCCAGGGGGGTGATCGCCAGCATGGCTACGAGCGTGACGCCCAGGAAGCCACCAGCTATCCGCTCCGATGCCCGCCGGTCACCGGCGTCGATATGCCGCACGAGAGCCGGAACAAGCAGCGATGAAAACAGCCCGCCAGCCAGAAAGCCGTAATAGATGAGATTAGGCAGTGAATTAGTGAACTGATAGGTATTCCCGGTGTAGGTCGGCCCCAATACGCCAGCGACCACCGCGATTCGTGCCAGGCCCGTCACGCGGCTCAAGACCGTCCAGGCTGCGATGGTTAGCGAGTCACCCGCCGCCGAGGCTGGCTTGGACAACTCCACAGGCGCGCTGGCACGGCTGAGGCCATCCGCTCCCGCTTCAGGCTCCGCGCGAGGCAGGGCGGGCGCGCTCATGGCCCGCTGTGGGTGAGCATGAGCGTCACCGTCTTTAACAGGGCTGCAAGGTCAATGGCGATGCTCTGCATCGATGTGAACTCATCCCGACTCCGGACCGGAAGCGGCAAGCAGCGGCACGTCTGCCGGCGCCTGATGCATCGGCTGTTCTGCCGCCGACGACGCTGAGCTGCCCTGCTGCTCGTCGCCCCACAGCGGCGTGCCGGTCGCGCCGTCGCCAGAGCTGACCTCCTCGAGCAGTACGGGGCGGCCGAGACGCCGGGACAACTCGGCGGCCTCGAGTGCCTCGACCACCGACAGGCCATCCTCGCCGTCGCTCAGCGGGCGCGCCGAGGTCGCAATGCACTCGATGAAGTGCCGGTCCTGTACGACCAGCGGTTCGTCGGGCGAAACGAAGGGGACGACGATGTCGCCGTATCGGTAGGACATCGGTGGCTGAGTGAGATCGTCGCCCTCGGGGGGAGGGCAGACGCCCTTATCCAGGATGCGGATTCGGTCCTCGGCCGCGAGGTCGTCGTAGACGGCCATCTTTTGGCTCCCGACGGCGGTGATCCTGCGCACCTTGCATGGGTCGAGCCAGCTCACGTGGATGTTCGCGGACAAGCCGCCGCCGTCGAAACAGTCATCGTAGTAAAGGCGCAGGTACGCGACGTCTTCGAGCCGGTGAGCGTGTCGGGAGGCCCACGCCTGGGCCGCGACCGGCTTGCGGCCGAGCACGTAGTTGATGATGGACACGTCGTGCGGAGCAAGATCGAGGATGACGTTCACGTCGTTCTGGTACAGCCCGAGGTTGAGCCGGGCGCTGTCGACGTAATACAGATCCCCCAGTTCCTTGCTGCGGACGAGCTCGGCCAGTTTCCGCACTGCCGGGTTGTACTCGAATGTGTGGCCCACCATGAGCAGCACCCGCGCATCAGCCGCGGCATTCACCAGCGCCCGCGCGCCCGCGCTGGTAGGCGCGAGCGGCTTTTCGACGAGGACGTGCTTGCCGGCTCTAATCGCTGCCAGCGCCAGGGGGACGTGCGTCCTCGGCGGCGTTGCCACTACCACGGCGTCGACGTGCTTGAGCGCCGCGCCGAGGGCTGGATAGCAGCGCGAGGTCTTGTAGCTGCGGGCCAGGCTACGCATGCGATCTTCCCGGCTGTCGACGAGGACCAGTTCGTCCACGCCGTCGGCCCCGTGCAGCACCCTGGCGTGCTTCGATCCCCAGTAGCCGCATCCGACCAGAGCAACGCGGAGACCGCTAGCGCTCGGCGCTCTCATTCGACCCCCTTCTCCGGCAGGACATGTGAGCCGCCAGCGGCTCCGGGGTGTGGAATTCACTCCAGTGATTCGAAATCTAGGCTTTACTCTGGACCGGGCGCAGCCCTCAGCTGACGTAGCGGGATTCAGCACAGTTGGGTTGCCAAGAGTCGGCATGGCGCGTCACCCGCGCTTCTTGAAATCGGCTGCGCCGAGGCCCGCTCGGCAGATATTTCTGGGCGCCCGCTCATACCCGCCGTGGGAAGGCCGCGAGGCGAACGGCGTCAGCGTTCACCGCGTCGAGGTGCGTCATTTGGCAGCTCCGTGCCATTCGTGACCGAAATGCAACCTGTGGTCATGAACCACCCGGGCAGTTGACCCGTGCGACGTTACGGGACGAGGACCTCGCCCGGTCGGCAGCTCGCGAGATCCCGGCCATAGGAAAGGTTCGGCAGCATGGGAATCAGCGTCCTGATTGCTGGCCGGCAGCGTATGTTCGCCGATGCGCTGGCGATCCGGCTGCAAGACGAGGATGATCTCGAAGTCGTCGGGGCTGTCGAGGTGGAGTCGGCGAACCTGCGGCCGCTGGCGTTACAGCCCGCCGAGGTCCTGGTGCTTGACGGAGATCTCCCTGGCGATGCAGCAAACCGCCTGTGCCAGGAACTGTCCGCGCGTAGCAGGCCGACCCGCGTGATCACGCTCAGCTCCTCCTCCGAACCGGAACGGATTGTGGTGGCCATCCGGGCTGGGGTGGCCGCCTGGGTCCGCAAGGACGAGTCTGTGGAGTACCTGCTGAGCGCGATTCGCGGTGTCGCCAGGGGCGAGATCTGGCTGCCGCCCACCGAGACCGGCAATGTGATGCGGCTGCTGTTGTCCGAGCAGGACCGGCGGCGCAGGAATGAGCGCCTGCTCGCCCGGCTGACCCCCCAGGAGCGGGCGGTCTTGGATTGTCTGGCCCAGGGCGTCGCGCATCGGGAGGCCGCGGCAGAACGGCTACACCTTTCGGTGCACACCGTCCGGACGCACATGCAGAACCTGATGGCCAAGCTGGGCGTGCACTCGGCGCTGGAAGCCGTGGCGCTCGCCAGGGGCGACAACGCGTTCCAGCCGCCCGCGGAGCCGCCCGCCACAGGCTGAGTCCGTCGACGCAGATCCCGGTACCCGCGTAGGCTGCGGCAGTGCAAGAAGGCAGGCGCCGGGGAAACGGAGTGCCCGCTCGCACCGGGGCGGCCGTCGCCGCGCTCGCCACTGGGATCAGCCTGGTCGTCGCCGTCGGCCTGGTCATGATCGCGACGGGCAGGCTTAACACACGCGAGCCCGCCAGGGCCGCTGCGGCCCAAGCCAGGCGTGCGCCCACGCACTCGGCGGCTCGATCGCCCACCCGGTCGGCGGTCGTCTCGCCCGCGCCGTCGGTGCCCGTGCCCCGGGCCGATCCGTTCACGCCAGCGGCCACGTCGTATCTGGCGGGCCGGGCCGGAGCCGTCGCGGCGGCCGTATACGACCTCAGCACCCGCCAGCTCTGGTCCGTCGGGCCCGGCCGGCCGCAGGCGGAGGCGAGCGTTGTCAAGGTCGACATCCTGGAGACACTGCTGACGCAGCAGGGCTCCGGCGGGCTGTCGGGCACGGACCAGGCGCTGGCACAGAGCATGATCGAGGACAGCGACAACGACTCGGCCACGGATCTGTGGGACGCCGTCGGCGGCGCCAGCGGGATCCGCACCTTCGACGCCAAGGCCGGCCTGGCAGACACCACGCCGTCGCCCTGCGTGGCGTGCGCCGGGTTCGCGTGGCCGGGGTGGGGCCTCACGACAACGACCCCGGCCGACCAGATCGCGCTGCTGCGCCAGATCGCCGTTCCGGGCGGCCTGCTCAGCACCGCCGAGCGCGGCTATGTTGCGCAGCTCATGGAGAACATCACGCCGTCGCAGCGCTGGGGGGTGTGCGCGGGCGTCCCGGCGCAGGCCACGGTGGCGCTGAAGAACGGCTGGCTGCCGCTCAACGAGGCCGGGACGGACTGGCAGATCAACAGCGTCGGCTGGGTCTCGGGCCTGGGCCGGGACTATCTGATCGCGGTGCTCAGCACCGGGAACCCGACCGAGCAGTACGGCATCGACACGATCGGCTGGCTGTCCGGCGCCGTCTGGAGGCAACTGGGGTAGCAATGGCAGACCTGGAATTCCGGCGCGACCTGTACAAGGGGGCCGCCCGCGACTACGACCGGTTCCGGGTGCCGTACCCGCGGAGCCTGATCGACGACCTCGCCGGGAGGTCAGGCGCGGACGGCCGGGGCAGGCTGCTCGACCTGGCCTGCGGCACCGGCCAGATCACCTTCGCCCTGGCCGGGCGGTTCGGGGACGTCTGGGCCGCTGATCAGGAGCCGGACATGACCAGCCTGGTGGCGGAGAAGGCCCGGGCGGCCGGGCTCGGCCACATCCGGGTCATCACCTCGTCCGCCGAGGACCTGCCGGCTCCCGGCGATGCCTTCGACCTGGTCTCGATCGGCAACGCGTTTCACCGGCTCCCGCGCGCGGGCGTCGCCGTCAGCGCCCTGCGCTGGCTCCGGCCGGGCGGCTTCCTCGCGCTGCTGTACAGCGGCGAGAACCCGTGGCGCGGCGAGGCGCCGTGGCAGCGTGCCATGGCCGGGGTCGTGGATTTCTGGATGGCCAGGTCGGGCGGCCATGACCGGATTCCGCCCGGGTATGAGCAGGACCGGCGGGAGCGGCCGGACCGGACGGTGCTGCGCGCCGCCGGATTCGACATCCTCGGGGAGCACCGGTTTCCCACCGATTACTCCTGGACCACGGAAACGCTAACCGGCTTTGTTTTATCCACGGCGATCCTTTCCCGTGCCGCACTCGGCGGCCAGGCCGGCGACCTCGCGGCGGATCTGCGGCGCGAGCTTGGCGGCTTCGAGGAGGCCGGCGGATTGCCGGAGACAATCGGATTCGTCTATGAACTGGCCCGGCGTCCCGCGCAGGTAGACTTTGCCCAGCGCTAACGGAAGAGATTGCCAGCTGTGATGCCGGACCAAACAAACGCCGATAAACCGGATCCCGCCAGGGAGTCCGGGCGGGAGCGGGTGAGCCGTGCCGCGTATGAGCTGTTCAGCCGCGATGGTCTTCGCGCCGTGGGGGTCGACGCGGTTATCGCGAGGGCGGGCACGGCGAAGATGACGCTGTACCGGAATTTCCCGTCCAAGGACGACCTGATTCTCGATTTCCTGCGGCGCAGGGAGCAATTGTGGACGCGTGAGTGGCTCGAGGCGGAGAGCCGCCGCCGCGGCGAAACTCCCCGGGAGCAGTTGCTCGCGATATTCGACGTGTTCTCCGAGTGGTTCGGCAAGCCGGACTTCGAGGGCTGCGCATTCCTCACGACGATGATCGAGGTCAATGATCCAGAGCACCCGGTGCATCAGGCGGCGGTCGGCCACCTCGCGAACATCCGGTCCTACATCGCCGAACTGGCCGCCGGGGCCGGCGTCGCGGACACCGACGGGTTCGCGCGCAAGTGGCACATCCTCATGAAGGGCTCGATCATGGCCGCTCACGAGGGCGACACCGCGGCGGCGGCCCGGGCCAGGGAAATGGGCGAGCTCCTGCTGCGCGACCACGGCGCCTGAAGGCCGGCGGCGCCGGGCCGCGGCCGCAATGCCGTCCGGCGGCCGGCGTCAGCTCACCCCCAGCTGTTCGGCGGCGAGCCTGGTGCCCTGCACCCGGTTCGCGATCTTCTGGAACGCGACGTCCCGTGCGTAGTCCGGCGAACCGTGATTGGGCTTCTCGTCGATGCTGAACGGCGAGAACCCGCAGTCGTCGGTCGCGCCAAGGCGCTCGGCCGGGATGAAGTTCGCCGCCCGGACCAGCGCGTCGCGCACCTCCTCGGCGCTCTCCACCCGGGGGTTCAGCGGGTTGATCACGCCGATGTAGGCGAACTGCGGCACTCCGTTCGCGTCCTCGCGGAGGTTCTGCCCGATCAGCCCGTAGACGTAATCCTTGTCCCGCTCGCTGGCGAGCTGGATCAGGAAGTAGCCGGCGTTCATCCCGAACATGCTGGGCAGCAGGTCGTTGTAGTCGACGTCGGCGCTGTGCACCGAGTCGCGGTCGCCGCCTGGGCACGTGTGGATACCGATCCTGGATCGCTCCTCGGGGCTGAACCGCTCCAGCACCCGGTTGTTGAGCTCGATGAAGTGCGGCAGCATGTTGCGCCCGGTCCACGGATTGCGCGGGTCCGCCCTGGTG
>Ga0335074_10001335_pt1 | contig 33535 bp, 25 predicted proteins | sample Lox_Sample_23_FD_206715 | JGI IMG/M metagenome (GOLD analysis project Ga0335074, IMG submission 206715) | Soil microbial communities from Loxahatchee National Wildlife Refuge, Florida, United States - Lox_Sample_2.3 | ecosystem: Environmental > Terrestrial > Soil > Wetlands | place: USA... | reverse complement strand
ACCTTTAGGGGACTAGGAAGGACTCGGCAGGACACGGTCGGACAGGCATCTGGAGGCTAGGGTCGGAATCGAACCGGCGTCCACGGCTTTGCAGGCCGCTGCATGACCACTCTGCCACCTAGCCACATTCGCCGCTCGCGCACGCGATCATCCGTGCATCCCGATCGGGCAAGGCCGCGGCTGGTTACCGGGGCCTCAACGGCAGGCGGTTGAGTTTACAGGAATGCTGGGGTTTGACCACCGTCAGGCCGCGCGCCGACCTCGCGGTTCAGTCGACAAAAGGAGGCTCATGAGCCGAAACCTCTTGTTCACTACCCTCTGACGGGACTCACGGTCCAGCGCCCAGATCATCGTGCAGGTGGTAGTTGGGATACGCAGGCCGCACGGGGTGCGGCAGAGGATGGGCGGTGAGCTCTTGCATCACCACCTCGATCGCCTTGTCGAGCTGAGTATCGTGGCCGTTGCGCCACGCCCTCGGATCCTCATCCACGTCGTAGTCCGGCGGGATGCCATGATTCTCGACTTCCCACTGACCATTGAGCCCGTAGATGGCCGCACGGGGCGCCGTGACCAGCCCACCATCGAGCAGCACGGGATAGCCTCCGATGCCGACGAGGCCGCCCCACGTGCGCTTGCCAATGAGCGGCCCGATTCCTGCCTTGCGGAAATACCACGGTAGGGCATCCCCGCCCGAGCCCGCCATCTGGTTGATGATCATCACCTTCGGCCCATAGATGGCCTGCGTCGGACTCGAGCTGTCGTGTCCCTCGCGCGTGACCACCATGCTCATGAGCGGTCGTCGCAGATAGTCGATGATGTAGTCGGCGAGCTGACCACCCTCGTTGTCGCGCTCGTCGATGATCGCCGCATCCTTGCCGACCTGCGAGAAGAAATACCGATTGAAGCTGTCGTATCCGCCCCCCGCAGTGTTGGGCAGGTAGACGTACGCCACGCGGCCGCCGGTTGCTCGATCGACCGTGCGGCGGTTGCCCTCGATCCACGCGAGGTGACGCAGCTCCCTGTCATCCGGGATGGGCACGACCGTCACGTCTCGCGCGCCGGTACCGTCCGCGTGTGGGCCGACCCGCAACACGACCTGCTTGCCTGCGGTGTCCTCGAGGGCTCCGTAGATGCTGTCGGTCGCCCGCACCTCGCGGCCGTCCACCGCGAGGATGTACTCGCCGACCTGCACGTTCACGCCAGGCTGGGTGAGCGGCGCCTGCAGCTTCGGATTCCAGTTCTCGCCGTTGTAAACGCGCGCGATACGGTAGCGCCCATCCTCGAGCGTGAAATCCGCACCGAGGAGGCCCCCGGGGACGTGCCTGACGGGAGGGCGATCTCCGCCGCGCACGAACATGTGCCCGACAGTGAGCTCTCCGAGGGCCTCGTTGAAGAGGTAGGTGAGCTCGTCGCGCGAGGCGATGCCGGCGAGATAGGGCTCGTATCTCTTCTTCGCCTTGGCGAGATCGAGGCCGTGGTAATGCGGGTCGTAGAAGAAGTCACGCTCGATGCGCCAGGTCTCATCGTAGATCTGCTTCCACATCGCCTTCGGCTCGACGTACACCTGCCAGTGCTCGAGCTTCAAGGGTCCCGTACCCGGCTTCGGCGGCGCGGCCGGGTTCGGCGGTCCGCTCGTGTCGGCCGTCAGCCAGCGCTCGCCCTGACGGTAGAGCACTTTTCCACCATCGAACGAGACGGTGAAGTCGTTCGCGCCGTCGATGAGCTTCTCGACCTTGCGCTCCTTCAAATCGAACTTCTGAATCGTGAGCGGAATGTTCGGCCCGTCATCGAAGCTCAGAACGTCTGGGCCCTCGGCAAGGAACAGCATGCCGGTCTTGCCCCCGAACATGCCGAGGTAATTGCGCGCCGGAATCGGCAGCGCGAGGATGCGCTGACCCAGGCCCTCGAAATCGATGCGGACCGCAGGGGGCGCCTTCTTCGCGCCCGCACGCCCCTGTCCCTTGCGGTCGTGCCCGCCTCCCACGGCCTTGGCCGCTCCCTCGCCTTCGCTCGCGCCCGGCGCAGCCATGGCACCGCCCTGCTCCCCCGGCCCGCCCGGCGTCCCGTCCCACGCAGCACCCTTGTCCTCATCACTCTGCGGGGCAAGCGGAGAAGCCTCGTCCTTCGCGAGCACGGCGACGTAGACGCTGCGCGTGACGCGGTGCTCGTCACTCGACATGTCGAGCCCTTGCGCCGTGAGAGCAACATTGGTCGAGGCCGTGAAGTAGAGATACTTCCCGTTGCGATCGAACACCGGGAAGAGCGCATCGCTCATCCCGTCGGTCACTTGAAAGGCCTTGTGCTGCTCGAGTGAGTACACGAACACGGCGTGCAGCCCGCTCTTCAGCTGCCTCGCGTAAGCGATCCAGCGGCTGTCGGGCGACCATGCCGCACCGAAATCGGGCTGCCCGAAACCGCCGAAGTATTCCTGGTCGATGCGCGTGCGCGCCTGCGTGTCGAGATCGACGTACCAGAGGTTGAGCCGCTTGTCGGAATACGCAATCTTGTGGCTGTCCGGCGACCAGGTCGGATCGTAGAAGAAGGATGGCGGATTGCCGAGACTCACGTGGCGCACGGGGTGCTCCCCGTCCTGGTCGCGAATGTCGAGCTGATATTCGCCCGAGCCGTCCGAGAAATACGCGATCGACTTTCCGTCCGGCGACCACGCGGGGTTGCGGTCCGCCACGGCGGGGCTGCGCGTGATGTTGCGGATGTCCCCCTTGTCCGTTGGCACGGTAAAGATCTCACCCCAAGCCTCGAACACCGCACGCACTCCGGTCGGGGAGAGGCCGAAATTGAGGATGCTCCGGGGATTGACAGTGGCGAAATGCGGTCGCACTGCGGGCAAGTCCCCCTGCACCTCGATCGGGACGTTGTGCGCCTCGTGGGTCGCGAGATCGTAGAGCTTGATGGCGCCGAACTGCTCGATGACGATCGCATCGGGCCCGGCCGAGGCGGTCTTGAAGTCGAAGCCGTCGCTGTGCAAGGCCTCCGATACCTCATGAGTCTTCACGTCGTACGCGAAAAGGCTCACCGGACCATTGCGGTCGGAAAGGAAGTAAACGGTGTCGCCGATCCACATCGGGTAGTGGTCGCTCGCATCGAGGTGCGGCACCTTGACGATGCTCGAGTCGCGCAGAGCGGCGATCCAGATGGGGGTCGTCTGACCTCCGTGGTAACGCTTCCAGGCCTCCTGCCATTGCGGGAAGGGAACGTAGGCAAGGTGGCTGCCATCCGGCGAGAAGGACCCCTCGGCCCCCGAGGGAAGGGGCAACTGCACGGGAAACCCGCCGCTCGCCGCGACCGTGTAGAGCAACACTTGTCCCTGCCGGTACGTGTTCGCGCCGGAGGCGAAAAGCACGCCCTTGCCGTCGGGAGTCCACCCGAGCACGGCCTCGCCCGCCGGATGATAGGTAAGCCGCCGCGGCTCGCCACCCACTGCCGGGACGACGTACACGTTCGGGGCGCCGTCGTACTCACCGGTGAAGGCGATGAGAGTGCCGTCCGGCGAGAAATGCGGCATCGTCTCGGTGCCAACCCCGGAGGTGAGCTCGCGGGCCTCACCACCCTCGCGGCCCACGATCCACAGGTCGCCCGCATAGTTGAACACGATCTGCGTGCGGCTCACGGACGGAAAGCGCAGGAGCAGGCGCGGGTCCGCGCTCGAGGGAGCGGAGTGCGCGAGACTTGCGAGCAGGACCAGAACGAGTGAGACGACGCTCGATGGATGCTGGCGCACTGCGAATCCCCCTTGGCACTAGAATAGCAAGCGCCGCCAAACCACGAGACAGATTCGGGGAAGCTCATCCCATGCACCGGCATCCCACGCGATCGCTTCTGTCCGCTTTGCTTCCCATGGTCCTCATCGCGATCGCGCTCCCCGCGGCGGCGGGCGATCTCACCATAGAGCGGATATTCGGCGATCCCGCGCTTTCGGGGGCGGCGCCGCGCACGGTCAAGATCTCCCCGGACGGGCTGAAGGTCGGCATGTTGCGCGGCCGGGAGAGTGACCAGCATCAACTCGACTTCTGGTCCTACGACGTGCGCCACGGGACGCTCGAGATGCGGGTCGATTCGAAGAGGCTCGACGCAGTCGAGCAGCTTTCGGCGGCGGAGCGGTCGCGGCGGGAACGCGAGCGCATCGCCGACTTTCGCGGCATCGTCGACTACGAGTGGGCGCCCGACAGCCGCCACGTGCTCTTCACGCTCGGCGGCAACCTGTATCTCGCCGATATCGAGGCAGGCGCGGGCGCCGCCGTGCGCCAGCTGACCCACGGCGGGGACGCCGTGCTCGACCCGCAGGTCTCGCCGCGGGGGCGCTACGTGTCCTTCGTCCGCGATCAGGACCTGTGGGTCATCGAGCTTGCGACCGGGTCGCAACATCGTCTGACGCACGATGGCGGCGGCGTGATCCACAACGCAGAGGCGGAGTTCGTCGCTCAGGAGGAGATGGATCAGGCGAGCGGCTACTGGTGGGCCCCGGACGACTCCGCGATCGCCTACAAGCGCTTCGACGAGAGCGCCGTTCCCATCGCTCGGCGCTTCGAGATCTACGCCGATCGAGTAGACGTGATCGAGCAGCGCTACCCGGCGGCGGGCGACCCGAATGTGCGTGTGCAGCTCGGACTCGTGTCGCCCGCGGGAGGGAGCACAAGGTGGGTCGATCTCGGGCCCAACCCCGACATCTATCTCGCGCGCGTGAACTGGCTGCCGAACGCACGGCAGCTCTCCTTCCAGCGTCTTTCGCGGGATCAGAAGCGGCTCGACCTCGTGCTCGTGGATGCGACGACCCTCAAGGAGCGGCCACTCGTCTCGGAAACCTCGGCAACCTGGGTGAATCTATCGAACGACCTGCAGTTCCTCGCGGGCGCGCCGCTATTTGTCTGGTCCTCCGAGCGCACCGGCATGAAGCACCTGTACCTCTACGGACTCGACGGGCGTCTGCGTCACGCCTTGACACGGGGTGCGTGGAACGTCGATGCACTGCTCGCCGTGGACGAGCACGCGGGACGCGTGTACTTCGCGTCGAACCGCGATGCCGTCACGGATCAGCAGATCTACACCGTGCGGCTCGACGGCCGTGGCGCGGCGTCCCCGCACCGCCTCAGCCGCCGCGACGGATGGCACGACGCGCAGTTCCCGAGAGCCGCGCGACGGGTCGCGCTGTACGTTGATACGTTCTCCGACCCCGACACGCCTCCGCAGGTGAGCATCCACGCGCCCGACGGACGTCGCCTCGCCTGGATCGAGGCGAATCGGCTCGATCCCGCCCATCCCTACTGGCCCTACCGCGACCGGCACGTCTCTCCACAATTCGGGCAGATCAAGGCCGAGGATGGACAGGCGCTCGAGTACTCGCTCATGAAGCCGCCGGGCTTCGACGCCTCGCATGCCTACCCCGTGTTCGTCGAGGTGTACGGGGGGCCGACCGTGCAAGAGGTCCAGCGCCGCTGGGGCGCGGACTTCATCCGCGAGTACATGGCCCAACAGGGCTACGTCGTGTTCCAGCTCGACAATCGCGGCTCGGCGCGCCGCGGCCGGGCGTTCTCGGATCCGATCTACGGCCGTCTCGGCGAGATCGAGGTGCATGACCAGCTCGCCGGGATCCGCTGGCTCAGGCAGCAGCCCTGGGTCGATGCCAAGCACATCGGCGTCTTCGGATGGAGCTACGGCGGCTACATGACGTTGATGCTGCTCGCCAAGGGGTCCGAGGTGATTGCCGCGGGCGCCGCCGTCGCGCCGGTCACCGACTGGCGGCTGTACGATACCACCTACACCGAACGGTATCTCGGCCTGCCTCGCGATAATCCTCGTGGCTACACCGAGTCCTCCGTGTTCGCAGCGCTCGATGGCCTGCGCTCACCGCTTTTTCTCGCGCATGGAATGGCGGACGACAACGTGCTGTTCATCAACTCCACCCGACTGATGTCGGCATTGCAATCGCGGGACGTTCAATTCGAGCTCATGACCTACCCGGGCGCGAAGCACGGGCTCTCGACGCCCCAGATGAAGATACACGTCTACACCGCGATCGAGCGGTTCATGGACGAGCACCTCAAGCCGAGTGCCGCCGGCGGTGCGAGCGGGTGCGCCAGCAGGTCGGAGGTCGCAGCCTCCGGCGCTAGCCGGCCGCCAGCTCCTTGAGAAGGCCGCGCTGGTCATAGATCCGGCGCAGCGCTTCGCTGATCGCGGCTGTCGAGACCGCCACCGAGCGGTTCACGCTGCCGTCGTAGCCGAAGTCGCCCCCCAGGGCATCGATGTTGGAGTCGAAGATCGCACCGATCACGCGCCCTTGCGCATCGACCACCGGCGAGCCGGAATTGCCCCCGATGATGTCGTTCGTCGTGGTGAAGTCGAAGACGGTCCGCGGATTGACCTTGGCCTGCGCACCCTCCCAGCGCGGCGCGAGGTCGAACGGAAACTGTCCCGTCGCCCGATTCCACAGTCCTCCGAGGTAGGTGAAGGGCGGCACCTCCACCTCATTTTCCGTCCAGCCGTCGACCTTGCCGAAGGAAATGCGCAGCGAGAAGGTCGCATCGGGATAGATGCTCGTGCCATACACGGCAAAGCGTGCCTTCGCAATTCGCTCCTCCGCGCGACCGACCGGCCCCGACACGCGCTGCTCGTATTGCTTGCGCACCGCCCGGGAGCTTGGATCGGTCTTGAGGATGAAGCGGATGAAAGGGTCATCCGACTCTCGAATCGCAGGGAGCCCCCCGTCCCACAGCTGCTTGCGGTATGCGGCATCCGCGAGCCTCGACTTGGCCAGTACGGCGGACAAGGCCTCCGGGGAGTCCTTGCCGAGGAAGGTCCGAGTGGCCTCGGCATCCGCTGTCAAGTACTCGCGGAGCTTCGAGAGCCAGAACTCGAGCGTGAGCTGCTCGAGGTCCGGGTAGACGGGCTGAGCGTCGAGCACCGTCTTCTCAACGAGCGGCAAGCGGCTGTCGGTGTACTCGGGAAGCCGGTCGGAATTGGGTTTCTGCTTCTCTTCGGCCGCCCGCACGATGTCACGCGCATACGCGAAGAGCTGGCTCCCGATCGCGCCGTTTCGCTCCTCGAGATCGTAGGGCATGGCGAGCGCGCGGATGGCCGTCTGGGCGCTTGCGATCTCGGACCACGGGTCCCCGATCGTCTGGGAGAGCTTGGGGTCCTCCGCAGTGCGCGCCCGCAGCTCCGCATCGGCGCGACGCTTTGCCGCGATGATGGTGCTGGTGACGAGGGCCTTTTGCCGCCCGTAGAGCGCCTTGAAGCTGTTCTCCACCCCAAAGAGAAGGAAGTCCGCGATACGGGCGTGCTCCGGGCTCTCCTCGCTGAAGCGAATGAGGCGGCCCCTGAGCTCGGAGAGCCGGATCAGGATCCAGGGCTGGGAGAGGTCCCGCATGGTCTCGAGCTGGGCGGCGGTCAAGAGTCGATCGGTGCCGCCGGGGTTGCCCACGACGAACGTGGCCTCGCCCGGCTTCGGCGGCGCGAACGACCAGCGCAGATGATCCGGCGTCGCGACGGGCATGCCGCTCTCGTAGAGCCGGACAAAGGAGAAGTCGAGGTCGTAGCGCGGAAAATTGAAGTTGTCCGGATCCCCGCCGAAGAATGCAGTTTGCATCTCCGGAGCCATCACGAGCCGCACGTCGGAGTACTTGTGATACGTGTAAAGCGCATACTCCCCGCCCTCGTAGAGCGTGATGACCTGGCAACGCAACCTCGCTTCCCGTCCCTCGCAGCCGCGCTTCTCGATTGCGGCGATCGCTCCGTCGCGACTCTTGATGAAGTCCTCGCCGGTCTTACCGGCGGTGGCCGCCTGCACGGTCGCAGTAACGTCCGAGATGGACGTGAGGATCTCGGCCTGCATGCCCGGGCAGAGCTTCTCATCCGCGCGCGTCGCGGAGCGGAATCCGTCCTTGATGTAATCGACTTTCGGGGACGAGAGCTCCTGCGCACACTCGCGCACGCAGTGATGGTTGCTCAGCACCAGGCCGTCGCCGCTCACGACGGATGCCGAGCAGCCCGAGGAGAGCCGTACCGCAGCCCCCCGCACCCGCGCCAGCCACTCTGGGTCGAGCGTGACGCCGAGGTGCTCCTTCACGGCTGCATAGGGGAAGTGATCGAACGTCCACATCCCCTCATCGGCGGAGGAGGATCCGAGAGTGAGCGCGGCGAGCGCAGCGGCGCCGAGCGCCGCAAGGAGGCGTCTTTTCATGGGTTCCCCGGGGTGTATTCGGCGCGGTGGTCGCGTTCGGCTATGGTAGAGATCCTTCACCCGTCCTTCAATTCCGCGTTACACGAGGTGACCGCTCATGGCTGCCCCACCCCCCGCCGCTCCGGCCGACCATTTCTCTCCCGAGCGGCACCGCCTGCGGGAGCTGAGCGCGGCGCTCGCAGCGCTGCGCAAAGAGCTGCCGCTTCTGCGCCGCGTTGCAGGAGGCGCTCACCATGGGGCGATCTCCGCATGTGCAGCGCTCGCGGCGTACTTGCCTACGCGGGCGCTCGGCCTCCAGGAAGGGTTCTGGAGCGCAATCACCGCCATCTCGGTCGTGCAGACCGAATTTCAGGCCACGGAAAGCACGGCGCGTGATCAGTGCATCGGCGCGGCGATCGGTGGCGCCGTGAGCGTCTGCGCATCCCTCGCCTTCGGTCAGGACCTTGCCGTCTACGCCGCCAGCATCGTCGTTGCGATGTTGACGTGCTGGGCTCTGAACGTCGGGAGCGCGAGCCGCCTCGCCGGCAGCACGGCGACGATCATTCTGCTCGTGCCGCACACGGACTCGCCAGAGCGCATGTTCGCCACGCGCCTCTCAGAGGTGGGCTGGGGCGTTCTGGTCGCAATCGGCACGGTGTGGCTCGCTGCGCGGTTTCCCATGCGGCATCTGGCGCGAGCGCTGGCGAGCCGGCCGACGCCCCCGCGCTAGGCTGGCCGCCGTTGAGTCGAGGCAGACCCCAAGACCTGACAGCTGGTCTTCGTTCGAGAACTCGACCATCCTTACGAGGGGATATTGTGCCGGTGCGGACGTGCCGGCTCCGCGTGGGGAGAGCTTTATTGAGCATCGACCGGTCGCAAGAGCCTCAAGCGCTCGCATCGCTCTGGGCGCTCGATCCGTCCGTCATTTATCTCAACCACGGGTCCTTTGGCGCCTGCCCACACGCCGTTCTGCAAGCACAGGCGGCGTTGCGGCTGGAGATGGAGCGCGAGCCCGTGGACTTCCTGGACGGCATGCTGCCGGGGCGGCTCGATGCAGCGCGCGGAGAGCTCGCACGCTTTCTCGGCTGCGATCCAGAGGATCTCGTCTTCGTCACGAACGCGACCACCGGCGTCAACGCGGTACTGCGCTCCTTATGGCTCGAGCCAGGCGATGAGCTGCTCGTCACGGACCAAACCTACCCCGCGTGCCGCAAGGCCGCCGAGTTCATCGCCGTGCGGAGCGGGGCCCGCATCGTCGTGGCTCGCCTGCCCTTTCCGGTCGCGAGCGAAGCGGATGTCGTGAGCGCGATCGTCGCGTGCGCATCGACACGGACTCGGCTCGCGCTTCTCGACCATGTCACGAGTCCGACGGCACTGGTGCTTCCCATCGCGCGGCTCGTGAGCGAGCTTCGCGCCCGTGGCATCGAGACACTCGTCGATGGCGCGCACGCTCCCGGGATGCTGCCGCTCGAGCTGGCGAAGCTCGGCGCCGCGTACTACACCGGCAACGCGCACAAGTGGCTCTGTGCGCCGAAGGGCGCGGCCTTCCTGCACGTCCGGCGCGACCGTCAGAGCGCCATCCATCCGACCGTGATCAGTCACGGCCACGGGGCGGGGTTCAGAGCCGAATTCGACTGGGTCGGAACCGCCGACCCGACGGCCTGGCTGTGCATCCCTGAGGCGCTCCGCGTGATCGGCTCGCTGCTGCCCGGCGGATGGGCGGCGGTGATGGCACGCAACCACTCCCTCGCGCTGCAAGCGCGGCGCCTGCTCCTCGACAAGCTCGGGGTCGATGCGCCGTGCCCGGACGCGATGATCGGGTCGATGGCGTCCATCCCCCTGCCCGCGGCCGTGAGCGGTGCGCCCGCCGCCGCCCTCGACTGCCAAGGGCTGCATGGCTGGTTTCGCGAACGCGGCATCGAAACCTGGCTCTCTGCGCACCCGCTGCCGGTTCTGCGAATCTCGGCGCAGCTCTACAACGACATGGATCAGTTCGAGCGCCTTGCGGACGTGCTCGCCGAGTGCCTGCATGGCCGCTGAGCACGAGGTGGCCGGCCCCGAAACCATCCAGGCGCGACTCTCGACGTTCGACACCGCGATGGTGGTGTTCAGCCTCGTCGTCGGAATCGGTATCTTCACGACGCCCGCGATTGTCGCCCGCGACGCGGGCGACACCTTCCTGTTCTTCACGGCGTGGATCGCCGCTGGCCTCGTGAGCCTCATCGGCGCACTCGTGTTCGCCGAGATCGGCTCGCGCCACCCGCGCGCCGGCGGCTACTACCGCGTGGTCGCTGATTGCTACCATCCGACGCTCGCCTTCATGCTCAACTGGGCCCAGACCCTCATGCAGGGGGCGGGCGCCGCCGCAGTCGCATTCATCGGCGCGGATTACCTCGTACCCGTGCTGCTGCCGCAGTCCTGGCGCACGGCGCATGCTTCTCTCGTGCTCGCGTGCGCGCTGATGCTCGTACTGCTCGTGCTCAACTATCGCGGCATCAGGCCGGGCGCCCGCACTCAGAATCTGCTCTCGGCGCTGAAGATCGTCATGATCTTGGGTCTCGCCGTGCTTGCCCTGTGGCTCGCGCCGCATGCCCACCTCGTCGAGCCCGCGGCCATGGTGAGCGGATCCTGGGCGCCGCGGCTCACCTCCGCGCTCGTGCCCTGCTTCTATGCGTACGGGGGCTATCACATGACGATGAACCTCGGGGCGGACGTGAAGGAGGCCGAGCGGCGCTTTGCGCTCGCCATCGCCGCAGGCATGCTCACGGTGGTCGCGCTGTACCTGCTCATCAATTTTGCCTACCAGCGCGTGCTCGGAACCGCTGCCATCGCAAGCTCCGAGCTTGTTGCGGCCGCTCTCGCGCGCGCCGCCCTGGGCCGCCCCGGAGAGCTCCTCGTGTCCCTTGCGGTATTCCTCTCGGCCGCGGGATTCGTGAATGCCACGATTCTGCAAATGCCGCGCAGCTTCTACGCCATGGCCCAGGATCGGGTGCTGCCGCGCGCATTCCTCAAGGTCAACCCCACGACCCAGGTGCAGGAACCCGCCCTCGCATTCTTCGGCGCAACGATGCTCCTGCCCGCCTTCGTGCTCGGATCGTTCGAGAAGCTGCTCGACTACGTGATCTTCACCGACACGCTGACGCTCGCCGTCGTCGCCTCGACGCTCTTCGTTCTGCGCCGCGGCGGGCAGGCGCGCGGGACATTCGCCATGTGGGGATATCCCTTCCTGCCGGGCCTCTACATCGTTTGCCTGCTCGGGGTAGCCGCGCGCGTGTTCAGCCTGGAGCCACCGCTTTCGCTCGGCGGCCTGGCGATTCTGCTCATGGGATTTCCGCTCTTTCGGCTAGGACATCGGCTGTTCGGGGGTGCGCTCAGCTGAGACTGCAAGCGCAGCTCATCTGAACAAGCTCTTGAGCCTGTTCTGCAGGGTCTGCTGCAGCTCCTCGCGGTTTCCCTTGAGCGCCTGCTGCAGGCCGGCCTTGGCGAGCTCGGCAAGGTCGGGCCGCACCGACGGTGAGGTGAGGGTGCCCGAGATCGTGAGCGGCACATCCGCGAGCATGCCGCCAGCGGTGCCCTTGAGGATCGCGGCCTGCACTCGGTAATCGATCGCATCGGTCAGGAGATTCGCCGTACCCTCGCCCGTGATGCGCAGGTCCTGTGAGGCGATATCGAGATCGTGGGTGGTCGCGATTCCGTCCTTGAGGTGCGCCGAAGCCTTGAATACCGAGAATGTCGTGCGCCCGGTGTTCTTGCCCGCCAGCATAGGATGCCGCTCGGTGAGAGCCACCGCGCGATTGATCTCGTACCACAGGTCGAGGCCTTCGACCGCGCCGTTCGCGAGGTTCGCGGTGATGCGTCCGCTCAGCGTCTTGAGCAAGGCATCGCTCGTCGCACCCTGCCCCGTGAGCTCGGTGGTCACATTCCCGCGCCCGGAGATACGGTCGATGTTGTCGAAGTCCTTGAGAAGCATCGCCACGTCGACTCCCGTCAGGCTTTGATCGAGCCTCAGGGTGGGAACGCTCGCGCGGGCATCGAGGGTGATATGACCCAGGTACGCTCCCCCGTAGAGCTGCGCGCTCGCCGGGTCGATGTGCAGCACACCGGCGTTCGAGTCCACCTCGACGCGCACCTCGCTCAATTTCAGCCGCTCGACCGTCGCCTCGCCGATGGTTGCGGTGCCGCTCAGCTGCAAGTGCGCGAGCGAGCTCGTCGGAAGCGCGGTCGGTTTGCTCTCCGGGGCACGCGCCGGCGCAGGGGCCACGCTCATGTACCGATCGAGGTCGATGTGATCCAGTGCGAGATCGAAGCTCATCGCTTCGGTCGTGAGATTCGTGATCGCCGCTGCGCCGCGCAGCGTGGACCCATCGAGCTGCACGTCGAGGCTGGTCGCCCGCGCGGCGTTTGCTCCGTAGGCGAAGTCACCGCTCGCCGCGAACCTGCTGAGCGCCTGCGGATCGCGCGTGTCGGGGACCGGTAGCGCCACCTCGCTCATCCACTGCCGCAGGACGAGCGGCTCGAGGCGGAACGTCCCGGTGACCTTCGGTGCATCGACCATCCGGGTGCCCTCGAGGCTGCCCGTCACCTGAGCGCTCGCGAGCCGTGCGGCGAAGCTCGGCACGCCTGCGGTCTGGGCGTTGAGATCGAGACTCAGCTGCGGAGCCGAGAGCCCCCAGGGCACCGCGGCCATGCCCGGCTTGGGAATCCATGTTCCGCTCAGGCTCAGGTGCTCGATGCGGTACTGCTCGCCGGAAGCCGCGCGCACGAGGTCGAGACGTGCCGCGAGGTCGAGCGGCTCGGCCCCCGCGCGAGTGAGGAGGCGCAGCTTCAGGTCTACCGGCACCGGAACGGCCGAGCGCATCCGACCGACGGTCGCGTTGAGGTCCTCGATCACCATGCCCTGGTAGCTCACCCGGCTGCTCCTGATCGCGACGCCGGCGACGTTGCGCAGCTCCTCCCCCGAGCCGCCCGGCTGCGACGCCCCGGCCGCATTCTCCGCGGCGGGGGCCGTCCCGGTTCCGAACTGCCAGTTGCCCTGGCCGCGGGCGTTGCGCAAGAGGTGAAGGTCGAGGCCGTTGACCTCCACGTGTCCGATCTCCAGTTGCTTGCGCAGCAGTGGCAGCAGCTTGACGCTGAGCGAAGCGTACTGAATGGAGGCAAAGGGCCCGGAGCCGAACCCTGGCGGATTACCGAGGCTCGCCGGGCCGAGTCGCAGCGCGAACCAGGGAAACACGGACAGCCTGAGTGGGCCTGCGAGAACAAGATCGCGCCCGGTTTCGGCCTTCACGTCCTGCTCGATGCGTGCCTTGTAATCGTTCGGATTAACGAAGAGCCACACGGCGAGGAGCAGGACGAAGAACGCCGCGACGAGGCAGCCGACAACGATTCCGGAGATCTTGAGTACACGCATGATGGCGACCCACCCCTGTTGCCGCCTCAACGCCGGTGAGCGGCCAAGGTTCCATGAGACCGGGGCGGCGACCTGCCCAACGGTCTATCATGCGGTCTCCACTGCAGCATGAAGGCCGCATGAAAGCCGCCCTGTTCAGTCCCTGCACCTACGCGGGTCCCACCGCCGCGAGCGGTTGGCCGGTCCCGACGACGACGTACTCGTCGGCGGCTGCGCAGCAAACGTTTCACACCGCGATCGAGCACAGTCGGCTCGCCGATCGGCTCGGCTTCGACTGGGTCACGGTCGCGGAGCATCATTTCACTCCGTTCTGCATCACCCCCAATCCCATGGTTCTCGCGGGTGCCCTCACCCAGGTCGTCAAGCGCGCGAGGATTGCCCTGCTCGGCGCCAACATCCCGATCCTCAACCCCGTACGGGTGGCCGAGGAGTTCGCCATGCTCGATGTGATCTCGGGGGGACGCCTGATCGCCGGGATGCTGCGGGGGACCCCGAACGAATACGTTACCTACAACGTCAATCCGGCCGAGTCGCGCGAACGCTTCGCCGAGGCACTGCAGCTCATCCGCCGCGCCTGGATCGAGCCCGAGCCCTTCGGGTGGCAGGGCCGCTACTGGCAGTTCAAGTCGATCTCGATATGGCCTCGGCCCGTCCAACAGCCGCATCCCCCGATCTACATGTCCGGGTCGAGCCCGGAGTCCGGCGAGTTCGCCGCGAAGAACCACGTCGGGCTGGGATTTGCCGTGACCAGCCTCGCCTTGGCTTCCAAGGCCGCGCGTCATTATCGCGAGCAGGCCGCGCTTGCGGGCTGGACTCCCGCTCCGGATGATGTGATCTATCGCATCCCCTGCTACGTGGCCGCGAGCGACGAGCAGGCGATGGAGGACCTTGCCTCGGCCGCGGCCGCTCCCGTGCCCCGCAGCATCAGTCTTTCCCTGTCTCAGGGGGCGGAGTCGGCGATCGCGGGCGCAGGCTACTACGGCCGGGACGATGCACAGCGCGGGCGCGTGGCGCAGCTGTTTCGCAGCGGCACGCACGAGCGCATCGAGCAAGGCCAGATGCTGCTCGGCGCGCCACGCACGGTGGTTGCGCAGATCCGCCGCATTCATGAGGAGGTCGGAGCGGGAGTGCTCGATATCGTTCCGGGACTGAGTGGCGAGCAGGCCATTGCCTCAATCGACCGCTTCGGGACGCAAGTTCTACCCGCAATCCGCGAGATCGGCACATGAGTCGCCCCCTCGTAGCATTGCCTGGGGCGGTCGCGAAGCCGGTCTCGGACCGCATTCAAATCAAAGACTCGGCTGACGGTCTCGAGAGCTTCGACCTTCTCGCGCACGGTAACGCGGTCGGGGAGGCCCTGCGCGCCGCGCTCGCGCGGCCCTCCGCCGTCGGCGCTGTCGTGCTCGCCGCCGCTTCCCCTCCGACCGATACCGCGCTCCTCGAGCGGTTCGCGGCGCTCAAGATCCCGACCCTCGTTCTCTTGGGTACGCGAGATGCGACGGTCGCTGCCGACTCCGGGCGACGCTGGCGCTCGGCGCTGCCTGCGTGCAACGTCGTCCTGATCTACGATGCGGCCCACGACCTCGCAGCGGAGCGCCCGCAGGCGTTCGCCGATATCGTGACCGATTTTCTTTCCGATCCCGGCGCATTCCTCGTCAACCGCCGCAGCAGCGCGCTACAGCCCTAGCACCCTCGCGCGACCATACCGCGCTCCCTGGGGGAAACTCCCTGCGCCTTCGTGCGTCTCAACGCGGTTCGAGATCAGCCGCACACGGTTGCCGCGAGTGAGCTCGGCTCCTGGCTCAAGCACGACATGACGGCGCTGCGCAGCGCGCACACGAGTGCGATGGTCAACGCGCAGAGTGGACAGCTCGGTTGAGTCAAGGGTGTGCAACCGAGCCGGTTGAGCGCTGCAGAGCGCTGAACGGCATGCGGGGCGGCGGCCTCGGGTAAGGCCGAGGAGCGTCGCCCCCGAAGCTCATTGCCGGTTTGCGGCACGCCGCGTGAACGGCGCCTGCAGCGGCGCCGCATCGGCGAGGAAGCCTCCCGACTGCCGGCGCCAGAGCTGCGCATACAGACCGCCCTCGGCAAGCAGCTCCTCGTGCGTTCCACTCTCACGAATGCAGCCTCGATCGAGCACGATCAGCCGATCCATGCGCGCGATCGTCGAGAGCCTGTGCGCGATCGCAATCACCGTGCGCCCCTCCATGAGCGCATCGAGCTGACCCTGAATGGCTGCTTCCGCCTCTGAATCGAGGGCCGAGGTGGCCTCATCGAGCACGAGGATCGGCGCATTCTTGAGAATCACGCGGGCGATGGCGATGCGCTGCCGCTGTCCTCCCGAGAGCTTGACGCCGCGCTCTCCGACGTGGGCCTCGTAGCCTCCCCGCCCGAGCCAGTCCTCGAGCCCGAGGATGAACTCGTGCGCCTCCGCACGCCGCGCGGCCTCCTCGATCATCTTGCGCGTTGCCTCGGGGCGTCCGTAGCGGATGTTGTCGAGCACCGAGCGGTGCAGGAGAGCCGTATCCTGCGTCACCATCGCGATCTGCGCCCGCAGGCTCTCCTGCGTGACCGTTGCGATGTCCTGGCCGTCGATGAGGATTCGCCCACGAGCGGGATCGAAGAATCGCAGCAGCAGGTTGACGAGCGTCGACTTGCCGGCCCCCGAGGGCCCGACGAGACCGACGCGCTCGCCGGGGGCGATGGCGAGATCGATTCCGTGCAGGACGGGGACGCGCCTGTCGCGCCCGTAATCGAAGTGAACCGCATCGAAGCGAATGCCCCCTGCACGCACCTGCAACTGCCGCGCGGCCGGTGGATCGGGCATCTGCCGAGGCACGGCAATCGAGCGCATGCCGTCCTGCACGATCCCGACGTTCTCGAAGATGCTCGTCACGTTTTGTGCCACCCAGCCGGCCATGTTCGCGATCTGCCAGGCCATCGGCAGCGCGGTAGCGACTGCGCCCACGGCGATGTGCCCCGAGCGATACAGGAGGACCGCCGCGGCGCCCGTGCAGACGAGCAGTGCGGCATTGAGCAGGGCGAGCAGCATCGTGAATCCGGTCGCCATTCGTGTCTGGTTACGAAACGCGGCGGTGTGATGATCCACCGCCTCGCGCACGAAGGCGTCCTCATCGTTCGCGCGCGCGAAGAGCTTCACCGTGAGGATGTTCGTGTAGCTGTCCACCACCCGACCGGTGAGCGCCGAGCGTGCCTCGGAGATCGCCTGCGAGCGGTCGCGCAGCCGCGGAACGAACCCCGTGAGCAGCACCGCATACGCGGCGAACCAGCACAGGATCGGAATGGCGAGGTGCCAGTCGGCGGCCGAGAGCAGCGCGACGCTGCTCGCACCGTAAATGAGGATGTACCAGACCGCATTCGTGCCCGCGACGACACTTTCGCGCAGCGCCGGACCCGTCTGGATCACGCGGTTCGCGATCCGGCCGGCGAAATCGTTTTGAAAAAAGGTCCAGCTCTGACGCACGACGTGCCAGTGCGTCTGCCAGCGGATCATGTTCGTGACGCCGGGATTGATGATCTGGTTGGTGACGATGTACTGCGCGAGCAGCGCCACCGGGCGGCCGATGAGGAAGAACACCCCCATGAGTAGCAGCTGCGTTCCGGCGTGCGGGAGCAGCCGCTCGGGTGTGTAATGCGCAACCAGCGTGACGACCCGCCCGATGAACACGGGAATGGTCACGTCGAAAATCGCGACCAGGAGGCCGGTCGCAAAGAGCGCAACGATGAGCCAGCGAACCTGCCGCAGATAGTGCCAGTAAAACGCGCCGAGCCCGCCCGCCGGGGGTTCGCTCGGCGTCGGACGCGTCGGCTCGAACAGGTGCTCGAACCAGCTCAGCATACCTCGGACGCCCCTCCTCGCGGGCAGCGGGAAAACGTCTCGAGATCGGCAGTCGGGTGCTGCAAGGAAACCTCACGAAGGCAGTGTGGGACGGCTTCGCCGCGCGTCCGGGAAGAGCGACTCGCTCGAACGGAGCGGCCGCGCGAGTGGATCAGAAAGGCAACATCCCTATGCTGCGCGGGCCATCATGATAACTGCGAGGTTATCACGAACGGTGCCGGTCGGGGCGGGCGCGCCCGCGCAAAAAGCCGCCGAACCAGACGGATAGCTTGCGCGATCGCCGGCGATGCCCTGGAATGCCCTCGTCGCGGGCCCGCATTTGCCTGAAGCGCGCACTGAATGACCGTCCGTCTCCGATTTGGACCGAGACTGCGCATTGCAATCGACATGGCGCGAGCGGTGCTCGCGCTCCTCGCTCCCTGCGGCGCGTTCGCAAGCCCTCTCGCCCCTCAGCACGCGGGCGTTCAACAGAACGTCGTCTTCAAGGACTACTCTCCCCTTTTCAGCAATGCCGAGATCGCGCGCCGGCTATTGAGTCCGCTTGCGGCGGCACAGCTGCGCGAGAGCTGGGTCCGCGCGGGCCAGGCACCCGGTTCCTACCCGATCGATCTCGAGAACGAGAGGTTCGTCGTCTACGTGCCCCGTGGAGCCCCTCCCCCTGCGGGATTCGCGCTGCTCGTCTTCGTTCCGCCATGGGACGAGACGAGCATACCTTCCGGCTGGTCGTTCGTACTCGATCGTGATGGTATCGTCTTCGTGAGCGCGGGACGCAGCGGAAACACGGCCAACGTGCTCGACCGGCGCGTGCCCCTCGCCCTTGCCGCCGCAGAGAACGTCCTGCACCGGTATCCGGTCGACCCGCAGCGCATCTACCTTGCAGGATTCTCGGGCGGGTCGCGCGTTGCGCTGCGAATCGCCCTCGGCTATCCCGATGTGTTCCGCGGCGCGCTGCTCAACGCCGGCAGCGACCCGCTGGGAGGGAACACCAACCCCTTGCCCCCGCGCGATTTGTTCCTGCGCTTTCAGAGCTCGACACATCTGCTCTACGTCACGGGGGATCGCGACACCCTCCGCCTCGACACCGACGCGGGCAGCCTGGCGTCCATGCGCAAGTGGTGCGTGTTCGGTGCGGACGCGCAGGACACGTTCGGCGTCGGTCACGAACTCATGAGCTCCGCAGTGCTCGAGCGCGCGCTCGAGCGGCTGACGAGCCCCGTTCACCCCGACCCGGCTCGACTCACCGCGTGCCGGGCGGCTAGGGAGCATGAGCTGCAGGGCGAGCTCGGGCAGGCGGCATGGCTCATCTCATCGGCGCAGCGCTCGAAGGCGCACCGGTTGTTGCTGCAGATCGATGCGCAATTCGGCGGCCTCGCTGCCCCGCGGAGCGTCGAGCTTGCGCGCGAGAGCGCAGGGCGGTAGCAGAGCGCCCGCGCCCGCGGTACGCTTCCAGGGGGTGGGGAGCCGGGAGAGCGCCGATGGCCATCAAACGTTCCGCCAAGAGCCGGGGAGCTCCGGTCCGCAAACCGGTGACCTCCGCTGCCGTGCGACACGTGGACGTGCGACCCAAGCACCAGATGGTTCCTGGAACGGCCTACGAGGGGTGGCTCTGCAAGAATGCAGCGTGCGGCCTGGTGATTGCCATTGCGCTCATCCCTCAGGGTGGCAAGCCTGCCCATGGCTCGGAGGACTACTTGACGGCCCTCAAGTGCCCGCACTGCGGGAACGAGGACCTCTACCGCTGGAACAGTCGGGCCGAGCACCCCTACGCCCCCAAGGTCGCCGAGGCGTGATGGCATCTTGAACTCGGCTGGAGGACGCATCTCATGCGATCGGACGTTCGTCACAAGGGGCTGGCGCTTGCCGCTCCCCTGCTCGGGCTCGCTCTGATCCTCGGGGCAGGTGGGGCGCAGGCCAAAGGCTGTCTGAAAGGTGCCGCGGTGGGCGCCGTGGCCGGGCACGTCGCTGGCCACCACGCCGTGCTCGGAGCCGCAGCCGGGTGCGCAGTGGGGCACCACCTCGCGAAGAAGAAGCTTCGTGAGCAACGCCGACAGGAGCAACGGGAGAAGGCGGAAGGGCACCAGGCCGGGGCCGCGCTCTGACGGGTGTCCGCAATGAGGAGCGCTTGGCGCCGTTCTCGCCCGAGACGTGAGCTCGCAGCTGCACTCTGCGCGCTCGTGCTCGTCCTTTCGGCGCTCTGCCCGACCGCCGCCGACGATTCGACGCATCTCACGGCCATCCTGCTCGTCGCAAAGGACGAGCTGACCGATCCCGATTTCGCCGACTCCATCGTTCTCGTCATGAACAATCTCGGGCCCGCCCCCATCGGGATCATCGTCAACAGACCGACGCGACTCGGGGTCTCGCAGCTCGGGTCCCAACTCTTTCCGAACCTCAAGCGCCTCGCGCCGCTCACAGACAAGGTGTACTTCGGTGGACCGGTCGAGTTCGACTCCGGAGAGGTGTGGTTCCTCTTTCGCGCCGCCACACCCCCGGAGCATGCGGTCCGCGCCTTCGACGGAATCTATCTGAGTGCAGATCGCGAGTTGCTGCGTCGCCTGTTGAGCCGCGACAGGCCGACCGATGGCCTGCGAATCTTCATCGGCCACTCGGGCTGGGCTCCGGGTCAGCTCGAGGCGGAGATCGCGCACGGGGACTGGAAGCTCGAGCGTGCGGACCCGGACGCGATCTTCAACGGAAAATCCGAGCACCCCTGGCCCGCCCCGCAGGCACCCAAGGGGAGCGCGTGACCAGGCCGCACGAAGCCACCGTGCGCTCGCGGTGGGGACCGTGAAGGTCTCTAGGGCCGCGCACCCCTCCCGTCGCGTCGTGGTCGACCGTTCTCGCACACGCTCGCAGTGTCTGCGCGAACGAAATCGGCCACCCAGTTGGTCTCCCACGTGCGATCGTCGTAGGAGAACGCCTGCTGCCAGCGGGCATGGTCGTGATCGATCTTGTCCCACAGGAATCGCACCTTCACCGGCCGTCCGTTGTCCTCGTCCCGCCCGTAGAACTCTCCATGGGCGCCCTGAAACCCGCCGACGACTGGCAGCGGGTCGAGCTTCCCGGTCGTGCTGCTCACCCAGTAGATCGACCACTGACGGCTTTGAACATCGAAGGTTCGCAGTGTGAGACCGGAGCTGGACTTGGTGGGCATGTAGAGCTCATCCACGGTCGCCAGGCCGCCGAGATAAAGCCTCATGCACAGGGTTGCGGGAAACTCTTCCCACCTCGCGCTGCCGACGCTGCGCGACTTCAAGCGTCGCTGCGAGGTGCGCCATCCGCCAGTGAAGTAATCGAAGTCGTGCATGCTGCCCGTGCGCGAGGTGGAGTATCCCGGCGGGAGCGCACGGTCCGAGCGAGCCGCGCTTTCGGCGGCGCCGCCTGCATGCATGCCGGCGAGCACGGTGGTGACGAGAAGCGTCCGGGCCGCGGTGCGGCCTGACCCTCGCCCAGTGAGACGACTCCTCATGTGCCCGCACTCCCATCGCGCGTGAAGCCAGGGAGTGTATCCAGCACGCTGCCGGGGCCATAACGATAACTCTTGACCGTCATTTGAAGCGTGGCTTCAAATGAGCCATGGCGAGATCCCAGCCGCCACTCGAGTCGCTGCGCATCCTGGTCGCTTGCGTCCGCCACGGCACCTTCTCGCGGGCTGCGGCTGAAATTGGGGTAACGCCGGCCGCCGTGAGTCAGCGCATACGCTCGCTCGAGGCGCAGCTCGGCGTCGAGCTCTTCGCACGGCACGGTCCCCGGTTGATCGCAACCAACCGCGCGCGAGCGCTCGCGCAGCGGCTCGAGCACGCGCTCTCGCTCATGCGCGTCGCGGTGGACGCCTGCCGGCGCCTGAAGGCCCCGCTGCGCGTGACCTGCGCGCCGACCTTTGCGGCCCGCTGGCTGGTGCCGCGACTTGCGATGTACCAGACGCTCCGTGGGGCCGACGCGATCGCGCTCGATGCCACTCAGACCCTAGAGCCCCCCGGTGCCTTCGATGTGGCTATTCGCAGCGGAGTCGGCCCCTGGCCCGGTTACTCGGCGGTGAGACTGCTCGCGGAGCAGGGTACCCCGATGATGAGCCCCAGAGCCGTGCCTTCGCGGGGCCGCTTGACGCTCCGCAGGTTCCTTCGGCTGCCACTCATACCGGACCCGCGCTGGCCGCAGTGGTTCGAGATCGCGGGCATTGCGCAGGCGAAGCCCCGGTTCGTCTCCACTCGCTTTCCCAACTACGAGCTCGAGGCACAGGCGGCAGCAAAGGGGATCGGGGCGGCATTGCTCTCGCCCGTGCTGTTCGCGGAGCTCACGGCGCAGGGGACCCTCGTTGCTCCGTTCCCATGGGTCCTCCAGGGTCCGAGCAGCTATTGGCTCCTGTGGGCCAAGGGCTCGCAGGAATCGCACTTCGGCCGCTGGGTCCGGTCGCAGTTCGGCGCGAGCGCAGCAGCACCCGCGTCGGTGGGAGTCTGAGAATGGGGCGGTGGCAATTGCCACCGCCCCATTTGCCGACTAGCGAGCCTCCCTCGCGACAAGCATGGGAAGGGGCTGCCGATTCTTCGAATTGTAGATTGCAATCAACTCGGGGTGGCCAACCTGGGTCACCGCATCCGCAATCGCCTTGTGCTCGCACGCGAGCACTGCGAGTTCCGACGTGAAACTGTCCTCGGGCAACCGACACACCGCTTGAGCTGCCCGAGTGATGCGGCCGTAGAGCGTCGCCGCCCCGTCGGGATCGGAAATGTTCAAATCGCCGTACTTCACCGTCACGCTACGCGTCACGGTGCTCCCGCCCGCCAGGCTGACCGCGGTGAAACCCGAGGCGACGGCGCCGAGAATCGCCACTGCGACAAGCCGACGGAGATGGATGGATGCAGTCATCGTGATCATGGTCTTCTCCTCGATGGTAATGAAGGGATGGGTACGATCTCACTCGTTGTGAGGCGGACTCGAGCAGCCAGTCCCGAGGCGGGGCGGCCGCGCTCGCGTCTGTCTCACTCAGACAGACACCGAATGCGGCGCAAACCCGACAGTGGCATGAGAGATTTCGCAGCTACCTCCGGGTCGCGGTGGCGCAGACCCCCCGGAGGGGGTAAGTTGCTACGAGTCGAGGATCACCCGCGGGCACTCGATGAATCAGCTCACCGAACTACTCGGTCGCCTCCAGGCAGGCGACGCCGAAGCGCGCAACGCCCTTTTTGCAGCCGCTTATGCCGAATTGCATCGCCTCGCTCGATCCCGGCTGCGCGGCGGTGGGCGCAACACGCTGCTCGACACGACCGGCCTGGTCCACGAGTCGTTCTTGAGATTTGTGAGTGGGGGCGCGCTGCGCGCCGAGGACCGCCGGGCGTTCTTTGCGTATGCCTCGCAAGTGATGCGTTCCGTGATCGTCAATAGCGCACGCGAACGGCTCGCACAGAAGCGCGGCGGCGATTGGCGACCCTTGACCCTCTCGACGCAACTGGCCGACAACCTCGCCCCGGACGAGGAGATGCTCCTGCGCGTTCACGAGGCGCTGCAGGCTCTGGAGCAGGCGGACCCGCGCCTGGCCGAGCTCGCGCAAATGCGCTACTTTGGTGGCTATAGTGAGCAGGAAATAGCCGAAACGCTCGGCATCAGCGACCGCACGGTCCAGCGCAACTGGGAAAAGGCCCGGTTGATTCTCGCAGCGGCGCTGCGCTGAGCAATCGGCGGCGGGAAACCGATGGGGCTATCCATTCCGCAGATGGCGCTCATGAGCCGCCTTCTCGATGAGGCGCTGCCGCTCGATGCAGAGGGTCGGCGGCGCTGGCTCGAGGCACTGTCCCCACAGTATCAGCCGCTCGCCGAGGCGCTGCGCGCGGCGCTGTTGCCTGCAGGGGCCGAGAGCGATCTGGCCGCGTCGCTCGATGTGGTCACGGGCAGATGCCTGGCGCGGATGGAAGGCAGCCTGCAGACGGGTGACTCCGTCGGACCCTACCGGCTGATTCGACGGGTTGGCGAAGGCGGCATGGCTGAAGTGTGGCTGGCACAGCGCGCCGACGGAGCCTTCAGGCGGGAGGTCGCCTTGAAGGTTCCGCTGATGTTGCGCCTGCGTCATGACCTTGCGAGCCGCTTCGTCCGGGAGCGGGATATCCTCGCGGGGCTCGAGCACCCGAACATTGCGCGCCTGTACGATGCGGGCGTGAGCTCGGGCGGGCTGCCTTATCTGGCGATGGAGTACGTCGCCGGCGAGCCGCTGACGGCCTGGTGCGACGCGCGTCGGGTTGCAATTCGCGAGCGCGTCAAGCTGTTCTTGCAGGTCTTGGATGCGGTTGAGTATGCGCACGTCCAGCAAGTGATTCACCGCGATCTCAAACCGTCGAACATGCTGGTCACCGATTCGGGGCAGGTGCGTCTGCTCGACTTCGGCGTGGCGAAGCTGCTGTCGCAGGAGGAGCAACCGTCCGATCTGACTCAGCGTTACGGGCGGGTTCTGACTCCCGACTACGCGAGCCCCGAGCTCGTGCGCGGCGAGCCAATCGATGTGGCGAGCGACGTGTACGCGTTGGGGGTCGTTCTGTACGAACTGCTCTCGGGCGGCAAGCCCTACCATCTCAACGCCGGTGCCTCGATTTCGCAACTCGAGCATGCGATCGCCGTGGTCGACGTGCGGCGACCGAGTGCTCAGGTAGAACCCGATGCGGCACACAAGCGAAGCACAACGGTGCGCACGTTGAGCCGGCGCCTGCGAGGAGACCTGGACGCCATCATCCTGAAGGCGCTGGCAAAAGCACCGGCAAGTCGCTACCAGAGCGCGAGCGCGTTTGCCGACGATTTACAGCGAAGTTTGAGCGGCGAGCCCGTGGATGCACGTCCCGACCGCCTCGGCTATCGCTGCGCCAAGTTCCTCGAACGGCATCAGAGTGGCTCCAGGGTGGCTTTCGTGGCAGTCGTGGTGTGCGCGGCAGTGCTCGGCTACGGTGTGTCACGCCTGCGCGGGACGGCGCCACTGATCATCGCGTCCAAGACCTTCTCGGGGAACGAGAATAGCGCCGTCGCACCGCAGGAGAAGTCGATTGCCGTTCTGCCTTTCGCGGACATCAGCCAGAAGAAGGACCAGGAGTACTTCTCGGACGGGCTCTCCGATGAGCTGATCGATCACCTCGTGCACAGCTCGGGCCTGAAGGTCATCGCGCGAACCTCGTCGTTCCAGTTCAAGGGCAGGAACGAGGACGTGCGCTCGATTGCCCGCAAGCTCGACGTGACCCATGTACTCGAGGGCAGCGTCCGCAAGGACGGTGGGCAGCTGCGCATCACGGCGCAGCTCGTGCGCGCCTCGGACGGTGTGCAGCTGTGGTCGCAGACCTACGATCGCCGTCTCGTCGACATTTTCAAGGTGCAAAATGACATCGCGGACCGGGTCTGCCAGGCCCTGAGAGTCGCCTTGTCGAACGGCTATCCTGCACTGGGCCACGAACCCAACATCCGGGCATACGACCTCGTCCTGGAGGGAAACTACTTCAAGGCACACAGGACCTTGGATGGCGTCGAGAAGGCCGTGCGACTCTATCAGGACGCGCTCGACGTGAGTCCCGGCTATGCGCTCGCATGGGCGCGCCTCGCAAGCGCCTACCTCAACGAGGAGATGCTGAGAGGGCCGCCCTCGGAGCTCCAGAACAGGCGGATTCTGGATGCCCTCGAGCGCGCGATCCGGCTGGATCCGAATCTCGCTTGGGCGTATTACACGCGAGGCGGGTTCGAGATGAACATCGCCTGGGATTGGGCGGCCGCGCGGGAGGACACGGAGCGTCTGCGCGCAGTGGACCCCAGATTCGACCTTCTGCAGAACGCCATCGGGGATCTCGCCCTCGTTTTCGGCGAGGCGAACGCGGCCGTCGAGCTGTACGGGGATGAGGTCGTCAGAAATCCACTCGACCCCGGAGCCCTGGATGCTCTTGGCTCGGCGCTGTGCGCGGCAGGCCGGCTGGAGCAGTGCCTGCAGACCCGGCTCAAATTGCTGCAGATGCATCCGGAGTTCGGTGGCGTGCAAAGCTCCGTGGGCATTGCTCGGCTGTACCTCGGCCAATTGGCCGCAGCGCAACAAGCAATGCTGATGGAGCAGAATGAGGACTATAGGCTGCGAGGCCTGGCGGTGGTTTACTGGGCGATGGGACGGCGTAGCGAGTCAAGCGCAGCGCTCAGCTCCCTGACCGGGAGATTCGCCTCGAGCGATGCCTACGGCATCGCAGCCGCCCACGCATACCGCGGGGAGAGCGACGCTGCCTTCCGCTGGCTCGAGCGCGCCTATGACGCACACGATCACGGGATGCTGGTTCTCAAGGTCGACCCTTTGTTGCGAAACCTGCACCCCGACCCGAGGTTTCAGTCGTTGCTGGGCCGCATGGGGCTGACCGCTCAGTCGCCCAGCCACATTTGAAGTGTTGGCCTGCTAAGCTCGGTGGTTCCAAGCCCGCACGGGGAGTGACTGAAGACATGGCATCGAAAAGAAGCGCCCGCAGAGGCACCGGCCGCTCAGGCAAGTCCGGTAAGCCGCCACGCGTCCTCGAGCTTTCCAAGAGGGCGCGCGACGAGGTAGCCGAGCTGCTGAAGCGCAGTCGCACGGGTACCATTACCGGCGTCGACATGCAGACCGGACTCGATGAAGTGCAAGCGCAGCTCAACGACATGTGCGACTTCATCTTCGATTTCAAGCATTGGTAGCCCGCAGCGCGGACCTTGCACGTTGAGCCGAGCTTCGTTGAAGCTCCAGAGCGCCTCCTGCCAGATCGCGTACTGGGAGGGCGGGCAGCTGCGCATCGTGAATTACCTCGCCAGAAGAACATTCGCGACCAATGCGGTGACCCTCGACCTGGTACGTTTGTTCTGTCATCCCCGCACGATCAAGAATGCGCTCGATGAGTTCCGAGCCTACAGCGCGCGGAGCGCGGCCCAGGCGATCGTCGAGCTCATCGATGCCCAACTCCTGCTCGAATACGGCTCAGCGGAATGGAAGCGAGACCGGCAGGTTCAGTCGTCGTGGAAGGCCTGGCTGCCCGAGGGATGCTTTCACTTCATGACGAGTGACACTCCGTACATCGGCCCGGATTGGTCCGTCGAGGAGCGATTGAGGCTGCTTCCCGCGACTCGACCTCCCCCTCAATTCAAGCGCGTCCGCGGCGCCGAGGTGATCCAGCTGCCCTCGCACTCCAGGGAGAGGGACACCTTCCTCGATACACTGCACGCACGGAGGACACATCGGGAATTCTCACCGGGAGCACTCTCGCTGGAAGACACCTCGAAGCTGCTCCAGACGACCTGGGGAGTCCAGGGATATCTCGATGCGAACGTATTCGGAAAGCTGCCATACAAGACCAGCCCGTCCGGCGGCGCGAGGCACCCGATTGAAGTCTATCTCGTGGCGCTCAGGGTGAACGGACTCGCGCGCGCAATCTACCACTACCAGCCAGACCGGCACTCACTCGCAAGACTTCGCGGCGGAGCAACCCCGCGCCGGGCAAGCGCGTATTGCGCGGATCAGCCCTTCGTTGCCGGGGCGGCGGCGCTGTTCATCATGACCGCCGTGTTCGCAAGGACCATGTGGAAGTACAGCAGAGCGCGCGCCTATCGGGTCGTGCTGCTCGAGACCGGGCATCTCTGTCAGACATTTTGCCTCACGGCGACGAGGCTCGGACTTGCTCCCTTCAGCACGGCCGCCCTCAAAGACTCTCTGATCGAGCGCGATCTCGGAATCGACGGTATTTGCGAGTCGGTTCTCTATGTTGCGGGAGTTGGCCTGGCCGCGGGCACGTCCCGTAGGGTCAAGGCGCAGCTCCGCGCGGGGTAGCCGCGCGGGCCTCGATCAGCGCAATCGGCGCGGCAGTTGGCACGACGCGCGAAAGGCGCAGGCCGGCTTGCTCGAAGAGCACGGCATACTCAGCCGCCGTGCGCTCGCGGCCCCCGAGCATGACGAGCATGTTGAGGTCCAGCATGACCCCCATGGGGGTGGCCGCGCCCTCCTGCGGCAGCGGCAGCTCGGCGACGACCACCCGACCCTCGGGGGCCATGGCCTCGCGCACCCTGCTGAGAATTCTCACGCAGTCCTCATCGCCCCAGTCGTGCAGGACGTGCTTGAGCAGGTACACATCGCCGGCTTGCGGCAGCTCGCCGAAGAAGTCCCCGGCCACGCACCGGACGCGGTCGGCCACACCGAACCGCCGCAGCACCGGACCCGCCTCCGCGACCACCTGCGTCTGGTCGAAAAGAATCCCGCGCGCCGTTTGCGCCTGCTGAAGTGCCGCCGCGAGGAAGGCGCCGTGGGCGCCACCCACGTCGACGATGCAGCGTGCCTCCTCGAACGAGTACGCCGCGAGGATCCCCCGCGTCTCGATCTGTGACATCGCCGTCATGTTCGCGGAGAACAGCCGCCCTTCGGCAGGACTTCTGTCTCGGTAGTACTCCCAGGTCTTCATCGAGAAGACCTTCTCGAAAACCGGCCGCCCCGTGCGCACGCTCTCCTCGAGGCGTCCCCAGGGCAGGTAGTGCGCCGTGTCGAGCTCGGAGGCGATCAGGGCGCGCTGCGAGCCCGGTACGTCCGAGCGCAGAAGCTCGCCCACAGCCGTCAAGCCGAAGCGGGCTGCGCCTTCCCGGGAGAGCACGCCGAGCGACGACACTGCGCGCAGGAGGCGAAAGAGCGCATCCGCATCGAGCCCCAGCTCTGCGGCGAGCTCAGCGGCGGTCCGTGGCCCCCGGGCCAGGCGGTCGGCGATGCCGAGCCGCGCGGTCGTCGCGACGGCGCAGGCGCTCCAGAATCCAACGACGAGATCGAGGATCACGCCCTGGGGTGTCCCGTCCGATGCACGACTCATGACCCCATTCTCCTTGGGCTGCAGCGTCTGCACCCCTCGACTTCCATTATCCTGCGACACCTCACGTAGGTCTTCTGCGCCCCTGTGAAGCTTCGCTCCCTATTCCACGTACCCGGACCCGGTCCGTACCTCCTCACTCACTCCGTCGGTTGCATGCCGAAGGAGGCCGAGCGCGCATTGCACGAGCATTTTCTCGAGCCCTGGAGCCGGCTCGGGGGCGACGCCTGGGAGCAGTGGCTCGAGGCGCACGAGGCCTTCCGGCGCGCCCTGGCGGCGCTTCTCGGCGGCAGCGCGGCGGAGTATTGCCCCCAACCGAACGTATCGGGGGGCCTGGCGACCCTCCTCGGCTCGCTTCCCGCTCCCGCCCCGACGCGCCGAGTCTGGGTGGCTGCGGAGGACTCCTTCCCCTCGCTTGGATTCGTGCTGCACCAGGCGCGACGACTGGGCTACGAGCTGCGCGTGATCCCGCGCTCGCGGTCGCCGGCCGATGCCGGCAGCTGGGCCGAGGCGATCAGCGAGGAGGTGGGCGGTGCGCTCATCACGCACGTGCACTCCAATACGGGCGAGAGAGCGCCGGTGCGCGAAATCGCCGAGCTCTGCGCCGGTCGAGGTGTCCTCAGCGTCGTCGATATCGCCCACTCGGCCGGAGTCGTTCCCCTCGATGTCACGCAGCTCGGCACCGATGTGGTGCTCGGAAGCTGCGTGAAGTGGCTCTGCGGGGGTCCCGGCGCGGGGTTCATCTGGGTGCGCGGCTCGCTCATTCCCACCCTCGATCCGACCCACGTCGGGTGGTTCTCGCACGCGAGCCCGTTCGAATTCGACATTCGCTCCTATCGCCACGCACCCGATGCGCGGCGACTCTGGGGAGGAACTCCGGCAGTCGCGCCATTCATCGCCGCTGCGGCGAGCCTGACGGTTCTGCGCGGCATCGGATTGCAGGACATCTGGGCGCACAATCGCTCGCTCGTCGCCACCTTCAGTCGATCGCTCCCCGACCGCTGGCGCGACCAGGTCGCAGAGCCTCCCGCCGGAGGTACCCTGTGTCTCGACCTCGGGGACGAGCTGCCCGCGGTGCGCGCGGCCCTCGCCGGATGCGGCGCACGCTTCGACTGTCGGGGCTCCGTTTTGCGCTTGTCCTTTCACCTGTGCAATTCTGCCGAGGATGCAGCGATTGCGGCGCAAGCGTGGCCGACGTGAGTCCGCGGCTGCCTTGCCCCGGGAGTACCTCACTTGAGCAAGCCGGCTGAAGCATTCGACAGCTGGATACGTGGATCCTTCATCGAGCTCAACACCGAGCTCGAGAATCTCTACTTCGCGCAGGAAGACCGCGCCAACGTGGCGGGCATCGGCGACTCCATCAAGAGGCAGCTGCGGATCGAGGGGCAGGTCCACGTGCTGACGCTGCTGCGCGAGGGGAACACCGGAGAAGGCTTCGCAAGTGCCTTCAACGTGCTCGGGAACGTCGGGCTGTACCTGGGTGCTCTGCGGCGTCACGAGTTGACGAATCCGTCCGTCGAGGATCGCTCCCCGTTTCCGGAAGCCTCGGCGCTCGCGCTGCACGTGGGCGCCTCCATCGGCATGGCTCCCCGCTTCGCCACCGCACACCTCGCGAATCGCAACCGGTCCGTCAACGGCGTGCGCAAGAGCTTCACGTCCCTCGGCGACGAGTTGCTGTTCATCGACGAGAATACGCGCGGCATTCTGCTCCTGCAGACCGCCGCAGACGCGCTCACCCGAGTCGTGCATCTCGGCATCTCGAGTCCCGCGGCCGATGTGATGTTCGCCACGGCGAAGTCGGCCCTGAGCACGGTCATCGAGTGCAACGAGCGTCTCTTCGAGCGATTGAACGTGGAGCGGTTCTTCTATTGTGTCCGGCCCTATTACAAGCCTTACCGGGTCGGGTGGCAGGAATATCGCGGCGCGAATGCCGGCGATTTCTCCGGGATCAACGAGCTTGATCTCCTGCTCGGGCTGTGTCGGGCCAACGACCCCTACTATGCACAGTTGCTCGTGGACAAGATGCTCTTCATGCTGCCGGAAGACCAAGCGCGGCTGCGCGAGTGCATGACCTACCGGAGCCTCCTCGACGAGATGGTGCTCGCCTGCGAGAGCCAGCGGCGCGCGGCGTGGTTTGCGCGCAGCGCACGTGCATTTCTCGAGGTCTGCGAGCTATTCGCGTGCACCGCTGCCCAGCATCACGATCAGCTCGTGAGACGGTTCATCGAGCTGCCTGCCGGCGCCTTGAAGCCAGAACACCACCGTGGACTCACGGCCAGTGGGCCGCCGCTGCCGGCGCTGCTGCGCTCCCTCGAGAAGCTGCGCGACATGCGTATGGGTGTCCCCAACTCCCCGCACGAGACCCGTCATGCGGATCTCGAGAAACTGCGGCGAGCGCTCGCCGAATAGGGCAAGTCGAGGTACGCAACCTCTCCCTGGCGCATCAGCGCGTACGCGGCGGGGGTCACGGCGCGGCTGAACAGGAACCCCTGGCACTCATCACACCGGTGGTCACTCAGGATCTGCAGCTGGGCCGCAGACTCGACCCCTTCGGCGACGATCTGCAACCCGAGTGAGTGGCCGAGCGCGATGATCGCATCCACGATGGCCAGATCATCGGGATCGGTCGCAATGTCGCGAATGAAGGCGTGGTCGATTTTGACCCGATCCACCGGAAATCGCTTGAGATACGCGAGCGAGGAATGGCCGGTGCCGAAGTCGTCTATAGCGAGGGTGATGCCGTAGGCTTTGATCTGCTCGAGCAGGTGCAACGCTCTCTCGGGGTTGGTCATCACGACGCTCTCGGTGATCTCGAATTCGAGCCACGCCGGCTCGCAATGCGTCTGCCTGAGCACCTCCTCGAGGTCATCGAGGAGCCTGACATCCGCGAACTGCTGAGCCGAAAGATTGATCGCGATTCTTCCGGGCTCCAACCCCGCCGTGCGCCAACGGACGATGTCGGCACAGACGCCCTTGAGAACCCATCGACCGATATCCCCGATGAGACCCACCTCTTCGGCCACGACGATGAATTCCGCGGGCAGCAGCAGACCGCGGCTTGGATGCTGCCAGCGCACGAGTGCCTCCGCGCCGCAGACTCGACCGCTGCGGATCTCGATCTTCGGTTGATAATGCACGTCGAATTCGCCGCGCGCGACGGCCTGCCGCAGCTCACTCTCGAGCGTGAGCCGCTGGATGCTGTGCGTAGAGAGCTCGCTCGAGTAGAACTCGTGCCGGTTGCGGCCGGCCGCCTTCGCGCGATACATCGCGATGTCGGCATTCTTCAGGAGTGAGGTGCCGTCCGTGCCGTCCTTGGGATAGATCGATATCCCGATGCTGCCGGAGAGCTGGTAGTGCCGGGGGCCGATCTCGAGTGGACTCGCCATCGCTGCGAGCAACTTGCGCACACGCGCGTCGAGTTCCGCAATCCCCGCGAAATCCTCGACCAGCAGTGCGAACTCATCTCCCCCGATCCGCGCGAGCAGGTCGGTGGGTCCAACACAGGCGAGCAGGTGCCCCGAGATTTGCTGCAGCACCCCATCGCCCGTCGCATGCCCCAGCGTGTCGTTGATGATCTTGAACCGGTCGAGATCGAAGAAGAGCACCGCAAGGGAGTCGGTCTTGCCTTGCGCACGCGCAATCGCGCGTGGGAGCTGTTCGTTGAAGAGCAGCCGATTCGGTAGACCGGTCAGATCATCGTGGTGAGCCAGGTGCTCGATTCGCTCTGCGGCCCGTCGGCTTTCGACTGCGATGCCCGCGAGCGCAGTGCAGCCCTCGATGGTGTGCGTATCGAGGTGAGCTGCCCGACGGCCAGGCGGAGGAAAAACGGACAAGAGGCCGAGCACCTGCTTTTTCGTTCCGAGGATGGGCCAGATGCTCACGGACTCGAGATGCGCTTCCTCGAGGTAGCGGCGTAGCGCATCGCTCATGCCGCGGGTGGCGAGATCCCGCACGGTTACGGGCCGGGCACTCGAGACCGCCTGCGCCCACGGACCTGCCTGTGCCCTCGGGTTCGCCTCCGCGAGTGCAGCGCCAAACCCGGAAGGCAGTGAGGGCGCAACGGTGAGGCCATAGGACGTCCCGCTGGCGTCAAGCGCGATGAGGGCCGCGGGGTTCCCGTGCGTCTCCAGGAACTGTACGAGATCGGTGAAGATGAGCTCGAGGTCCGCGCCCGTCGCGATCAAGTGAAGGATCTGATGCTGCTTGGCGAGAATGAGCACCCGGGCACGGATCACGCGGATGCACAGAAAACCCGTGATCGCCGTTGCGCACGTCAAGGCAATCGCGAGGACAGTGCGGGTCAACCGGGCCAGGTCCCCGAGAGTTGCCGAGAAGCGCGCCGAAAGAGGGGTCAGCTCGCGGTTGATTTCGCTGAGCTCGGCACGAATCTCGGCCCGCTCCGCCGCGCTCGGCGCTGCGGAGCCGGCGGGGTGCAGTCGGGCGGCGATGGCGCACAGGCGCAGCGTGTAGCTGTCGCCCTGTGCCCAGATGTCCAGCGCTTTTCGCATCGGCCCCCGACCACCGAAAGCCCGAAAGAGCAGGATGATGCTCGGCACATCCGCCGAGTCGTTGCCCCCTTGGAGGAAACCTTCCCGCGCGGCCTCGAGGTCCACGGGTCGGTGCTGCAGAGCGAGGCGCGCCTCCATATCACCCAGTGGGAAGGCGATCGCGGCCCGGTACTGGCGGAAATCCTCCTCCGACTGCGAGCTCGCGTACTGCGCGAGGTAGTACGTCGCGTTTTTCTGGCCCTTGGAGTACAGGCTCTCGCCGCCAACGTACGCGCGAATCGTCGACAGCACCTCGAAGCTGATCACTGCTGCGGCGAGCATCACGAGGAGCGCCGTCAGCACCGGAGCCACGAGGCGGATCGTCGACCGCGAGGGTGATCCGCTGGAATTGTGAGTGTCGGGAAGCACCTTCCCCTGGGTCCGCGGGTATTTATGACAAGAGCTGGCCTGCCACTCTATCGGCCCCAACCCCCGTGAATCCGAGACAGGTGTCGCGCCCAAGGGATGCCGTGCGGTGATACCGGCGATGACCCCTCACGACAGGCGGTTGCGGAATTGGGCACGCGACCGTAGACTTAACATAAACCGGATCCGAATTCGAACGTAACTACCGGCAATAAATCGCATTGCTGCGCCGCCAGAACCTCGGCCACGTCGCTCGATAGGGACTGTCGGAACGCTCAAGAAGTCACCAGAGGGGGGAGAAACTCATGGAAACGGCGACACTCGCGAACGAGATTCTGGCGGCAACTTCCTGCGCGACGGAGGAGCCGGAGGGTT
>Ga0335074_10001333_pt1 | contig 33539 bp, 29 predicted proteins | sample Lox_Sample_23_FD_206715 | JGI IMG/M metagenome (GOLD analysis project Ga0335074, IMG submission 206715) | Soil microbial communities from Loxahatchee National Wildlife Refuge, Florida, United States - Lox_Sample_2.3 | ecosystem: Environmental > Terrestrial > Soil > Wetlands | place: USA... | reverse complement strand
TAGTAGATCGAGACTCTGACACTTCTCGCGGCACGTCAGCGTCCGCTCCGGCCTCTGTGCGTGGCTACTGCTGCTCTGCCCGCAGTAACTCCGCACGGATGGGTTCGAGCCGGTCGGCCAGTGCTTTCATTTCCAACTGGCTCGCCCGTTAAGACCGCTACGACCTGGGAGCGGTCCTCCGGGGCCGGTCCCGTTAGCCGGGCAAGGCACCGCACCGGGCGTTAGCGGCCAGTTTTCACCCGGCTGGCCGAAAAATTTTCCTCGCACGCTGTTTAACCTACGGTCTCGTAGGTTACGGTTACGTAAGCGTAATCCGGATGCGGTCCCTGCCCATGGCCGCGCGGACCGCCCATCTCAATAGATCCCGGCACGAGTGTCAGGCGAGACCAATGACGACTGTCTTTGACACCACCACCACCGCAAGCGCCGCCGAGGCTGCACCCACCCAGACCAGGGCACCACTGCGCGACCTTGAGGACAAGCAGGGAGGTACGGGCGAGAAGGTCCTGGTCGGGGTATTCGTCGCCGTGCCGTTCCTCGCGATGCTCGCTGCGATACCGCTGGCCTGGGGCTGGGGCCTCAACTGGCACGACGTGATCCTTGCCATCGCCTTCTACTACATCTCCGGCCTCGGCATCGCCATGGGCTTCCACCGCTACTTCACCCACCTCTCCTTCAAGGCCAGCCCCGGCCTGCGAATCGCCCTGGCCATTGCCGGATCGCTCGCGGTCGAGGGCCCGATCCTCAACTGGGTGGCCGACCACCGGCGGCATCACAAGTACAGCGACCGGGAAGGCGACCCGCACTCGCCCTGGCGCTTCGGCGACGACTGGAAGGCCCTGACCAAGGGCCTGGTATGGGCCCACGTCGGCTGGATGTTCGACGGCAATCACACCTCGCAGGTGAAGTTCTGCCCTGATCTGCTCGCCGACAAGAAGATGGCCCGGATTTCCCGCCTGTTCCCGCTGTGGGTCACTGTGACCTTGCTGGCGCCCGCCCTCATCGGCGGACTCTGGTCGTGGTCCTGGCAGGGTGCTCTCACGGCCTTCTTCTGGGCGAGCCTGGTGCGAGTCGCGTTCCTGCACCACGTGACCTGGTCCATCAACTCGATCTGCCACACCTTCGGGAAGGAAGAGTTCGAGGTCAGGGACAAGTCGCGGAACGTCAACTGGCTGGCGATCCTGTCCTTCGGCGAGTCCTGGCACAACCTTCACCACGCCGACCCGACCTGCGCCAGGCACGGCGCGCTACGCGGCCAGATCGACATCGCGGCGCGGCTCATCTGGGTCTGCGAGAAGCTCGGCTGGGCGTATGACGTCCGGTGGCCCGACGAGGCCAGGCTCAGCAGCAAGAAGACCGGAACGAGGCGGCTTGGCTCCATGACCCGACGGGCCGCGGCGCAACCGGTTCGCCGCACCGCGGCCTGAGCGACCATTATGGAGCGGTGACAGTTCAATCCGGTCTGAACGGCCGCAAGCGCATGACAGGCAAAGAGCGACGCGAGCAGCTGCTTGACATAGGTCGGCGGCTGTTCGCGGAGCGGGGCCTTGACGGAACGTCCATCGAGGAGATCGCGGCCAAGGCCGGCGTTTCCAAGCCGGTCGTTTACGAGCACTTTGGCGGTAAAGAGGGCCTGTACGCGGTCGTGGTCGACCGGGAGGTCGAGCGTTTCCTCACCATGGCCACCAGGCTGCTCGAGGGCGAGGACACGATGGCCAAGTTCGAGGTGGCCGCGGTGCACCTGCTTCGCTACATCCAGGAAAACTCCGACGGGTTCCGGATCCTGGTCCGCGACTCCAACCCGACCTCGGGTTCTGGCACGTTCGCCAGCCTGCTCAGCGACATCGCCAGCCAGGTCGAGTACATACTCGGCGACGTCCTGAAGTCCAGGGGGTACGACCCGAAGCTCGCGCCGGTGTACGGGCAGATGCTGGTCGGCATGGTCGCCTCGGCGGGCCAGTGGTGGCTGGACGCGCGGACGCCCAAGCTTGAGGAGATGGCCGCGCACCTGGTGAACCTGGCGTGGAACGGCATGCGTGAGCTCGATCCCAAGCCGCGGCTTTCCCCCGAGGCCCTGAAGCTGCTGCGCGAAGGCAAGTAACCAAGGCAACGAGCCGAGCAACGAGCCAAGGGGAACGGGCACCCTAGGCCCGGTGCGCGACGACAAAAACTCGCCTGAAGGGCAGCACAGTGCCGTACGGCGCGACCCGGTACTGCTCCTGCATGCGGCGCGAGTACTCGGCGACGAACTCCGCCGCCTCGGCCGGATCCAGCTCGGCCAGGACCGGGCGCAGGCCGGTGCCTTTGTACCACTCCGTCACCGGATCTTCGCCCTGCAGCACGTGCAGGTAGGTGCTCTCCCAGGCGGCCACGATCAGGCCCAGGCGGCCAAGCAAGTCGAGATACTCGGCTGGCTCCCCGGCTTGCCGGTTGAGCTGAACGCCGGATAGCCGATCCCGCCACCGACTTGAGGTCGCCAGCTCACGGAGCACCGCGTGGGTCGGCTGGTCGAAGTTGCCCGGCAACTGGAACGCAAGCCAGCCGCCAGGAGCTAGGTCCGCGGCCCAGCGCGGCAGCAGTGCGAGGTGGTTCGGGACCCACTGCAGCACAGCGTTCGAGATGATCACGTCGGGCGACCGCGCGGGCTGCCAGTCGTTGACGTCCGCTACGGCGAAGCTGAGCTGGCCGCGACCCGCAGCCGCAGTTACAGGCGCGGCGTAGTCAGCCTGCCGCGCCGCCGCGATCATCTCGGCCGACGAGTCGATACCGAGCACCTCCGACTGTGGCCAGCGGACCGCAAGCGATGCGGTGAGGTTGCCGGGCCCGCAGCCGAGGTCGACGACGTAACCAGGTGCGGTTGCGCCGATCCTGGCGGCGAGGTCGTAGAACGGCCGCGACCGCTCGTCCGCGAAGTGCAGGTACTGAGCGGGATCCCACATAGGGCTCACCTCCGGTACCTTGACGTCGAGATATTTATCCTTGTCTACCGCTCCCGAAGTCTCGATGTCAAGAGATATGCTCGCTTCATGGCTCCTGGCAACGGGAACGTTCGTGACGAGGTCGACGAGATCGTCGCGCGGTGGGCAGCCGAGCGGCCCGATCTCGATGTCACGCCGCTGCAGGTACTGAGCCGGATCTCCAGGCTGGCCCGGCACCTGGACCGCGCCCGGCGGGCAGCGTTCGCCGCGCACGGCCTGGAGATCTGGGAATTCGACGTGCTCTCAGCGCTGCGGCGGCAGGGCCCGCCCTATCAGCTGAGCCCGGGCGCGCTGCTGCGGGCAACACTCGTCACCTCGGGCACGATGACCAACAGGATCGACCGCCTCGCTGCCGCGGGACTAGTCAGCCGCAGCCGGGACCAGGAGGACAAGCGCGGGGTACTCGTACGGCTCACTGACGCGGGCCTGCGCGCAGTCGATGCCGCCATGTCCGATCTGCTGGGCAGGGAACGTGCCCTGCTGACCGGTCTTGACGCCAGGCAGCAAGCCGACCTGGCGGCCTTGCTGAGGATCCTGCTCGTGCCCTTTGACGCCGAAGGAGCCCCGAGCCCGTCGGCCGCCGTCGAGTGACTCCGTCCTGGATGCGCACTCAGCCCTGGATGCGGCTCAGCCGCCGTACACGCGCGTCGTGCAGCTGGCCATCCAGGTTCTGAGCTCGGCGTGAGCCAGCGAGTCGTAGGTCATGTGCGCCTCGAGGACCGCGCCAGGCGTTGACGGCACGCCGATCACGAACATCTGCGCGGCCAGTGCCGAGAGCACCCCTGTCCGGGAGTCCTCGAACGCCACGCTGCGGGCAGGCACCGCGGCCAACCGAGTGCACGCGGTCAGGTACAAGTCCGGCGCCGGCTTTGCCCGTTCCACATCGTCGGCCGACACGATGACCTCGAACAGCTCCAGCAGTCGGTCTCGGCGAGCAAGCCATCGCAGTCGAAGACGACTGCATCGACGTCGGTTGGTGCGCGCATCAAGTCCCTGACCTGCCATCAGACGTTCGTGGTCAGCGAGTAGTCGTTGAGCGCGAAATGCAGCGGAACTCCGTTGGTAGACGCGATCTCCCAGCCGAAGTTCACCTGGGTGAGGCTGTCCGACCCGCTGAGGTAGTGGTGCCTGATCAGCCACTGCAGCGCGCTCAGGAGATTGACCTGGCCGGTGGTCGCAGGCTTGCCGGTGGCGACGAAGCTGAACATGTCCGGGCCGCCTTGGTAGACCGCGTACCGTCGGCCACTGATCGCCGCATGATTGATGACTCCGCCCAGTGGCGTCTGGCCATGATTGGCCACCCACACCATGACCTCGATCTTGTAGTTGTCGAGCCACAGGTCGTAGGCGGCCTCGGCATCGTAGCTGAGGCCCGGCGCCGGCATTGCCTGGGCGAAGGAGCTTGTCAGCGACTTCACCCTGCGCAGGGCCGGATTCGAATAGTTCTGCTGGACGCTGGGGTAGGTCTTCACGCTGGTCGAGTCGGGCTGAATGGACTGAACGCCCCAGCGATGGTAGGAATCCGCCCAGACCAGCTGCGGTCCGGCTTGCGCGGTGTTCCACTCGTTGTTGTAGACGTCGAAGCCGCCGTTGTTCCAGCTCCCGAACTTAGCCGACGACGACCAGGCCGACCCGGCTGGCGCGGCGAGATGCATGTTCGCGTACTGCCCCACATAGGGGACGGCAACCGGCGACTTCTTCAGCGCGACAAGCCCGAGCCCAGCAATCACGACGGCGACGAGAGCCACGAGCCATCGATTGACCGGCCGAAAGGATGAGCGCATGCTGCTGCCCTTCTGGCACGCCCCCGCGCCGCAGGTTCTGTCGCGACTACCCGAGGCACGCTAGCAGCCGGCACCCGAGAACGGCACATGAGTGCCTGGCCGGCCGCAGTTGCGGCTATCCGCCGCTTTCCTCCGCTACGGTCAGCCAGCGCTCTTCCAGCTCGACGCGCTCCGCCTGGACGGCCCGCAGCTCGTCGCCGAGCTCGATCAGCCTGACATAGTCGGTTGCACTCTCGGCGAGAGCCGCATGCAGGCGCTCCTCGGCGTCGGTCAGCCTGTCAATCTGCCGCTCCAGCCTGGTCAGCTCCTTCTGTCCGGCCCGCTGCCGCGCTGCCGACGACGGTCCCTGGCGAGGAAGCGTGGATTCAGGCCCGGCAGCGGCGGCCGGTTTCTGGCGGCTGGGGGCTGTCGCCGCCCGTTCCTTCAAGGTCAGGTACTCCTCGACCCCACCCGGCAGGAAGGCAAGCTGCCCGTCGAGGATGGCAAGCACGTGGTCGGTGACCCGCTCCAGGAAATACCGGTCGTGACTGACCACCACGATCGAGCCGGGCCAGCTGTCCATCAGGTCCTCGAGCTCGGTGAGCGTCTCGATGTCGAGGTCGTTCGTCGGCTCGTCGAGTAGCAGCACGTTCGGCTCGGCCAGCAGCATCAGCAGCAGCTGAAGCCGGCGCCGCTCGCCGCCGGACAGCTCGCCGACCCGTGTCCACTGCCGCTCGCCGCGAAGTCCGAGCCGCTCGAGCAGCTGGCTCGCCGACAGCTCGCCCTTGCCGATGACGACGGAGCTGCGCACCTGGTTGGCGGCCTCCAGCACCCGCAGGTCGGGATCGACCGGCGGTGGCTCCTGGGTCAGGTATCCCAGCTGAACCGTGCTCCCGGTGACCACGTGCCCGGTGCTGGCGACCGGCCCGGCTGACGGCACAGGCAGAACGCCCGACAGCAGCCTGAGCAGCGTTGTCTTGCCGGTGCCGTTGGCGCCGACGATACCCACCCGATCGCCAGGCCCCAGCTGCCAGGTGACGTGGCTGAGCAGAGGCCGGCTGCCTGCCGTGACCGAGACATCCTCGAGCTCGAGCACCTTCTTGCCGAGGCGGGCGGCGGCCAGCCGGGTCAGTTCCACTTCGTCCCTGGGTGGCGGCTCGCTCGCAATCAGTGCGGTGGCTGCCTCGATCCGGAACTTGGGCTTGCTCGTTCGCGCCGGCGGGCCGCGGCGCAGCCAGGCGAGCTCCTTGGACAGCAGGTTCCGCCGGCGCTGGTCGGCCACCGCGGCGACCCTGGCCCGTTCTGCCTTGGCGAGCACGTAGGCGGAGTAACCGCCGTCGTAGGAGTGCACCCGGCCGTCTGCGAGCTCCCAGGTCTCCTCAGTCACCGCGTCCAGGAACCACCGGTCGTGGGTGACGATCACGTAACTGCTCGCGTGCTCGCGCAGGTAGCCCGCCAGCCAGTTGATCGCCTCGATGTCGAGGTGGTTGGTGGGCTCGTCCAGCAGCAGCAAGTCGTAAGTGCCGAGCAGCAGCGCGGCCAGCGCCGTACGGCGGCGCTCGCCTCCGGACAGATCCCGGACGTCGGCGCCGAGGTCAACGTCGCCGAGCAGCGCCCCGACAACGGCGCGAGCTCGCGGGTCGGTGGCCCATTCGTGCTCGGCCCGGCTGCCGAAGACCGCCCAACTGACCTTGCCTGCGAGGTCTTCGGCCTGCGGCAGGTAGCCGACGGTAACGCCGCCCGCGCGAGTCGCCCGCCCTGAGTCCAGATCGCCGACCCCCGCGAGCGCGGCCAGCAGCGTCGTCTTCCCGGCGCCATTGCGGCCAACGACACCGATTCGCTGCCCGGCCGACACGCCGAGCGAGACCTGGTCGAGCAGCACGCGCTCGTGGAACGCTTTGGCTGCCAGCTCCAGGTTGACCAGGTTCAAGATGTCCTGAGCCCGTCACGCATCACTGCGGCGCCAGGGGCCGGACCGCTGGCCCTGACAACTGCGCGGCAGACTCCCGATCCGGTCAGCGCAACGGCCAGCTCGCGCGCGTGCCCCGCGTCGCTGGCAAGGAACGCGCAGGTCGGACCGGAACCGGAGACCATCGCGCCAAGCGCGCCGTTCTCCCGCCCGGCAGTCAGCGTCCGCCGGAGCTCAGGCTGCAGGGACAACGCGGCTGGTTGCAGGTCGTTGGACAGCAGCGGGCCCACCCTCGCCGGATCACCGGAGCGCAGCGCAGTCATCAGCGGATGGCTCAGCTCGGGCTCGCCCGGTTCCGGCTGATCGCCCGCCGCCGCCCTGGCGGCCCTGAGCCGGTCGCAGGTCGCATAAACCTGCGCTGTCGACAGCCCCTGATGACCAAAGGCAAGCGCCCAGTGGTAGCTGCCCGCCGCAAGCGCGGGCGTCAGTTCCTCGCCCCGCCCGCGTCCGACCGCTGTCCCGCCAAGCAGCGCGAACGGCACGTCGCTGCCGAGCCCAGCGGCAAGCTCGCTGAGCTGGCGCAACGGCAGGCCCGTCTGCCAGAGCTCATTGCACGCCAGCAGCGTGGCTGCAGCGTCGGCGCTGCCGCCAGCCAGACCAGCCGCAACCGGGATGCGCTTGCGGATCCGGATTTCCACCGCAGAGCCGCGCAGGCCGGCCGCCTTGACCAGCGCGCTGGCTGCCTTCCAGGCGAGGTTGGATCGGTCGAGAGGGACAGCCGCGGCGTCCTCGCCTGTGACGGTCAGCGACGTCTTGTCCGCCGACAAGACGGTCACCTCGTCGAACAACGACACCGCGTGGAATACGGTCACCAGCGAGTGATAGCCGTCGGCGCGGGGTGGTCCGACCGCGAGCTGAAGGTTGACTTTGGCCGGCACCCGGACTGTGACGGCCGCTCGAGTCGGCTTTTTTGTTGAGATCACGACGTGTCGATCGTATCCGGATCTCCGCCGCCCTTGCTCGCCACCGCTATCCGGGCGAAGTCCGTGACCGCGAGCGCCTCGCCTCGCAGCGACGGATCCACGCCTGCCGCACGCAAGACGGCCTCGGCAGCCGCAGGCGAGCCCGCCCAGGCCGCGAGGGCCGAGCGCAGCGTCTTACGCCGTTGCGAGAACGCGGCGTCGATCACTGCGAACGTCTCCAGGCGTCCCGCCGTCCCGCGCACGGCCGCGCTCTCAGCTGGCGAATGCCGCACCAGCGACACCAGCCCGGAGTCCACCCGCGGAACGGGCCAGAACACCGCCCGGCCGACCGACCCGACCCGACGGGCCGTGACGTACCAGGCCAGCTTCGCCGACGGCACCCCGTATGTCCGGCTGCCGGGCGGCGCGCTCATCCGGTCGGCCACTTCCGCCTGCACCATTACCAGTCCTCGCGCAAGCGACGGCACCGTCGCCAGCAGGTGCAGCACCACCGGCACTGAGACGTTGTAGGGCAGGTTCGCCACCAGTACCGTCGGCGGCTCGCCCGGCAGCTGACCAAGCCGTGCGGCGTCCGCCGTCACCACGTCGAGCCGGCCCGCCAGCTGCGGAGCCCTGGCCGCGACGGTCACCGGCAGCTCAGCCGCCAGCGCCCGGTCAACCTCGACCGCGATCACCCGGCGTGCGGCCGCCAGCAGCGGCAGCGTCAGCGACCCGAAGCCGGGACCAACCTCCAGCACAACGTCATCTGGTTGCAGCGCCGCCATCGCGGTGATCCGGCTGACGGTGCCGCCATCGACGACAAAGTTCTGGCCCAGGCGCTTGGATGGCTGGATGCCGAGCCTGGCTGCCAGCTTCCTGATCTCCGTCGGCCCGAGCAGCTGTGCGGCCGGGAGCGGGGTCAGGTTGGCCAAGGCCCGAAGATCCGCTCGCCGTTGGCCTCGATTACCGCGCACAGCTTGGCGACATCCATTTGCTTGGCCGCGGCCAGAGCGCGCACCGTGTGCGCAACCTGGGCCGGCGAGTTCGACTTGCCGCGAACCGGCGACGGGGCGAGGAACGGCGCGTCGGTCTCGGCCAGGATGAGCTCGGCCGGCGTAACGGCAGCAGCTTCGCGCAGCGCGGCCGCGTTCCCGAACGTAACTGTCCCGGCGAAGCTGAGCACATAGCCGGCCGCGACGCAGCGCTCGGCCAGTTCAGCGTCGCCTGAATAGCAATGGAAGATCACCTGCTCCGGCGCCCCGTCTGCAGCCAGGATCGACAGCACGTCCTCATGGGCGTCCCGGTCGTGGATCATCAGCGGCTTCCCGGCCTCCTTGGCGATCTCGATGTGCGCACGGAACCAGTCGCGCTGTACCTCAGGCGGGGCGTTATCGCGGTAGTAGTCCAGCCCGGTCTCACCGACCGCCCGCACCCGCGGCAACCTCACCAGCCGGGCAATCTCGGCCAGCACGGTATCTCGACCGGCGGCCGTGGCGGCAGCGGCCGCCGTCTCGTTCGGGTGGATGGCCACCGCGGCATAGACCGAGGGGAACGAGGCCGCGCACGCTGCGGCCCACTGTGAGGACGGCACGTCACAGCCGACAGTGACGACCCGGTTGACACCGGCGGCCGCTGCCTGGGCCAGCGTGTCAGCCACCGCCATATCGATCATGTCGAGGTGACAGTGGCTGTCGAACGCAGCGCCAGGCAGCGGCTCAGGGTCCGGCGCTTGCGGCCGGCCGATCCCCTCGCCTGGCCCGAACCCGTCGCCGGGAACTGGCCGGTCGGTCACTTGTTCTCCAGCCTGGCCAGTTCCTCGTCCACGACCGACGGGTCCAGCTTGGCAAAAAGCGGCACCGGCGGGCTGACCGACGTGCCCGGCTTGACCGGCGCCGACTCCCATCGCGCGGCCGTCCGGTAGTCCCCTGTGATCACTGGGTAACTCGGCCCGCCCTCCTCGGCTACCTCGTCGATCCGCGGCATGCCGGACCACTCTCCGGTCCCGCCGAGCATCTCGAAGACCTTCTGCGATGATCGCGGCAGGAATGGCGTCAGCAGCGTCTTGCCGTCATCCACTAGCTGGAGCGCCACATGCAGGATGGTGCGCATCCGCTCCGGGTCGGACTCGCGCAGCTTCCATGGCGCCTGGTCGGACAGGTACTTGTTGGCCTCAGCCACCGTCCGCATGACCTCGGTAGAGGCCGCCTTGAACCGGCAGCGCTCGAGCATGTCGCCGACTGTGGTGAACGCTGCCGCAGACCTCTCAAGCAGGGCCCGGTCCGCCTCGGTCAGTTCGCCCGGGGCAGGGATCTCGCCGATGTTGCGCGCGGCGAACGAGACCGAGCGGTTGACCAGGTTGCCCCAGTTCGCCACGAGCTCATCGTTGTTCCGGCGGACGAACTCGCTCCACGTGAAGTCGGTGTCGTGCGTCTCCGGACCGGCGACGGCAACGTAGTAACGGAGCGCGTCGACGTCATAGCGCGCGAGGAAGTCGCGGACGTAGATGACGACCGAGCGGGATGAGGAGAACTTCTTGCCCTCCATCGTGAGGAACTCGCTCGAGACGACCTCCGACGGCAGGTTAAGCGCACCCAGCTCGCCAGGCGTGCCGCCGTTGGCCCCCTTGCCGTTGTAGCCGAGCAGCATGGCCGGCCAGATCTCGGCGTGGAAGACGATGTTGTCCTTGCCCATGAAGTAGTACGCATCGGCCTGCGGCGCCTGCCACCAGGCCCGCCAGGCGTCCGGGTCGCCGGAGCGCCTGGCCCACTCGATCGACGCCGACAGGTAGCCGATGACCGCGTCGAACCAGACATAGATCCGCTTGTCGGTCAGGTCCCGCCAGCCGTCCAATGGGATCGGCACGCCCCAGTCCAGGTCCCTGGTGATCGCCCGCGGCTGCAGTTCATTCAGGAGGTTCAGTGAGAACTTGAGCACATTCGGGCGCCACTGGCCGCTCTTACTCTGTAGCCAGCTGCCCAGCACATCGGCGAAGGCCGGCAGATCGAGAAAGAACTGCTCGGTCTCGACGAAGATCGGCGTTTCGCCGTTGATCTTCGAGCGCGGGGTGATCAGGTCCGCGGGATCGAGCTGGTTGCCGCAGTTGTCGCACTGGTCGCCGCGCGCACTGTCGTAACCGCAGATCGGGCAGGTTCCCTCGATGTAACGGTCGGGCAGCGTGCGGCCGGTCGATGGCGAGACCGCACCCAGGGTCTTGCGCGGGAAGATGTAGCCGTTGTTGTAGAGGCCGAGGAACATCTCTTGCACGACGGAATAGTGATTGCGGGTCGTGGTCCGCGTGAACAGGTCGTACGACATGTCCAGGCCGGCCAGGTCCTCGGCGATGACCCGGTTGTAACGGTCGGCGAGCTCGCGTGCGGTGACCCCTTCGGCATCGGCCTGGACCTGGATCGGGGTGCCGTGCTCGTCGGTGCCGCTGACCATCAGCACCTGGTTGCCGCGCATTCGCTGGTATCGCGAGAACATGTCGCAGGGCAGGCCGAAACCGGACACGTGGCCGATGTGCCGTGGGCCGTTCGCATACGGCCACGCCGGAGCGCTGAGAATGTGGCGGCTGGTCATGGGGCCCAGCCTAGTGGGCGGCAGCCGCTGGCGGCCCGGACGGCTCCGCTCAGGCCCAGGTCACACGCATGTTCGAGACCCAGTCCGTCAGTACATTCGCCTCGCCGCCGACCTGGGCCTCGGCGGACGCCAGATCAGCCCGGTTCCACAGCAGCAGGTAGAGCCCCGACGCGGGTCCGCTGACCGTGCAGTCGGCAGCCAGCCTGTCCGAGCAGTCGCCGCGCTCGGTCGCCAGGGCCCGGCTCGCGTCCGGGCTCAGCCGCAGATGCCAAGCCTGACCGGTATCGGCGGCGCGGACCTCGAGCACCCTGGGATGATCAGCCGCCGCAGCCCGGTCTGCAGTCGCCGTGCCAGCTTGCCCAGCGTCTGCTCGCACCGTGTCCCGGCCGAGGAAGCCGATCAGCAGCTCATCGATGCCATCGGCGGCCAGCTCAGCCGGGAATACCGGTCTGCTGCCCGCTGCGAGCTGAGCGTCGGCGCTGTGGATGGCCGTCTCGTGCGCCTGCCGGCGCGCCCAGAACGACAGCGGCGAGCGGGCAGGCAGGAACGTCCAGGCCGTCATGGCCGGATCCGCCCGGTCGAGAGCGTCCTTGAGCGCTGTCAATCCTGAGGTGTACCAGTCGATCAGCTGGTCGTCGGCTGGCCCGGCAGCGAGCTGCTCGGTTTCTGATAGCTCCGGCACCATGACCGTGAGCTCCCCGGCCACGTACCCCGTCGCCCACCGGTGCACGTAGCCGAGGTGCCGGAGCAGGTCGCGGACCCGCCAGCCAGGGCACGTGGGCACGACTACGTCAGGTCCTGTTTGTTCTGCCGCGTCGGCGAGCAGCTTCCCGTGCGCGTCCAGTGCTGCGATGTGGTCGCCGATCTCCATAACGAGCATCGTGACAGCCCCATCCGACATTGCACCCGGTGCAGCAATTCAGGCGGACCTTTTATGGCGTTATAGACGACTTAGGATGTAGGGCACTTAGCCACGCCGATGCGAATCGGGCATTTCGGCCTGATCAGCCACAACCGCCGCGTAGAGATCACGCTTCCGCAGGCCAAGCTCTGTCGCCACAGCGGCGACGGCGTCGCGGCGGCTTGCGCCACCCAGGACGCGCACGCGAACCTCGGCAACCGCGTCCGCCTCCGTGACCGGCTCAGGCAGCTGCGATGCACCCGCGACCACCAGCGTGACCTCGCCGAGGACACCCTCGGCCAGCCGCTCGGCCAGCTCGCCCAGCGACCCCCTGAGTACCTCCTCATGCGTCTTTGTGAGCTCGCGGCAGACTGCGGCTCGCCGGTCCGGGCCGAAGGCGGCTGACAATTCGGCCAGCGTGGCGCCGATCCGGCGGGGCGACTCGAAGAAGATCAGTGTCCGGGGCTCCGTCGCCAGCTCGGCAAAGCGCCTGGCCCGGTCCCCGGCCTTGCGCGGCGGGAAGCCCTCGAATGCGAATCGGTCCGACGGCAGGCCGGAGATGACCAGGGCCGTGGTCACCGCCGATGGTCCGGGTAGCACCGTCACCCGGATCCCGGCATCTGCTGCCGCGGCGACCAGCCGGTAGCCGGGATCGCTCACGCCCGGCATTCCCGCGTCGGTAATAAGCAAGATGTCCTGGCCATCGGCCAGCTCAGCCAGCAATGCGGGGGTCCGCCGGCTTTCTACGTCGTCGTAGTAGGACACCACACGCCCGGTGAGCCGGACGCCGAGCGCGGTGGCCAGCCTGCGGACGCGCCGGGTGTCCTCGGCCGCGATCAGCCCGGCTGACCGGAGCGCCGGAGCGAGCCGACCCGAGGCGTCGGCCGGCTGCCCAATCGGGGCGGCCGCGATCGTCAGGGTTCCCGCCCGCCCGGCGCGGTCGTCGGCAGGTGCAGCCGCACCCGTTATAGCGGGATATGGCGCCTGGTCGCCGCTGGCCCGTTCCATCTCCCGGCCCAGGTTAGCCTTCACGGCCTCTAACATTGCTCACGATGAACGCCTACCAGACGGTGTCGGCTAACGACACTGACGAGGGCACCCCGCTGGCCCGGTTTGGCCGCCGCGGCACTGCGCTCGTGCTCGGTTCAACCTTCTGGGGCTGGGCTGGTCCGGTCCTCATCATGATCTTCGGCGGCTTCCTGCGCTTTTACCGGCTGAGCAAGCCTGATGCCGTCGTCTTCGACGAGACCTACTACGTGCCGGACGCCAACTCGATCCTGCACCACGGCGTCGAGCTCCAGCACTACGCCTATGTCAACAGCCAGCTGGTGCACGGCAACCCGGATATCTTCCTCAAGAAGAACGGTCTGCTGCAGCCTGAGCTGGTCGCTCACCCGGCTCTTGGCAAGATCATGATGGCTTTCGGGCAGTGGATGTTCGGCCTGACGCCGTTCGGCTGGCGGTTCAGTGTTGCTCTGGTCGGCACCGTGTCCATCCTGATGGTCGCCCGGATCGCCCGGCGCATGACCGGGTCGACGATGCTTGGCTGCGTTGCCGGGCTGCTGTTGGCGCTGGATGGCCTGGAGCTGGTGTTGAGCAGGACCGCGATCCTGGACATCTTCGTGATGTTCTGGGTCCTTGCCGCGTTCGGGCTGCTGGTGATCGACCGGGACCGGACTATCGCCCGCCTGCAGGAGGCCGCGGCGACCGGGCCGCCCGACGTCGCCGGGCCTCAGCTCGGCATTCGCTGGCTGCGGGTGGCAGCTGGACTGTGCCTGGGCGCAGCGTGTGCGAGCAAGTGGAACGGGATCTGGTTCCTCGTCGCCTTCGCCGGTCTCGCCCTTGCGTGGGATTTGGGTGCGCGGCGGGCGGCCGGCTATACGAACTGGCTGTCCGGTGGCCTGCGCAGCGACATCAAGTGGCTGCCCGCCTGGTTCCTCGCGGCGCCGGCCGTTGTCTACATTGCGTCGTGGAGCGGCTGGTTCGCCACCAGCGACGGCGAATACCGGAATTGGGCAGCGCAGAACGGCAACCACACGCCGATCTGGTCCACCATCGACTCGTGGTACCAGTACAACCGCTGGATGCTGCACTTCGGGCTAGACCTAAACGCCGGCCAGAACTACAGGTCCAACCCGCTGGGCTGGCTGGTGCTCGCCCGGCCGATCTCGTTCTACTGGTGCGCGGGAAACTCCGTGCCGAAATGCGGTGTCCCGACCGGGTACGCGCAGGAAGTGCTGGCCATCGGCACACCGCTGATCTGGTGGGGCGGCACCCTCGCGCTGCTGTTCTGTCTGGGCTGGTGGCTCACCGGCCTGATCGGAGACCAGACCTTCGGCCGGACGCCGCGCCGTGACTGGCGGGCCGGAGCGGTACTGCTCGGCGTCGCAGCGGGCTGGCTGCCGTGGCTCTGGTACGCCTGGCACGACCACCGCACCGAGTTCTACTACTACGCGGTGGCATTCGATCCGTTCCTGGTGATCGCCATCACCCTGTGCCTGGGCCTGATTATCGGGCCGGCTCGGGCGGCGCCCGGCCGGCGCGTAGTAGGCGCAATCGGGGCCGGGGCCTACCTTGTCGGGGTCTTGGTCAACCTGGCGTACCTGTATCCCGTGCTGACGGCCGAGATCATCCCCTACTCCGACTGGCTGTCCAGGATGTGGTTCAGCCGCTGGATCTAGGCCCGCCCACGGGGGCTCCGCCCCCGTGAACCCCCGAAAAGCTGAACCCCGGAACCAAGGAACGCCGCTGCCACGGGAGCATCCCGCCCCGGGAAATCCCCGCAAACCCGCGCTGACCGGGCTTTGCCCCCGGTACGAAATCGCTTGCTGCCCGGCTTCCCATCCTGCGGATTCAGCCGCGTAACTGCACGTGGGCAGCGCTTATGACGCTCCGTGGCGCGATTGTTACTCAGATCACGCATCCGGGCGCGGACCGCGTGCGTCATAGGTGTGTCAGTTCACCGAGGGGGAGGCCGAGCGGACAGTGACGATGGTTGACGTAACGCAGGCGGAGCAGATCGCAGACCGTGCACGATTCGAGCGCGACGTGATCCCGTTCATGGGCCAGCTCTACCCGGCCGCGCTGCGCATGACCAGGAATCCTAACGACGCCGAGGACCTGATCCAGGAGACATTCGCCAAGGCGTTCGCGGGCTTTCACCAGTTCAAGCCCGACACCAACCTGAAGGCGTGGCTGCACCGGATCCTGGCCAACACGTTCATCAACAGCTATCGGAAGAAGCGCCGCGAGCCGGTGCAGGACCTTGGCTTTGACTTCCAGGAAGACTGGCAGACCGGCAATGACCCGCTGGCCCCAGCGGTCGCCTCGGCCGAGGTGCAGGCACTTGAGCGGCTCGGTGACTCCGAGATCTTGACGGCGTTGCGTGAGCTCCCAACCGAGTTCCGGGTGGCCATCTATCTCGCCGATATCGAGGGCTACCCGTACCGGCAGATAGCGGACATGATGGGCATTCCGATCGGGACGGTCATGTCGCGGCTGCATCGCGGCCGAGCCAAGCTGAAGCAGCGACTGATCAGCTACGCGCCGGCCCATCTCGTGAGGGCTTCCGAGCCCCAGGCGATCTAGCGCTACTGCGTGGGCGGCCGCTGACTGGCGACCGCGCGCCAAGACGTGAAGACCAGTAATCCAGAGACGACACAGCAAAGGGCCTGACTTTAATGATGAACAACAGCGCGACGACCGTCTCCGCAGATCTCGCACTCGGCCTCGTGAGCCCCGACAATGGATCAGTCCCCGTCGTGGCAAGCCTCTTCTACAGCGCTGAGGACCCGTACGCGATCCGGGTTGTCTTCGAGGTTGGCACCGACGAGCCCGTCGAGTGGATTTTCGCGCGTGACCTCCTGGCGGCTGGCGTGGAAGGCCCGGCTGGCCAGGGTGACGTCCAGGTCTGGCCCGCCGACTCCGACGACCGCGAACTGCTGAACATCGCGCTGTCGTCTCCGTTCGGCGAGGCTCACTTCGAGGTCCCGCGCAGCTCGGCTACCGCGTTCCTGACCCGTACCTACGAGGTCATCGCGCCTGGCCGTGAGACCGACTACGTGAACGTGGACAGTGCACTCGCCGAGCTGCTCTGGCGCCCATAACGCCAGGCCGCGCGTAAGCCAGCGATGCCCCGCCCTGCACTCAGCGTCCTGCAGCGGCGGGGCATTGCGCTGTTGTCGGTGGCCCGTCGGGGAGGCCGGCCGCCTTGCAGTAGCTATTCGCCGCGCCAGACTGGCTGGCGCTTCTCCGCGAACGCGAGCGCACCCTCCCTGGCGTCCGCCGAGGTGAACACCGGGGTGATGATCTCGGCCTGGCGGCGGAAGGCCTCAGCGCTGTTCCAGTCACCAGATTCGGCGATCACGCGCTTGGTCGCGGTCAGCGCGAGCGGGCCACCAACGCCGATCCGCGCCGCGAGATCCCTGGCTGCGGCGAGCGCCTCGCCCGCCTGGACCAACTGGTTGACCAGGCCAGCCTGGTGCAGACGCGCGGCCGGGTAATGCTCGCCGGTCAGTGCGATCTCCATGGCGAGGTGGTAGGGAATCCGCTTCGGCAGCCGAAGCAGGCCGCCCGCACCCGCCACCAGGCTGCGCCTGACCTCTGGCAGGCCGAACTTGGCTGCCTCGCTGGCGACCACAAGGTCGCAGGCCAGCACGAGCTCGAAGCCGCCGGCGAGCGCGTAGCCCTCGACTGCCGCGATGATCGGCTTGACCGGCGGTCGCTCCACAATGCCGCCGAACCCGCGGTCCTCGAAGCTCGGCGAATCGCCGGTCAGGAAGCCCTTGAGGTCCATGCCGGCGCTAAAGGTGCCGCCAGCACCGGTCAGGATCAGAACCTGAGCGTCCTTGCTGGCATCGAGTTCCTTGACGGCGGTGGCGATCCCGCGGGCCACGGCTCCGTTGACCGCGTTCCTGGCTTCCGGCCGGTTGATGGTGATGACGGCAACGCCGTCGCTGACCTCGGTCAGGACTTCATCGGACATCGGTTACGAGATCCTTACTTCGGCTGGAATCGGATGCCGCCATCGAAGCGGAGTATCTCAGCATTCATGTAGTCGTTCTCGATCAGCATCCGGACCAGGTGACCGAACTCCGCCGATGTGCCCATTCGCTTAGGGAACACCACCGGGGCAGCCAGCTTCGCCTTGAAATCCTCGCTGGCTGGTCCCGAGCCGTAGATCGGGGTATCGATGATGCCGGGGCAGATGGTGTTAACCCGGACACCGATCGCCGCCAGGTCGCGGGCGGCCGGCACCGTCATGCCCATGATGCCGCCCTTGGATGCCGAGTAGGCGAGCTGACCCGTCTGCCCTTCAATCCCGGCAATCGAGGCGGTGTTGATCACCACGCCGCGGGCGCCGTCCGCGTCCGCGGGCGCGGTCTTAGCCACGGCGGCGGCGCCGATGCTCATCAGGTTGAAGGTGCCGATCAGGTTGACGTCGATGACCTTCCCGAAGGCTGCCCGGTCGTGCGGCTCGCCATCCCGGCCCACAGTCCGCTGGGCCCAGCCAATGCCCGCGCAACTCACCACAAACCTCAGCGGTACGCCGATCGATGCCGCCACATCGACTGCGGCTCGTACCGACTCGGCGTCGCTGACGTCGGTCCGCGCGAAGACCCCGCCAACCTCGTCAGCGAGCGCCTTCCCGCGTTCGGAGTTGAGGTCAGCGACGACGACCTTGCTACCGCCGGAAGCTAGTTCGCGTACGGTCGCTTCTCCAAGGCCGCTGGCGCCTCCGGAGACAATCGCAGCGGTTCCGTTGAGTTTCATGGCCGGGAGCATACTTGGCCGGAGCGAAGCGGCACCGAACTGGGCTCGAGTATCGCCGGGACCCGGAATGTCAGTAGCTTGCCGTAGCGTTGCCGCAGGTGGCACATCGGCCAGCGCCCTCCCGGCAGCGGCCGTGCCCGCAGGCAAGGGGAGGACAGCGGTGGCGGCAGTGGCAGCGCAATCGAGGCGCGGCGGGAGCCCGAATCCATGGGTCATCCTGGTGGTCGTCTCGATCGGGTTCTTCATGACGTTGCTCGATCTGACGATCGTCAACATCGCGATCCCCAACATGATCACCAAGCTGCACGCCTCGCTCGACGACATCCTGTGGGTAATCAATGCCTATGCGCTAGTGCTGGCAGTGCTGCTGATCACGTGCGGTCGTCTTGGCGACCTGCTCGGACAGCGCAAGGTCTTCTTTGCCGGGATTGCCGTGTTCACGCTCGCCTCGGCGGCCTGCGGCGTCGCACCGTCCCCTGGTTACCTCATCGCCTTCCGTGCAGTCCAGGGCCTGGGTGCCGCCATGCTGATGCCGCAGACGTTGGCCATCCTCACCATGGTGTTCCCGCCTGAACGGCGCGGGGCGGCATTCGGAGTTTGGGGCGCGGTAGCGGGCGTGGCCACGATCGCCGGGCCGACGCTGGGCGGCCTGCTCGTCACGGCGTTCGACTGGCGGTACATCTTCTTCATCAACGTTCCGATCGGCGTAGCCGTGCTTGTGCTGACGGTGTTCCTCATTCCGGACCTCCGCACCGGCCGCAGGCACAGCTTCGACGTCAGCGGCGTCGTGGTGGCGAGCCTGGCGCTGCTGGCAATCTGCTATGCCCTTGTCGAGGGCCAGAAGTACAACTGGGGCACGATCACTTCGTTCATTTCGATCCCCCTGCTGCTCGGCGTTGGCATCGTGCTGCTTGGCGCCTTCTTGTTCATGCAGTCCAAGCGCCAGAACGGGGAGCCGCTCGTTCCGTTCTCGCTGTTCAAGGACAGGAACTACGCCCTGATGAACGTCGTGGCGTGCTTCATCGCGCTCGGCATGCTCGGGATCTTCCTGCCGTTCTCGATCTATCTTCAGTCGGTACTTGGGTTCTCCGCGCTCAAGGCCGGCCTGACGATGGCACCCGCGTCACTGGTCTCGATGTTCGTGGCGCCAGTCGCCGGACGCATGTCTGACCGGATCGGCGGCAAGTACATCCTGCTGGCCGGCCTGCTCCTGTTCGGGGGCGGGATGGGAGCCATTGCGCTCATCGCCCAGGCCAACTCGACCTGGTACGACTTCCTGGCGCCGCAGTTCGTCGCCGGCATCGGCATCGGCTGCACGTTCGCTCCGATGACCACGGTCGCAATGCGCAACGTGAGCCCGATGATGGCTGGGGCGGCCTCTGGCCTGTTCAACACCACGCGGCAGGTGGGGACCGTGATCGGCACCGCCGGCGTCGGCGCGCTGCTGCAGAACCGCCTCCTCGCCGGGTTCACCGACCAGATCACTCAGCGGGGAGCCGCGCTCCCGGCCGCAGCCCGCGACAGGCTGCTTGCGGGCTTTCAGTCGGCGGCAAGAGGCGGCCTGGAAATGGGCTCGGGCGCGCGCACTAGCGGGCTCGCCGGCGAGATCTTCACGCACGGCTTCGTGCAGGCGATGCGGCCGACGATGACGGCCCCCATCATCTTCCTCGTCGCGGGCGCCGCCAGCTGCCTGCTCATCAAGCGCCAGCCTTCTGGCCAGCCCAGCGGCGCTCCGTCGCAGGAGGTCAGCGAGCCCAGCGCGACCGCAGCCGGCTGATCCGGCAAACCTCGCGCAACCCCAGCTCACTGACCCGGGCAGCTCATCCTCGCTACCCAGCCGCCCGCCGCTGCCCGCTACCCAGCGGCCAGGAGCTCAGCTTCCCAGTCTCTGCGGGCCATGCCGCTCGTAGTCGGGTCAGCTTCGAACGGGAACCGGTCAGCGAACGCCGGCCGCAGATCCGACAGCCAGACCGCGTCCGGATCGTACTCTGCGAAGAAGGGGCGACCCACCAGTGAAGGGTCGCGCGACTGGATCATGTGGAGGGTGAAGACCCTCTGGCCCGCGATCTCCGTCACGCCATCGACGCACACCTTTCCGGGAGTCGCGGACATCGACGGACCGCGCACGGTCCGGCACAGCCCGGACACGCTGCTGTAGGCGTCGCGGAAGATCTCGGCCGCACGCGCAAGCGGCACAGCGAAGTAGCCCTGCGGGCCGGTGTCGCGCTCGACGAACATGTAATAGGGCACTAGCCCCTGCCGCAGCTGCGTCCGCCACATCTGAGACCAGCACGCGGCGTCGTCGTTGATGCTGCGGATGAGCGGGGCCTGCGTCCGGATTACGCCACCGGCCGCCCGGATCCGCCTGATAGCCGTCGCGACAAGCGCCGGCTCAAGCTCACGCGGGTGCGAGAAGTGCGCCATCAGCGCGAGAGTCTTGCCGGCCGCGCACACCTCCTCGAACAGGCGCAGCGTGTCGTCCGCGTCCGGATCGGTGACGAACCGCTGCGGCCAGTAAGCCAGCGACTTGGTCCCGATGCGGATGGACTCAATGTGCTCCAGCCCCGGGCCGAGCAGCGGCTCGACGTACCTGCGCAGGACCGCTGCACCCATGATCATCGGATCACCGCCGGTGATGAGGACGCTCGTGACCTCGGGGTGTGATCGCAAGTAGCTGGTCACTTTGGCGATGTCGTCAGTGGCCATCTTCAGGTCGGGCTCGCCAACGAACTGCGCCCAGCGGAAGCAGTAGGTGCAGTAGGCGTGGCAGGTCTGGCCCTGCTTGGGAAAGACTAGAACGGTCTCCGGGTACTTGTGCTGCATGCCTGGCAGCGGCTCGTCTGCTAGCTCAGGCACGTTCAGCGCGAGCTGGCCAGCCGGGTGGGGATTCAGACGCATCCGGACGGCATGCGCGATCGCCTGGACCTCCTGCTCGGGTGCGCCGCGCGACAGCAAGTCGGCGATCGGCGCCAGGTCTTCAAGCGGAAGCATGTCCGCCTGGGGGAAGACGAGCCGGTAGATCGGATCGTCGGGAGCCGCCGACCAGTCGATCAGCGACTCCAGCACGTACTCGTTGGTGCGAAAGGGCAGCACAGTCGCGACGGCCCGGACGGCAAGCCGTTCGGCCGCGCTTAGCCCCGCCCTCTCCGTCAGCTGATCCAGGTGCTTCGCGCTGTACGCCCTGAACCTGCGGCCCTGCGCGGGAACAAATGGTGAAATCTCCTGAACGCTCATGCAACTCCCTCCGGCCGCCGCTACAACGACGCCCTGGCTGTTCGCATGATCTCCCCGTGTCATGCCGTCAGGCTGGTACCGCTTTATGTTCCCGGTCCCGCCACATCAGACGCCCTTGACCTTTGCGACGTTTCCGTTGGGCCAGTTAAAGAGGTAACGATTAGGAAACGCTCGGGAGCCGCTCAGCGTTGCCTGCAGCTTGCCAAAGTTTCCCAGCCGCCACCTTCGCCACCTCTTCCCGCCGGGTCCCACGCCGGGAGGCCCATCTACCCGGTGACATTAGCCTCAAACGCATCACCTGTGGGCCGTCACCAGTCAAGATTGCCCTGGCCAGTGAGAAGCTAGGCGGCATGGCGGATACCAGTCAGGTAGCGCGCTGAACCGGCCAGCGGACACGCTCGCTCCGCCAGCAGCTCAGCTATCAGACCCCGAGACTGGCGGCACAGTGGCGGTCGGCCCCGAGCTGAGCCCGAGTCCAGAGCGCCCGAGGATGATCGCTGTCGACGCGATGGGCGGCGATCACGCTCCCGACGAGATCGTGGCTGGCGCCGTGGCAGCCGCCCGCGACCTCGGAATCCGCATCGCCCTCACCGGCAGGCCAGGCCAGCTCCGGCCGCTGCTTGCCAAGGCGGGGCCTGCTGCCAACGTCTACATCGAGGCGGCCGAGGACTCCATCGCCATGGACGAGGGCGCGCTCGCCAGCTGGCGGCGTCCCAGGTCGAGCATCGCCGTGGCTTGTCAGCTCGTCCGCCGCGGCCAGGCCGACGCGGTGATGTCGGCAGGATCCACCGGCGCCATCGTCGCGACCGCGCAGATGCGGCTGCGGCCGTTGCCAGGCATCAGCCGACCTGCGCTCGCTGTCGCCCTGCCGACGCGGCCGAAGCCAACGATTCTGATCGATGCCGGTGCTATCGCTGACCCGAAACCCGAGATGTTCCTAGCGTTTGCCCAGCTAGGCGTCGCATACGCCGAGGTCGCCTTCGGCATCGTCGAGCCGAGAGTTGGCCTGCTGACGATCGGCGCAGAGCCGGGTAAGGGGAACAAGCTGGCCAGGCGAGGGCACGAACTGCTGAGCTCCGACCCGCACGGCGGCCTGCCCATCAGCTTCGCCGGAAACGTCGAGGGCGGCGACTTGCTCGCTGGCAAGGTCGACGTGATCGTGACGGATGGATTTACCGGCAACGTCGCACTCAAGACGCTGGAGGGTACTGCCAGCTATGCGGCGGGTCAGGTTCGCGAGGTGATCATCGGCTCGCGGTCGGCCCGGATCGGCGCCCTCTTCCAGCGCCGGGCCCTGGGTCAGCTCTCCGAGCGGTTCGACGCTGAGACGTATGGCGGCGGCGCGCTGCTCGGCCTGGAGGCCACCGTCGTCATCGCGCACGGCGCCGTGTCCGCTCGCGGCGCAGCATCGGCATGCCGGCTGGCGGCCGAGCTGACTGGGCGGCATATCACCGAGCGGATCAAGGAACGGCTGGGCCCTGGCCGGGCTGGCCACTTCCTGCGCCGACCCTGACCCGTTCCCGCACTCTGACCCGTTCCCGCACTCTGACCTGGGTGCGGCCATCCGGATAAAGCGTTAGACAGCCCGGTAGGCTAGTGAAATGACAGATCCGGAAGCAGCGCTCGGCGCGCTTGTGCAGCAGGCACTGGCGGACGAGTTCGGCGGCGAGTGCTCCAGCGCCGACCCGCTGATCCGGCCGTCTGCCTTCGCCGATTTTCAGTCCAACGTCGCGATGTCGCTGTCGAAGCGGCTCGGCCGAGCACCGCGCGACGTCGCCGCACCGGTGGCCACCCGGCTCACGGCGGCACCTGCTGTGGCGATGGCCGAAGTGAGCGGCCCCGGCTTCATCAACATCACCCTCGCCGACGACTGGATCGCCGAGGAGTCGAGCGACCAGCTGGCAGATCCCCGCCTCGGCGTAGAACGCGCTGAGTCGGCACAGCGGGTCGTGGTGGATTACTCGGCGCCCAACGTAGCCAAGGAAATGCACGTCGGGCATCTGCGGACGACCATCGTCGGGGACGCCGTCGTTCGCGTCCTTGACTACCTCGGGCACGACGTCATCCGGGCAAACCACATCGGCGACTGGGGCACACAGTTCGGACTGCTGCTCGAGCATCTGCTCGACGTTGGCGAGCAGGCCGCCTACGACCAGCTCGCGGCTGGCGAAATCAACGGCTTCTACCAGGCCGCGAAGCAGAAGTTCGACGACGACCCGGCCTTTGCCCACCGCGCCAGGCGGCGGGTGGTCGCGCTGCAGTCTGGCGATCCCGAGTCTGTCCGGCTCTGGCAGCTTCTGGTGGGCGACAGCGAGCAGTACTACAACGCGATCTATCAACGGCTCGGCGTCACTCTGACGGATTCGGACCTGGCGCCGGAGAGTTTCTACAACGACATGCTGGGCGACGTCTGCGACGAGCTGGAATCGCTCGGCGTGGCCGTGATCAGCGACGGTGCCCTGTGCGCGTTCCCGCCCGGCTTCGCCGCGCGGGACGGTAGCCCGCTGCCGATCATCTTGCGCAAGAGCGATGGCGGCTACGGCTATGACACCACGGATATGGCCGCGATTCGGTACCGGGTGCGCGACCTGGGCGCTGATCGGCTGATCTACGTAGTCGGCTCGGAGCAGGCCCTGCACTTCGCCATGATCTTCGCCGTAGCGCGGCAGGCGGGCTGGCTCACCGACAAGGTCCGGGCCGAGCACGCGGCGATCGGGCTGGTGGCTGGTGCCGACGGCAAGCGGTTCCGCACCAGGTCCGGCGGCTCAGTCAAACTGGTCACGCTGATCGATGAGGCCGTCGAGCGGGCAGCCACGGTGATCGCCGACCGGTACGACGACCCGGTGCAGCGCGGTCGGATAGCCGAGGCCGTCGGGATCGGTGCGCTCAAGTACGGCGATCTGTCGGTGGCGAGGGAGTCTGGCTATTCGCTCGACTTCGACCGGCTGCTCGCGCTGACCGGAAACACCGGCCCCTATCTGCAGTATGCGGCCGCCCGGATACGGTCGATCTTCGCCAGGGCAGGCCTGGATCCGGCGGATGCAACCGGGCCCATTCGGCTCGGCACCGGTGCGGAGCGGGTGCTCGCGCTGCGCTTGCTCGGGCTGGGCCGGGCAGTTGACGAAGTGGCCGCGACCGCTGAGCCGCACAAGCTAGCGGCCTTCCTGTTCGAGTTGGCCAGCGCGTTCACGACCTTCTACGAACAGTGTCCCGTGCTGAACGCCGAGAGCGAGACACGACAGAGCCGGCTGGCGCTCAGCGCGCTCAGCTTGCGCGTGCTCGTCACCGGCCTCGGGCTGCTGGGCATCCCGGTACCTGATCGCATGTAGAAGCGCTGTTCCCACAGGTAAAGTGCTTTACTGTGATTCCCGGGAACATCCCGGGCACGAATCCCTGTTTGCACATTCCCCGCGGTCAGGCTGGCTCCTATGGACAACGTTGAACTCGGCCCGGCTAACCCGCCTGGCCCATCCGCCCCAGCGGCCCGGTCGGGCCGGGTAAAGCGAGTAGTGACGACTGTCGCCGCAGGCGCGATCCTGCTGGGCAGCGGCGTGGGGATTGGCCTAGCGCTAACCTCAGGCGCCTCGGCGGCGACAACCCCCAAGAGCAGTCCCGCGGCTGCGGGACCGGCTGCAGCCAAGTGCGCCAAGATAGCGAAGGCGCTGCGGGCGCATCCATCCTTCGTCAGCAGCCATCGCGCTCTGGTCACGAGGGTGCGCGCTTTCTGCACCAACCCGCTAGTACGACTGGCGGCCGTCGGAGGCGAGTACGGCCAGGTGACGTTCAAGGGCAAGACCAGCCCGAAGACCGCCGCCTTCGAGCGCGGGACCATCGAGTCCGTCACCGGGTCTTCGTTCACCGTCCAGGCTGCGGACGGCACGACGTGGACCTGGGACCTCGTCGCCAGCACCAAGATGCGGGAGGCCGGCGATCCGAGCGCCCAGGTCAAGCTGACGAGCGGCGATCGGGTGCTGGTCATCGGGCTGCAGACGACCGCAGGTAAAGACGCCCGGCTGATCGAGGTTCGCCCAGCCAGCTAACCGCATCTCGCGTAGTCAGGGCCACCCGCCGCAGCCCGCGGCCGCGGGTGCCCTGGCCGCACGGCTGCGTGTCAAAGGCTCAGACAACGGCCAGGACGCATGACAGACAGCGATCGAATTCCGCAGGTGCTCGTCGTGGACGACGAGCCGAATATCCGTGAACTCGTGCAAGTGGCACTGAAGTTCCACGGCTGCTCGGTGACCACGGCCTCCAGCGGCAAAGAGGCTCTTCGGCAGGCCGAGAATTTCAGGCCGGACCTGATCGTCCTCGATGTCATGTTGCCGGACATGGACGGTTTCGAGGTCTGCCGGCGACTGCGGACAGCCGGAAACGAGGTCCCGGTCATCTTCCTCACCGCGCGCGACACCTCGTCCGACACCGTCACGGGCCTGGCTATCGGCGGGGATGACTATGTGACCAAGCCCTTCTCAGTCGAGGCGCTGGTCGCGCGAGTGCGCGCCGTACTCCGGCGGTCTTCCAGGGCCACGGCCGCCGATCAGGCCGCGCAATCCGGTGGCCCGCTCCGGGTTGCCGACCTGGAACTCGACGAGGATCGCTGGACGGTGCACCGGGGCGGGGTTCCGGTCGAGCTGTCCCCGACCGAATTCCGGCTGCTGGCTTATCTCATGCGGCATCAGGGCCGGGTGCTGACCAGGGCGCAGTTGCTAGAGAGAGTCTGGGGCTGGGACTACGCCGGTGAGTCCCAGATCGTGGAGACCTATGTCAGCTACCTGAGGCGCAAGCTCGACCCGCTAGGGCCGCCGCTCATCCATACTCAGCGCGGCGTTGGTTACAGCCTGCGGCCCGAGCGGCAAGACCAGCCGGACGGACGACGCTAGATGGCCGGCCAGCAGCCATGACCGGCGGCCGCCGATGAGCCGCGCCCGGAGGCTCTCGCTGCGGGCGCGGATGCTCGTGATCATCGTCGGCGTCACGACCATCCTGCTGCTGATCATGGGCGCGGTGAGCACGTACCTCTTCGTCGGGCGGGTAGACGGCCAGACTGCTGGCGCCACTAAGCGGCTCAACCAGCTGGCAGACATCCTGGCCCAGGTTTCGCCGAGCGCCGAGGCCGCCGACGCGAAACTTAACGCACAGACCGCCTCGGTGGTGCGGATCGCGTTCCAGCGCCAGGTCAGCGTGACGGAGCTGACCACCGGAGCAGCCACCAGGCAGCTGGCGGCCGCGGTCGACAGGTGGCTGACAGGCCAGCACATCGCGCAGGCCCAGGCGCTGGCTCAGCTCGGCCACTCGATCAAGGCCATGAACGTGCTTGCCGCCGGCGGGTGCCAGCACTTCCCTGCGGTGGGCTGCAAGCCGCTCGCGATAGCTCCGAGAATCCAGGCAGTGGCGAGGGCGGTGCCGGGCGGTGCGCACGGGAAGCCGGTCCAGGGCTCGCCTGCCATCTTGATTGTCGGCGAGCCGGTCAGCTCCGGCACCGCGCAGGTTCGCGGTTTCATCATCGCCGAGCTGATTACCGGAGCGGCGCTCATCACTCTGCTCGCAGTCGCCGGCGAATGGCTGATCGGCCGCGGCCTCATACCACTGGACGAGATGACCAGGACTGCTAAGGAAATCACCTCGCGCGGCGACCTGACGGCCCGGATGCCCGAGGCCGACGAGCAGACCGAGGTTGGCAGGCTCGGTTCCTCCATCAACACCATGCTCGAAGGGATCCAGCACGCGTTTGGCTCGCGGTTGCGGTCGGAGCAGAAGGTACGTGAATTCGCCGCCGACGCCTCGCATGAGCTGCGCACACCGCTGACCACGATCCGCGGTTATGCCGAGCTCTACCGGCAGGGCGCACTCGGACCGGACCAGCTGCCGAACGCGATGCGCCGGATCGAGCAGGAGGCCGAGCGGATGAGCATGCTCGTGGCCGAACTGCTGGAGCTCGCCCGGCTCGACCGGACGTCGTCCCTGGATCTCACCGAGACCGACCTGGCTGGCGTTGTCAGGGATGCCGTGGCGGATGCCATCGCGGTGGAGCCGAGCCGCCCGGTCCGCGCCGAGGCGCCGCCGCGGCTCGTCGCTGTCGTGGACGAGCCACGCATCCGCCAGGTGCTCGCCAACCTGCTCGGCAACGTGCGGGCGCACACCCCGGTGACCACGCCGGTCGCCGTGCGGCTCGGCCCGATCAGCAACGGCGTGCTCATCGAGGTCGCCGACGCCGGACCCGGTATGTCCGCCCAGGACGCGATCCGGGCCTTCGACCGGTTCCACCGGGCAGCTGAGCGGCCGGCCGGAGAGGCCGCCGATGACGCAGACGCTGTCGAGAAGATCCGTGATCGGGCCGGGAACGGGGCCGCCAGGGCCAGTGCGCCGGCAGGCCGCCCGATGGGAAGTCGCAACGGCAGTGCGTTCCGCGGCGTGCCCATCAGCGGCGTTAGCGAACCCGACAGCACCGGGCCCACCCTCAACGGCACCACCCTCAACGGCACCACCCTCAACGGCACCGCCCTCAATGTCTCTGCCGTTGACGGGTCCCCCGTTAACGTGTCGCACATCAACGGACCTTCCGACGACCCCGGGCGGGCGGAGCCGGAACGGACCAGCGGCAGCGGCCTTGGCCTGTCAATCGTGCAGGCGATCGCCAATGCGCACGGCGGCCGGGCGACCCTGGAGTCGCTCCCCGATCAGGGCACCAAGGTGCGCGTCTGGCTGCCGGTCAGGATCGTCCCGTAGCTCCGCTAGCCTCGATCCCCTTGTCCTCCTCGACCCCGGTGTCCTCCTTCGCGGGGTCGTCCTCGAGCGGCTCCGACGGCAAGTGCTCGATCATGTAGTAAACCGCCAGCAGCCCGAAGATGATCAATGCGACGACCGGCCATACCAGCGCGATCAGGGTACCGAGGATGTAGCCCGCGTTCCCGATCGTGAACCTGAACGTCGAAATCCGCGGCCGGTGCACCCGACGGCGCGCACCGAGCGCCTCCTGGTGCGCTGCCAGGTAAATCCATACCGACGCGTACCCGATCGAGATTGCCATCATGACAAGCCCGTAGGTAACGGCAGCCACGTTGGCCTCGGCGCCGGCGCCGGCGCTGCCGGTCAGATGGTCAGCCACCAGCGCGGTGGGGAAGGGAATCGCCACGACGCCCATCAGCAACAGCAGGTTCAGCACCAGCACCGGCCGGTCGACCTGGCTGACCTGCGAGAACATCGTGTGGTGGTTAAGCCACATAATCCCGATGGTCAGGAAGCTGACCACGTAAGCAAGGTAGGCCGGCCAGTAGTGGACAAGCCCTGGGTGCCCCGCGTGTTCGACAACGGTCAGCCGACCGGGCAGCGCGGTCTGGTCGGCAACGGTCAGCAGATTGAAGACCAGGACGGTGATCGCAACTGCGAAGACGCCGTCACTAAATGACTCGGCTCGCCTGGAATTCACTCACGCCTGGTCTTCCTGACCGCTGGCGGCGACCGGCACCTGCACCGACCGGACTAGCAGCTGCGCCACATCGACTACCTCGAGCGATTCCTTCGCCTCGCCCGCGCCCTTCTTCGCAGCGACCGCATCGCCGAGCATCACCAGGCAGAACGGGCAGCCAGTAGAGATCGTATCGGGATCAGTGCCAAGCGCCTCGTCGATGCGCTCGGTGTTGATCCGCTTGCCGATCCGCTCCTCCATCCACATCCGGGCACCGCCGGCGCCGCAGCAGAAGCCACGCTCCTTGCACCGGTGCATCTCCTGTGCCTGCACTCCGGGCACCTGCTCCATGATCTCCCGCGGCGGCGTGAACACGCGGTTGTGACGCCCGAGGAAGCACGGGTCGTGGTAGGTCACCTTCTCCTCGATTGGCGTCACCGGCTTGATCTTGCCGTCGGCGACGAGCTGTGACAGCAGCTGGGTGTGGTGTATCACCTCGTAGTTGCCGCCCAGCTGGGGGTACTCGCGCGAGATTGTGTTGAAGCAGTGCGGGCAACTGGCCACGATCTTGCGGGCGCCAGCCTCGTTCAGCGTCTCGATGTTCTGCTGGGCCAGCATGCTGAAGACGAACTCGTTGCCCATCCGCCGGGCCGGGTCGCCGGTGCAGGACTCGGCCGGGCCGAGCACCGCGAAGTTCACCCCGGCGGTGTGCAGCAGCTGCGCGATCGCTTTCGTGGTCTTCTTCGCTCGGTCTTCGAGCGCGCCGGCGCAGCCGACCCAGAACAGGTACTCGACGTCCTCGCCGATCGGGCCGTCGACGACCGGGACCTCGAAGTCAAGCTCGGTCATCCACTCGGTTCGCTTGCTGGCGCCCATGCCCCACGGGTCGCCCTTGTTCTCCAGGTTGCGCAGCATCGTGCCGGCCTCGGTCGGGAATGCCGATTCCACCAGCACCTGATACCGGCGCATCCCGGTGATGTGGTCGATGTGCTCGATGTCGACCGGGCACTCCTCCACGCATGCACCGCAGTTCGTGCACGACCACAGCTCGTCCGGATGGATGACGCCGTGGGCCTCCTCATCACCGATGATCGGGCGAGCCGCCTCAGCCTTGATCGCGTCGGGCAGCGCCTCGCGGGCCTCGTCCGAGGCGGCCAGCAAGTACGGTGCCTTGGCGAACGCGTGGTCGCGCAGCTCCAGGATGATCATCTTCGGCGACAGGGGCTTGCCGGTCGCCCAGGCCGGGCATTGCGACTGGCAGCGACCGCATTCGGTACAGGTTGCCAGGTCGAGCATGCCCTTCCAGCTCAGATCCTCGATCTTGCCGATGCCGAAGACGTCCTCGTCCGGGTCAGCCTCCTCGAAGTCCAGCACCTTGCCGTTCGACCGCATCGGCTCCAGCGGGCCGAGCCCGTTGGGCCGCCGGGAGAACAGCACGTTGAGCGGGGCGATCACGATGTGCAGGTGCTTGGAATAGGTGACGAACACGCCGAATGCCAGGATGACGGCGAGCTGCAGCAGGATGAACGTAGTCTCGATGCCCTTGTTGGCGGCCCCCGCCGGGTGCAGCCAGTGCCCCACAAGCTCGGAGGCGAACGCGCCGCTCGGATACGGGAAGTCACCGGTGTTGATCTGCGCGCCCCGGTAGACCAGCAGGGTCGCGATGACGAGGAAGATGCCGAGCAGCACTATCCAGGCCGCGCCGGTGTGCGAGCCGGCGAAGCGGGACTTGCGGCCCTCGCGCGTCGGATTAGCACCGAGCCGGATGATCGCGAAGGTGATGATTCCGGCGAGGACCGCAACAGCGAACAGGTCCTCACCGAAGCCCACCCAGGCCCAGGTGCCGATCAGCACGATCGCGAAATGCCTGCTGAACAGGGCACCGTAAGCTTCGATGATGGTGAGCAGCAGCACGATGAAGCCCCAGAAGGTGAACGCGTGCGCCAGGCCGGGAACCGACCACTTGAGCAGCTTCCGCTGCCCGATCACCTCGGTCACCTGGGTCTCGCCCTGCTCCGCTGGGTGCTCGCGTAGCGCCTCAATCCGCTCCGGGGCAGGCTGCCCGGTGCGGCCGAGCCGGTACAGCCAGAACAGGCGATGACCGCCGATAGCGGCCGCGACGACCGTGAGGACCAGCCCGATGATGATCCGCAGCGCCAATGCAACCTCCAGGTAAAGGCAATGGGAGACAGCGTAACGCCCGCGGACGTGGGCACCCGTGCCCAGCGCGTCCTAACTGCCGCTAGCCTGATTCGCTAGTTACTGGATGCCTTTCAGTGATCATCCCAGGTCGGACCTAAGGTGCTTAAGCGAGCGAGGATTATGGACGAGCAGGCCAGGCAGGAGTCTTCCGCGCCTGGTTCACCACCCGAGATCGCCAGGCCGAACCGGTCCCGGGCTGCCCTCAGCCGCTGGGCGGCACTGGGCGGCTCGGCAATCGTGCTCGTCTTCGCCAGCCTGATAGCCGACGGGCTGGCGTTCGCCGCCAAGGAAGCATGCCGGGCCGGGGCCTGGAACTACGGAGTCGAGCAGTACCAGGCGCACTGCTACACCGACATATACCCGCTGTACTTCGGCGAGGGCCTGTCCGCGGGCAAGGTTCCCTACCTGGATCACCATGTCGAGTACCCGGTGATCATCGGTGCGGTCATGCAGGCCGCGGCGTGGGTCGTCAGGTCCACGGTCAACCCTTACACCAGGGGCCTGCAGTATTTCGACGTCACGGTTGCCCTGCTAGCCGTCTTCCTCGTCGCCGGGGTGCTCGCTACGGCCTATTGCGCGGGCCCTTCGCGCCGCTGGACCGCCCTGCTCGTGGCGTTTTCGCCTGCGCTGATCTTGTCGGCCTTCATTAACTGGGACCTCATCGCGATGGGCCTGATGATGATGGCTCTCGCGGCGTGGACAGCCCGGCGCCCCGCGCTGGCCGGAGTGCTGCTGGGTCTGGCTGTAGCGACCAAGTTCTATCCGGTCGTCGTCCTCTGGCCACTATTCCTGCTGTGCCTGCGCGCAGGCAGGCTGCGAGCCTTCTGGACAACAGCCGGATCGGCGGTGGCGGCCTGGCTGGCCGTCAACCTGCCGGTCGCCATCATCGCGCCAAGCGGCTGGGCCACCTTCTACGTCTTTAACAGCCAGCGTGGGGCCGACTGGGGCAGCATCTGGTTCTACTTCGAGCACATGCAGTGGCCGGGCCTCGACACCTACTCCGTTCCCGCGCTGAACCTGATGTCGCTCGGGGCATTTGTTGTGGCATGTGCCGCTATTGCCGTCCTGGCCCTAGTCGCCCCGCAGCGTCCGCGCCTGATGCAGTTGATCTTCCTCACGACGGCCGCGTTCCTGCTGACCAACAAGGTTTGGTCGCCGCAGTACGTGGTCTGGCTGGTGCCGCTGGTCGTGCTCGCCCGGCCGAAGATCGGTGGATATCTGCTCTGGCAGGTCGCCGAAGTCGGGTATTTCTTCGCCATCTGGGCGTTCCTGATCACGGAGATCCCTGGCGCGGGCACCCATGGCGCGATCGGCAGCGGCCTGTACTTCACGGCCGTCCTGGCTCGATTCTTGACCGTCCTGGTGCTGTGCGGCCTGGTCATCAGGGAATGCCTGCACCCCGAGCGGGACGTAGTGAGGTCAGCAGGCGTGGACGACCCCGCTGGAGGCGTGCTCGCCGGGGCACCGGACCGGGTTGCGCTGCGGGCCGGCCTGCGTCAGCGCTCGGTGCCGGTTCAGCCAGCCCACTGACCCGACAGGTACAGCATGGCGAGCACGACGGCGACCGGCCCGCTGATCGCCAGATAGGTGCCGGTGATCCAGTGCCTGCGCGCGGCAAGTCTGGCCAGCGCTACCCAGACCGGGAAGAGCACGAGCAGGGTACGCGGGCACGTCTCGTACCAGGTCGAGGTGCCGAAGGCGACGACCGCGAGCCCGCAGTACACCGCCTCAGGCCACCGCCGCCAGCATGCGAAGGCGAGCGTGGCGATCAGCATCACGGCCATGACACCGAGCTCTACCTGGAACTCGAAGGACGTGCTGGCGCTGAACGCATGCCTGAAGGCAGCCCACCAGGTAGTCCTGAGAGCCTGCGCGGGGGTGGACAAGTGCAGGTTCCAGCCCGTTCTGAGGGCTTGGGACCAGGCCATCCAGCTGCCGGTTTCCACCTTGAGGTAGATCTCGTAGGCGGCCGGGCCGACCAGTGCGACGCACGCGGTGGCGGCGTTCGCCAGCCGCTTGCGTGCGGCCTCGGGCAGGCGCCCCGGACCGGCCTGTCCCGGCGTGTCGCGCTGATACTGGCCCGTGAGTGCCATCACTGCCAGTGCTGGGATCAGGAAGAGCGCGTCGGGCCGCACCAGGCCTGCCAGGCCGGCCAGCAGTGCCGCCTGCCACCAGCGGCCCCGGCTCGCGGCACGCCACGCCGGGATTGCGAAGGCGAGGAAAAGGGCCTCGGAGTAGCCGACCATCAGGAAGATGGCGGCAGGAGCGGTGACCAGGTAGACCACCGCTCGGCGCTCCCCCGCCAGCCGGACCAGCGACACGACCGCGAAGCAGCCCGCCACGGCGGAGACAGCCAGCTCGGCCAGCACCCAGTTGCGCACCAGCAGGTGCGCGGCGCTCAGCGCCAGCGGATAGCCGGGGAAGAATGCCGCGTTGTTCGGGATCGTATGGGGGCCGAAGTAGCCGTACTCCGCAATGTTGCGCAGCAGCACAGCATCCCAGTGTTCGAAGCCGCCGGTCAGCGGCGCATGCGCGAGGGTGCTGCGGAATGCCCAGGCGGCCGCCCAGGCGAGGATGAACAGGGCAGCATGGACAGCGGCCCAGATGCCGAGGGCGGCCCGGTCGTCAGGGCTGAGCCTGGCAAGCCAGCGGGCGGCTCTGGTCTGGTGGCCTGCCGACCACGGCGCCGATCGGCGAACGCGATACCCAGTGGCCGCCGAGTCGGCGTCGTACTGCAGCATCTGTCCCCCTGTTAGCCGTTCCGGACGCAACACTAAGCGCTTGGTAACACAAGGTCAGCAAAACCTGCTCAAGTTGCCAGTTCGGGGCATGCC
>Ga0335074_10001332_pt1 | contig 33551 bp, 27 predicted proteins | sample Lox_Sample_23_FD_206715 | JGI IMG/M metagenome (GOLD analysis project Ga0335074, IMG submission 206715) | Soil microbial communities from Loxahatchee National Wildlife Refuge, Florida, United States - Lox_Sample_2.3 | ecosystem: Environmental > Terrestrial > Soil > Wetlands | place: USA... | reverse complement strand
GCATGAAGAGGTGATGGCGTGATCTTCCGCCGCTCCGGTCGCCCTTCGGGCTCCCTCCGCGGCGAAAGATCACAACAGGAGATCAACAATTAAAGTGACAACTTTAGACCAGGACTTGACAACATTTTTACAACAACAGCACTACGGTTTTAACGCAGAGGCCGCGGAGGGTGCGGAGGATTTAACGCAGAGCAAACTCGATTCGTTTACCCAGCAGGTGAGCCACTTTGGCTATCGTGTTGAGCGTGATGGAAGTGTTTTCCGGGTCGAGCAGACGGTCAACTCCTGTCCGACTGGTCTTCAATCGCCTGGCGATTTTCGCTTTGCTGATGTGGCGTTTGTTCATGGCTTTTTCAAGTTCATGGGCGATCTTAAACTTGATCGCCGTCGCCCGGCACTCTTCCAGAATGCCTTCCTCGGCGAGAAAATCCTCGAACTTGGAACCTAAATGTTTTCGTTTCATTTGATCACCTATATCAACTGATTCCTGCGTTTGATTGCCAGATCGAGTTCGTACTTTGGTGTTTTTTGCGTCTTCTTGATAAACCCGTGCAGCAACACCATTGTTTGATCCTGGACACAAAAAATCACTCTGGCGATTCGGTCACCCAGGTTCGACCTGATTTCCCACAGGCCGTTGCCCAGATTCCTGACCAGGGGCTTCCCGATCGGCCAACAATACTGCACCTTGAGCACATCATCGCCGATGATTTTTCGCTCGCTTTTTACCAGCAAAAGCAACCATTCCCGAACCGGCTCGTTGCCCTTATCGGTCCTGAAAAACACGGCATCGAGCCTTCGTTCGATCACATCAATACTGTACCAAAAATTGTGCGCTATGTCAACAACGCGACGGCTCTGGCCAATGCAATGCAGATCCACGACGGCCAGGCCGGATTTAATGAAGGCTAGAACTTCCCTTCCGGATCAATTAGTTTACAACCCGCTTCTACCAGATTTCTCTGCCGACCGGGCGGCCAAGATCCCACTCACCCCGGCGATGCCGAGGTTTGTAACGGGCAGTTAATTCCGAGAGTTTATACCGCCGTCGCCGCGACTTGATGACCTTCACGGCTTCCAGATCAATCACCGTGCCCACGTCGATATGGCGTATTTTCGCGAATTGGCTGGGAATGAGCAGCGCCATGCTGCTTCCCCACTTTTTGACTTTTACGGGCATTGCCATCAGGGTCTCCAAGAGTGATATAAATTGATATCTTGTTTTTTGGCCCATTTCAAGTGAAAAACCCGCGATTTCCGCACCCGCTTAAATTTTCCCAAATCTGATCGAAAGTGGCTCCGGCGCGGCGGCGTTGCCGCCGAGTCGGGAGTTGTGAGTCGGGAGTCGGGAGTAATTTTTCACCACGACGACACGACGTTGGCCCCGGGTGCGGCGGCGTTGCCGCCGAGAACAGGCGAATTTAGATCAGGTGATCAGGCGAGCAACAAAGGGGATAAGGTCCCGGGGTTATTTCTTTATCTATCAGAAATGACTTTACTATTTATTGCGTTACCGCCCCATCACACGCCGGGCCGACGATGCGCGCGTACTTGGCCAGTGCGCCGACTTTGTACATCGGCTCTTTGGGTTTCCACGCGGCGCGGCGTTTGGTGAGTTCATCCTCAGAAAGTTCAACGTTGATGGTTCCTTTTTCCGCGTCAACCACCACGATATCGCCGTCTTTGAGTAAAGCGATTGGTCCTCCTACCTGTGCCTCGGGCCCAAGATGGCCGATGCACAACCCGCGCGTGCCGCCGCTGAAGCGGCCGTCGGTGATCAGGCAAACGTCATAACCCAATCCCTGGCCGGAGATCGCGGCGGTAACCGCGAGCATTTCGCGCATGCCCGGGCCGCCTTTGGGTCCTTCGTAGCGAATGATGACCACGTCGCCTTTTTTAATTTGCAGCGCCTGGACCGCTTTCATGGCCAGTTCTTCACTGTCAAAACATTTGGCCGGACCGCGGTGCTGGAGTTTTTTAACGCCGGTGACTTTAATCACGCACCCTTCCGACGCCAGGTTGCCGCGCAGAATCCTCAGGCCGCCGCTGGGACTGATGGCCTTGTCTACCGGAACAACTACGTCCTGGCCGCCGTGAAGTTTGACGTCCTTGAGATTTTCTTTCATGGTTTTGCCGGTGACGGTGAGGCAGTCGCCGTGGATCAGGCCGTTATCCAGCAGGACTTTGAGAATCACCGGAATGCCGCCGACGCGATAAACGTCCAGCGCCACGTAGCGGCCGCCGGGTTTTAAGTCGGCGATGGTCGGCGTTTTGCGGCTGATGCGTTCGATGTCATCAAAAGTGATTTTCAAACCCGCTTCATGGGCGATGGCCGGGATATGCAAAGCGATATTGGTGCTGCCGCCGGTGGCCGCGGCGATGACGATGCCGTTTTCCAGCGCTTCGCGGGTGATGATGTCGCGCGGCCGGATGTTTTTTTCCAGTAAGTTCATCACCGCCCCGCCGGAGGCGCGGCAGAATTCATCGCGTGAGACTTCAATTGCCGGCGGCGAACCTGATCCGGGCAGGGCCATGCCGATGGCTTCGGCCACGCAGGCCATGGTGTTGGCCGTGAATTGTCCGCCGCACGAGCCCGCCGACGGACAGGCGCTGCATTCAAGTTCATAGAGTTCCGCATCGGTCATTTTGCCCGCGGCGTGGGCGCCGACGCCTTCATAAACGTCGACGATGGTTACGTCGCGTCCCTGGAATTTGCCCGGCAAAATCGTTCCGCCGTAGATGAAAACGCTGGACAGGTTCAACCGCGCCATGGCCATGAGCGTTCCAGGCAATGATTTATCGCAGCCGGCCAAACCCACCAGCGCGTCATAACGATGGGCGTGCATCATCAGTTCAATGGAATCGGCGATTACTTCGCGCGAAATCAGCGAGGCTTTCATCCCCTGATGGCCCATGGCGATGCCGTCGGAGATGGCGATGGTGACAAATTCGCGCGGCGTGCCGCCGGCCTCCTTGACGCCTTTGGCGGCGGCCCGGGCCTGCCGGTCGAGCGTTATATTGCAAGGCGTAGCCTGGTTCCAGGTGCTGGCGACGCCTACCCAGGGCTGGTGAATGTCGGCGTCAGTAAGACCCATGGAACGAAAAAAGGCCCGTTGCGGGGCGCGATCCGGCCCTTCGGTGACTTCGGTGCTGCGTGGACGATTGATCATTTAATATTCTCCTCAGGGTCTGTCTGACATCGCCTTATGTCGCGTTAAGCGATCGGCAAATTCTATGCCGATAAAGGCGGCAAGCATAATGTATAGCGTTGTCGCGTGGTATGGAACATTTTCATTTCCACGTAAACGAATACGAACCAAGCGGGACATCACGATTAGCAAACGTTAAAATGATGGGCTTATCGCCAACCTAAAAAGAGAGCGGCGGAAAAGGAATCCATGATCAGCTTAACTCCAGTGCAGCATGAACCGCGGACCTCCGGTTCAAAAAAGCCCTCCGGCAACCCGCCGCCCCAATGGCCCATTGAACGAGCCGTTTCCTGGCTGGGCCAATGGCCAAAAGCGATCGGGCGTTTTCTGGATCGCCTGGCTGCCCATAACGGCCCTGTCGGCTGGGTGGTGCGTTTTTTTTCGTCCATCAAGATGGGGCTGACCTGGCTTTTTCTGACCGCGATCTATATTGCACTCGGGTCGGGGTTGCCATCCCTGCGTGAAAGGCTCGATGTAACCACTCTGCAATTTTTTGATGCGCCGCCCATGATTGTGTTGATGGCGCTGCTGGCGCTGACGCTGATTACGGTTACGCTGCGGCGGATTGAACTGAATCTTTATCGCCTGGGCGTCTGGAGCGTGCACAGCGGAATCATCACGCTGCTGGTGGGATTGTTTTTTTATTTTGGCCTGAAGCACGAAGGCATGGTTCGCATTTTCATGAACCAGACGGTGGACAATTATTACGACTCCACCGACCGCGCCCTTTATATTCAATTTCCCACCGCTTCAGGTTCGACTGTTTCCACAATGTTTCCGCTGACTAATCTGCCGATTTTTAGAGCGCATACCGCCGCAAACGGCAATCCGCTGAATATTGTGATTCCGCCGGATCAAATGGCCGCAATCAGTCCAAAATTCGGTAATTTGAGTGTCCGTGTTGTGGGCTACTATCCGTTTTATCAGATGGCGCCGTATGCCGTGCCGCGCCGGCCGGGAACACCCAGCGATCTGCCGGTTGTCGCGGTCAATATCAGCGCCGGCGGACAGGCGCTTGGCTCGCAACTATTGGTTGGCAACAGCCCCGCCGGGCGCGTCGTTGATGATCCAACTTCATTTGGCACGGAATATTTGTATCATCCAAGCGCCGAGCGCCTTGCGGAATTAACCACGAACCTGCCGGGAAGTGATTCAATCATCGTCGATTTGCCCGCATATCATTTCCATCACGTTTATTCTCTTGTGCCGGATAAACCGATCGTACTGACGGGTACACCGTATACGCTGATTCCGCGCCAGCAGATCACGATGCCGCTGATTTCCCAGGGCTATCAAGGGGCAAGCAGCGCGGCTTACTTTATTGACGTCAATCGCACCGGCCCGGATGGAAAAGTTCTGCAATTTCAGCGCGTGGCTTTATTCAGATACCCGGAGAAAAGCATCGACATTTTTTCCGGCAGCCAGCGCCAAGCCGTGCCCAACCCGATCGATCAGGGGTTAAACATCACTTATTTCGACGCCGAGCGCGATCAATTCTGGATCATTGAACACAATGCCGGCAACTTTACGCTCATTCAGCGCGCCGCAGGCGGATCGGTCAAAGAATTTCCCATCGCACCGGGCCAGGCCGTTCCCGTAAGTATCGAGGGCATCAGCGCCAAATTTTCGCTCGATCAGGTCGCCAGCGTCGTACTTCAACCCGAACTTATCCCCGCAAACCAGCGGCGGCCCCAGGTGGAAGACACCATGGACAACTGCCTGCTGGAGCTGGCGATCGGCAACAGCGCGTGGCACAGCGGGCCGGTTTATGTGCCTTATCAGCAATTCGGCATGCACGGTGATCTGCCAATCATCCCGGTACATGTGCCGGGCGCGGGTGAAATTGCTTTTGTTTTTTCACAATTGGAGCGGCCGCTGCCGTTCGCGCTGACGCTTAAAGATTGCCAGGAAGTTTTTTACACCGGCAGCGACAATTTTCCGCGCGACTTTTTAAGCACGGTTCAGATCAGCTATCCCAACACAGATCAATCCGATACCGTGCTTATTCACCTGAATCATCCGGCAAAGGTTGAAGGGCTTTCTCTTTTTCAGGCCCGTTTCGGGCGCGATGCAACCGGGACGGCGTTCACCGTTTTGGGCGTAGGAAACACGCACGGCTTCTGGGTGATGCTTACCGGTATTGTTATGATTATTTCCGGCATCGGTTACGCTTTTTACGTTAAACCCGTGCTGCAGAATATAAAGAAAAAACAACTTGCGGCCTGGGCCGCCGAACATGCCACAGAAGCTTAATGAAAAATTTTCACCACGGAGTCACAGAGAACACAACGGAGAAATAAAAGAGATGAACATTATGAATATACGTTTATACACAATTTTTCTGGCGCTCATGATGATTACAGCGCTGCCGGCGTATGGTTTTGTTCCGGTCGATCAGGCGGCTTCCAGTAAGCTTCCGCCGGGGCATCCGGTCATCGGACCGAATTCTCCCGCGGTTAATCCCGTGCCCGATCAAACCCTGATGCAGCAGACGCAGGACATTGTCGGCCAGGACCGCACGGTTTTCCAAGAGCAGATTAATTTGGCGCCACTGCGCGTGCTGGCCATTCAAAGCGACGATGAAATCAAAACCCTTGACACCTGGGCCCGCCAATCGCTGCACGACATCTGCGGTCATAATTCGATTAACGGCGAAGATCCGCTCTACACTCTTCTGGACATGACGTTTCGTTCGGAAGCCTGGAACGACCGCAACTGCATTTATATCGAGGCGCTTCCGCTGCGCCAGCAAATTGGCACACTGGTCGACGCCGCTGAAGCGCAGCGTATTTTGCGCCAGGGGACGGTAAGCCCGTCATTTCTGGCGCGCTCTGACGTGGAAACCATGCTCAACAACGACAGCAACGATTCCGTGCTTAATTCTTCCATCAATCAGGTCGGGGTGGCGCTGACCACGTACCAGCAGCTTTTTACGCAATTTGATGTTGTTCCGCCGGCGGCTTCCGGCAGCGCCGATGAGAACACATGGGTTACGCCATACCGGTTATTGCCCAATATAAAATCGTTGCTGCCGAGCCAGATGCCCGCGGACATACAAAACGCCAAACCTCTTCCCGGCTATACACTTCGGCAGGCGGCCAGCGCCGTGATTGGTTTTAGAGACCTGGTTGACGGCTGGCGGGATAATAATGCGACCGACACGAATCAGGCCGTTGAGGAACTCGCGGCGTATCTTCCCGCCATCAATCCGGCGGCGTATCCGAGCACGCTCAAACGCAATGTGGAAATTATTTACAACCGCGTTTTTAACGGCACGATCATCTGCGTATTTCTTTACTTAATTTCCCTGACGTTGTTTCTGATTTCCGCCGTGGGAGCCGCACCGGCGGTTCGCAAACCGGCACTGGCTTTCTTTACGCTGGCTGTTTTGATGCACGCAAGTTTCATGGGCGTGCGCTGGTGGCTGGCGGGCCGCATTCCGATTCAGAATGAATTTGAAAGCGTACTCGGCTCGGCGCTGGTGGGCTGTGTGATCGGACTGGTGCTGGAATACTGGAAAAAGAGCAGCTTTTTCGGCCTGGCCATGAGCTTCGTCGGTTTTCTGGCGATGACCGCCTGTTTCGTTGTGCCGTTTGTTTTAGGCAAGGACATCGGCGCTTCGATCAGCCAGGTCGATGGCGTGCTGAACACATACTGGCTTTACATTCACGTCAACGTGGTGATCAGCAGCTATGCTTTAATTGGAGCAACATTCTGTCTGGGCGTTTTGTATCTGTGCACCAAATTCTATTACTACCTGCATCCCGTGGAACGGCAGGTTCAATCACGTGCCGCCGTTCTTGCCGGCGCGGGCTCTTCAACGCTGATCGATTCGGGCGGGAGTTCCGGATCATCCGATGTTCCTGATGAAAACCTGCGCCGTGCGGAATTTCTCCGGCAACTCGACGCGGCAAATATGGTCGTTTTGCAAATGGCCTTCTGGTTTCTGGGCACGGGCATTATTTTCGGCGCCGTCTGGGCGGATTACAGTTGGGGCCGGCCATGGGGCTGGGATCCCAAGGAAACGTTTGCCCTGGTCACCTGGATTGTTTACCTGCTCATCGTGCATATACGTTTTGTAACGCCCCGATATCGTCCTGACTGGACCGCCTGGCTGTCTACTGTGGGTTTCGCCGTCATGATGTTTAACTGGATCGGTGTGAATTTCTTTCTGGTCGGCTTGCACAGCTATGCCTAGGATTCCATTGGCAACCGAGTTTATTTTATTAGAGGTTCCTAACTGTGCCCGACATTAAAGATGCCATTCTCGACGCTTTGCGGACCGTTCAGGATCCGGAACTTTTCAAGGACATTGTCTCCCTGAACATGGTCAAGGACGTGAAAGTTTGCGGCGGACAGGTCGTCATCGACGTGGAACTCACCACGCCTGCCTGCCCGCTTAAAGACCGCATCCGCAACGACGTTCAAAACGCCGTTATGAAAGTCCCCGGCGTTTCTTCTGTGGAAGTTAAACTCTCCGCTCAGGTGCGCAGATCCACGGAGCCTAAAAATGTTTTGCCCGGCGTGCGGAATATCCTTGCCGTGGGCGCGGGCAAAGGAGGCGTAGGCAAAAGCACCATTGCCGTGAATATCGCCGCCGGCCTGGCGATGGAAGGAGCAAAAGTCGGCCTGCTGGACGCCGACGTTTACGGCCCCTCGATTCCGACAATGACCGGTCTGCCGGCGCAGCCGCCGCAGGTTAACGGCGAACGGATTATCCCGTTCGATCTGGGCCCGGCGTCCAATCCGATCAAGGTGATGTCCATTGGTTTTATAGTTCCGAAGGAAAAGGCGCTGATCTGGCGCGGGCCGATGGTTCACGGCGTGATCAAGCAATTTCTCGAACAGGTTGAATGGGGCGATCTGGATTACCTGGTGGTCGATTTGCCGCCGGGCACGGGCGACGTTTCACTCACGCTGGCCCAGACGATTCCACTTACCGGCGCGGTGATTGTGGCCACGCCGCAGGAAGTCGCGCTGATGGACGCCCGCCGGGCCGTGCGGATGTTTCAACAGCTTGGCGTGGCGATATTGGGCGTGGTGGAAAACATGAGCACGTTCATTTGCGAGCATGGCCAAGAGTATGACATTTTCGGGCGCGGCGGCGCGAAAAAAATGGCGCGCGATATGGGCCTGCCGTTTCTGGGAGATGTTCCGATCGACATGCGAATTCGTGAGCGCAGCGATTCCGGCGATCCGTTCGCCAATTTCGCGGCTGATTCGGCTTCGCGTGCCCCGCTGGTCGCGATGGTTGAATCGCTTGCCGGGCAAATCAGCATTCGCAACATCAACCGCCCGGCGGCTAAAGAGCTCAAACTCGAAATCACGGATTAACGCTGATTATGCTCCACTGTTTTGGCGCTAAATTTTTAACACTTTTTGCTTGACATACAAGCCTAGTGCTGTTAAATTTTTAACATCAAGTCATCGGGAGAAGTTTATGCCGGCGGAATCTGTAATTACCCTCAGTCGTCGTGAACGTCAGATCATGGACATCGTTTTCTCTCGAGGGCGCGTCTCCGCCGCACAGGTCATGGCGGAATTGCCTGACCCGCCGAGTTATTCTTCCGTCCGCACTTTGCTGCGCATCCTTGAGCGGAAAGGCCACCTTAAACATCGCGTAGTTAAAGGGAAATTCATTTATTCATCCGTTTATTCCCATCGCCGCGCGGCTCGTTCGGCCCTGCGGCGCATTCTTGAAACGTTCTTCAAGAATTCCACAGCGGCCGCCGTGGCCGCATTGTTGAATGCTTCCGACGCCGATCTTTCCCAAAATGAGATAGCCGAAATTTCAGAATTAATCAGAAAAACAACCGCGCGAGGTAATCGAACATGAATACGCCTGCTGCATCTATCGTGCAATATTCCGCTATCCTTTTTGATGTCACGATTAAGGCAGCTTTGATCCTCGGCACAGCCGGGATGCTGCTGATGGTATTAAGACGAGCTTCTGCGGTCGTTCGGCATTTGATTATTACGACGGCCATATTAGGCGTTTTATGTTTGCCCGTTTTGGCGATGTGTGTTCCCGTATGGCGTCTTGAAATATTGCCCCCCGTTGTTGCAACCGCATTATCACCGGTGGAATCACAGATTTCGCCGCCTTCAACGCCGGTTTATATGCCGGAACGCAACTCACCGATCACGGCTTCACCGAGCATTCCGAATATTTCGATTAATTTGAGGCAATATCATCCATCCTCGGATGAATCGTACTCTCCAGTCAGCACCCCCCTGCTGGCTGCAAAGGCGCAAGCTCAGACCGCTCAACCAGTAGAAAATAATTCCCCAAGTGCGCCGATCAAACTTCGATCTCTCTTAACTCGCGGCAATGTTCTATTGGTTGTTATGGGTTTATGGGCCTTAGGCGCAGCTTGTGTTTTATTGTTTTTCTTTACCGGAATAATTGCTACACGGCGGCTTGGAAGAATTGCCCACTCCGAGTCTGATGGAAAAGTATTGGATTTGTTTGTGCAGCTCTGTAAAGAATTTCGGCTCCGCAGATCTGTGCGTCTCTTAATTTCACCATCGTCAGATATGCCCGCAACCTGGGGCATTTTTCATCCTACGGTGATGTTGCCGTCTGATGCCGCAGCGTGGCCGAAGGACCAGCTACTAGCCGTTCTTGTCCACGAATTGGCGCACGTAAAAAGATGGGATTGCGCGACGCAATTCGCCAGTTGGCTCGCCTGTGCCTTGTACTGGTTTAATCCGCAGATTTGGTTCGCCATGCGCCGCATGCGGGTGGAATGTGAACGCGCTTGCGATGACGCCGTTCTATGTCGCGGTTTGGGCGCAACGATTTATGCCGAGCATCTTCTGTCCATCGCAAAGAATTTACGCATCCGCAATTTGCCGCGCATAGCGGCGTTGCCCATAGCGCGGCCGTCGTTGTTTAAACGGCGCGTTCTGGCGATTTTGGATGCACAAACCAATCGTCGCAATATTACACTTCGTCTGTTTTGCATCACCGTTTTTATCGCCGTGCTATTTATAGCACCAATTGCCGCCGTTAAATTAGTCGCCGGTCAATCCTCCGCATCCGCTTCGGGATCCTCGGTCTTAGCAATACCCGGTAAACCATCAACAATCCAGAAGATTGCCGCAACAAATCCGGCAATGCGCACTTTTAATCTTTTGGTCATCGATTCAAAGACTAAAAAGCCGATCCCAGGTATCGGCGTCGGCCTCCCTTGCGGTTGTGGGCCGCCTGAAAAAGTAACCGGGGCGGATGGCCATGTCGTTTTGTCGTTATCCGAGGATCAACTGGAAACTCTATATCTAAAGGTTTCCGGTGATGGTTGGGTAACAAAAAGACTTTTGTGGAATGCTCCTTCCATCCCTTCAACCTATACGGTTGAACTGGATCGTGGCGTGCGTATATCGGGAAAAGTCAGCGACGACGCCGGCAATCCGGTTCCCGGCGCTCATGTTGTTCTGTGGTTTGAGGACAAGCTCAAAAAGCCCAATGAAAGTCTGATGATCGGCGCGGAAGCTATCACGGATGCCAACGGCATCTGGACATATGATGGCGCTCCCAAGTCTATGAAAAAAGTCGATATCGGCGTATGGGATTATGCCTATACAAGCGGCTCTTTTTCTGATGCTTTTTATTCCCTGCATCGGCCGCCGGTCGCAAAACTTCTTAATGGTTCCTATACGCTTAAATTAAAACGCGGTCTGGCTCTAGAGGGGGTTGTGCTCGATTCGAAGGGAAAGCCGATTGCACATGCTCAAGTCGGCCTTGGGTATGATCGTGTCGCCACCAATGTGATTCCTCCGCAGAGAACCAATGAAAAAGGGAAATTTTCTTTTGCCGTCATTCCCGGCGACCAGGTGGTGATTACCGTTCAAGTTCATGGCTACGCTCCTGAGTTGCAGCAATTCGTGATGGGTCAGGAATCTCCTCCCGAGGTGGTTTTTCATCTGCAACCCGCTCATGACATTTCCGGAACCGTGGTCGATAGCCGCGGTCGACCCATTCCTTATGCTTTTATTTCTTTTGACACCTGGCGAAGTTTTCGAACTCTTAATCAGAATATTACCGCGGACCAAAATGGGCATTTTGATTGGTCCGACGCACCGGTAGATGCAGTTTATTGTGATGTTTCCGCCGATGGTTACATGGACGCCGATAGCATTGCCATGACGCCTGATCAACCGATGATTGTTACGCTTTTGTCGCTGCAAAAATTTCATGCGGCAATCATTGACACAATTACTGGAAAACCAATCAATAATTTCCGCATCTTTGTGGGTACCGCTCGTTCCTATCAGCCTGAACTTGCTTGGATGCCGTATGCACCGGATCAATACCCGCCTGACAATCAGGTGAAAATTTATCCCGACGGAAAGTTTGATCTTTCAGTTACTTCTCAAGGTTGGACTACTGCAACCGGCAATGCCATACGAATTGAAGCAGATGGTTATCTGCCCGCAGAGTCAAAAATTTATCCCTTTACTGACACCGACGTCTCGCTGGTGATGAAGTTAACCCCTGCCAAAAATCTCTCCGCCACCGTTCTCGATATTGATGGAAAACCTGCCGCCGGTGCCCAAGCTTATATGTATCCCAATTTACGAGGATCTTCCATTGATCTCGAAGAGTCACTAAAACCGAATACTTATTATCAATTGCCCAAAACTTCCAACGATGGCCATATCGAGTTCGCTCCACAAACTGGGCCGTTCAAAGTAATACTTTTTAATCAATCCGGTGTTGCGGTTGTCAATCAGAACGATCTGGCCAAATCACCGACGATTCGACTGGAACCTTGGGGCGTATTCAAAGGACGCTTGCTGTTCACCGATAAACCCGCAAAAGATCAGGTTATGGAAATCATATCCGACTTGACAGATCCCAATGCGGATATATACCAACATCTGATTAACTTTGATAATAATGTTCGAACTGATGCTAATGGCGAGTTTGAATTCAAACATATCCCGCCTGGCAAATGGTCGGTCTGCCCCTGGATTCAAACACAAGCGGAAAACCCAACGGGTGGAGCTTCTCCTTCACTGCCGCAGCTGGCTTTTCAAATCAAAGCCGGTCAAATTATTACTGGAACGCTCGGCGGCGTAGGCTGGACGGTTACAGGTTCTATTATTCTTCCCCCAGGCTTGGATCTAAACCGCGGCCAATATTCTATTGAGGATGAGATGTTGCCGGATTGGCTAAAACCACCGGAGCCGCCCATGCCGGCACAAATCAAAAATGGATCAAAAGAGCAACAGTTCAAATGGTATTCTGTATTTGCCAAAACTCCGTCGGCAAAGGCCTTTTCCGCGGAAGAAAACAACTATTACCGGCAGTGCCATTGGTATGCAATGACTATTCAGTCAGATAATACGTTTTCCATTTACGATGTTGTTCCGGGAAAATACACTATTATGGTTCAGATAAGCGCTATTAAGGATTATACAAACATAATTCCGGTTGCCAGCGCACAAACACAGTTTAGCGTACCCGCAATTTCTGATGGAGCAGGCGACAAGGTTCTGATTGCACCACCGATTCGCTTGAAAGCTTCCGGCAACCAGATCAACCCATTTTATCCTATGCCCGATATCAATCCCGGAGATATAGCGCCGGATTTCGCACTTAAAACACTTGACGGCAAAAATATTCGGCTCGCGGATTTTCGCGACAAATACGTTCTGCTTTATTTTTGGGGAACATGGAGTTCGTGGGGCAGCTCTCAGATACCCGCGCTTAAAGCAATATATAAAAAGTTCAGTTCCGACAAACGCTTTGTGATAATCGGTCTGAATGTGGATGATACACCCCAGCCTGCCCGCGATTACGTCGCGAAATATGGATTGAATTGGATTCAGGGCTATGTCGGTCCCTGGATAGAAAATAAGACGCCGATCATGGATCAGTATGCAGTGGACTATATTCCCTGGTATTGCTTGATTGGTCCCGATGGGCGCATCATAACCATTGGCGATTATCCCGACGCCGTCAAACCTGCCATTCAAAGCGCTTTGTCTGATCGGTAGCGATGTGGCAGGAAAATCACTTAATCCTCAACTTTGTTCTTCTTCGGAATGCGGGCGACTTCTATAGTCTCCAGGGCCTGTATTTGCTTACATACGGGCTTTAAATGTTACTTGCTCGCGATGGAAACAAAATAATCCATCAATTCATTTCCGACTTTCACGTGCAGATCGCTTTGTAATGCCGCTTCTTCGGTGAAGGGGCGCGTGACGACCCCTTCGCGGTCTGTCCCCGCGATGACAAACGGCACCGGTGCGTCGTGATGTTTGCGCGTCGAACATTGCGTGGCGTGATCGGGCATAATTAACAGCCGCCATTCGTCAAAGGTTTTGAGCTTCTCAAGGACCGGACCGACGATGTGCCGATCGATCGCTTCAATGCTGGCGATTTTGGTGGCGAAATCCGCCTGGTGGCTGGCCTCATCCGGCGCTTCGACGTGGCAACAGACGATGTCGTATTGATCCAGAGCATCGATGGTGTAACGGCCCTGTGCTTTGTAATCCGTGTCGTGATAGCTGGTAATGCCGGGCACGTCGATGTTTTTCCAGCCGATCAGGTTGGCGATGCCCCGCAATAAATCCACCGCGGTAATCATCGCGCCATTGAGGCCAAAGCGTTCCTGAAAACCGGGGATTTTTTTGGGCCGCCCCTGCCCCCACAGCCAGATATCCGTAGCGAGATTTTCGTTGAATTGCCCCCGGACGGCGTTCACGTCCTGCTTTTCCAGCACGACGCGGGCACGCTGCATCATTTGCAACAAAGGCTCTGAACCTTGGCCGCGCGGCAAATGATTTTTAATCTCTTCGCCGGGAATATCGTGCGGTGGAGTGGTTTTGACTTTGCTGAAATCCGCTCCGCGATAAGTCATCAGGTTGCGGTAGCTGACCCCGGGATAAAAACGCACCGGTGAAATGGAACTGTCCGGCGCCAGGGCTTTGCTGAGCGCTTCCAGAAGCTGGCGGGCTTCCGAATCTTTAATGTGGCCGGCGGAGTGATCGACCATTTTGCCGTCAACGATCGTCACGAAGTTACAACGGAAAACCCAGTCCGAAAGGTCGAGCTTGAGACCCATGGCCGCGGCTTCCAGCGGCGCGCGGCCCGGATGATACTCCGCCGGAGCGTAGCCCAGCAGGCAAAGGGTGCACACGTCGCTGCCGGCGCTATAGTCCGGCGGCGTGGTGCACACGGTGCCCAGCCGTCCGATGGAGGCAACCTGGTCCATGTTTGGTTTATTGGCCGCTTCCAACGGCGTTTTGCCGCCAAGTTCTTCCAGCGGCGAGTCGGCCGCGCCGTCCGGAATAATGATTGCATATTTCATTAAGAGCCTCTAACACAATAAGCCTGAAGCCGCCCCATCTTAACTTGTCAGGGGCTCTGGTATTTTAGAATCTGTCTCCAAGCATAGCGAGAGTCGCGTTTGGCCGCCAAGTGGACAGATGCAAGGAAGAGCGACGAGATTATATTCGAAAGATAATATGCTTCAGGAGCGATGACGCCGCAGATGGCCGCTTGGCGGCCAAACCCTTCGGGACGAGGCTGCCTGGCCCCGAATCCTGCGTCGCGCCTCCGAACTGTATTGTATTTTAATACTCACTTGTCGGTGCTCCTTGGCTCGTGGCCTGACAGCCGATGTCGCGGCCTCGATATGTTTTGAGATAGATTCTTAAGGCAATATTTGAATGTAGAACAGTGCGGCGGAAGAGCTCGAATCTGTGAAGAAAAAAATTCCTTTAATCTTCTTTTGACCAAAGATGAACATTGTGAAAATAGGCCTGCATTTCCGGGCTGGCGCCTCTCTGGGTATATACGCCGCATTTCATGTACCAGTCACGGGCTTTGCCGCGATATATCGTCGAATAGCTTAACTGGCCGTCGACGTAGATATCGATGTGATTGTTTTTGGTGTTGTGCATGACGTTCAGGTGGAACCAGCGATTATATATGTTCGTGGCGATTATATTTTTGCTGCTGTAAAAGTGCAGTGATCCATCAATAACGAAGACCATCATGATGGTGGCGCCAACGTGCATGTGCGGCGGCCGTTTGTCGCCGGTATGGATCTGCATGATGCAGACGCCGCTGGTTCCGGAGGGCACGTAAACATCCGCCGAAAATTGTTGCCAGCCCGAAGTATAGTCTGGGAAACGCATTTCAGTTCGGGGCTTTGTTTTATTGTGTGTTCTTAAGGGCAAATCAGTGCGGTACACCCATAGATGATAAATGCCGCCGGAAAAGGTGTAACGATCGGATTCTTTGAGGTTATATGGAAACTGAACCTTGAAATTCAGCGGCTGTGGGGTCCAGCCCACGGTATGAACATCTGCAGCAGCGACCGGAGCCGGTGCGGTAGTAGGTGCAGTTGCGGCAATTGGTGTTGTTGCAGCAACAGGCGTTGTTGTGGCAGTTGGTGTTGTTGTAGTAACTGCCTGGTTGCAACCGGTCAAAGCGATTCCGGAAAAAAATATTCCAACCAGGGCCAGGACGCCGCGGAACCACGTAAAATTGTGCTTGCAGGAAAACATATAAAATTTACAAGACACTCTCACTTGCCTCTTGTGTATGCAACTACCCCGCCGGGAACCCATTTGCTCGGGAAATACGCGGAAAATCCAACTCATCGCAACTGATCGCCGACTTTTTCCGGAACCCCCGGCTGGTCCAGGAGTTGAATGGACGTGCCCGAAGCGAGAATGTTCGTATGCTCATCAACAAGCCAGACAACTTTTTTATCCGGAGAAACTTCAATAATCTGCGGCAACTTCAGTTTGTGCCCGCTGGAGTTGCAGATCACCGTGTCGCCGTTGTCCAGCCGGTCAACTTCCTGTATGACCCGCAGTACCACGCCGGGCGGCATATCGGCCTGGGTAACCTGCCAGACAACCTGCCCCGCCGGGTTCACTTCCACCACGTCGCGATTCTGGTTGCCGCTGATGAGCGTGTCGCCATTGTTCAGGCGAATCGCCGCCCAGGGATCATGAAATGGATAGGACCAGATGATGGTTTTTCCGTCGGCGGCGTACTCGCAGACTTTATTGAGCGTCAGGTACGGCACCAGGTAAGTTCCCGCCGCGGTCATGCGAACGTGGCGAACCTGGGCGTGAATGTCTTTTGCTGTGGGATTGGGGACCATTTGGAGGGTAAATTGCTTTTCAACCTTATTGGTATGGATGTTAATCAGCATGAGCTCGGGCGGAATGCCGTTGCGCATGACCAGAACGTGGTCGAGACCAATCGGCTCGGTGGAATGAATTTCCGTTTGCGGCGGACATGTGTATTTCCAAACCACCTTTCCATCGGGATAGGTAATTTCCATGACGTACCATTGATGGGAAAACAGAATGTTGCCGTTGGAAAGCTGGGTTACATCATCCATTTCCCCCTTGCCGGGAGGTTGGAAAGTCCAAACGACCTTGCCGCCTTTGACCATGTATATGATGTTGCATCCTTCACCAACTATCAGGAAGGGATGTTTGGATAAGTCCATGACCGAAGCCGGAACCTGCGGAGGAATTTTAGGTTGGGTCACCGGCGCTGTGGTGTACATGCCGCGTACACTGGGCGATGTTGCGGCGGTGCTGGCGCCGGACGCTGCCGAAGCCGCGGAGGAAGAATTTTCCGGCGCACTGGAACAGCCATTAAGGCTTATAAGAATGGCCGGCGCCAACACAAGACAAAACAGCGTTGCTCCAAGTTCCTTCAACCGCATTTAAAAACCTCCGTCCACGCCGAAATTTATTGTTTAGGTATAACCACCGGCAGGTGAATCTATTGCAGGAAAAGTCAGCTTCAAATGTCATCAAGTCTGGGCAGCGGGGCAAGATCGGGTTCGATGAACTGCGTTTTGGCTAACGGATGCATTCGGCGTTCCGGAGAATAAAACAATCGCAACACGTGCTGTGACATAAGCTGCGGGTGCGCGTCACAAAAGCCCTGAGAATCTTTCACTGGATGGCTCTTGGAGTAAGTCTGCATAACGGCCGCGATTAAATGGGTGAAGGCGTGCGTCGTGGTCTGGTTGTATCCGCTGGTCGGGCCCTCCGGAACGTTATTGGCCGCATTATAAGCCTTAATTCCCTCGCCAATTCGTTTGAGCGCCTCGTCAAACGAATATTGCCGCAGGTACAAATAGGCAACTCTTACATGCGCCCGATGCGTCCATTGTTTAAACGGCAGCGACCGGCTCTCGAATTCTCTGAGTAAAGTTTGATCGTCCACGTCCGCCTGAGCCATGGTGACGATTGTATCCGGGATTGGTAATCATACGAATGAGGACTACTTTTTCCCGCCCACGATTGCGTATCCATCACTAAGTAGATCAAGCTGCCCGGTTTCGGGGTGTATCATCAGGCCGTGCACGGGGATATCCCTGGGTAAAAGCGGATGCCGGCGGATGACTTCCACGCTTTGCCGCACGCCGTCCTCGGGGGAGTTAAAACCTTTGAGCCAGTTTTCCAAATCGATTCCTGAATGTTGAAGCATTTGAATCGTTTCCGGCAAGACCCCTCGCGCCGTGGCTTTTTCCAATACGCGCTGGCAGCTCAGGCCGGTCATGCCGCAGCCATAATGACCCACAACCGCGACCTCCGCGGCAAAAAGTTCATAAACCGCCACCAGCACGCTGCGCATCACGCTGCCAAATGGATGCGAAACCAGGGCTCCGGCGTTTTTGATCACTTTGGCGTCGCCGTTCCGCAGGTTCATGGCCCGCGGTAAAAGCTCGACCAGCCGCGTATCCATGCAGGTCAGCACGACCAGCCGCTTATCGGGAAATGCGTCCGTCTGGAAGGGCTCGTACTCGCGCCGCTGAACAAACTGAACATTGTGCGATAAAATGTCGGATAATATTGACATAACATCTTTAGTAGCATGGCTAATCCGGTTGTGCAATATGTGGTCGGCGAATACTTGACTCCGGCTTTTGGATATGGCAAACTGGTCTAAAGTTTAGACCAGATAAGGCCGGAGATATGGCATGCGAAAAATAGGCGCTTACGAACTCAAAACTCATTTATCCCGGGTCCTCAATGCGGTGGAACACGGTCAAACGGTGATTGTAACCCGGCATGGCAAACCAATTGCGCGAATTTCACCTGATGCCATCGATCGCCGGAAGCAGGTAAGTCAAGCGGTTAAGTCGCTTCTGAACTTTCCCCGAACGGCTCTTCCCCGAGGAATTACGATCCGCAGCCTGATTGAGGAAGGCCGGCGTTGAAGCTCGTTGCCGACATCTCGGTGGTATTGGCCTGGCTGTTTGATGAAGAACATACCGTCCAGGCTCTTGATGTGCTTGGTGGGATTGAAAAAGACGGGCTGCTTGTGCCGCCGTTGTGGTGGAGTGAATTGGAAAACGGCATTTTGATGGTGGAACGGCGCTGTCGGAAAACAATCGCGCAATCCACCGCGTTCCTCAGACTGATCCAGGCGCTGCCGATTCAGACGGATGATGTGCCGCGACATCGGGTGAGCAACGACATTTTTGATCTCGCCAGACGGCACCAACTTACGGCATATGACGCAACCTATGTTGAGTTGGCGCTCCGGGAAGGTGCGCTTCTGGCAACTTTTGATGTTGCTTTGCGCCGCTGTGCCGCTGCTATTGGCGTGAAAACAATGCCGGCTGCTATTTAGAGCCTCAGGCAAAATAAGCCGCGCCCTGGATAATTATGAATTCTTTTTGCCGGTAAAAACCGTTTTCTCATCAACCAGGCAAATGGGGTTGCCAAACGGATCTTTGGCGTAAAAACTTCGTTCGCCCCACGGGCGGGTTTTTACCGCCGGCTCAATCTGTGTACATCCGAGCTTGAGCGCCCGTTTAAACGCCGCGTCCACGTCGGCCACGGCCAAATAGATGTAATCCGGATTCGGACGGGCGTCGAATTTATCGCCGTCGCGCCGCGGATCAAAACACGCCAAAATTACGCCGCCGCAGTCAAAGTAATGCCAGCCCGCACTGACGCGCTGGCCCGGCTGTCCCAGCAACTCGCGATAGAAATTCGCCGCGGCGTCAATGTCGCCAACCTGAAGGATGACTCGGTAAAGTCTGGCCATATGGCTTCTTTATACGCCTGGAAAACAAAGTTTTAAACTGCTAAAGATTTGATAATCTTTATCGTTTTTTCTACTCTCTGAAATATGAGCTCCGATGGTACAAATCCGCGCATATTGGATAATCCCGACAATCGCCGGGCTTTTTCCCTTCATAGCCGGCATTGGCGGCATAATCGTTATGTTTATCCCGTCGTGTCGCGCCGCAGCGGCGGCATCAGCATCGGCGTCAATCTGAACCCGGACAAAGTTTGTAACTTCGACTGCATCTACTGCTGCGTGGATCGCAAAACCCCCGGCGGCGATTCAACGGTTGATCCTGAACAGGTGCGCAGCGAACTTGCCGGAATGCTCCAAAACGTCATCAGCGGCGAAATCTATTCTGAAGAACCGTTCAAAAACATTGCGCCGGAACTTCGCCGCCTTAACGACGTGGCTTTTTCCGGCGATGGAGAACCGACAACTTGCCCTGAGTTTGGTGCGTGCTGCCGCATCGCCGCGGAATTGCTCCGGCAGGCCGGATTAACTCATGTCAAAATTGTCGTAATAACCAACGCCACAATGTTTCACCGCCCCGCCGTTCGCGACGCGCTGGCGTTTCTGGATCAGCATAATGGAGAAATATGGGCCAAGCTCGATGCGGGAACTCAGGACTATTATCAGCTTGTGGATCGCACCAGCATTCCACTTAGTCGCGTTCTGGAAAATATCATCGCCTGCGCCCGGACCAGACCCACTGTAATTCAAAGTCTTTTTATGCGTGTTCACGGTCAGGCGCCGCCGGAAGATGAAATTAAAGCTTACATTCAACGGCTTATAGAGATTCGCACCGCTGGAGGAAAGCTAAAGTTAATCCAGCTTTATACCGTTGCGCGCCAAACTACCGAACCATACGTCACAGCGCTAAGTGAAGAGGAATTGTCCGCCATGGAAAAACAGGTCGCGGCTGCCGTTCCCGAAGTGCCCGTGAAAGTTTATCCCTAACATCCAGCGAATTCCCCGCGATATCCGCTGGAAGCCCATCAGCGAATCGTTTATTGTAAGAACCTGCTTCATAATCTAACAAGAACCGCGTTTGGCTCCCAAGTGGCCAGATGCAAGGAAGAGTGACGATGGGATATTCGAAAGATAATATGAAGAGGAGCGATGACGCCGCAGATGGCCGCTTGGGAGCCAAACCCTTCGGGACGAGGCTGCCTGACCCCGAATCCTGTGTCGCTCCTACTCAGCGTATCGTCTATGCTTGATACGCTTCGGCGTCGCTCCTTGGCTCGTGGCCAGACAGCCGACGTCGCGGCCTTGTTAGATTATGAAACAGGTTCCACCAAATGGACGCTACTAAAGCGACTATAAACAGCTCGCAGCTTCTCTCTGAAGCCCGGCAAGTGGTGCGCTCCGAAGGCGCCGGCCTCAATCAGGTTGCCGACCGGCTTGATGGGTCCATTGTCAAAGCCATGGAGTTGATTTATTTGCGTACCGGGCCGGAATTACCCGGCGCTGTCGTCGTCAGCGGAATCGGTAAATCGGGACTCGCGGGTCAGCGCATCAGCGCCAGCTTCGCCGGCACGGGCACTCCTTCGCATTTTTTGCATCCTGTGGAAGCCCTGCACGGCGACCTGGGACGCGTCCGGCGCGATGACGTAGTTTTGTTGCTTTCCTACGGCGGTGAAAGCGACGAACTTGTCCGCCTGCTCGACCAGATCAAACGCATTGCCGCGCCGACCATCGCCATCCTCGGCAGCCGGGACACCACAATCGGCCGGCTGACCAGCATTTGCATCGAACTTGGCGACATCCAGGAAGCCTGCCCGTTGCGTCTGGCGCCCAGCACCACGCTGGCCTGCATGAACGCCGTGGCCGATGCTCTGGTTCTGGGCGTGATGAGCATGCGAAATTTTTCCTCGGAAGATTTCGCCGCGTTTCATCCCGCCGGTTCACTGGGCCGCAAACTTTTGCGCGTGCGCGAAGTGATGAGCTTTAAAATCGGCGAAAATCTTTCGGTCATTCCTGTCGGCGTGAGCGTCCGCGAAGCGCTGAGTAAAGATCAAACGCAGGGCCGCCGCGCCGGCGCCATGCTGCTTGTGGATCAGGGCGGCGCTCTAAAAGGTATTTTTACCGACGCCGATCTGCGCCGCCGATTGGCGAATACGCCTGATCTGTTAACCACGCCAATTGAGTCGGCCATGACCGTTGATCCCAAATACATTGATCAGGATGCCCTGGCCAGCGAAGCGCTGGCCTTGATGAACCGCCACCGCATTGACGAATTGCCGGTGGTCGATTCCCGTAAACGACCCGTCGGGTTGATCGACGTACAGGACCTGGTGGCGCTGCGCATTGTTGAATGAGGAGTTTTAGTTTATGAGCGACTTGGTGCAACCGTCGACTCGAATCATAAGCCCGGAAATTCAGGTATTGATCATGGACGTGGACGGCGTATTGACCGATGGCGGCATCATTCGCGACGATGCCGGCCAGCAGATTAAACGTTTCCACGTGCGCGACGGATCGGGAATCGTCGCCTGGCGGCGTTTGAACCGGCACGTGGCCCTGATCACCGGCAAGGAAAGCATGGTCGTGCAACATCGCGCCAATGAACTGGGTATTCAATATGTTTATCAGAACGTCACCAACAAACTCGAAACATATCAGGACCTTCTCGGCCAACTCGGCTATTCCGACGCGCAGGCGGCATATATCGGAGATGACCTGCCCGATCTGCCTGTCATGCGCCGCTGCGGTTGCCCCATCGCGGTGGCTGACGCTTCTGAAGAAGTACGCGCCACGGCGCACTATATAACCAAATTTCCGGGAGGATACGGCGCCGTTCGCGATGCGATCGAGTGGCTCTGCAAACAGATGAACCTGTGGGACCAGGTTCTCGCCCGCTATGCTTAGAGGCTCAAAGAGCCTCTAATATCCGGTTGCCGTAATCCATTTTGAAACGACATGCGAAATAAAATTCTTGTTTATCTTATTGGCTTCGCCGCGGCTTTGCTGCTGTTTCTCTGGATCAGGAGCGCTTTTTTCAGCTCCAGCAGCGGGCCCCTGGGCAGCAGTCCTCAGGAAATAAAAATCGGCGGCCCGCTGGGTGTAAGCCCGTTGGTTTACGAAAATCGTGACCCACAAACCGGCGATCTGCTGTCGGTCATTCGCGCTCAAAGCGTCAAGCCCGCCGGCGTCGGCCGCTATCAGCTTGTCCAGCCCCAGATACTTTTCTACACCAACAACGGACAATGTATTCAGGTCACCAGCGACGCGGGTAATATTCTTGTCGACCAGGTTGGCGGCGCGTTTTTCAGCAAGATGTATCCGCGCTCCGGTTCATTGTATGGAAACGTTGCCATAACCGTCGGACCAATCGACTCATTTCAACCCGATCAGCGCCGGCGCCTTCCGGGGCAGATTCAGGTGTTGCTGGGCGCCCCGCTTAACTTTGATTATCAGGAAGGACTGCTCACCAGCCCCGGTTCGGTTCGTCTGCGCGGCGATCAGGTGGCCTTTGACGGATCCGATTTAACCGTGGAAATCGATGTCACCAAAAAGGTCCTTAATTATCTCCAGGTCACAAATGGTCAAAGACTTGTTATTCGCAACGTATTAAACGCCTCGCGCCAGAATCCGGCGCTGGCGCCTGTTACCCAACCGCCGTCAACTTCTCCCGCACAAAATTCAACGACCACGGTCAGCAATTCGAACATCCCGGCGCCTTCGGTTTATCAACTCTCATTTGGACATCAGGTCGAAGTTTCACTCGCCGACCGCAACATGAGTTCTTACAGCCTTTCCCTGCTTTTTTCCGTTGGCGTGGGCGGCGAGAATTCATCCAATTCGGCACAGCCCGCACAGAACCAGCAGCCTGGGCCGCCAACCACTGCCCCGTCCAACACCGCGGATTCCGGCTCCGCACCGATCGATCCACAGCACGATCTGGTTGTTGATTGGACCGGACCGCTGAAGGTTCAGCCGTACCAGTCCAACCTGGATCATCTGCTCAATTCGCATGATGTCATCGTCAAGGCCACCGGCCAGTCCGACGAACCCGTCGTGATGCATGACGGCGACACGCGCACCGCGACCGCCGACGAAGTAGATTACGAAACGGCCAACCAAACCCTCAAAATGATTTCGCTGGGTCTCCAGCCCGTCACACTGATCGACAACACACTCGGCACGCTCACCTGCCGGACGATGATTTACGAAAACCTTCAGCATCGCGTGAGCTTTTTTGGTCCCGGCCACCTGCAGACTATTTCCAAAGCCGCGGGCGGCGGCCCATGGCAGGGTCAATGGAATAAAGGGCTTACGCTTAGTTTCGCCCCGATACAAGCCGATATCGCCGGCGCCGCACAAAATAATTCCCCGAACGATCAAACCAAATGGCAATTGCAAAACGCCATCATGACCGGCGACGCCACCCTGGCCGGCAACGGAACCTTCATCGCCGGCGACATGCTTTTTGCCGACATTTCCAGTTTTATTTCCAAAGACAAAACTTTGCACCAGGCTCTTTCTTATTTCGGCGCTACCGGCGATGTGACCGTTCGTTCCTGGCGTCCCGGCGATCCGACCCCTCCGGATTCCATCAGTTGCCATCAGCTTCAATTGATCACGACGCCGATCATTCCAGGAAATCCGCATTCCGAGCCGGTTCCCTCGCTGCTTCTGGCGGACGGCGCGGTGGCCGCCGTTTTTCACGACCGTGCCGGACTGACCGAAAGTTCAGCGCCCGGCGCCGCCGGCAATTCGGCAACCAACCCAGGCCGCCAAACCGGCGTTTATCAGTTCACTTCCGAGCATTTAAGCGCCGCTCTGGTATCGCTTAATGCGCCGGCGGCGGGAAATTCCAATCTGCAAACCGGTCATTACACCGTCGGAGAGTTCCGACTATGGCAAAATCTGCAGGTTCAAATACTCGGCGATAACCAGCCGATCCTGGCCACGGCTTATCAGCTATCCGGCGATCGTGCGGCGGGCACAGTAGTGCTATCTTCTTCCGGTCCCGGCGGAGACTGGCCGAAAATTCAGCAGGGGCTCAATTACATTACCGGCGAAAAAATTATGCTTTTCCGCACCGGCCAGAGCATGCAGATCGACGGACCGGGCCAGGCCAATATGCCCAGCGATGTCGCCGCCGACAACCCCAGTGCGGGGGATAGTAAAACCAGTGTCACGCTTCATTGGTCTAATCAAATGTTTTATCACGGCGCCCGGCAGACCGCGGAATTTGACGGCGATGTAACCGCGTTGATGACCGGGCAAAAGGATCCCGTTCTGACCTGCTCACGCCTGCAGGTACTGCTTTACAAGCCTCAGGAACATAATGCTTCGCTCAAACTGGCCAAAATAATTGCGCTTTCTTCACCGCAGCAACCGCTGGTAATCGCCCAGGATTCCAGTTCCGACGCCGCGGGCAATCTTCTCACCAGACTTTATATGACCTGCACCGGCCTGACTTATGACGCCGTTAACGGAATTTTGGACATTCCCAATCACGGCGAAATGCTGCTGGAAGATTACCGCCCGGCGCAACCCGGCGAAGGTCAGGAAAGAGGCCGCAGCGCGTTTACCTGGGATCAGTTGCTGGAATATCACGCCGCCAGTGGAGTCATTTCTTTAACCGGCAACGTTCAAATGGTCTTCCAACCCGAGCAACCATTTAATGCCAATAGCGCCGATCTCGGCGGTGCGCTGCCTATGAATCCCGGACCCGATAGTGACATTGCGGCGATGACCTGCAAAGAACTTTCCGCTCAGTTGAGCCGTAAAAAAACTCAACCTGGAACCAGCATGTCGCTTGGCTTAGGCGGCCAGTCGCGGCTCCAGCAGGTTCAGGCGCTGCAGGGTGCACTCAAACTTTCCGGCATACTCATAACCGCCGACGTACTGGAGTTTGACGCGACCACCCAGCAGGCGGTGGCTTACAGTTTGGATGGTCGCGAAGCTACAGTTCAAGACGATAAAGGCCAATATCACGGCGAATATGAAAAGGCGATCTGGGACACGTCCAAAGGTCGCTCGGGCCTGGAATTAATCAATCCGCGCGGAACCATTCAGGTTCAGCAATAGGTGACAGGGAACATGGGATAGATAAAAATGAAAACGATTTCCCATTTGTTTGTTCTTTTAATTTTTGCATTCGACGCGTGTCTTGTCATAGCACAACCTGCCGCATCACAACCTGCCGGCCCAGATATCGCCGATTACCAACTTGGACAACAAGCGTTCAAACAAAAAATTTATCAACAAGCTTTCATTTACTATCAGAAAGCTGCAATGGCAGGAAATGCTGCTGCCATGACAAAACTTGGTGACCTTTATTTCACTGGTCGCGGCGTAACTAAAAATTACACTCAGGGGTTATCTTGGGAATATAAAGCCGCGGATTTAGGCAATTCTGACGCGATGTGTGACATCGGCGATTGCTATTGTGATGGCACGGGCGTGCCTCAGGATTATAAGAAAGCTATGGCTTGGCTAAAGAAGGCTGTAGACCTGGATAATACCTATGCCATGTGTCAAATCGGCTTTATGTACGAGTTAAACGAAGGCGTGCCTGAAGACTACACGAAGGCAATGTATTGGTTTCAGAAGGCAGCTGCTCTGGGTAATTCCGACGCCATGCGACAGATCAGCGATCTTTACTACCATGGAGATGGTGTAGCCAAGGATGATACGCAGGCTTTTATTTGGCTCAAGAAGGCTGCTGCATTGGGTAACACCAGAGCCATGAATGATATCGCATATGATTATGCCGCAGGCTATCACATACCACAGGACTACGAACAAGCTCTAGTTTGGTATCAAAAGGCTGCAGATTTGGATGATGCTGTGGCTATGGTTTGCATAGGGGATCTTTATAAAAACGGCCAAGGCATCACTCAGGATTACAAACAAGCTTTTATTTGGTATCAAAAAGCTGCGGCAAAGGATAATTTGGATGCCATGGTCAATATTGGCAATCTTTACGTAAATGGTTATGGCGTATCACGAGATTATACAAAGGCAATGTCTTGGTTTCAAAAGGCGTTAACGCTGGCTAATTCTATAGCCACGATGTCAGAGCAAAATAGTGCGCCCGACCCTATGCTAGGGAAAAATTATGAAGCCATGGTTTGTATTGGACTGTTATATCAAAATGGTTTTGGAGTTCCCAAGGATTTAAAACATGCTATGGCCATGTTCCAAAAGGCAGCGGCACTGGGTAATACCGATGCCATGAATAATATCGGCATCCTTTATGAATATGGTCTGGGTGTGAGTCAAGATTATCAACAGGCAATAATTTGGTGGCAAAAAGCTGCGAATAGAATGAATGCCGATGCCCTGAACAATATTGGCATGGCCTACATCAATGGCCATGGCGTGACACAAGATTATAGTCAGGCAATGATGTCATTCTGGATGGCTTCGATGATGGGTAATTCTGAAGCTTTGGTCAATCTTGGTAAGCTTTACGAATATGGTCTTGGCGTACAAAAGAATGAAGCTTATGCCAGATCGTACTTCGAAAAAGCAGCGCAATTAGGCAATCAGGACGCCAAGAAAATTCTTGCCAATCTGCCCATACAATAGCTTTCGTGGCTTTCTAATTTTTCGTGGTTAAAATCGCGCAACATCCCCCCTTTCAATTCGTTACAATAATACGCAGACACTGTAGCCTGTGGCCTCTGGCCTGTACCTGGGTTTATATGACTATTGCTGGTTCATCCGCTGACTTGCCCCGCGAATATGACGGCATCCTCCGGCGGCTTGATGAGGCCGGAAATCAATTCCGTCTCGCCTACGCCGTCGGCGGCGTGGCGCGGTTTCTCTGCCTGGTTGTTCCCATAACTCTGGCAATCATTATTTTTGCCGGTCTGGTAAACCTGCCCGCGTGGATTCACTGGGTTTTGATCCTGGCGCTTCCTCTGACCGCGGGCATTGGCTACGGGCTTTTTCTGCACGAAATTATTTTTCGCCGCCCTTCGCACGGACAAATCGCCCGCTGGGTTGAAGAGCAGGCGCAGTTCAAAAAGTTGCCGCTGGAAAACCGGCTCATCAACGCCGTGCTTCTGGCGGATGAATTGCAGCGCCTCCGGGAAAACTCTGACGATTCACTCACCGGCTCCAACAAAAACCTGATTCCCCGCGTCCTAAAGGAGATTCACTCCGATTTGGCAGAACAGAATTTCACCTCGATCATTCCCTGGCATAACCAGCGCCGGCCATGGTTTGCCGCGGCTGCGGTGCTGCTGATGTGCACCATTCTGATCGTTCTTTTCTCCGGCTCGCTGGCGCACGGGCTGGCGGTTCTTTCCTCACCGGATACGTTTGTCCCCCGCCAGGGCATCGCCCAGATTCTCGCCGTCCAACCGGGAGACGAAACCGTGCTGGCCGGCCAATCCGTGGACTTTATGGTGCGAATCAAAACTCCTGGAGCGGAACTGATTCCCGTCGATCTGCGCGTGAAATTCAAAAGCGGCGCCTCTGCGGATTATTCCATGCTTCCGTTTGGCACAACCAACGATTCGTTCCGCTATACACTCGAAAGCGCCGCCGAAGACGCCACCTACATGATCTCCGCCGGCGGCACTGAATCGCAGCTTTATCACATCACCGTGCTGCCGGAAATAACGTTGCAGAGTTACCAGATCGACGTCGCTCCCCCGCCATACACCAATCTGCCGGGAAGAAAAATTGTTTTGCCGGGCAAAAATCTTTCCGCCGAAGCCGGTTCCCTGAGCGTTCCGCAGGGCAGCAAAGTCAGCCTTGCCGCCATGCTAAGCCAGGCCGTGATCGGCTCGTCGGCGATCCTGGAATTTTCCGCTTCCAACACGCTGCCGATCAATTCCCAGGACGGCCAGACATTCCGGACCATTCTGACCATCGGCCAAACCACTTCCTTTGACTGGCTTATTGACGATGCTTCAGGACGGGCCTTGCAGCATTTCCCGGTTTCCGACGACACCGGAAATCAGCAATTTACCATTCAGTCCATTACCGACGAGCCGCCAACCGTCAGCGTTTTAGTTCCCAATCAAAACATCAACGCTACGCCCGGCGCCGGCATTCCTTTGGAAGCCGCGGCAACCGATGATTACGGCCTGACCGATATGGCGCTTCAGGTCGCAGTGGATAACAGCTCATTCTCCATCTTCAAAAACTGGCCGATCGGCAACGCCGCCAATGGCAAACCAGCCACAACGGCGGATATCAAGGTTCTTTTGCCGCTGTCTGCCAACCAATATCACGCCGGCCAAACAATCAAATACCGCTTCACCGCAACCGACAACCGGCAGATCAATCTCGATGATCAGGTTTTGGGGCCGCAAACCACCTTTGGAACCGTTTATACGATCCAAATTCAAAACACCCCGGTGGCTGATGCGCAACATGCCGATTGGATCCGCCTGGAGGAAATACTCCAGGACATGCTGCAGCGCCAGACTGTTCTGATTAACCAGTCTTCGCCGCTGGCCAACCCGATGAATATTGCGGATATTCATTCTCTCGCCGATGCGCTCCGAAACGGTCAAAGCGCTCTATTGGCCCTGATGCAGAACACCGTTAAGACTTTCCCCTTCACCGATGAAATGTCTGTGGTGCGCCAGGCTCTTAGCGTGCTTTGCACCGGCGATGCCGGCGAAGCCGTCGCCAGAGCCGATGATCTGGTCCTGATTTCCGATTCCGCCGCGGCCTCCGTTCCCGCAGAGCAGCTTCATGAAAATCAGATTAACGTTCTTAACGCACTCAAGGCGCTTCTGGCCCTGGCCGATACGCATGCTTCGCCGACGGCGTCGCTGGTTTCGCAGGAAGGTTCCAACTTCCCGACCAGCCCCCAGGATGAATGGAAAAAACTCCAGCTTGCTTTGCAACAAATGGAAAAACAACAGCGCGACGTGATTAGTACATCGCTGCGCTTGGCGCAAAAACCGCTCAGCGATTACGACGCCAACGACAAAAACGATCTTCTCAAAGCGCAGGCCATCGCCGACCAATGGTCCAAGTTCCTTAATCAGGCGCTGGTGAACATGAGCAATCTGACGGAACAGAACCAATCAGACGCCTCGCTTAAAGACGATCTGGCCCAGATGAACATCGAACTGGCCATGGAAGCCAACGCTTTGAATATGAAGGCTGTTACCGTCGCTACGCCGCTGGAGGAAAACGGCCTCGAAGACGCCCAGACACTCGACACGCATATCGAGCAATGGCTCATGCAGCATCCCGATACCACCAAATGGGAAATGGAAAATCCCGTCGCCCAGAACGACGTTCCCGCGCCTCCATTGCCCGCCCAACTGCAAAACATGATTGGCCAGTTGCTCCAGAATGAAGAAGACCTCACCAATGACATGGAAAGCCTCGGCAGCCGATGGAATGATTCAATTAACAAAGGTAATGGCTGGGGCGCCGGGGACGGACCCATTAGCGACATGAGTGCCCAGGGCGTCACCGGCAACAACATGCCGAAAAATGATGAAATTCAGGGCCGTAGCGGCGAAGGACGCGAAGGACGGGCCAGCGGTGAAATGGTCGGCGCTACCGCCGTCGGTCAAGGCGGCGTTAGAACGCCCACACGCATGACCGGCGATCAATTCAGTTCCGGTCAGATTAACGACACGTCCAATCAACCTCCGGGTGGCGCCACCGGCGGCGGCAAGCAGTCCGGTTATGGCGGCCAGGGACTCGAAGGCCCAGCGCCGCAGGAAATGGATAACGATATCAAACGCATGGCGGGCATCCAGGCCCAATTGCTGGATCAAACCAATCGGCTCAAAATTGAGCTTCAAGCCTCCGGCTATAACAACTTCAAGCTTATAGAAGCGGCGGTATTGATGCAGGACGCCGAGCATGCCATGAATGCTTATCAGTATCAAACCGCGATGCTCTATCAGAAGATGGCTGATCAGGATTTGAACACCGCACAGGTGCTCGCGGGCGCTGCGGCTCGCGTTTCCGTGGACAACCCTGAGCAGACCGAAAAGATCATCAACAAGCTATCCGACACCGACATCGGCGATCTACCTAACGGCTACGCCGATCCAGTTAAAGCTTATTTTCTAAAACTTTCCCAATCGGGCAATTAGCACCAAAAGCTTCCAAAGTTAGAATTGAGTGAAGTGAATTGGAATATAATCAATGGGACCCACAATCATCCTTGATAAATGTGTAATACAATCGCTTTCACAATTGGCGATTTATGAACTAAATAGGTATTTCTGCACAAACATCACACCTGTCCTTCTAATGGAAATACTCGCAGACCTTTCGCTACATACTGAAAATCCGCACAGATCAGCCGAGAGTGTACAAATCATTGCTCATAAAGTATGTCCTGCTAATGCTTTCCCAAACATTCACTACAAAACATTATGTGTCAATAACCTATTTGGCTTTCCTGTGGAAATGACACGTCATCCAGTCGTTGGTGGTGTTCAACAAGTTACTTCGGATGATGGAAATATTGGCGATTACTTGGGTATTACCCCGGAGAACGAAGTCATCATGCGATGGCAGCAAGGATTTTTTATCGAGAGTGACGTGATATTTGCGAAAAATTGGCGGGATAGAATTGAGGGCATTAATCTAGAAGAAAAGAATAAATTTATATCGAAAATGTGGGATAGAAAATTCAAATCCCTGGTGGAGCTCAAACAGGTTATCGATGCCGCAATGTCTGACCACAATTTGCAATTATTTTTTTTGAATTGGTTCATGGACGTACTTTGCTTAGAACCCGTTTACAGACAATTAATTCAAAACCGATGGGACCACGGGGAACACAAATCATTTTTGACCTTTGCGCCTTATGCGTTACATTGCGCCAGAATTCACGTTTTATTTCATGTCGGTATTGCAAATCATTTATTGAGTACGAGATCGTCGAATCTCCTTGATATTGAATATCTGTGTTACACCCCTTTTTGTAATATATTTTCTTCAAGCGATAAATTTTTAAAGCAACTGGCTCCGCTTGTTTTGGAAACCGATCAATCATTTGTCGATGGAAATGACCTTCGCCTTGAATTAGAACAGATAGGGGCGCTCCGGCGTGGAACCAGAGATTCGACCAGTTTAGGGTCTATCGAACCTGACGAAAAATCAATCATTCAGTCCCTTTGGAAAAAACATCGCGGATATTTTGTACAGCATCAGCCAATAACGCCCGAACGAAGTGCAAAAATAATGGAACAATTAAAACCAATTATGAACGCAGCGGATAAAGTGGCTCAGAATCGTCCATCAAATCCACACTGGCCGTTAAACATACAATATAAGACTATTACATAAAGGGGCTATTAGGAAGTTCGTTACTCTGTAGGCCAAAGGGTGGGATCATCTTTGGCCTGATTTTTCATTTCCGATCCAAAATCAGGTAGACCATCGACTGTCGGAAATACAGCCCGAATCATCTCGACAAGTTTGTACTTGTCGATGAGAAAGATTTTGGTTCCCTTCGCCCACTTTTTTGCTTTTTTAGTGAATACTGATGTTGTTACAAAGTATCCGCGACTTGCCTTTTCTTTCGATACTACGCCATTAAGCGCATAAAGATCATCGCGGCCTACTGGAGTATCTTTATATCTTTTGCACTGAATTAAAATTTTTGTTCCATCTTTATTGCGCATTATAGCATCAATACCTTCATCATTTGTAGGTGGAGTTGCGTCTCCTTCCCAGCCATGGTGTTTTTTGAAAAGATTAACGATAAATAATTCGAATTGATATGGCTGTAGTTCAATCAATTCCTTGAATGTTCTAATTTGCCTGTTGGCCGCAATACGCCTCTCTTCCTCAACAATCGCGGCTTCTTTAATGCGACGTTCATGGGCAAGTCTTATTTCCTCTTTGCGACGCTCTTCGGCAAGCCTGGCTTCCTCTATACGACGTTCATTGGCAAGTTTATCTTGTTGTTCTACTTCTCTGGCTAATTGACGTTGCTTTTTACTTGTAAATAGATGAGGTTTACTCCACAACCAAGAAGGTGTTAAATCCCAAACGTGACCACATGAAGAGCATTTTGAATATCTATCACCATTCGAATAATAAGATTTCCCACATATACATGTTATTGTTATTTTTTTAGCTGTAGACATATTGCGATGCTTTTTTCTTCTCATAACAAATAGAACAAACGAAAGAAGGGCGGCAAAAATAAAAACTACAGCGATGCCTAAAATTATTTTTTCGTAAGTCATACGATATACATCCTGCGGTTTTGAATGACAGGATCATCTAGTAAAAACAGACTATCAAGTGCGTTTGTTAACTGCAACGGGCAACAGTCCCGGAAGAAGCGAAACGGGGATGTAGCTAGTATTTTCTATCTTTATTTTGTTCAACTGTTCGCCTGATCTACTGTTCTAAATTCTCGCTATAGCTCCGCTGCTTGCGCCCTGCGCGTTCGCAATTTTGCGAACAAGATAAAAATATGTCTCTGCGGACTCCGCGCAACCTCCGCGTCCTCTGCGTTAAAACAATCCTCGCCCTTCCCCTGCGCGTTCGCAATTTTGCGAACATCCATATTTGCTCCACTGTTCGCCTGATCCACTGTTCTACTCTCTCGGCGTGGCTTCGCCGCGCCGTTGCTCCCGTCCCCCGACTCTCGACTCGTCTCTATCCCCTATCCCCTTTAGTCAGTTGATACTCCTATTCAGTATAAAGGCTCTTAAAGCCGGTTCTTTGACAAGTGAATAAGAGGAGTGAAAAATCATCTGATTCTACGGAATCCGTCCGTCCACTCTCTGCCCAGATGACTAATTGTCAGTCGAGCCGCGCAATCTGCGGATCATTCACTGTCCTCTGTCACCTATTCCCTACCCCCTCCGTTGTGTTTCCCCCACTCTTAAAGGCGCAACAAGCACTAATCATGTTGCGGATCAGAAAGTGTGAAATACTCTATAAAATAAGCCTTTGTTACGTTGTAGCGCTTAGAAGGCCAAAAACAACAGGGATGAAAAGGCCGTATATCTTTGGACCTGGAGCAACAAAATATAGCCGTCATTGTGGTTAAAAAATAAAAACTTCTCTGCGTCCTCCGTTTCCCTCTGCGACCTCTGCGTTAAAAATCGTCGTGCCGTTGTGTCGTCGTGGTTAAAAATCTCTCTGAGTTCGGGACTGTTGCCCAAATCACCAAAAGCGTTAAAAATAACATTAATCGATTGCATGGAGGCACACCATTATGATGGGTAGACAGAATAAGAAGAGTCCCAAGCTGTTTTACGTTGGCGTGGACATAGAAGAACGCATTCCGTCGGATCACCCGCTGCGTCGCGTCTTGCAGGCGGTCGATTTTGGATTCGTACGTC
>Ga0335074_10001330_pt1 | contig 33578 bp, 26 predicted proteins | sample Lox_Sample_23_FD_206715 | JGI IMG/M metagenome (GOLD analysis project Ga0335074, IMG submission 206715) | Soil microbial communities from Loxahatchee National Wildlife Refuge, Florida, United States - Lox_Sample_2.3 | ecosystem: Environmental > Terrestrial > Soil > Wetlands | place: USA... | reverse complement strand
ACCCCGGCGGCGAGGTGGATCTGCTTCAGATGCACGGCCAGGATCGCCACCCGGCCGCGGCGGTCGGGGCGGTCGACCAGCACCTGGCGGTCGAACCGCCCGGCGCGCAGCAGCGCCGGGTCGAGAATCTCCGGCCGGTTGGTCGCGGCCAGCAGCACGACGCCGCTGCGCGGATCGAACCCGTCCAGCTCGGCCAGGAGCTGGTTCAGCGTCTGCTCCTTCTCGTCATTGCCGGCGAGGCCGCTGACGCCGCGGGCGCGGCCGAGCGCGTCGAGCTCGTCGATGAACACGATCGCCGGCGCGCGCGACCGTGCCTTCTCGAACAGGTCGCGCACGCGCGCGGCGCCGACGCCCACGAACATCTCGACGAACTCGGAGCCGGAGATCGAGAAGAACGGCACGCCGGCCTCGCCGGCAACCGCGCGCGCCAGCAGCGTCTTGCCGGTGCCCGGCGGTCCGACCAGCAGGATGCCGCGCGGCACATGCGCGCCGAGCCGCCCGTAGCGCTGCGGATCGTTCAGGAAAGTGACGATCTCCTTGAGTTCATCCTTCGCCTCGTCGACACCGGCGACGTCGGCGAAGCTCACCTTGACGTCGGTCTCGACATAGATCTTCGCCTTGCTCTGGCCGACCGCCATCAGCCCGCCGCCCATGCCGCCCCCGAATCCGCCGCCCGCCATCGGGCGGATCAGGAACATCCAGAGCAGCACGAACAGGATCGTCGGCGCGAACCAGCTCAGCAGGCTGACCATGAAGCCGGCGCCGGGCTGGCCGGAAAAGATCACGTCCGGCCGGCTCAGCAGCCTGGCGATCTCCGGATCGACGCGATAGGTGGTGAACGTATCGGGCTGCCCCGCGGGCGGGTCGCGGTAGCGCCCGGTGATGCTGTTCGGCCCGACCGCGAGATCGGTCACCTTGTCCTGCTGCACCAGAGCCTGGAACTGGCTGTAGGGGATGGTCGGCGTGAGGCTTGGCGCGAGCAGGCCCTGGATCACGACGATGCCGAGCACCGCTGCGATCAGGTACCAGAAATAGATCTGGTGTTCCTGCTTGATCTGCATGAAGCCTCCCCGCCCCGGGGCGAAGCGTCACTCTCGGGCGAGATCCGCTCGGCCTCATTGACCTAAATCATGCGGCCGGAGCCGCGCGCCGACGGGACATGATCGACTGACCTCGATCGATCCGCCACCCGCCGCGCCGTGCGCTGATCCGGCCGGCGATGCGCGGATCCGGGACAGTGACGGCGACTCAGTCCGCGGCGCGCGTTTCGCCCGGATCGCAAAGCAGCATGCCGCTGATCGGCTCGACGCAGGCCAGCCGGTTCTCCACCCGCGTCACCCCCGGCACGTTCTCCGCCAGCACGCCGATCGCGTCGCGCTCGCGCAGATCGAACAGGCAGCCGTCGAGCCGCACCGTGCCATGCTCGACCGTCACGGTGATCGGATTGCGCGACGACCACGGGGCGCGGGCGAGTCCGTCCAGGATCGCGCCGCGGATGCTGGCGTCGTCCGCCGTCACCGCCGGACCGCCGAGCGCCGCATCGATCCGCCGCACCAGGTCGGCGCGGCTGATGATGCCGACCAGGGCGCCGTCGCGCAGCACCGGCAGCCGGCGCACCCGGTGCTGCCGCATCAACCGCACCACCTCGGCGAGCGCCGTCGTCTCCTCGACGCTGACCACCTCGGGCGTCATCACCTCGGCGACACGGCGGCCATGGCTGCGCACGTAATCCTCGGCAAGACGGCCGGCGGCGACGAAGCGCTCGAACCAGCCGGGCGCCGCATCATCGGTCGCGGTTTCCACGCGCCGCAGCAGATCGCCCTCGGTCAGCATGCCGACCAGGCGGCCCTTCGCGTCCACTACCGGCAGGCCGCTGATCCGGCGCTCGGTCATGGCACGCACCGCCTGCACCAGCGGCGCGTCCGGGCCAACCGATACGACCGAACGCGACATCAGATCGGCCGCGATCATCCCTTGCCTCCTCGCCTGGCGCAGGCCATGTCATGACCGTTGCGGCGCGGTCCCGCCTTGATCGAGATCAATCCGGCCGTTTCGCCTGCGAATGGGACCAGATCGCCGCTGCTGCACGCCCGCAAATGCGGGCAGCCCTGCTCTGGACGGCGCCGTCGTGTTCCGATTCTGCCCCTCGCCCGGTCTGTCGAACAGTGCCCGGCATACGGTGATCCTGCCATTCGAGCGCCCGCGGGCGCACGATGGGGTCCTGCGTGGACCCGGCTGATACGATCCACATCGTCGACGACGACGACGCGATCCGCGACTCCCTGCGCGTTCTTCTCGAAGCGGCGGGATTTCACGTGCGTACCCATGCCGATCCGGCCGAGTTTCTCGGTGCCGCGCCCGGCTGTTCCGGCTGCGTGTTGACTGACCTGCGCATGCCGGGGATGGACGGGCTCGAACTGCAGCAGCGTCTCGCCGAGCGCCGTATCGACCTGCCGGTCATCGTCATGACCGGACAGGGCGACATCCCGCTCGCGGTGCGGGCGATGAAGGCCGGCGCGGTCGACTTCCTGGAAAAGCCGTTCGGTGACGAGGCGCTGCTCGACGCCGTGCGCCGGGCCGTGGCGGAGAGCCACCGCCGGCAGGACCGCGACGCCGCCGCCGGCCGTGCGCGGAAGCGCCTGGCGGCGCTGACGCCGCGGGAGCGCGAAGTGCTCGACCTGCTGGCCGCCGGGCTTTCGACCAAGGCGATCGGCCAGCGGCTCGGCGCCAGTCCGCGCACCATCGAGGTGCATCGGGCGCGGGTGTTCGAAAAGCTCGATGCCGAGAGCCTGCCCGATCTGGTCCGGCTGGTACTGACCGCCGATCCGGGTGCGGCCGGCGGCTGAGAGCGACGCGATCAGGCGCTGCCGAGCAGCCGGCCGATCGCCAGCGCCGCCAGCAGTGCCGCGTTCAGCGTCAGCAGCGCCGGTGAGACGCGACCGAGCACGCCTTGCCAGCGCCCCAGCGCCGCCTGGCCGGCGACGCCCACCACCATGAGGCTGGCGGCGGTGCCGGTGCCGAAGGCCAGCATGTCGAGCGCCCCGCCGACCGGTCCCGCGCTCGCCCCGGCCACGGCAAGCGCGCCGTAGAGGAAGCCGCAGGGCAGGAAGCCCAGCGCCAGTCCGAGCCGATAGCCGCCGATCTGCCGCCGCAGGCGGCACGCCGCGAGGCAGCGCAGCGCGGTCGGCGCGCCGCGCCCGCGCCCGGCGGGCAGCCCGATCGCCGGCACCGCCCGCCGCAACCCCTGGGCCAGGAACAGCAGCGCCGCCGCCAGCAGCAGCAGGCCCGACAGGCGTCCGAGCCAGGGCAGCCGGGCGAGCGCGTCGCCGGCCAGCGCGGCCAGCGCGCCGAGTGCCGCATAGGTGGTCAGGCGGCCGAGATGGTAGGGCAGCAGCAGCCCGGCGCGGAGCCGATGCGCCTCGGACAGCCGCTTCGCCGGGATCGCCGCCATCCGATCGGCCACCTGGCCGAGCACGAACGGCCCGCACATCGGCGCACAGTGCAGCACGCTGCCCGCCGCGCCGGCGACCAGCAGCCCCGCCCAGACGGCGCCGCCCGACAGCGATGCCGCCGGGTCACACAGCCGGCCGAGCAGAAGCGCGGGTTCTGGCATCCGGGGAACAATAGCGCCGCCTGATCACGAGGCGTTGACCTAGATCAATTCCGCGGCATCGCCTCGCTGGCATGCTCCGCCCCTTGGGCACCCGCGGCTTCGGCACGCCAGCCGGAGACGGTGGCCGCAGAGGGGGTGGGATGGAAATCGAGACATCCGACATGGTGGTCGGGGCGATGATGGTCGCGCTCGGACTCCTCGGCCTGGTCATGGCCTCGCGCGCGATCGACGAAGAGATCTTCATCTTCGGCCTGTCGCTGGCGGGCTTCGCCGTGGTGTTCGTCATGGGCCAGATCCGCCGCCATTTCGACCGCGCTGACGCGGCGCGCGCGCGGAGCCGCGAGCATGTCTGATCTGGCGCTCGCAGGCCCTGCCACCGCCGCACCGCCCATCCCCGCGGCGGTCGAGTACAACGAGGCAGTCGTCCAGAAATTCGTCATCGCCGCGGTGTTCTGGTCGATCGTCGCCTTCCTGGTCGGCGTCTACATCGCCTCCGAGCTTGCCTGGCCGGCGCTCAACTTCGGTCTGCCCTGGCTGAATTTCGGCCGGCTGCGGCCGGTGCACACCTCGGCCGCGATCTTCGCCTTCGGCGGCTCGGCGCTGCTCGGCACCTCCTTCCATGTCGTGCAGCGCACCTGCCGCGCGCGCCTGTTCGGCGGCGAGGCGCTCGCCGATTTCGTCTTCTGGGGCTACCAGTTCTTCATCGTCATGGCGGCGCTGAGCTACGTCATGGGATTCAGCAAAAGCCGCGAGTACGCTGAGCCCGAATGGCATCTCGACCTGTGGCTGACGCTGGTCTGGGTGCTCTACGCCGCGATCTTCATCGGCACGCTGGTGAAGCGGCAGGAGCCGCACATCTACGTCGCCAACTGGTTCTATCTCGCCTTCATCCTGACCATCGCCGTGCTGCACATCGGCAACAATCTCGGGGTGCCGGTCTCCTGGTTCGGCGCCAAGAGCTACTCGCTGTTCTCCGGCGCGCAGGACGCACTGATCCAGTGGTGGTACGGCCATAACGCCGTCGGCTTCTTCCTCACCGCCGGCTTCCTCGGCATGATGTACTACTACATCCCGAAGGCGGCGGGACGGCCGGTCTACTCCTACCGGCTGTCGATCATCCATTTCTGGGCGCTGATCTTCATCTACATCTGGGCCGGCCCGCATCACCTGCACTGGACGGCGCTGCCGGACTGGGCACAGACGCTCGGCATGGCGTTTTCCATCATGCTGTGGATGCCCTCCTGGGGCGGCATGATCAACGGGCTGATGACGCTGTCCGGCGCCTGGGACAAGCTGCGTACCGATCCCGGCCTGCGCTTCTCCGTCACCGCCGTCGGCTTCTACGGCATGGCGACCTTCGAGGGGCCGGTGATGTCGGTGCGCCAGGTCAACGCGCTCAGCCACTACACCGACTGGACGATCGGCCACGTGCACTCCGGCGCACTCGGCTGGGTCGCCTTCATCAGCTTCGGCGCGATCTACTACCTGGTGCCGAATCTCTGGCGACGCAGCGGCCTCTACTCGGTGCGGCTCGCCGCCTGGCACTACTGGATATCGACGCTCGGCATCGTGCTCTACATCACCTCGATGTGGGTCGCCGGCATCATGGAGGGGCTGATGTGGCGCGCCTACGACGCCAACGGCTTCCTCCAGTACTCCTTCGTCGAGAGCGTCGTCGCCGTCCACCCGTTCTTCGTCATCCGCATGCTGGGCGGCGTGCTGTTCCTGATCGGCGGCTTGCTGATGGCCTACAACCTGATCATGACGGTGCAGAGCCCGAGCACCGAACGGGAAGCGGCGCTGTCGCCCATCCCGTCCACCCCGCTCGTGCCCGTGATCGGAGCCTGATGCCATGCGGATCCGTCACGAGACCTTCGAGAAGAACGCGCTGCTGCTGGTGATCGCCACCCTGGTCACGGTCGCGATCGGCGGACTGGTCGAAATCGTGCCGCTGTTCACGATCGAGACCACGGTCGAGCACGTGCAGGGCGTGCGCCCCTACTCGCCGCTCGAGCTGATGGGCCGCGACATCTACGTGCGCGAGGGCTGCTACCTTTGTCACAGCCAGCAGATCCGCGCGCTGCGCGACGAGGTCGAGCGCTACGGCCACTACAGCCTGGCGGCGGAGAGCATGTATGACCACCCGTTCCAATGGGGCAGCAAGCGCATCGGCCCCGACCTCGCCCGGGTCGGCGGCAAATACTCCAACGACTGGCACTACGCGCATCTGAAGAACCCGCAATCGATGGTGCCGGAGAGCCTGATGCCGCACTACGCCTTCCTGGCGGATCAGCTGCTCGACGACAGCCATATCGAGGACCACCTGCGCGCCAACCGGCTGGTCGGCGTGCCCTACACCGACGACGACATCCGCAACGCCCGCGCCGATCTCGAGGCCCAGGCCAACCCGCAGGCCGACCAGACCGGCGTGCTGAAGCGCTACCCGAAATCGGTCACCGCCTCGGGCGACGGGCAGCAGGTGACCGAGATGGATGCGCTCGTCGCCTACCTCCAGGTGCTCGGCACGATGGTGAACTTCGCTGACACCAGCGAAGAGCAGTTGCGGCAATAGGAGGCGCCGATGACCCTCGCGACGCTGCTGCACTGGCTGCAGCTCCACGCCATCATCCCGATGTTCGCGATCTTCGCCGCGATCGTCGCGGCGACCTACTGGCCGGGCCGCAAACGGGCGATCGAGCGCCGCGGCATGGTCCCGCTCGACGACGACCGCTGAGGAGCGCGAGATGCCGACCAAGATCGAGAAGGACTCGGTGACCGGCCGCGACACCACCGGCCATGAATGGGACGGCATCCGCGAGCTCGACACGCCGCTGCCGAAATGGTGGGTCTACGTCTTCGTCGCGACCATCATCTGGGCCGCGGTCTTCTGCCTGCTCTATCCGTCGATCCCGCTGGGCCGCACCTATTTCCACGGCCTGCTCGGCTATTCCAGCCGTGCGACCGCGATGCGCGAGGTGGCGGCGATCGATGCGCGGCACGAGGCGGCGATGGCCGAGATCGGCCGCCTGCCCTTCGCGGCGATCGAAAAGCATCCCGACCTGATGGCGGTGGCAATGACCGACGGCCGCATCACCTTCGCCAACAACTGCCAGCCCTGCCACGGCCCGAACGGCGAGGGCCGCATCGGCTACCCGGCGCTCGGCGACGATGTCTGGCTCTGGGGCGGCCGGATCGGCGACATCCAGCACACCGTCACGGTCGGCATCCGCAGCGGCGATCCCGATGCGCGGTCGAGCCAGATGCCGCGCTTCGGCGTCGACGGCATCCTCAAGCCGGAGCAGATCCAGGCGGTCGCCGATTACGTCACCGCGCTCTACGGCATCGCCAAGCCGGGCCGGGACATCAGCGCCGGGCGGCAGATCTTCGCCGACAATTGTGCCATGTGTCACGGCGACAAGGGCCAGGGCAACCAGGATGTCGGCGCGCCGCCGCTCGCCAGCCACATCCATCTCTACGACGCCAACCGTGCTACCATCGTCGCGCAGGTCACCAATCCGCGCATGGGGGTGATGCCGAACTGGAATCACCGCCTCGACCCGGCGACGATCAAGAGCGTCGCCCTCTACGTGCATTCCCTCGGCGGTGGACAATAGGCGGGAGGAGAGCGCGGTGTCGGCGGTGCACGACCCGACGGAGCTCGCGGCGGAGGCGCCCGGTCCGCTCTACGCCAGCCGCGTGCGGGTCTATCCGCGCGCGGTGCGCGGTCCGGTGCGGCGCTTCAAATGGGCGGTGCTGATCGCCTGCCTCGCGATCTACTACGCCCTGCCCTGGCTGCGCTGGGATCGCGGCCCGTCGATGCCGGATCAGGCGGTGCTGCTGGATATCTGGAACGAGCGCTTCTACTTCTTCGGCCTGACGCTCTGGCCGCAGGACTTCTACATCCTGACCGGTCTCCTGATCCTCGGCGCACTCAGCCTGTTTCTGGTCACCAGCGTGTTCGGTCGCGTCTGGTGCGGCTATTCCTGCCCGCAGACGGTCTGGACCGACCTGTTCATGTGGGTCGAGCGGCTGATCGAGGGCGACCGCAACGCCCGCATGCGCCGCGACGCGGCACCGCTCAGCCTCGACACGACCTGGCGCAAGACGGCGAAGCACGCGATCTGGCTCGGCATCGCCTTCTGGACCGGCGGCGCCTGGATCATGTACTACGTCGATGCGCCGAGCGTCACGCGCGCCTTCTGGACGCTCAACGCCTCCACGCCGGTCTACTTCTTCACCTTCCTGTTCACCGGCACGACCTACGCGCTGGCCGGCTGGGCGCGCGAGCAGGTCTGCACCTACATGTGCCCCTGGCCGCGCTTCCAGTCGGCGATGCTCGACGAGCAGACGCTGATCGTCACGTACCAGGGCTGGCGCGGTGAGCCGCGCGGTCACGGCAAGCGCACGCCGGATGCGGCACAGGCGCGCACCGATGCGCCGCCGCTCGGCGACTGCGTCGATTGCAGCGCCTGCGTCAACGTCTGCCCGACGGGAATCGACATCCGCGACGGCGTGCAGCTCGAGTGCATCAATTGCGGCCTGTGCGTCGACGCCTGCAACGAGGTGATGCAGAAGGTCGGCGCGCAGCCCTGGCTGATCACCTGGGACACGCTCGCCCGCCAGGCGGCGAGGAAGCAGGGCCAGGCGCTGCCGATCCGCTGGTGGCGGCTGCGCACCATGCTCTATGCCGGCGCGTTGCTGCTGGTCGCCGTCGCGATCACGGCCGGGCTGGTGCTGCGACCGGTCACGTCGCTGTCCGTGCTGCATGACCGCGCGCCGCTCTTCGTGCCGCTGCGCGACGGCTCGCTGCGCAACGGCTACACGCTGAAGGTCGACAACAAGACGCCGCACGCCACCACCTTCGCGCTCACCACCGCCGGGCTGCCGGACGCGACCATGATCCTGTCGGAGCAGAGTGCCGCGAAACGCCACGAACTCGCCCTGCCGGTCGCCGCCGAATCGGTCGGCACCTTCCGCGTCGTCGTGCAGGGTCGCCCGACGGCGCTGCGCGACGGCAAGCAGCCACTCGATTTCGTTCTCCGCGATCCGCAATCCGGACGGCGCGTGACCTACCGCTCGCTGTTCGTCGGTCCGCACGGGTCCTGAGCGGGAGCACCCCATGAGCCATCTCGGACGCCTGCCGCCGCTGCCCGCCGCGCTGCCACCGCCGCACCGTTCCGTCTGGCGCCTGTTTCCCTGGGCGATCGCCGCCTCGCTCTTCCTGGTGATTGCGGTCAATGCCTGGATGATCTGGGCCGCCCTCAGCACTTTCCCCGGTGCCGCCGGCATGGACGGGTTCGATATCAGCAACGAATACGACCGCATCCTGGCCGCCGAGCAGCGGCAGGACCGGCTCGGCTGGACGCTGACCGCCGAGACGGACGGGCGCCGGCCGGTACTGCGGCTGCTTGACGCGCAAGGCCGTGGTCTCGCCGGCATCGTGGTCACCGGCGTGGCGGAACGGCCGCTCGGCCCGCTGTACCAGACCGCGCTGATTTTCCACCCGACTGCGGACGGCACGCTGGTCGCCGACGTGGCGCTGCCGCTGCCGGGCCAGTGGGATCTCGTGCTGCAAGCCGCAAGCGGCCGGCACCGCTTCCGCGCCACCCGCCGCGTCATCGCGCGGTGACGACACTCGCGCTCGACGCCACCCTCGGCGCCCGGCTGCAGCCGCGCGAGCGGACCGCGTCGCTCTGCGTCCATTGCGGGCAGGAGACCGCCGGCGGCCGCTTCTGCTGCGCCGGTTGCGAGGCGGCCTTCGCCACCATCCAGGCGCTCGGCCTCGGCGCCTACTACCAGCGGCGCCTGCTCGATCCCGCGCTGCGCGCGCCGCGCCCCGAAATCCAGGAGCAGCGCAGCTTCGCGCGCCACCTCCGCACCGATGCGCGCGGCGTGCATGAGCTGACGCTTGCCGTCGACGGGCTGCAATGCGGCGCCTGCGTCTGGCTGATCGAAAGCGTGCTGGCGCGCGCGCCGAGGGTGCTCACTGCGCGTGTCAACATGACCACGCGCAGCCTGCGCCTGGCCTGGCGCGGCACACCCGATCAGGCCGACGATCTCGTGGCCCGCGTCGAGGCGCTCGGCTACCGGCTGGTGCCGTTCGATCCCGCCTGCCTCGCCGCAGCCCAGGACCGTACCGGACGCGCGCTGCTGCGGGCCCTGGCGGTCGCAGGCTTCGCCGCTGGCAACGTCATGCTGATCTCGATCGGCACCTGGGCCGGGCTCGCGCAAGGCATGGGTCCGGCAACGCGCGGGCTGATGCACTGGCTCTCGGCGCTGATCGCGCTGCCCGCCATCGCCTATGCCGCGATGCCGTTCCTCCGCTCCGCCGTCGCGGCACTGCGCGCCGGCCGCACCAACATGGACGTGCCGGTCAGCCTCGGCATCGTCCTGGTCACCGCCATCAGCCTGGTCGAGACGCTGCGCGGCGGCCTGCACATCTATTTCGACAGTGCCCTCACCCTGGTGTTCTTCCTGCTCGCCGGCCGCGTGCTCGACCACCGCGCCCGCGGGCGCGCCCGGGCGACGGCCGAGCACCTGCTGGCGCTGCGCGCCGGCGACGTCAGCGTGCTGCAACCCGACGGAACCACGCGCCGCCTGGCGCAGGATTCGGTCGCCATCGGCGATCGCGTGCTGGTCGCCATGGGCGAGCGCATCGGCGTCGATGGCATCATCGACCGGGGCCAGACCTCGCTCGATGCCAGCCTGGTCACCGGCGAGAGCCTGCCCGTCGCCGCCTCACCCGGCGCACAGGTCTTTGCCGGCACGCTCAATCTCGGCGAAGCCGTCACGGTGCGCACCACCGCGACCGGCAATGCCACGCTGCTCGGCGAATGCGTACGGCTGATCGAGGCAGCGGAATCGCGGCGCGGCCGCTTCGTCGTCCTCGCCGATCGCATCGCCCGTCGCTACGCGCCCGCCGTGCAGATTGCCGCGGCGCTGACCTTCCTGCTCTGGTGGGCGGTGCTCGGCGCCCCGCTCGCCACCAGCCTGCTCGTCGCCGCCACCGTCCTGATCATCACCTGCCCCTGCGCGCTCGCGCTCGCCGTGCCGGTCGTGCAGGTGATCGCGACCTCCCGCCTGTTCCGCAGCGGCACACTGCTGAAATCGCCGACCGCCCTGGAGCGGCTGGCCGAAATCGACACCATCGTCTTTGACAAGACGGGCACCCTCACCGAACCGACACTCGCCCTGGCCGACGTCGCCGCCCTCGATCCCGCGGCACTGCGCGTTGCCGCGGCTCTGGCCGCCACGAGCCGCCATCCGCTGGCCCGCGCTCTCACCGCCGCCGCGGGCCCGGCCGCACCCGCCGCCGGCGTGGTCGAACATTCCGGCCAGGGCCTCTCCCACGCCACGCCGGCGGGTGAGGAACGCCTCGGCAGCCGCAGCTTCTGCGGCCTGCCGCCGGCACCGGCGCCGACGCCCGAGCTCTGGCTGACCCGTCCCGGCCATCCGCCCTGCCGCTTCGCTTTCGCCGAAACGCTCCGCCCCGACGCCCGCGCCGTGCTGGACCGGCTGCGCGCCGGCGGCCTGCGCATCATCCTCGCCTCCGGCGACCGGGCCGGCGCGGTCGGTCGCATCGCCGCCGCCCTCGCCATCACCGAAAGCCACGCGGAACTCTCGCCCCCCGACAAGGTCGCGCTGCTGGAACGGCTGCGCGCCGAAGGACGCCACGTGCTAATGGTGGGCGACGGGCTGAACGATGGCCCGTCGCTCGCCGCCGCCCACGTCTCCGCCTCGCCGGCCACCGGCGCCGATGTCAGCCAGACCGTCGCCGACGTGGTGTTCCAGGGCCGGCACCTGCGGCCGGTCGCGGACATCATCGAAACCGCGCGGCGCGCCCGCAGCGTGACGCGCCAGAACATCGCCCTGTCGCTGGCCTACAACGTGCTGATGCTGCCACTCGCGATCGCGGGACTGATCACGCCATGGCTTGCGGCAGCGGCGATGTCGGCGTCGTCGCTCATCGTGATGAGCAACAGCTTCCGCATCCTGCGAGGAGACCGCTCGTGAACGTCATCCTCTATCTGATCGGCCTCAGCCTGCTGCTGGGCGGCGGCGGACTTGGCGTGTTCCTCTGGTCGCTGCGGGCGGGGCAGTATGAGGATATGGAGGGAGCGGCGAACCGGATCCTGTTCGACGAGTGAAGGCCAGGGGCTTTGCCCCTGGACGGGTCCCCATCGCGCAAGCGCGATGGGGACCCGTTCACTGGGGCCGTACGGCCCCAGACCCCGGGACTTAAGTCAGGCGGCCTGGCACGACCTGCACGTCGACACTCAGGCCGTGACCCTCGGAATCGGACGCGGTGTAGACCGCCGTGACATGCAGTTCCTGGTCGCTGATGATCTCGAGGAAGCCAATCGTCAGCGGCATCGGTGCGGCCGGGGTCGCCCCGTACAACACCTCGCCGATCCGGCAGCAATCATCCATCGTCGCCGCACCGGACGGCAGCACGATGCGCTCGGTCGCCCTCGCCTGCACGACCGCCGGCTCGCGGCCGGTCACCGCGCCGGCGAACACCAGCGGCACGAACCGCTTGGTGATCGTCGCCTCCTTGCACTTCGGATTGAGAATGTTGATCTCGGTCGCATAAATGCCGGGACGCACCGGACCACAGGCGCAGCCGCACGCCGCCTGCGTGCCGCACACGAACTTCACGGCATAGGTGTACTTGCAGGCCGGCACGGTGATCCGCGTCGGCTTCGCCGCAACCACGCTGCCATCGACCACCACGTCGATCGCACCGGTGAACACCCGATCCCGCGTCGCGCAATCGACCACGTCGCCGCTGAGCGTCACCTCGAAAGTCAGCGTGTTCGCCTGATCCCCCGGAAGCGGCCCATAGGACGGCGGCACGATCGAGGTCACGAACGGCGCGATCGCGCCGACCGGCTGCAGATGCACGTTGTTGATCGTCAGCAGTGCCTTCAACTGCGCGATGATCGTGGAAACGATCGTCGTCGGATCGACGCTGTTCACCACGATGCCGCCGGTCGCCGCGGCGATCCGCGTCGCCTGCCCAGGCGTCCCGCCCGGCGCGCCGCAGGCGGTGTACGCCGCGTTGAGCGGACCGAGCAGGTTGGTCGGATCGTCATTGAGCCCGTTGGCATAACCCGATCCGTCATTCAGGCTCAGCGCCAGCACGGTGATCTGCGCCGCCTGCAGCTTCGCCGTCACCGATGCCTCGGTAATGTCGTAGCCGAGCCCGCTCGCCGCCTTGCAGATCGGGTCATGCCCCGGCGCGTCGCCGAACCACACCACGATGCGCTTCACGCCAGGGCGCCAGGCGATCGCCGCCGATCCGGCCACCTGGTCGAGCGCATAGAGCTGCGCTTCCGGCCCGTCGCCGCCCGCGCCCGGCAGCGCCGTCCAGCCGCCGATCGCCGCCGTCACCGCCGGCTGGCTCGGCGTGATCGCCTGCCGGTTCTGGAACGCGAGCGAAGTATCGCCGGCATTGTCGAAATCCTGATATTCGCCGACGCCGAACTGCAGGTTGGGATAGGCGCTGAGCGCCGCGAACATCGCGTTCGCGCCGGTCTGCACGGCACCGATCGCCGGACCCATGCTCCCCGTATTGTCGGCGAGGAAATAGATGTCCGCCGGCGCCACCGCCGCCGAGGGCGGAATCGTGACGGTGATGGTCTCGCGCACGGTGTCGCACTCGCCGAGCCGCAAATCGTTCGAGCTTGGATCGATCGTGACCTGGGCCGCGCCGACCAGCTCGGGTCGCACCGGCTCGACGCGCGGGATGAACACGCGGCGCCGCAGATTGGCCAGCTCCACCACGCGCCCTTCGTCGTCCAGGATCAGCTCGACCGGGGCGGAATTGCCGGCTTCCAGCACCACCGCCAGGAAACGGTGCACCGGGAAACCCTCGTCGGGATGACGGTCGCTCTGGGTCCGGACGATCCGGTGTGCCTTCCTGCCGAAATGCTGCGCGAAGTGCCTTCGCGCCGCTTCGGTCACGGTCTCGGATATCTGCATTGTGCCATGTCCATGTCGCGTCGGGTGTTCGCTGCGCTGCCGAGCGCCAAGGTCCGACAACGAACCGGTCGGTCGTTTCGACCCCGGTCGATACGCAGCCTCCTGCCCCACACGCTGCCCACGGACGCAGGCGCGCTGCTGTGACGCAGCTCACAGTCTCGATGCGTTTTAGTACTGATCCGAAGTCGGATCGGTAGCTGCCCCCTGCGCCGGCTCGGGACGGGCGACGGGTTCGGCGTCGGTGATGCGGGAAGCCGGGCGGTCAGTCGGCGCCGCGCGATCGCCGCCGGCGCGCGGCCCGCATTCAGAGCGCCCCGGGCGCTACGCCTCGGTCCCGGCGGCGGCGCCCCGCCAGTGCGCCTCGACGAATGCCAGCAGATCCGCCTCCAGCGGCGGCTTCTCGAGCACCCGCTCGATGCCGAGCTCGACGGCCCGCGCCGCGATCGCCGGCGACGAAGAGCCAGTGATCAACAGCACGGGTGTCGCCCAGCCGCCGCTGCGCAAGCGTGCCGCCAGTTCCAGCCCGGACATCTGCGGCATGTGATGATCGAGGATCAGGCAGGCGGGCCCTGCCCCGCCATCTCCGAGGAAGGACGCGGCCGAATCGTACGTCGCCACCGCATACCCGGCCGTTTCCAGCAGGAATCGCAGCGAATCGAGAACCCCGCTGTCGTCGTCTACGATCGCCACGATGCCGCCGGGATCGCCTGTCATCAATCTCGTCTGTCCCCGTCCGGCCAGGCTAAAGTCCCGATGCTCGCCCGGTCCCGGGCCGGGCACATTGATCTGGATCATCCTGCCTGACGCGGCGGCGGCGGCTTCGGTTCCGGCGCGGCCGGAACCGTAAAGCGGAACACCGTGCCCCTGTCCGCCGCCGCCTCGGCATGCAGCGCGCCGCCATGCGCCTCGACGATCGTCCGGCACACCGATAGCCCGACCCCGAGCCCATGCGGCTTGGTCGTCACGAAGGGCTGGAACAGCCGCGCCTGGACCTCCGGCGGCAGGCCCGGGCCGCTGTCGGCGACCGCAATCTCCACCATGTCGTCCGCCCGCCGCGTGCTGACCACCAGCTCGCGCCGCTGCGAATGCGCCATGGCCTCGACCGCATTGCGGATGAGGTTGAGCAGCACCTGCTGCACCTGCACCTTGTCGATCACCGCTTCGGTCGCATCGTCGGCGATGCGGAGCTCGAGTTTCAGCCGGTGCCCGACCCCGGCCAGTGCGAGGGCACTCGCCGCCTCGATCGTCTTGACCAGGCTTTCGACGCCGCGCTCGGTCTCGCCCTTGCGCACCAGATCGCGCAGCCGCTGGATGATCATCCGCGCCCGCTCTGCCTGCTCGGCAATGCGCTCCAGCGCCTGCAGCGCCTGCTCCGAATTGCCAGCCGCGAACAGGCGGCGCGCGCCGCTCAGGTAGTTGATCATCGCGGTCAGTGGCTGGTTCACCTCATGCGCCAGGGCCGATGCCATCTGGCCCAGTTCCGAGACGCGCGAGACGTGGATCAGCTGGGACTGCAGCTCCGCCAGCCGCTTCTCCCTGTCCTGGCGTTCCGTCAGATCGCGGATGAAGCCGGCGAACAGGCGGGTCCCGGGCAGGTTGACTTCGCCCACCGCCAGCTCCAGCGGAAAGGTGCTGCCGTCGCGACGCTGGCCGATCACCACCCGGCCGATGCCGATGATCCGCCGCTGTCCGGTCGCGAGATAGCGCCCGATATACGCGTTATGCTCGTCACGGTATGGCCCCGGCATCAAGATCGAGACGTTGCGGCCGACCACCTCCGCCGCCGTGTAGCCGAACTGCCGCTCCGCCGCGGCGCTGAAGGACTGGATCCGTCCCTCGGCGTCGATCACGATCATGGCGTCGGTCACGGTCTCCAGCACCGCACGCAGCAGCGCCTCACGCCCTTCCAGCTCCCGCCGCACGCGCTGGGCTTCGCTCAGGTCGCGGGCGATTTTGGAAATGCCGACGATGTGCCCCTCCGGGTCGCGGATCGGCGAAATCGAGAGCGAAACGGGAATGATCCGGCCGTCACGACACCGCCGCTCGGTCTCGAAATCCCGCAGCACCTCGCCGCGCCGCAGGCGATCGATGATCTCGTCCTCCTCGGCCCGGCGCCCGGGCGGGATGATCGTGGTGATTGGCCGGCCGATGATCTCGGCCGCCGGATAGCCGAACATCGCCTCGGCCGCGCGGTTCCAGGCGGTCACCGTGCCGGCCAGATCCTTTGCCACGATGGCGTCATCGGAGGACTCGACGATGGCGGCGAGACGCATCGGCGCGATCGTTTCGTCGGAATCGTTGGGAGGAAGCGGCAAAACCGGGCGGACCTTCAATGGCGGACACGGGGACGGGCGCCGATCCCTGCCGGCACCGGAGCACCGCGGCCCTGCCCCCGGATAGCGCCCGGCTTGACACAGATCAATGCGCGGCGGCGGCGCGGCGAGCACTGTGCCGCAGCACGGGCAATGCCCTGCCCCACGTCCCATCTGCCCGTGACAATCTCGCGGGGAGGGACCGTCGACAGACACCTTCCCCGCATCTTTTCCCCGGGGTTGCATCGCGTGATGCATCACCCGGCCTGGGCGGCCGCCCTGCGGGGACCGCGCGGTCGCCGAGCGCCAGGTCCCGGCCCGGACGTAAAGCCCTGCATACGTAGTTCTTCGTACGAAACCTGTCGGATTCCGGTACGGCGGCGGCTGGTCGATCCTCGGCGGCAGAAACGGGGTCGAGGAACGGAGGATCGCATGCTTGCCACGATGCAGGCGAGGACGGCGCCGCCACCGCCGGCATCGCTGCTCCCGGCGCCGGGTGCCGCCGCGGCGCCGCATTTGCTGGCGCCCCTCGAACCGCTTGGCGTCACCATCCGCGCCGATCGCGACGAGGAGATCGTGGCCCAGGGTGATCCGGCGGGTTATTGCTATGTCGTGCTGAGCGGCTGTCTGCGCACCGTCAGCCTGATGGATGACGGCCGGCGCCAGGTCGGCGAGTTCCTCTTCGCCGGTGCCCTGTTCGGCTGGGAGGCGCTGGACACCTACGACTTCGCCGCCGAGGCGGTGACGCCGGTGGTGCTGCGCCGCTATCCCCGCCGCAGCCTCGAGCTGCTGGCGGATCGCGATGCAGGCTTTGCGCGGCGGTTGCGTGCGGTGATCGCGGCACAGATGCGCGCCGGGCGCGAGCGGCTGGTGCTGCTCGGCCGCAAGACCGCCTCCGAGCGGATCGCCACGTTCCTGCTCGAGATGGCAACGCGGCTCGGCAGCGATGCGACCTCCCTGATCGAGCTGCCTATGGGCCGTGCCGACATGGCGGATTATCTCGGCCTGACCGTCGAGACGGTCTGCCGCGGCCTCGGCCGCTTCGGGCGCAGCGGCGCGATCACGGTCGACCGCGCCCGCGTGACGATCCGGGACCGTCGCGCCCTCGGCGTCGCCGGCTGCGAATTCATGCACTGAACCGGACCCGCGCTGACCGTACCGAGCGATGCCGGTCCAGTCGTCTGTCTTCGGCCGATGATTCCCGCGTCCGATGAATCCGCCGCCGGCGATCGCGTTTTGATCCCCGGCCCTGGCGAATAGAAGCGGCGCGATTCCGCGCGTCGGGCCGCAGCCCGGCCCGACATGGGCGGTCCGAACCGCCCTACGGCTCGGCAGATCCCCACAGCCAGGCCGCGCCGCGCACGCCGGAGCTGTCGCCGTGCCGGTTGCGCAGGATGCGCGTGGCAGAACGCCCGCCGAACACATAGGGCGCGATCAGCAGCGGCAGCTGCGCGTAGAGGTGCTCCATGTTGGAGAGGCCGCCGCCCAGCACGATCACCTCCGGATCGATCAGGTTGACGATCTGACCCAGGGCGCGTGCCAGGCGCGCAGCATGATGCTCGAGCGCCGCCTGCGCGCGCGGATCGCCTCGCGCCGCGCGCCGGGCGATGCCGGTCGCGTCATGCGCGTCGGGTCCGTCGCAGAGTCGGGCCAGGGCCGGGCCGGCCAGCACGGTCTCGTTGCAGCCGCGACGGCCACACCAGCAGAGCCGGCCGGGCAGCTCCTCCGGATCCTCGAAAGCAAAGGGGTTGTGTCCCCACTCGGCGCTGACGCCATTGCAGCCTTCGAGCAGCCGGCCGTCGATCACCACGCCGCCGCCGCAGCCGGTGCCGAGCACCGCGCCGAATACGCATCGCGCGCCCTGGCCGGCGCCGTCGGTCGCTTCGCTGAGCGCGAAGCAGTCCGCATCGTTGGCAAGCCGCACCGCCCGGCCGAGCGCCGCCTCGACATGACGCTGGAACGGCTGGCCGCTCAGGCAATTGGCGCTGATGACGTGGCCGGTCGCCGGCTCGATGCGGCCCGGCAATCCGATCCCGACGGGCAAAACCCCGGTACCCGCCTCGCGCTCCGCCTGCTCGACCAGCGTGGCGACGGCGGCAATCGCCTCGGCGTATGTGGCGGGAGTCGGCACCCGACGTCGCAGCCGGATTGACGAATCCGCCGCCAGAACCGCGATCTCGATCTTGCTGCCGCCAAAGTCGATGCCGATGCGGTGCGATGCCACGTCTGCGCTCTCCCGATCGCACAGTTGATCCCGGATCGGGCAGGCTGGCGCTGATCCAGATCAATCCCGACCGGCACGGCATCCGCACCGATGCGGGCTTGATGCAGGTCAATGCGCTGGGGAGCTTCGGCGCCTTCCATGTCACGCACCATGGGAGCGAAGCGTCAGGCCATGAGCACGAGCACCGGGCTTCTCCGCTGGTTCGACAGCATCGGCCTCGACGACGTGCCACTGGTGGGCGGCAAGAACGCCTCGCTCGGAGAGCTCTACTGCGCCCTGCGCGCCAGCGGCGTGCGCGTGCCGAACGGCTTCGCCCTGACGGCCGAGGCTTATCGCGACGCCGTGGAGGGAGCGGGCGCGGATGCGAAGCTGCGTGCGCTGCACGACGGGCTCGACGTCACCGATGTCGCGCTGCTGGCGGAGCGCGCGGCTGAGGCGCGTGCACTCGTCTATGCCGCGACCGGCGGCGACGCGCTGCGGGAGGTCGTGGCCGGCGCCTATCGCCGGCTCGAGGCGGAGTACGGTGCCGGAGTCGCCGTCGTGGTGCGCAGCTCCGCGACGGCCGAGGACCTGCCGACCGCGAGCTTTGCCGGCCAGCACGACAGCTATCTCAACATCACCGGCGCCGAGGATCTGTTCGAGGCCTGCCGCCGCTGCTTCGCCTCGCTGTTCACCGACCGGGCGATCGTCTACCGCGTCAACAACGGCTTCGACCATTTCAAGGTGGCGCTTTCGGTCGGCGTCATGAAGATGGTCCGCTCCGACCGCGCCGCGAGCGGCGTGATCTTCACGCTCGACACCGAATCCGGCTTCCGCGACGTGGTGTTCGTCACCGGCATCTACGGGCTCGGCGAGAACATCGTGCAGGGCAAGGTCGATCCCGACGAGTTCACCGTGCACAAGCCGACCTACCGAAGCGGGCATCGCGCCGTGCTGCGCCGCGAGCGCGGCGAGAAGCAGCTTACCATGGAGCTGGCGCCGGGGCATTTCGGATCAACCACGCGCGATGCGCCGACGCCGCCGGACCTGCGCGCCCGCTATTGCCTGACCGACGAGGAGGTGCTGACGCTCGCCGGCCAGGCGATGGCGATCGAGGATCACTACTCCGCCCATGCCGGCCATCGCCAGCCGATGGACATCGAATGGGCGAAGGATGCCGAGGACGGCGCGCTCTACATCGTGCAGGCGCGGCCGGAGACAGTCGCCTCGCGTCGCTCCGCGGCGAAGCTCGAGACCTACACGCTGCGCGGCGAGGGCGCGGTGCTGACGCGCGGGCGGGCGGTCGGCGAGAAGATCGGCGCCGGGACGGTGCGGGTGATCGCCGCGGCCGCCGATCTCGCCGCCTTCCGCCCCGGCGAGGTGCTGGTCGCGCCCTCGACCAGCCCGGACTGGGAGCCGGTGATGAAGACCGCCGCGGCGATCATCACCGACCATGGCGGTCGCACCTGCCATGCGGCGATCGTCGCCCGCGAGCTCGGCGTGCCGGCCGTGGTCGGCACTGGCCATGCGACCGAGCTGCTGCGCAGCGGCCAGGCGGTCACCGTCTCCTGCGCCGGCGGCGAGATCGGTGCGGTGTATGACGGTACGCTGCCGTTCGACGTGACCGAGCTCGATGCCGGTACGCTGACGCTGCCGCGGACCGCCATCATGGTCAATCTCGGCAATCCCGACCTCGCCTTCCGCACCGCGATGATGCCGAATGCCGGGGTCGGTCTGGCGCGGATGGAATTCATCATCAGCGAGCACATCGGCATTCATCCGATGGCGCTGGTGCATCCGGAGCGGGTCGATGCCGCGGATCGCGCGCGCATCACCGAGCGGACCGCCGGCTTCGACTCGCCGCGTGAATTTTTCGTCCGCAATCTCGCCGAGGGCATCGGCACGATCGCCGCGGCCTTTTATCCGAAGCCGGTGATCGTGCGGCTGTCCGACTTCAAGACCAACGAGTATGCAGCGCTGCTGGGCGGCGTGATGTTCGAGCCGAAGGAGGCCAATCCGATGCTCGGCTTCCGCGGCGCCGCCCGCTACGCCCACCCGGCCTACGCCGAGGGGTTCGCGCTGGAATGCGAGGCGCTGGCGCGGGTGCGCGGGCCGATGGGGCTCATCAACCTGATCGTCATGGTGCCGTTCTGCCGCCGCGTGGTCGAGGCGAGGCGCGTGCTGGCGGCGATGGCCGAGCACGGGCTCGAGCGCGGTCGCGACGGGCTGCAGGTCTACGTGATGTGCGAGATCCCGAACAACGTCATCCAGGCCGATGCCTTCGCCGCGGTGTTCGACGGGTTCTCGATCGGCTCGAACGATCTGACGCAGCTCGCGCTCGGCGTCGACCGCGATTCCGACATCGTCGCGTTCGATTTCGACGAGCGCGATCCCGGCATGCTGGAAATGCTGCGGATGGCGATCGACGGGGCGCTGCGCAACCGGCGCAAGGTCGGCATTTGCGGCGAGGCGCCGGCGAGCTACCCGGAGATCGCGCGGCTGCTGGCGCGGCTCGGCATCGACTCGATCAGCGTGAATCCGTCGAGCCTGCTGCGCACGATCGAGGTGGTGCGGGAGGCCGAAGAGGCGTCGCGAGAGCGGGCGCTCGTCGACGCCAACGCCTGAGGTGCGGCGGATGACTGCGCGCATCGCAACGCTGACGCTGAACCCGGCGGTCGACCTCGCCTGCACCGCGGCGGCCGTGCGGCCCACGCACAAGGTCCGTACCTTCGACGAGCGGCTGGATCCCGGCGGCGGCGGCATCAACGTCGCCCGGGTGATCCATGCGCTCGGCGGCGAGGCGCTGGCGCTGATCGCGACCGGCGGGGTGACGGGACGGCTGATCGAGGAGCTGGTGGACGAGGCCGGCGTGCCGCGTCGGGTGATACCGATCGCCGGCCGCAGCCGCATCAGTCTCAACGTGCATGATCGCGGCAGCGGGTTTGAGTATCGCTTCGTGCCGGAGGGGCCGGAGCTGCGCCCGGCGGAGTGGCAGTCAGCGCTGGACGCGCTGGCCGAGGTCGAGGCGGCGTGGATCGTCGCCAGCGGCAGCCTGCCGCGGGGCGTGCCGGAGGATTTCTATGCCCGTGTCGCTGCGATCAGCGAGCGACGCGGGCAGCGTTTCGTGCTCGACACGTCCGGTCCGGCGCTGCGCGCGGCGATCGGGCCGGATGTGGCGCTGCTGAAGCTGAGTCTGGGCGAGCTTGAGTTCCTGCTCGCTCGCAGCGTGCCCGACGCGGCGTCGCAGCAACTCGCGGTCGGAGGGCTGATCCACGCCGGTGCCGCGCGCATGATTGCGCTCAGTCTCGGGCGGGACGGGGCGATGCTGGCCACGGCGCAGGGTGTGGTGCGGATGTCGGCGCCGGAGGTCGCGACGGCCAGCGCGGTTGGCGCGGGCGACAGTTTCCTGGCCGGGCTGGTGCTGGGCCTGGCGCGGGGGCTCGCTGAGCGTGACGCGCTGGCGCTCGGCGTTGCCGCCGGCGCCGCGGCGGTCACGATGTATGGCACTGCTCGCACCCGGGCCGCCGACGTGGAAAGCCTCTACCGCAGCCTGGTTGCCGACTCCGTCAAGTGAAGGGGTCCAGGGGCGAAGCCCCTGGCGGGCGCGGGCGGAGCCCGCTCTTGCTCTCTTATTTGACCGCCCCAGTCGCCAACCCCTTGACGATATACCGCTCCAGCACGATCCCGACGATCACCAGCGGCGCGATGGCTGCGGTCGACAGCGCCGCCATTGACCACCAGTCGATCCCCTGCGAGCCGGTCTGGCTCGCCACCATCACGGGCAGCGTTTTGGCATTCGTCGCAGTCAGCAGCGCGGCGAAGAAGTACTCGTTCCAGGTCAGCACCAGCGACAGGATGAAGGCGGCGACCATGCCGGGAAGTGCGATCGGGAGCACGATGCGCAGGAAGGCGCCCCAGGAGGAGAGCCCGTCGACCAGTGCGGCTTCGTCGAGCTCGACCGGAATGGCGTTGAACTGGTCACGCATGATCCAGATCACGATCGGCAGCACGGTGAGGGTGTAGATCAGGACCATGCCGACGCGTGTGTCGAGCAGTGCCAGTTCCTTGTACAGCACCAGGAACGGCAGGGCGAGCACGACCGGTGGCAGGATGAGCTGCGAGATGAAGAAGAACAGGATGTCGCTGTTGCGCATCCAACCGAAGCGGTAGCGGAAGCGGCTCAGTCCGTAGGCGGCGATCGAGCCGAGGAACAGTGCGAGACAGGAGGCGCCGCCGGCGATGATCACGCTGTTGGCGAAGCGGCTGAGGAATTCGTTCCGCGGATCGGAGATTTCGAAGATCGTATCCGGCGAGAGGCCGAGCGAGCGCCAGCCCTTCCAGCTCGGCTGAAAGTCGAGCCAGGGGATGAGGTGTCCCTGCGTCACGTCCGCCGCCGATTTCATCGACGTCGTGACGGTCCAGTAGATCGGGAACAGGCAGATGAAGGCCCAGGCGATCAGTGCGGCGTAGATCAGCACGCGACCGCCGGCCCGCCGCGCCGCGTGGCGCGATGCGAGAACGCTGCGGTGGGTTCCCGGCGGCGCGGAGAGTGCGCCGATCGCGGTGCCGTCTCCGGGTGCGGATGGGCTCACGCGAGGGTCCGTGTCCACCGGTTCGCCACGCGCAGCATGATGGTCAGGAAAATGATGATGAGGACGAGATAGAACATCGCGAGCGCGGTGCCGTAGCCGACGTTCGACCGGTCGCTGTAGACCCGGTAGATGAAGCTGGAGACCGTGTCGGTGGCGCCGCCCGGGCCGCCGGACGTCACGTTGATCACGATGTCGGCGAGCTTGAGCTGGAAAATGATCCGGATCAGCAGCGCGGTGACGCTGACCGGCAGCATGAGCGGGAAGGTCACCTTCCAGAAGGACTGCCACGGGCTTGCGCCATCCACGCGCGCGGCCTCCTGAACTTCACGCGGCAGCGCCTGCAGACCGGCGAGCAGCAGGATCATGATGAACGGGATGGCGACCCAGGCCGCCATCGCCTCGATGCCGAGCCGTGCGGTCCAGGGATAGGCGAAGAAGGCCGGCGTCTGCCAGCCGAGGAAGCGGGCGAGGTTCGCGGCCGGGCCGAAGCGGTATTCGAACAGCGACTTGCCGATCATCCAGCTCACCGCGACCGGGCTCAGCATGAACGGCATCAGGAAGGCGACCCGGAAGAACTTGCGGGCGCGGATCTCGGCGGTCAGCAGCAGCGCGAGGCCGAAGGCGATCGCGTATTCGACGAGCACCGCGGCGACGTAGAACACCATGTTGGAGAGCGCATTCCAGTAATCCGAGTCGTGAAAGAGCTGCACGAAATTGGCGAAGTCGTTGAAGTGCGGTCCCCCGGTGGCACTCAGGTTCCAGTCGAGCGAGGCGATGTAGAAACCGAACAAGGTCGGGAAGATCACGACGGCGACGGTGAACAGCACCGCCGGCAGCACGAACAGCGCCCGTCGCCCGGCCTCGCCGCGGATCAGCACCTGTGCCGCGCCGAGCGCGACCGCCCACACGACATAGGCGTAGAGCACCGGCCGCCAGGTGACGAATCCTGCCGCAGTGGCGCCGGCGGCGTGCAGGCATTGCAGCAGCGCCACGGCGATCAGTCCGAGCGAGGCGAGCAGAATCAGGGTGCGGCCCAGGCGACGGCGGCCGGCCGCGCCATGGTCGTGCGGTCGCCCTTCGGTCGGACGGATGGCAGATGCGGAAATCGGCTGTGCTCCCTGGCAGGGTGGGGCAGCATAGAGCAACGCCAGCCGGACCGGAATCGGCCCGGCCCGGCTGGTTGCCCGCCCAGGCAGGCTTGGAAGGCAGAAGGTCGCGAGCCGGCGGGTGCTGCCCCGCCGGCCCGGCTGTGCGGTGCCTCGTTAGAGGCCGAGCGACGCCTTGTACAGCGCGATCTGCTTCTCCCGCCCGAGCTGGTCGGTCAGCTTCTCCCAGGCGGCGACGATGTTGTCCGCGCCTTTTTGCGCATCGACCTTGCCGGCGAAGACCTTCGCGAGCTCGTCCTCGGCCAGACTGTAGTATTGGAAGATGCCGGGAATGCGCGGCTCGATCGCACCGTTCGGGTGATTGTAGGAGTGCGATTCCGAGTTCAGGTACGAGGTGATGTAGTCCTTCTCGTAGCCGGCGGCGAGCCATTCCGGGATGTCGAAATGGCTTTGCCGGTGCACCTGGAAGCCGGAAGGGTACATCACGGTCCAGATCGACAGATCCTTGCCGCCGAGATGCGCGGCCGCACTCCACGCCGCCTTGTGCTTGGCGGTGTCGCCGTTCACCCGCGCCATCACGTAGATGCCCCAGCCGAGATAGGCCATGTTCGGCGCGAAGTTCGGCCCGCTCGGCAGCTTCTCCCATTTGCCGGTCTTGTGGTTGTACAAGTCGTCGGAGCCGGGCAGGATGTCGAAACCGATGACGTTGCCGACCACCGAGGAATCGCTGGTGTTGGCCATCTGGCCGATATCGCCCCACCAGGTGAGCAGGCTGCCGGTGCCGGCGAGGAATTGCTGGAAGGCGGTGGTGTTCGGGTCGGCGTTGATCTGATTCGGCGGCTCGTACGGCAGCGCGTCGATCACGTCCTGGATGGCGCGCACCCAGCCCGGATTGTTGACGCGCGGCTTCATCGTGTCGACGTCGAACAGCCAGGCCTTCTCGCCGGGGTATTTGACGTAGGCGGTGGCGCGGCTGGCGAGGAAGTAGAAGCAGAACCCGCCCCAGGGCTTCGGCGCGTCGAGATAGCCGTAGACGTCGCGGCCGGCGAATTTCTTGCCCTTGAGGAACTTGGTCACCGCCTGCACCTCCTGCCAGGTGCGCGGGTTGCCCCAGGGCTGCTTGTTGCCTGCCGCCGCCCAGGCCTTGGCCAGGTCCTTGTCGGAGAAGACGTCGGTGCGATAGTTGATCGTGTGGCAGTCGCCGTCGATGGTGACGCGATAGGTCTTGCCGTCCCAGGTGCCGACCGGCGGCTTGAGGTAGTCGACGTAGTCGTCGATATCGATCTGCTTCTTGACCTCGTCCGGCATCTCGGAGGTCAGGCCCTTGCCGCAGACCTGGCCCTCGAAGGGCGCGCCCATCTCCAGGATGTCGAAATCGATCGTGCCGGTGGCGATCGCCTGTTGCAGGCGCGGATTGTAGTCGGCCTGGGCGAGGTCGATCCAGGTGATCTTCGCCCCGGTGTATCGCTCCCACGGCTTGAGGAAGCCGCGGAACAGGAAATCGTGCAGGTTCTGGTTGTTCAGCCCCATGAAGGTGAGCTGCACGCCGTTGAACTCGCCTTGTTTGACCCGCTCCTTGGTCGGCCCGAGGCAGAGCTCGCCAACCTTCTGCCAGTCGGCATCGGTCGGCGATCCCTTGCCGACACCGGGGATCTTCAGGATCTCGCGGCGCAGCGCCATTTCCTGCGGCGACATGGAGGTCGCGGCCCGCGCCGGCGCCGGCATCGCTCCGAGACCGCCCGCGGCCAACGCGGCTGCCCCGAGCCCGGCGGCACCCTGCAGCAGGCCGCGCCGGCCCGTCTGCCAGCCCATCATGCGCTGGTATTCCTCAACCCTCATGACGCTCTCTCCCTTGGCGATGTACGGATGATTGGGCGGCGGGCAATGCGATCGCGGCCCGGACGACCGGGATCGCCGGATGCCGGGTCGCGCAAGGACCCTGTCGTGACCCGCGCCGTATATGATGCCTGGGGCTGGGCCCCGGCCGCTGCGTTCCAAAACCTTATGATGGAGCGGCATCTAAACGAGGCGGCTCTCGCACTGTCAACCGGCCGGGCGGGTCGTTCCGCCCCGTGGTGCCGGCGTGATGGGCCCATGCCGGACGGGTGCACCCGCGCGTAACCGGGCCTTAATCGCCCGCCGATAGGATCGCCCGACCTGATCCAGGAGCCAGCGGCGATGACGCGTGCCTCTCCCCGATCCGGCGCCCGCGTCACGAGCAGGGGAGCGGCGCGGACCGCATCCCGCCTCGCCGTGGCGGCCGGGCACCGGTGTCGGTCCGGGGCAGGCAGTGGCTGCCGGCGAACGAGGCCCGGCGCCGGCCGCGCCTGCGGCCGGATGCGCTTCATCCGACCGGCCCGCCTCCCTGCGCAAAACCCCTAGCCTGAAGGTGGCCAGAGATGTCTGAACCGGCTCCGGATATTCGTCTGCTCGCCGAGCGCCTGACCGCGATCTGCTCGCGCTACCCGGCGGCGCAGCCACAGATGATCGGCGACATCGTGCGCGCGGTGGTCGAGACGCTCGGCACGCAGCTCTCCGCGCATGAACAGGAGTTGCTGCGGGAGGTCGAGGATCTCGGCCAGACGATCGCCGCCGCGAAGGAGGAGATTGCGGCGCTGCGCGCCGAGGACGCGGCCAATGCCAATGTCTCGGCCGCCAGCGACGAGCTCGACGCGGTGGTGTCGCACACGGCCGAGGCGACAAACGCAATTCTCGAGGCGTGCGAGATGCTGGACGACACGGCCGGCCGGCCGGAGGGCCCGTCCGCCGCCGTGGTGCAGGACGCCACGACCCGCATCTACGAGGCGTGCAGCTTCCAGGACATCACCGGCCAGCGCATCACCAAAGTGGTCAGCACGCTGAAATCGGTGGAAGCGAAGGTCACGCGGATCATCGAGACATTCGGCCAGCATCGCTGGGACAGCGCCGGCATCGGCGGCGGCGGCGCCGACCGGCATCCCGATGCGCATCTGCTGAACGGCCCGCAACTACCGAACGCCGCAATGGCGCAGGCCGATATCGACGCGCTGCTGAACGATTTCTGAGGCCGCGGCAGGCGCGGCGTCCGGTCCTCCGACGCCGCCATGCCGCGACCGCCGGGCCCGCCGTGCCTCAGCGCGGCGTTGCCACGTAATCCGCCTGCCGCCCGGGCGTGGTCTCGTGCAGCACGGCGACCTCATAGTCGAACGGGGCGAAGAAGGCAGGAAACTCCTCGAGCGCGCTGCCGTGCTGGGCAGCGAGATCGCGCTCCCATTCGAACAACACGACCGGCCGGCAGCGGCGGATCGTCGCCTCGGCGCCGCGCAGCACCCTGAGATCGGCGCCCTGGGTGTCGATCTTGATTAGCGCGACGCCCTCCAGGCCAAGTTCGTCCAGCGTCACGGCGCGCACTTCCCCGGCGCCGCCGTCGAGACTTTCGAAAGTCAGCGCCGCAGCGTTGCTGATTCGCGCGTAGTCGGGCTGCCCATCCGCCATCGGCGTCGGAATCTCCTGCCGCTCGGGTGGCGCCAGGCGCATGCCGCCGGCATGGTCGTACAGCGCGAGCTGATGCGCCTCGACATTGGCGCAGCCGTTCAGCACCAGGTTGCCGCACAGGAGCTGATAGATGCCCCGTTGCGGCTCGAAGGCGTGCACATGGGCGAAGCAGCGCGCCATGGTGACGGTGTGCAACCCGATATAGGCGCCGGCATCCACCGCAATACCGTCCGGCCGTGCGGCCCGCTCGATCGCGGCGCGGACATGCGGCTCCCATTCCTGGCCGTCGGCCACGAGGCGGCCGATCAGATCGTGCTGGCGCACGATGAAACGCGGCCCCTCCGGGGTCGCCACGAGTACCAGATTGCCGCGGCCGAGCGCGATCCGATCGCCGGCGCGCAGCGGGGCGCCTCGCGCGATCGCGTCGATGCGCTCGCCGAGCGCCGCGCGCAATCCCTCGACCGCCGCGACAGAGTCCCGATGCACCGCCTCGACATAGGCGACGGCGTGCTGTGCCTCGGCGCGCACCGTGGCGATCGACTCCTCCAGCCGCGTCCGCGCCTGCGCCGCGGCCGCCGCTTCCTCCTCCAGACCGCCGAGCCGGTGCGCGATCGCCATCGCGTCCTTGGTGGCACCCGCCTGACGCGAGGCGATCATGGAGGCGAGCTCCCCGCGCAGTTCGCCGTGCAGCTCCGCGAGCTTCGTCCGCAGCTCCGCCGCGTCGGCGGGTCGCGACGCGGTCTGACCGGCGAGCTCGTCGCGCAAGGCGGCGAGCCGCTCATCGAGCGTCACGGCACGATCCGCCTCGGCCTGCTCGCGCATCTGCCGCAAGGCGGCCAGCTCGGCGTGAAATTCGGCCGCCAGCGCCTCGTAGTACGGCAGCGACAGGCGCCAGAGCGCGCCGCGCATCGGGTTGGTGGCCCAGCCCCTGCCGCTGGTCGAACGACCGCGGTCCCGGATTCGCGCCAGATCCATATTGCCTCCCGCTGCCGCTCAGCCGAATCGCAGGCTGAGGGAGAGATGGTGCTTGAGATAGAGGAGCAGCGGCAGCTTCGGGTCCGCCGCCGCTTCCCCTCGCCACGGGCGGCCCTGGGCCTGCAGCACCGCCTCGATCCGGTCGAGCGCCCGGGACAGTGTCAGGTCCTGCGCCACCAGGCGCTGCCCGGCCCGGCCGAGCCGCGCCAGATCGACGCTGCCCGTCGCCACCCGGGTCATCGCCGCGGCGAGCGATGCCGCGTCGCGGTCGATTTTCAGGCAATGCACCTCGTCCACCAGCCGCTCCGCCGCGCCGCAGTTGCGCGTCATGATCGGCGGCGTGCCGGACCCCGCCGCCTCCAGCGGCGCAAAGCCGAACGGTTCGCGCTCCCAGGTCGGAAACAGGAAGGCGTCATAGTCGGCCAGAAGACGGATGAGCTCCGGCTGCGGCCGCGGGCCGAGGAAGCGCACCCGGTCATCGACCTGCCATGCCCGCGCCATCGCGACATAGGTGGCGCGGTCGCCATCGCCGTAGATGTCGAGACGAAAGCGCCGCTGCTCGCCCTTCAGCCGCGCCGCCGCCTCGATCATCAACCCGATCCCCTTCTGCGGGATCAGCGCGCCGGCGGTGACGAAGCGGGTGGTCCCGTCGCGCCGGTACGCAGCGTGCGGCACGGCCGTCGCCAGATCGACCCAGCCCGGGACGATCTCGGCCTGCGGCAGGGTGAAGCCGGTCATCGACTCGATCTCGTCCAACAGCAGCCGGCTCATCACCAGCACGCGTGCGCCGTCATAGAGCCCGCCATCGTGCGCGTCGAACAAGCCCAGCACCGCCGGGGATGCACCGCCGATGATCTCCGACGGCACGCGATCCATCAGGTGAATGGCCCACGGGACATCGATCCGGTTCAGCAGATCGAGCAGCGCTGCAGCGCCGAGGCCGACGACGTTCCAGACATAGACGATGTCGGGGCGAAAGCGGCGCATCCGGTCGAGCACGCAGAACGTGTTCGCCAGCGAGGAGCAGATAGAACCATGCAGGTCGCGGTCCTCGAGCAGCCGATGTGACGTCTCCTCACGAAAGAAGCGCGAGAGGTCGAGGCCGCGATCGATCCAGTCGGGCTCGCCGGCCGGCAGCGGCAGGTGCGACCAGCCCGACAACACGCGCACCGTGTGGCCACGCGCCGCGAGTCCGGCCGCGACATTGGCACAGGCGCGCTCATAGCCGCCCAGCATCGCCGGAGGAAACAGATTGCTCAGCAACAGGATGCGCATCAGGCGCCGTCCCGCCGCCGCGCGACCACCTGGCGATAGAGCGCGGCGAGATCCTGTCCGATCGCTGCCATGCCATGGTGTCGCAGCACATGCGCGCGGGCCAATGCGCCTGCCTCCGGCGCCGGCCACAACGCGTGGCGGACATCGAGCAGGATCGCCGCCAGATCGGCATCGTCGGCGAACACCCGGCCGAAGCGCAGATCGGGCACCAGCTCCGGCAGCGAGGCGGTGTCCGATACCGCCGCCGGCAGGCCGCAGGCCAGCGCCTCGAGCGTGGTCAGCCCCATGAGCTCCGGCTTGACGATCGGCGTGCCGTAGATGTCGCGTGCGGTCGAGGCCTGCACGAACAGCCCGGCCCGCCGATACAGATCGAGCAGCGCCGCGTCATCGGCATCGTGCACGAACTGCACGTCCTTCCCCTGCGCCATGTCCTGAAGCAGACGGTAGTAGGGCTCGTGATAGATGCGTCCGGCGACGATCAGCCGCAGGCCGTCCGGCAGCGCCGCGATCACCCGGTCGATGCCCTTGTGCGGCATGATGCGGCTGACGCACAGCACAAGTCGCCGGTCGCGCGCGCCTTGCGGCGCCGGGGCGAAATGGTCGGTGTCAACCGGCCCGACCAGCACCGCGTGCGGCCCGTCACAGGCGCCGGCGATCAGGTCATGCGCGAAGCGGGAGATCGACACCACGCCGTCGAGCAGCCTGAGTCCGCCTCCTGCGAGCATCAGCACATTCTCGCCGCCGCCGAGATCGGTGCCGATCGCCGGGATGCCGAGCGAGCGGGCGATTGCGGTCGCATAGGCACCGAACACGGTGAGCGACTGGTGGATGTGCACGAGGTCGATGCCGCGCAGCGCCTGCCACAGTTCGCTCGTGCAGGCGGCCATCGCGTTCGGCACCGGCGATTCGTTGCACAGCACCCGCACCGGTATGTCGTCCAACCGGAAGCTGCGCTCGGCCGGACCCATGGCGAGGATCAGCTGTTCGAAACCGCCGACGCGCCGCAAGGCCTGAGCGAGGTAGTAGACATAGCGCTCACCGCCGCCGACCGTGGATTCCGGGGCAAAATAGGCCGGCGTCAGATGCGCGACGCGCAGCGCGGCGGCGCCGGTGTCGCTCATGCCGCCGTCATCCGCTGCCCACCTCCCCCCGGTGCCATCCCGCCCCTATCCCATACCGGCCGCGATCTGTCGCGCGCGGTCCCGGTCGACCGCGGCGGCGCCGGCTGCGGGTCAGTGTGCCGAGGCCTGCCAGCGCGCCAGCCCGGCGAGTTCCGGCACCAGCCGGGGCGACGCTGCGGGGCCGGCGAGCAGCAACCCGACCGCCGGCGCACCCGACACGGCGGGGCGGAGTTGCAGCCGCAGATCGAGCGCGTCGCCGATCAGGTCGGCGCTGCCATCGAGCGTCGCGCCGCCCTCGCTGCCCTGCATGTGCGAGGCGCTGAGGGTGAGCTCGCCGTGGCGGATCGTGCCGTGCAGGGCGAGCGTGTCGAAGCCGCTGTCGCCGCCGCGCAGCGCCGCGGCGGCTTCCGCCACCTGGGCGGTCGGCCGCAGCGCGTCGTCCTTCGCGGCGGAGAGCACACGCCGCAGGCGATCGAGGTCGAAGCCCGAGACCATCCCCTCGCCAGCCGTTGCATCGACCGTGCCGTCCAGCGTCGCGAGGATGGCGGAGGGCGCGCGCCCGTCGCCATGCACCTGCAGCGTGCCGTCCAGCCGGCCGTCGGTCAGATCGAGCGGCAGGTCGAGGACCGGTCCGGAGACGACCGCGCCGCTCAGGGCGGCACTCGCGGTGAACTGCGGCGACGCCGCGCCGACGTCCAGGGCGAGATCGCCGTGCAGCGTGCCGCCGCCCAACCGGGCGGCCAGCTCGTCGATCTGCAGCGACCGGTCCCGCAGCGTCACCGCGGCGCTCACCTGCTGCAGCACCGACGCGTCGCCCAGCAGCACCTCGCCGGCATCGACCTGCAGCCGCGCCTGCCACCCCTGCGCCAGCCCGAGCCAGTCGAGCAGCCGCATCGGCGCGGCCGATCGCAGGCCGGGCCATGGCAGCGGCAGGCGCTCGGCATGCAGGTGGCCGGAGAGGGTGCGACGGCCCGCGGCGAAGGCGAGATCGCCGGTGGCGCGCAGATCGCCGGCGGTCAGGTCGAAGCGATCGGCGGTCCAGCCGGCGGCATCGCCGTGCACGTCGGCGATGAGCGCGAGCGAGCCCTCGCCGATCCAGTCGGCTTGGCCCAGCCCCAGCATGCGCAGCAGGCGCGACGCGCCGGGATGGCGCAGCGTCAGCGGCCCGGACCAGGTGCCGGCGGGCAGATCGACACGGGGCCGGGCTTCCAGCCTCGCGTCGCCGAGATCGAGGCCGAGATCGACGTCCAGCGCCTTCGGCGGCCCGTCCGCGGTCGCGTGCAGCGCGACCGGGCCGCGCCACAAGGCCGGCGTGCCGCGCCAGTCCTCCGGCAGCAAGGCGCCGAGGGCCTGCCCGTCGGGCGCGGTGGCGGTGAGTTCGGCGCCGCGGACCACGCCACCCGAGGCGATGGTGCCGGCGCCGGTGATCGTCCAGCCCCGCAGCGTCGCCGCGCCGCGTTGCAGGTGCAGCCCGCCGCTTGCGGTGGCGGTGGCCACGAGGTGAAGCCCGTCGATCGCCTCGCCCTGCCAGGAGGCGTGTCGCGCCGCGAGGTCGAGATCGAGATCGAAGCCGCGCGGCGCCGCGGCCAGCGCCGCCAGGGCGGGCGGCGATGCCGGCAGCCAGGGATCGAGCGGCAGCCGGTCGAGCGAGAGTTCCGCCTTGACCAGCGGCCGCGCGCCGCTCTGCCAGGCGAGTTCGCCGGAGAGCTGTGCCGCGTCGAGGGTGCCACGCAGCTCGGTGAGGCTGACGCGGCCGCCCGCGGCGGTGACGGTCGCGGTCAGGTCGGCGCTGCGCAGCGCCGGGGCAGGGGCGGCGTCGATGCCTCGAAGGCCGAATCCGGCGAGCCAGTGCAATGTGGTGTGCAGATCGGGCGCGGCCAGACTCGCGGTGCCGGTGAAGCGCGGCGGGCCGCGACCGCGGGCGATACGGCCGGTCAGACGCAGCGCGGCGTCGCCGGGCAGCGTCGCCGAGGCTTCGCGCAGGGTGACCGAATCGCGGTGCAGGTCGAAGGCGGCGCGCAGCCGCCCGAGCAGCGCGCCATGCAGGTCTGCCGCCTCGGCGGAGAGGTCGATGCCGGTCGGCAGCGCCGGCGCGCTCTGGCCGAGCAGCGCCGGAAGCCAGGCATTGAGATCGAGCCGGCTCGCCGCGAGCGCCACGTCCAGGCGCACCGCCGGGGAGAGGCGCAGCGCCACCGCGCCGGTCGCCGGCGAGGCACCGATGCGCAGCGCGAGCTCGTCCGCGGCGACCAGGCCGCCGGAGGCGGTGAGCCGGCCCTCGCCGCGCCAAGCCACCGCGGGGCCCGGCAGCAGGGCCGCCAGATCCGCGCCGCCGCCGGTCACCTGGCCTTGCAGCGCGCCGTCCCGCGCCACCTGACCGGAGAAGGTGACGCGGGTGCCGGCGACCGGGCCGTCGCCGTCGACGCCGAGATCGAGCGCGGCGGTGCCGTCGCCGCCGGGCTCTGACAGACGGACGCTGAACCGCCAGGGACGACCGGCGGCCTCGGCGACGCCGCGCGCGGCGAGGGTGCCGGTATCGGCGTTGCGCGACAGGACGCCGGCGACGTTGGTCAGCACGACCCGGCCGATGGCGAGCCGTCCGTCCTCGATGCGGGCGTGCAGCCCGGCGAGCCAGCCGGGCGGGCGCGCCAGGCTGGGGCGGAAATCGAGCGGCCAGGGCAGGCGCAGTTCCGGCGACTGCAACACCAGGGCGCGGGCGTCGATGCGGCCCTGCAGCAGGGCGCCGAGCCCGACGCGCAGCCGCAGTTCGCGGGCGGTGAGGCCGAGCCCGGCGTCGGATCCGGCCACCGAGATGCGGGCGGCGGTCAGTTCCGGCTCGGGGAACAGGTGCAGGGTGATCGGCCCGTCGATGCGGATCGGACGGCCGATGGCGGAGCCGGCATAGGCGGCGATCAGCATGCGGTCG
>Ga0335074_10001328_pt1 | contig 33594 bp, 30 predicted proteins | sample Lox_Sample_23_FD_206715 | JGI IMG/M metagenome (GOLD analysis project Ga0335074, IMG submission 206715) | Soil microbial communities from Loxahatchee National Wildlife Refuge, Florida, United States - Lox_Sample_2.3 | ecosystem: Environmental > Terrestrial > Soil > Wetlands | place: USA... | reverse complement strand
CCGCTGGGACGACATCGATGCGGTGGTGCTCACCCACGGCCACGAGGACCACATCGGCGCGGTCCCGTACCTGCTGCGGGAGAAGCCCGACGTCCCGCTGGTCGGGTCCCGGCTCACGCTCGCGCTGGTCGAGGGCAAGCTGGCCGAGCACCGGATAACACCGCTCACCCTCGAGGTCCGCGAGGGCCAGACCGAGCAGCTCGGCCCGTTCGCCTGCGAGTTCTTCGCGGTCAACCACTCCATCCCCGACGCCCTCGGCGTGGCGATCCGTACGGCGGCCGGCACCGTCCTGCACACCGGCGACTTCAAGATGGACCAGCTTCCGCTCGACGGGCGGATCACCGACCTCGGTGGGTGGGCGAGGCTCGGGCGCGAAGGCGTCGACCTGTTGATGAGCGACTCGACCAACGCCGAGGTCCCGGGCTTCGTGACGTCGGAACGGCTGATCGGCCCGGTGCTCGACGACGTGTTCCGGACGGCCGGCCGCCGGATTATCGTCGCGTGCTTCGCCTCGCACGTGCATCGCGTGCAGCAGGTGCTCGACGCGGCCCACTCGCACCATCGGCGGGTTGCCTTCATCGGCCGGTCGATGGTGCGCAACATGGGGATCGCCCGGGATCTTGGCTACCTGCGCATTCCGTCCGGGCTGATGATCGACATGAACGACGTCGACGCCCTGCCGCCCGAACAGGTCGTTCTGATCTCGACCGGATCGCAGGGCGAGCCGATGTCCGCCCTGTCGCGGATGGCCAACCGCGCCCACCAACAGGTGCGGGTCGAGCCGGGAGACACTGTCGTGCTCGCCTCCTCACTGGTCCCCGGGAACGAGAGCGCGGTCTTCCGGGTGATCAACGGGCTGAACCGGCTCGGCGCCCACGTGGTGCACAAGGAGACCGCGCTGGTGCACGTCTCCGGCCACGCGCCCGCCGGCGAGCTGTTGTTCGTGCTCAACATGACCAGGCCGTCCAACGTGATGCCGATCCACGGGGAATGGCGGCATCTTCGTGCGCACGCTGAGCTCGCGGTGCAGACCGGGGTGCCGCGACGCAACGTGGTGCTCGCCGACGACGGCGTCGTGGTCGACCTGGTCGACGGCCGGGCGTCGATCGTGGGCGCGATCCCCGCCGGCTACGTGTACGTCGACGGTCTCGCGGTGGGCGATGTCGGTGAGCAGCAGCTCAAGGACCGGCTGATCCTCGGCGGCGGCGGCTTCGTGACCGTTGTCGTGGTGGTCGACTCGGTGACCGGCAAGCTCACCGCCGGCCCGGAGATCCTCGCTCGCGGCTTCTCCGAGGACACCTCCGCGTTCAGCGCCGTGGTCCCGTTGGTCGAGGAGGCCATCAGGGAGGCCGCCGTGGAAGGGATCAGCGAGCCGCACGACCTGCGCCAGCGGGTCCGCCGGGTGATCGGCAAGTGGGTCAGTGACACCTACGGGCGGCGCCCGATGATCATCCCGGTGGTCATCGAAGTCTGAGCCCGCGTGGCTCGTGTGACGGGTGTGACAGGCGGGATAGGCTGCCGGGGTGGCAACCAAGACTTCCGCGCGCCCTCGTCCGGCCGCCACCCGCTCCAGGAGCGCGGCACCCGCGCGGCGCCGGACGACCACCCGGAAGCCGGCCTCCCGCCGGACCGCAACCCGGCGCCCGGCCGCTCGGCGGCGCCCGGTACGCCGAGGTCCGAGCCTGCCGATCCGGCTGCTGCGCGCGTTCGGCCGGGCGTTGCTCGGACTGTGGATGTTGATCGCTCACGGGGTGGGCGCGATGGCCCGCTCGCTCGGCGGCGGCGCGCGTGAGCTCGATCCGGCCCACCGTCGCGACGGGATCGGCCTGCTCACCCTCGCCGCCGCGCTCGTCGTCGCGCTCGGAGCGTGGGCCGACTCGGCCGGTCCGGTCGGCCACGACCTGACCTCCGCGCTGCGCGAGATCTGCGGATCGGGCGTCATGGTGCTTCCGATCGCGCTCGGCGCAGGCGCGGTTCATCTGCTGCGCCGGCCGGCGCCACCGGACACTCCGCGCGGCCGCGTCGTCATCGGCTGGCTCGCACTCGCGGTGGGCCTGCTCGGCATCCTCGACCTCGCTCACGGCGACCCGAGCGGGTCCGCCGCCCGCCGCGGTGCCGGTGGCCTGCTGGGCGTGCTCGCCGGCTCTCCGCTGGGCACGGCGTTGACGGCGTACCTCGCGGTTCCGATCCTCGTGCTGGTCGGGCTGTTCGGCCTGCTGGTCGTGACCGGCACCCCGTTGCATGCCGTCCCGGATCGGCTGCGCGCCTTCGGTCGCCGGCCGCAGGAGCCGACGCCCGAGCCCGACGACGGCATGCTGCCGACCGAGCCGATCAAGCGGGGCCGGTCGCTGCGGCGACGGGCGATGCCGACCGACGCCGACGAGCCGTTCGCTGCCTCGCCGGTGTTGTCAGAGGCGGACGCCGAGCCCCCGCGGGTCATCACGCTGCCCGACGCGGAACCCGGCGTACCGGTCGAGCCGAAGCCGGTGAAGCAGCTGCGGCTCGGCGACGGCAGCTACCAGCTGCCGCCACTGTCGATCCTGCGCGAAGGCTCGGCGCCGAAGACCCGGAGCAAGGCCAACGACGCCGTCATCGACGCACTCACGCAGGTCTTCCGAGAGTTCGACGTCGATGCGGCGGTCACCGGCTTCACCCGCGGCCCGACCGTCACGCGCTACGAGGTCGAGCTCGGGCCCGGCGTCAAGGTGGAGCGGATCAAGGCGCTGCAGCGCAACCTCGCGTACGCCGTGAAGAGCCCCGACGTGCGGATCATCGACGTGATCCCGGGCAAGTCCGCGATCGGTATCGAGATCCCCAACGTCGACCGCGAGACCGTCAGCCTCGGTGACGTCTTACGTTCACCCGTGGCGAGTCGCGACCACCACCCGCTGGTCGCCGCGCTGGGCAAGGACGTCGAGGGCCGCTACATCGCGGCGAACCTCGCGAAGATGCCGCACATCCTCATCGCGGGTGCGACCGGCGCAGGGAAGAGCACGTGCATCAACGCGTTGATCACATCGGTGCTCGCGCGGTCGACGCCCGACGAGGTGCGGCTGGTGCTGATCGATCCCAAGCGGGTCGAGCTCACGCACTACCAGGGCATTCCACAGCTGATCACGCCGATCATCACGAGCCCGAAGAAGGCCGCCGAGGCACTGCAGTGGGTCGTGCGCGAGATGGAGCTGCGCTACGACGACATGGAAGCCGCCGGCGTGCGCCATATCGACGACTTCAACGCGAAGCTGAAGTCGGGCAAGCTGACCGCACCGCCGGGCAGTGACCGCACCTTCAGCTCCCATCCTTATCTCCTCGTCGTCGTCGACGAGCTGGCCGACCTGATGATGGTTGCCCCGCGCGACGTGGAAGACGCCATCGTGCGGATCACACAACTCGCCCGTGCGGCGGGCATCCACCTGGTCCTCGCGACGCAGCGGCCCAGCGTCGACGTGGTGACCGGGTTGATCAAGGCGAACGTGCCGAGCCGGCTGGCGTTCGCGACCGCGAGCCTGGCGGACTCCCGTGTCATCCTCGACCAGCCCGGCGCCGAGAAGCTGGTCGGCGGTGGTGACGCGCTGTTCCTGCCGATGGGCGAGAGCAAGCCGATCCGGCTGCAGGGCGCGTACGTGTCCGACGGGGAGATCGACGCGGTGGTCAAGCACTGTACGGCGCAGATGCAGCCGGTCTACCGCGAGGACGTGGCCTCCCCGGCGGCCGGCCGCCGAGAGGTCGACGAGGAGATCGGAGATGATCTCGACCTGCTCTGCCAGGCGGTCGAGCTGGTCGTGACCACCCAGTTCGGCTCGACCTCGATGTTGCAGCGCAAGCTGCGGGTCGGCTTCGCGAAGGCGGGCCGGCTCATGGACCTGATGGAAAGCCGCGGCGTCGTCGGCCCGTCGGAAGGGTCCAAGGCGCGCGACGTCCTGGTCCGGCCGGAGGAGCTCGAGGGCATCCTGGCCACTCTCCGAGGCGGCTGAGCGGTCGCTGATTTGGCCCGTTGCCGAGGCCAATCGGCCGACCTAGACTGGACTCGGCACCAGCACCCTATGAAGGCCGGTTTTGTGACCGTCGGCGAGACACTTTCCCACGCCCGACGTACGCGAGGGCTATCGGTCGACGACGTAGCCGCACAGACTCGGATTCGTTCGACCGTCATTCGCGGGATCGAGGCGGATGACTTTCGGCTGTGCGGCGGCGCGGTCTATGCCCGCGGGCACATCCGAAGCATCGCGAAGGTGCTCGGTGTCGACGCGGTGCCGCTGGTCGCGGAGTTCGACGCCGCGCATCAACCCGATCCGCTGGTCGAACGCGTCCCGGTCGCGGCCGTGGTGGCGCCGCAGCCGACCGATCCCGACGTCGTGAGCCGCTCCGAGCGGCATCGCCCGAACTGGACGGCCGCGATGGCAACGGCGCTTGCGGTCGTCTGCGTGATCGCGATCGCGGCATTCATCGCCAACCGCGGCGGCGGCGGCAACAAGGGACAGCACGCCAACAAGCCGCCGGCGGTGTCGACCCAGCAGACCACGCCGCCGCCGAGCGTCACGCCGAGCACTCAGCCACCGGTGCAGCAGGCAGCCGATCGCGCAACGATGCTCGTGCGCACCATCCACGGACGCACCTGGCTGTCCATCACGTCGAAGACGGGGACGCTGCTCTTCGAGGGCATCCTCGCTCCCGGTGAGCAGAAGAAGTTCACGAACCGCCACGGGTTGACCTTCGTCATCGGCAACGCTCCCGCTGTCGATGTCGTCGTCAACGGCCATGACATCGGTGAGCCGCCCTCGTCGGGCAACGTGTCGCGTGGTGACGTGAGCCCGGGCGCCGACAACGTCCAGCAGGCCTGACGCCGCACTAACCTGGCACGGTGCCCCGCTCGGTTCGTCTCGTCTCGCTGGGCTGTGCGCGCAACGACGTCGACTCGGAAGAACTGGCCGCGCGACTCGAGCTGGCCGGTTGGTCGGTCACCGACTCCGAACGCGCCGACGTGGTGATGGTCAACACCTGTGGCTTCGTCGACGCGGCGAAACGGGAGAGCATCGACGAGCTGCTCGGCGCCACCGGTGACGGGCGTCCGGTGGTTGCGGTCGGGTGCCTGGCCGAGCGGTACGGCGCGCAGCTCGCCGCCGAGCTGCCCGAGGTCACGGTGCTCGGCTTCGACGACTACGAGCCGATCGGCGACCGGCTCGACGATGTGCTCGCCGGGCGTCCACTCGTGCCGCACACGCCGCGTGACCGGCGTACGTTGCTGCCGGTCGTGCCGGTCGAGCGCCCACTCGGATCGGTCGAGGTCGGCATCCCGGGACACGCGGGTGGTCCGCAGGGCGTGCTGCGGCGGCGGCTCGGCAACGGGCCGGTCGCGCCACTGAAGCTCGCCTCGGGCTGCGACCGCCGGTGCGCGTTCTGCGCGATCCCGAGCTTCCGCGGCGCGTTCGTCTCCCGGCCGCCCGAGGAGATCGTGGCCGAGGCGGCTTGGCTTGCCTCGACCGGTGTCCGCGAGCTGGTGCTGGTGAGCGAGAACTCCACGTCGTACGGGAAGGACCTCGCGGACCTTCGAGCGCTCGAGAAGCTGCTGCCTCGCCTGGCCGCGGTCGAGGGCATCGAGCGCGTGCGCGTCTCGTATCTCCAGCCGGCCGAGCTTCGGCCGTCGCTGATCGAGACGATGACCGCCACGCCCGGGGTCGCGGCGTACTTCGACTTGTCCTTCCAGCACTCGAGCGAGCCGCTGCTCCGCCGGATGCGGCGCTTCGGAAGCACCGATCGCTTCCTCGAGCTGCTCGCTGCGATCCGCGCACGGGTGCCGACCGCCGGCGTGCGAAGCAACGTGATCGTCGGCTTCCCCGGTGAGAGCGAGGCGGACCTCGAGGAGCTGGAGCGCTTCCTGTCTGCGGCTCGGCTGGATGCGATCGGGGTGTTCGGCTACTCCGCGGAGGACGGAACGGAGGCGGCCGGCCTGCCGGACCAGCTTCCGGCCGAGGCGGTTGCGGCACGGGTGGAGCGGATCGCCGGACTGGTCGAGGAGCTGGTCGCTCAGCGCGCCGAGGACCGGATCGGTGAGCAGGTTGCTGTGCTGCTCGCTACGGCCTCGGACGGCTGCATCGAGGGCAATGCCGAGCACCAGGCGCCCGAGGTGGACGGCGCGGTCGCGGTGCACGGTGCCGCACAGCCGGTCGTCGGCGACATCGTGTACGCGACAGTGACCGAGACCGACGGGGTCGACTTGGTGGCGGTGGCCGGGTGAGCGATCACGGGGGGAGCGGGCATCAGCGGTTGGTGCCCGCGAAGCTGAGCCCGCCGAGACCCGACCAGATGGGGGACCCGATCAGCGGCGCGGCGGTAGCGAACATCGCCAATGCACTGACACTTCTCCGCCTGCTGCTGGTGCCCGTGTTCGTGGTGCTCGTGGCCCACGACGGCGGGCACTCCGACGGCTGGCGGGTTGCCGCGTTCGTCGCGTTCGCGACCGCCTGCATCACCGACCTGATCGACGGTGACCTGGCGCGCCGTCGCAACCTGGTCACGGAGGTCGGCAAGATCGCCGACCCGATCGCGGACAAGGCGCTCACCGGCTCGGCGCTGCTCAGCCTTTCGGCACTAGGGGTGCTGGCCTGGTGGGTCACGATCGTGGTGTTGGTACGCGAGCTCGGAATCACCGGTCTGCGCTTCTTCGTGATCAGGCACGGCGTGATTCCGGCCAGTCGCGGCGGCAAGCTGAAAACCTTGCTGCAGAACATCGCGATCGCGCTCTACATCCTGCCGCTGACCGGTGCGCCCGCGACCGCGCGCTTCTGGGTGCTCGGGCTCGCGCTGGTCCTGACCGTGGCCACAGGTGGGGACTACGTGTCGAAGGCGTTGACGCTGCGTCGCACGAGTGAACGAGCGATGCGCAAGCGAGAGAGCCGGGCGTGAGCCTCGCCCGGCAGATCCACGAGATCCTGCTGGCGCATGACGAGACCGTTGCGACCGCCGAGTCGCTGACCGCGGGCCTGGTCGGTGCGGCGCTGACCTCGGTCCCCGGCGCGTCGGCGACCTACCGCGGGGGACTGATCGTCTACGCCACCGACCTGAAGGCGTCGCTGGCGGGAGTCTCGTTGGCGCTGCTCGCAGATCGCGGCGCCGTGGATCCGGACGTCGCGAGCGCGCTGGCGAGCGGCGCACGATCCCGGCTCGGTGCGAGCTGGGGGCTGGGACTGACCGGCGTCGCCGGTCCGGACCCGCAGGACGGCAAGCCGGTCGGAACGCTGTTTGTCGCGCTGGCGGGGCCCGGCGACCTGACCGAGGTCGTCTCCGACGTCCTGCCCGGCGACCGCGTGCAGATCCGGGCCGGCGCTGTCGATGTCGCGCTCGGCCTCTTGCGCGACACGCTTGCGGCGCGCGAGTACCGTGTGTGAATGCTTCTGCTGCGTCGAGCGCTCGGTGAGGTTCTTCGTCGCCATCGGCTTCGGCAGTCGCGGACCTTGCGCGACGTGAGCCTCGCTGCCGGCGTATCGCTCGGCTACCTGTCGGAGGTGGAGCGGGGGCGCAAGGAGGCGTCGAGCGAGCTGCTCGCGTCGATCTGCACCGCACTCGACATCACGCTGTCCGAGGTGCTGCGCGAGGTCAGCGACGACCTGGCCCGTGACGACCGCCGCCGCCGGCTCGCCCCGGTCGGCTTCACGCTCGCACCTGCGTCGCTGCCGGCCGCGCGGCCGGTTGCCGGCATCGCACCCCGGGTGCCGCAACCCGCACGCCCGGTCGCGCCGGTCGCGCCGGTCGCGTCAGTCGGGTTCGGACTGCACCTGCCGGTCGTCGCGGCCTGACGTGACGTCGTCGCATTTCGCATCGGCGGCGCCGATTCACGAGCGGGGCCTGCACAGCCGTGCCGGCAACGCGATGGCGCGCACGCGCACGGCGGTTCTCGATGGTGCTTCGCGAGCGGTCGAGAAGCACGGTGCCCGCAAGGCCACCATGGCCGACATCGCGTCGCTTGCCGGTATTGCCAAGGGGACCCTCTACAACCACTTCCGGGCGAAGGAAGCGGTCTACGCGGCAGCTCTCGACGCCGGCATTCGCAGCCTCGCAGCGGAGTGCACGGCCGCCGCGCGCGAGGACCTCAGCGAGGCGCTGGCCCTGGCGGCTGACCGGATCGGTGGGCATCCTGCGCTTCGCCGGGTCGCCGCCGACGAGCCTGCGGTGCTCGCTGTGCTGGTGACCCCGACCGACATGCCGTTGTGGGGCCTGGCCCGCTCGTCGGTTCGCGATGTGCTGGTCGCGGCGGGGGTGGCGACCAGCGCCGGGTCGATCGACTTGGTGGTGCGTTGGCTGGCCGGCTTCATCGCGGCACCGGGGGTCGATCCCGGAACTCAGGCCGACCTGCTCGCCCGGGCTTTGCTGCCGGCGGGTGCCGGCCCGGTCTGACACGACGGGCACCAGTAGCAGACTCTGGAGTACGGCGGCGAGCCCTGCATCGCCTGCCGGATCCGCGTTCCGCAGCGACGGCACCCGAGGCCGGATCGCTCGAAGACCCAGTGCTCCGTCCCGCGGCGCAGGTTGCCGGTCGTGCTCTGCGCGTCATGGTCGCGATTCGCGAGCATCAGCCGGCGGGCGCGTTCGACGAGCCGCGGCACGTCCGCAACCTCACCGACGTCGGTCCAGGGAGTGAGGCCGGAGAGGAACAACACCTCGGCCTTGTAGAGGTTGCCGATCCCGGCGAGGTTGCGCTGGTCGAGCAGCGCCTCACCGATCGCTCGTCCGGGCGCGGCGGCCAGGCGCTCGACTGCGACCGCTGCGTCCCAGTCCGGTCCGAGCAGGTCCGGGCCGAGATGACCGACGACCCGCGACTCGTGTCGGGTCTCGAGGAGATCCACGACCGGCAGCCGGTACCCGACCGCCTCCCACTCCTCGTTGCGCAGGATGACCCGGATCTCATGCGCCGCTCCGCCGCGGCGGCGTACGCCGATGCGGTGCAGCCGCCAGGTGCCGTCCATCCGGAAGTGGGTGTGCAGGGTGAGCTCGCCGTCGAGCCGGGTCAGCAGGTGCTTGCCGCGGCTCACGACCTCCCGGACGGACCGCCCGGACAGGTCGACGGTCGCGAGCGATGGCACTCGAAAATCGCTGTAGGTCAGGACCCGGCCGGCCAGGGCGAGATCCATCCGCTTGGCGGCGAGCCAGACGGTGTCGCCCTCAGGCACGGTGTCGGTCAGCCATGGTGTCGCCCTCAGCCACGGAGTCGTAGCCCGCGTGGGGTCGGGTGAAAGCCAGCGGTCGCCAGCGCCGCTCCGAGCGGCGAGTCGACGATCGAGGCACCGTCCGCGCGCTCGACCGCAAGCCGGCCGAGCAACCCCTCGCGGACCGCGAGCGCGAGGGCGTCCGCCGCCGGCTGGATCCGCGCCGGGTCCTCGCTCCACGACAACAGTGACTTACCGCCGCGCTCGACGTACAGGCACAGTGCGCCGTCGACGAGCACCACGAGGGCGCCCGCCTTGCGCCCGGGCCGGTGGGCCCCCTCATGCTCCGGCCACGCAAGCGCAGCACCGTAGGGGTTCGCCGGATCGGTCGCGGCGAGCACGACACAGTCGCCGGCCGTTGCGGCCCGCAGCCGGTCGACCGCACCGGGCAGCGCGAACTGCGCGGCGCCGAGGCCGGCGACGAAGTAGCCCCGGCGGCAGCGCCCGGCCTCCTCGAACGCCCGGAGCACCGGGTAGACCGCGGCGAAACCGCCGAGGACGCGTTCGGCCGCGACCGCTCCGCGGGTGAGCACCCCATGTCGCTCCAGCAGGCCCTCGGCGACGGCATGCAGCCGCCGGGTCGGGTCGGCTATCCGCTCCGGAGTGGCCGACCATCGCCCGACCGTCGTCGGCGGCCCGATCCGGGTGCCGGCGGCCGGTCGCGGGCGGCGCCGCGCGCGGGCCGGCACCGGGCGGGTTCGTGCGGAGCTCAGCCGCGCGCGAAGCGGCGCGATGGTGTCATTGGTGACCTGGCCGGTCCACACCAGGTCCCACAGCGCTTCGGTCACCGCGCGGTCGTCGGCGCCGTCGGCACGATCGGCGAGCGCGCGGAAGAACAGCGCGCCGCCTCCGGACAACGCGTCGAGAATCGCGGCGTGCAGCGCAGTTGCGGCCGGCTGGTCGGGCACCGGCATAAGCAGCGACGCGGTGTCGGCCAGATGCAGCGACAGCCAACCGTCGTTTCCCGGCAGCGCACCCTCGCCCAGCCACAGCACCTCACCGGTCGAGGTCAGCTCGTCGAGCATGGCCGGTGTGTAGTCGGCCACCCGGCTCGGGAGCACGATCGACTCGAGGGTCGAGGCCGGCAGCACTGATCCCGCCAGCTGCTCGACCGCGCGCAGCAAGGAGTCGAGCCCACGCCCGGCGTGCACGCCGACGCCCTGCCAGGCCGGCAGGAACCGGCCGAGGGTCTCCGGGGGCACCGGCTCGACCTCTTTGCGCAGCCGGGCCATCGAGCGTCGACGCAGGCTGCGCAGGACCTCGGCGTCACACCACTCGATACCGCTGCCGTCCGGGCGGAACTCGCCCTGGACGCAACGGCCGGTCGCGGCCAGGCGGTGCAGCGCGTGCTCGACCACCGCGACTCCGAGCCCGAACCGCGCGGCCGCGTCGGCGGCGTGGAACGGCCCGCGGCGCCGGGCGTAGCGCGACACCAGGTCGCCGAGCGGGTCGTTGACGGACTCCAGGAAGGCGGCCGGCACGCCCACCGGCATCGGCGTACCGAGGGCGTCGCGGACTCGTCCGGCGTCCTCGATTGCGAGCCAGCGCGTCTCGCCGCCGATCCGCACCTCGATCGCACGCCGGGTCGCTTCGAGCTCGCGGGCGAACCCTGGCTCCGCACCTCGCTCGGCGAGCTCCTCGTCCGAGAGGTCGCCCAGCACCCGCAGCGCGTCGGCAACCGCCTCCGCCGAGGCGAGCCGGCGTTCGGGCGTCCGCCAACCGAGCTCGGCCTCCACCTCGGCGACGGCGACCGGATCGAGCAGCTCGCGCAGCTCGACCGACCCGAGCAGCTCGGCGAGCACGGTCGAGTCCAGGGCGAGAGCGGCGGCGCGGCGCTCGGCGAGCGGCTGGTCCCCTTCGTACATGAACTGCCCGATGTAGCCGAAGACCAGGCTGCGGGCGTACGGCGACGGCTGCGGGGTCTCGACCTCGACCACGCGCACGCGTCGCGCGGCCACATCTCGCATCAGCTCGGCCAGGCCGGGGACGTCGAAGACGTCCTGCAGGCACTCGCGCATCGTCTCGAGCACGACCGGGAAGGAGCCGTACTGCCCGGCGACGCTCAGCAGCTGAGCCGAGCGCTGGCGTTGCTGCCAAAGCGGCGAGCGCCGGCCCGGGTTGCGTCGCGGCAGGAGCAACGCGCGTGCCGCACACTCGCGGAACCGGGACGCGAACAGCGCGGAGCCGCCGAGCTCACGGGTCACGATCGACTCGATCTCCTCCGGATCGAAGATCGTGAGGTCGGGCGGCAACGCATCGTCGGTGTCGGGCAGCCGCAGCACGATGCCGTCGTCGGTGTGCATCACCTGCACGTCCATGCCGCTGCGTTCGCTCATGCGGGCCTGGATCGCGAGCGCCCAGGGCGCATGCACCTGCGCGCCGAACGGCGAGTGGATGGTCACTCGCCAGTCACCCAGCTCGTCCCGGAAGCGCTCGACCACGATCGTGCGGTCATCCGGCACGTGACCGGTAGCGCGCCGTTGCTCGCCGAGATACGCGACGGTGTTGTCCGCCGCCCACTCGTCGAGCCCGAGCTCGTGCAGGCGGTCCCGAGCCGCCGCATCGTCGAGACGCTGGAGGTCGCGGACGAAGGCGCCGAGCGCGCGGCCGAGCTCCAGCGGGCGCCCGAGCGAGTCGCCGTGCCAGAACGGCACCCGTCCGGTCTGTCCGGGTGCGGGGGAGACGAGCACCCGGTCATGCGTGATCTCCTCGATCCGCCAGGCGCTGCTGCCGAGGGTGAAGACCTCGCCGACGCGGGACTCGTACACCATCTCCTCGTCGAGCTCGCCCACCCGGCTGGCGCGCTCACCGACCAGGAACACGCCGAACAGGCCCCGGTCGGGGATCGTGCCGCCGCTCGTCACCGCTAGCCGCTGCGCTCCGGGCCGCGCGGTGAGGGCGCCGGTGACGCGGTCCCACACGATCCGCGGTCGGAGCTCGGCGAACTCGTCGGAGGGGTAGCGGCCGGCCAGCATGTCCAGCGTCGCGTCCAACGCCGAGTCGGGAAGGCCGGCGAACGGAGCCGCCCGGCGCACGACGGCCGCGAGCTCTCCCACCGTCCACTCGTCCATCGCGACCATCGACACGATGTGCTGGGCGAGCACGTCGAGTGGGTTGCGCGGGACGCGCAGGGCCTCGATCCGTCCCTGCGACATGCGCTCGGCGATCACAGCGGCCGGGATGAGCTCACCGCGGTGCTTCGGGAACAGCACGCCGCTGCTGACCGCGCCGACCTGGTGGCCGGCGCGGCCGATCCGCTGCAGCCCGGACGCCACCGACGGCGGCGGCTCGACCTGCACGACCAGGTCGACCGCTCCCATGTCGATGCCGAGCTCGAGGCTGCTGGTCGCGACCACGCACGGGAGCTCGCCGCGCTTGAGCGCTTCCTCGGTCAGCGAGCGCTGCTCCCGGCTCACGCTGCCGTGGTGTGCGCGGGCGATCTCGACCGCGCGACCCTCCGGGTCCCGCTCGCTCGCCGCCTCGTTGAGCCGGGTGGTCAACCGCTCGGCGAGCCGGCGCGAGTTGGCGAACACGATCGTGCTGTGGTGCGCCTCGATCAGGTCGGCGATCCGCCCTTCGACGGCCGGCCACAGGCTCGAGCGCGCGACCGGGTCGGTGTCGTCCTGGGTGCCGGGCTCGGTCATGTCCTCCACGGGTACGACGATGCGGACCTCGACCGACTTCTCCGCGGGCGGCGCGACGATGCTGACCGGGTGCTGGCCGCCGAGGAACCGCGCGACCTCGTCGACCGGTCGGACGGTCGCGGACAACCCGATCCGTTGGGCCGGGCGTTCGGTCAGCTCATCGAGGCGCTCGAGACTGAGCGCGAGATGCGCTCCGCGCTTGCCGCCGGCCAGCGAGTGCACCTCGTCGACGATCACGGTGTCAACGCCGCGCAACGACTCGCGCGCGGCGCTGGTGAGGATGAGGAACAGCGACTCCGGCGTCGTGATCAGGATGTCAGCGGGAGTGCGCTGGAAGGTGCGCCGCTCGGCGGCCGTCGTGTCGCCGGTGCGCATGGCGACCTCGACGTCGCGAGCCGTCGTACCGAGCCGGGTCGCGGCGTGGCGGATGCCGGCGAGTGGCGAGCGCAGGTTGCGGTCGACGTCGACCGCCAGCGCCTTCAGCGGGCTGATGTAGAGGACCCGGCAGCGCTGCTGCCGGTCCGCCGGTGGCGCTTCGTTGGTGAGCCGGTCGATCGCGTGCAGGAACGCGGCCAGGGTCTTCCCGGAGCCGGTCGGCGCGATGACCAGCGCATGCTGACCGGCGGCGACCGCGTCCCAGGCGCCGGCCTGGGCAGCGGTCGGCGCCGCGAACGACGAGTGGAACCACTCGCGCGTCGGCGCCGAGAACCGCTCGAGTCCGCTCATCCACTCATTCTTGTCCGACCCCCTGACACCGTGCGCACCCACGTAGCGTGGGCGCGTGCGGCTCACCGAGTTCTGGGAACGGATGCAGACCGAGTTCGGTCCGGCGTACGCGGCATCCGTCGCGCGCGACCAGGTGATCCATTCCCTCGGTGACCGCTCGGTGGATGCGGCGCTCGAGGCCGGTCAGGACCCAAAGCAGGTGTGGCTGGCGGTCTGCGAGCACTTCGAGATCCCGGCCGCACAACGCCACTAGGCACAACCGCTCGGGGAGTGATGGATGACCCTGCATGACGAGGTGATCGAGGTTGCCCGCGACCTCATGCGGCTCGACACGACCAATGCCCGCGAGCCGGGACTGGGCAACGAGACCAGGTGCGCGGCGTATCTGCAGGACTACCTCGCCCGCAACGGCGTCGAGGCCGAACTGGTCGCTCGCGACCCGGATCGGGCCAACGTGGTGGCACGCATCCGCGGCACGTCCTCCGATGCGGAGTCGCTGGCGTTCGTCGGCCACACCGATGTCGTGCCGTGCGACCCGCGCGACTGGACCCACCCGCCGTTCGACGCGGTGCTCGACGACGCCGGCTGGCTGTGGGGTCGCGGCGCCGTCGACATGAAGAACGAGGTCGCGGCCCGGGCGGTCGCGATGGCGGAACTGGCTCGCAGCGGCTTCCGACCGGCTGGTGACCTGTGGTTCATCGCCGTTGCCGACGAGGAGGACGGGTTCGCGGACGTCGGCATGCGCTGGCTGCTGGAGGAGCGGACCGACATCCGGCCGACGCACAGCATCAACGAGGGCGGCGGCGAACGGCTGCCCTTGAGCGACGGCCGTGAGGTGGTGATCTACGCCGTCGGCGAGAAGGGCACGCTGCCCTTTCAGATCACGGCGCTGGGCGAGGCGGGCCACGCGTCGCAGCCGACGCTCGGCAACAACGCCGTACCGCTGCTGGCGCGACTCGTTTCGAGGCTGGGCGACGGGCTTCCCGACCCGGCGCCGACACCTGTCGTCACGGCGTTGCTGACCGCGGTCCTCGGCCGCGAGGAGCCGGACCTCAGCCGGGCCGTCGCGGAGGCGGGCGTGCTGCACCCGACGCTGGTGCACGTCCTGGTGGCCTTGATGGGATCGACGCTCGCCCCAACCAGGCTGTGGGGATCCGGGCAGCGCAACGTCATGCCGGCGCGGGCCACCGGCGAGGTGGACTGCCGGATCCTTCCCGGTACGACGCAGGACGACGTCGAGGCGCAGGTCAGGTCGCTGCTCGGCGACGACATCGACTACGAGCTCGGGTGGCCCGAGCCGATCACGCCAGGGTCGAGCTCACCGCTCGACGGGCCGGTGCCGGCCGCTATCGGCGCCTTCTTGGCGGCTGAAGGTGACGCCGCCGCGATCGTCCCGCTGCTGTGCACCGGGTTCACGGACAGCAACTACCTGCGCGCAGCGGCCGGCACGGCGGCGTACGGCTTCAGCCCGTTTCGGGCAACGCCGGCCGAGGTGATCGAGGCCGGCGTCCACAACGCCGACGAGCGCGTGCACGTCGATGACCTGTTGCTGGCCGTACGGTTCCATCTCGACCTCGCCCGGCGAGTGCTCGGCTGACGCCAGCGCTGGCCCGGCGACCGGCGCTACGCATGGCCCATCGGTGGCGCTCCAGCCCCACGCATGGCCCATGGGTGGGCCGATAGCCCCACCCATGGGCCACGGGTGGAAATCGCGCGGCGTGTCGGCTTTACTTCGAACACCTGTTCGTACGACTGTGGACAGCACTCGGCGGTCCACAACCACGGCTCGGATCCCGGAAATGGTCCGAGCCGGTTCGTAGGGTCGACGACGACACCCGAACCACACGGAGGCTGGCAATGGCAGGCATGGATCGCGACAAGGCCTTGTCGGCCGCGTTGAGCAACATCGAGCGGGCACACGGCAAGGGCGCAGTGATGCGGCTCGGCGACGATGCCCGCGGTCAGATCGACGTGATCCCGACCGGTGCGATCGCCCTCGACATCGCGCTCGGCATCGGTGGGCTGCCACGCGGGCGGATCGTGGAGATCTACGGACCGGAGGCCTCCGGCAAGACCACGGTGGCGTTGCACGCGGTCGCCAACGCGCAGCGGGCCGGCGGCATCGCCGCTTTCATCGACGCCGAGCACGCCCTCGATCCCGAGTACGCGAAGGCGCTCGGGGTCGACATCGACGAGCTGCTGGTCTCCCAGCCGGACACCGGCGAGCAGGCGTTGGAGATCGCCGACATGCTGATCCGCTCCGGCGCGATCGACATCCTGGTGATCGACTCGGTCGCGGCGCTCGTGCCACGAGCCGAGATCGAAGGCGAGATGGGCGATGCGCACGTCGGCCTGCAGGCGCGGTTGATGAGCCAGGCGCTGCGCAAGATCACGGGTGCGCTGTCGACCAGCGGGACGACCGCGATCTTCATCAACCAGCTGCGCGAGAAGATCGGTGTCTTCTTCGGCTCGCCGGAGACCACGACCGGGGGCAAGGCGTTGAAGTTCTACGCCTCGGTCCGCCTCGACGTACGCCGGATCGAGACGCTCAAGGACGGCCCGGACGCGGTCGGCAACCGCACCCGGGTCAAGGTCGTGAAGAACAAGTGCAGCCCGCCGTTCAAGCAGGCCGAGTTCGACATCATGTGGGGTCGCGGGATCAGCCGCGAGGGCAGCTTGATCGACATGGGTGTCGACCACGGCATCGTGCGCAAGTCCGGCGCTTGGTACACCTATGACTCGGACCAGCTCGGGCAGGGCAAGGAGAACGCGCGCGGCTTCCTGTGCGACAACCCTGATCTCGCCGATGAGATCGAGAAGAAGATCAAGGAGAAGCTCGGGGTCGGGCCGCAGTTGGACACGCCTTCAGGCCCGGCCGACCCGGACGCTCCGATCGATCTGACCACGACCATCGACGACGCGGTGCCGACACCTGTCGAGTTCTGATGCCGGGCGAGCAGTCGTCCGATCCTGAGGCGGTCGCTCGCCAGATCGGGCTGCGGATGCTTGATCGCGCCCCCCGCACCCGGGCCGAGCTCGCTACGGCAATGGCGCGGCGCGGGATACCGGATGACGCGGCCAGCGCCGTGCTCGACCGGTTCACCGAGGTCGGCCTCGTCGATGACGCGGGTTTCGCGACCGCGTGGGTGGACAGCCGTCACCACGGTCGCGGGCTGGCTCGTCGGGCGCTCGCTGCGGAGCTGCGGTCCCGCGGGGTGGACGACCAGGTGGCCAAGGACGCGCTCGCGGCGGTGAGTACCGATGACGAGTACGTCGCCGCGTGCAGCCTGGTCCGCCGCCGGCTCCGGTCGATGTCCGGCCTGCCGCCCGAGGTCGTGAAGCGCCGGTTGGTGGCGATGCTCGGCCGCAAGGGCTTCGGATCGGGGCTGGCCTACCGAGTGGTCGCCGAGGTGATCGACGACCACCGTGCGGTGCCCTAGCCCGCCGACGCCGCGACCCGCAGCTCGGCCCGGCCCGGGACGGTTGTCGCGCTATCGGTGCCGGCCGCCTGATCGTCGCTGAGGGCGGCGTCCTCGCGTCTTTGGAGCGGACCCGCCCCGGCGTCGTTCTTCGTCGCGACGATCTCCTCCGCGACCTACGTCGCGGCACGGATCGGTGACAGCCGTCGACGCAGCCATCGCTCACCCGCACACTTGGAGGTATGACCGCACAGCAGACCGGGCAGCCGGCCGCGCCTGCCGTGGCTGACCGCCCGGCCGGTCTGCCGCGGAGCTGGCTGCGCAGCGAGGTGCTGCTGGTCTTCGCGCTGTCGCTCGGTGCGGACGGGTTGCGGGCGGCAGTCCGGTTGATCGGCGACGCGACCAGCGGGCAGGCGCTGACCTCCCAGGTCGCGTCGCTGAACGCCTCGCAGGCGCCGGGTCGGCCGTGGCTGGACCTGACGCTGCAGCTGGTGTCGCTGGCTACCGGCGTCGTACCCGTGTTCCTGGTCTGGCACTTCCTGATTCGCTCCGGCGAGCGCATGTCGACCATCGGTGCCGACCTGACCCGGCCACGGATCGACCTGTTCCAGGGCGCGGTGGTCGCGGCGGTCATCGGTGGCAGCGGGTTGGGGCTCTACCTCGCGGCGCACGCACTCGGCGTCGATCTCACCGTCGTCGCCGAGTCGCTTCCGGCGGTCTGGTGGCGGTTGCCCGTCCTGTTCCTGTCCGCGCTGCAGAACGCCGCTCTCGAGGAGGTACTCGTCCTCGGCTACCTGTTGCACCGGCTGCGTCAGCTCGGATGGAGCGACAACCGCGCGTTGTTGCTCAGCGCCACGGTGCGGGGTAGCTACCACCTCTACCAGGGGCTCGGCGGGTTTGCCGGCAACTTCGTGATGGGGCTGATCTTCGGGCGGATCTACCAGCGGTGGGGGCGGGTAATGCCGCTGCTGATCGCGCACACGCTGATCGACACGGTGGCCTTCATCGGGTACGCCGAGCTGGCCGGCCACGTGTCCTGGCTGCCGGTCCCGTCGTAACGGCTAGCCCCAGGTGCGGGCGCCTGCTTCGAACGCCGCCGGCTCCTGCACCTTGATCACGCAGAACACGACGCCGGCCGGGTCCGCCATCACGACCCAGTCCTGGATCCGGTCGACCACCGACCCGCCGAGCGCGGTCAGGCGGGTGACCTCGGCCTCGATGTCGTCGGTCTCGATGTCGAGATGGATCCGCGGCGCCGGGTCGCCGACCGCCTGCACCCCCATCGTGACGCCGGGCGTGGCCGGGCCGAAGCTGGTGTAGTCGGGGTCGTCGGCCTCCACCTCGCCGGGTCGCTCGAGCGCGTGCGCCCAGAACGAAACGGCGGCCGGATAGTCCTCGCGGGGGACGTCGATGTAGGCGGCGGCCAGCCGGCTGCGGTGGCTCATGAGGTGTCCTGCGGGGCGGGCACCTTCTGCACGACGCAGAACGTCACGCCGGCCGGATCTCGCATGACAACCCAGTGGTGCTCGCGGCCGATCTCGGTCGCGCCGAGCGCCTTGAGCCGGGCGACGTCGGCCTCGCGGTCCTCGCTCTCGAGGTCGAGGTGGATCCGCCGCGTGCTGTCGTCCTGGGTGGCCTGCACCATGAAGTAGAGCCCGGGAGTCACGTCGTCGTACTGGGCGTAGTCGGGGAATCTCTCGGTCACTTCCGGCTGCGTTCCCAGCGCGCCGGTCCAGAACGCCACCGCGCGCTCGTGATCGGCCTTCGGGACGTCGACGAGGGCGCCGGCCAGTCGCAGTCGGGTTGTCATGCGCGCACCCTCGCACAGTGCCCGGACGGTTTCGGTGCCTCGTTACCGACTGGTGCCGCGGCCGTTATGGTTCGGCATCGCGCGAGACCGCAAACAGCACGTAACCATACGAAATCGCGCGCCGATCCGGGTGCGCGGCCAGCCAGGCCTCGGCGGCGCCGTCCCGGAACTCGTTGCGGAGCACCGCGGCCAGCTCGGACGGGTCGGCGCAGCGCCATTCGGACAGTACGTCGACCCTGCGCGCGCCCCGGTCACGCCACCAGCGGTCGGTCGAGCCCGGGTCGAACGCGGCGTTGCCCTCGGTGGCGGTGCGCAGGATGTCGGCGAACTCCCCGGTCGTGTAGTCGTTCTCGACGACGACCAGCGCGCCGCCGGCGCGCAGCACCCGCCGGACCTCGGCCAGCCCGGCGTCGGCGCCCGGCCCGAAGAAGTAGGCGAAACGGGCGTGTACGACGTCAACGCTGCGGTCGTCGAGCGGGAGATGCTCCGCCGAGCCCGCCATGACGGCTGCGTTCGCCGTGCCCGCGACCCGTTGCCTGGCGATGGCGCGCAAGTCGGGATCGGGTTCGACGCCGATGACCCGCTCGGCCTGCTCGGCGTACCCGGGCAGCCAGAAGCCCGTACCGCAGCCGAGGTCGACAAGCACGCGGCCCGCCCACGGCGCAAGCTCCCGCATCGCCGCCAGCACGAGGCCGCCGGGGTCGATCGCGCGGTTCTCGGCTTCGTAGAGGTCGGGCGCATCGCGGATGTTCGGCGCGGGTCGCCAGTCGGGCAGCTCGATCATGTAAGACGAACGTTAGCTCTTGGGCGGCCAACGGCTCCTACCATGACATGTGCCTTCTGAGCCGCGCGCTCACCAGGATGGCGCACCTGTGGGGCGGCGCGTCGTCCTCGGGCTGCTCGGGCTCGGTGCGGTGGGCATCGTGACCGGTTCGAAGCTGCAGAACCTGCTCGAACGCGGGCTAGCACCGCTGGAGAACCACGACCCGACCGGGCTGGTGTCGCTGCTGCCGATCGGCGACACCTTCCGGTTCTACTCGGTCACGCACAGCGTCCCCGACCGCACCGCGGCCGACTACCGGCTGTCCGTGTCCGGGCTGGTCCAACGCCCCGCGACGTACACGCTCGCCGACCTGCAGTCGATGCCGCAGACCGCCGTCGTACGCGACTTCCAGTGCGTCACCGGCTGGCGAGTGCCGGGCGTGCACTGGCGCGGGGTTCAGCTCTCGCATCTGCTCGACCTCGCGGGCCCGGCAGCGTCGGCGACGGCGATCCGGTTCATCTCCTTCGACGGCACATATACCGAGAGCCTCACCCTCGATCAGGCACGGCTGCCCGACGTGCTCGTCGCGCTGGACATGCTCGGCGCGCCGGTCACGCACGACCACGGAGGCCCGGTGCGGCTCTACGTCGCGCCGATGTACGGCTACAAGAGCCTGAAGTGGCTGTCCGGCATCGAGCTGACCGCCGACGTGGTCCCCGGCTACTGGGAGCACCGCGGCTACTCGATCAACGGCTGGGTCGGACGGTCGAACGGAAGAAGCGATGAGCCGACCGGCTGACCGGCGCCGCGAGCTGCTCCGCTTCACCCGTCCGGTGCGGTGGGTGCACGCGGTCACGGCGGCGCTGTTGTTCGTGTGCATCGCCACTGCGGCGATCCTCTACATCGGGTCGATTGCGGTGCTGGTCGGGGATCGGTACGTGATCGAGCAGGTTCACGTCTGGTGTGGCCTCGCGCTCCCTGTGCCACTCATCGTCGGGTTGCTGTCGCCCAGCTACCGAGCCGACCTGCGCCGGCTCAACCGGTTCACCCGGCGGGACTGGAGGTGGCTGCGGTCACGGTCACGCCGCGACGGGCAGATCATGGTGGGCAAGTTCAACGCCGGCCAGAAGCTCAATGCCGCGCTGAGCCTCGGCGCGATCGGCGTGCTGCTCATGAGCGGCGTCGTGATGTATTTCACCCACCTGACCCGGTTGTCGTGGCGCAGCGGAGCGACCTTCGTCCACGACTGGGTCGCTCTCGCGCTCGGGCTTCTGGTCATCGGACATGTCATGTACGCCGTTCGCGACCCGGAGGCACTGCGGTCGATGCGCACCGGCCGGGTGCCACTGCGGTGGGCGCAGCGCGAACACCTCGCGTGGGCCGACGAGATGTGCGCCGACGAAGTCGAACAGGATCAGGTCGACCCGGTCGACTCCGCAAGGTAGGCCTTGCGAACGCGGACCGGAGCGCGGTCGAGCCAGGCCTCGACCACCAGCTCCTCGAGCTCGTCGACCGGAATCGCATCGAGCATGACAAGGACGGCCGGATACCCGTTGAAATGCGGGGTCGTGAAGAAGTACTCCGGTTGCTCGGCGATCAGCGCGTGCTTGGCACCTTCGTCCGGTACCCGTACGCCGAGGATCGTGCCGTCAGGGGCGTCCTCGCCGAGTGCGGCGAGATCCGACTTGCGCAGCGGCCGCTCCCACACGAACAGCTTGTCCCGGACCCGCCAGAAGGCGGTGCCATCACGCGACTCGGACTCGCTTGTCTCGGGCATCGCGAGCGCGAGTCGCCGTACGTCCTCGAGAGTGGCCACGCCTCGCACGCTATCCGTCGCGACCCGGAGCGGCGTTATGGTGCGGTGTGCGGGAGGGTCAGGCGTCGCAGACCGCCCGCAGGGTCGCCGCGCAGCGGCGGCACTTTCCGCGGGTTCCGGCCGAGTACGGCGACTCGCGCGCCGACCGGCTGCTGCACGCGGACGTCGCCGGCGACCTGCCGTTCCGCAACACCGCGTTCGCGGTCTACCTCGCCGCGCGGACGCGGTTCTTCGACACCGCGGTCGTCACGGCGATCGCCGACCGGATCGCGCAGATCGTCGTGATCGGAGCGGGTTACGACGGCCGAAGCCTGCGCTACGCCGCCCCGGATGTGCGCTGGTTCGAGCTCGACCACCCGGCGACGATCCGCGACAAGACCGCTCGGCTCGCCCGGCTCGGCGTGGCCGGCGCTGCGGCGTGCGTCCCCGCCGACTTCACGACGGACGACGTGGCGAGGTTGCTCGCCGACGCCGGCCAGGTCGCGGGTGCGCCGTCGTTGTTCTACTGCGAGGGGGTCACGCCGTACCTCGAGCGCGAGGTCGTCGGCGGCTTGTTGCGCGCGGTGCGAAGCCGTGCCGCGCCGGGCAGCCGGCTCGCGATCGACGTCCCGCTCGTTCCGCGCGGCTGGCGGGCGCGGCGGGCGCGGGCCCGACTGCGCGCTCGGGTCCGGGCCCAGGGCGAGCCGATGCGGTTCGCCATCCGCTTCGCCGAGCTCGGGCCGCTGCTCGACGACTGTGGCTGGTCGATCGATCGAGCCGTCGGCCCCGCGGGCGACGACCCGTTACGCAGCTCGCGGTCCACCGCGTTCGTGCTCGCCTCGCCGTACCCTTGATCGGTGCGCACACGGACGTATGAGGTGCGGACGCACGGCTGTCAGATGAACGTCCATGACTCCGAGCGGATCGCCGGCCTGCTCGAGGCCGCGGGCTACGCGCGCCCGATGGACGGCGAGCCGCCGGATGTGGTCGTGTTCAACACCTGTGCGGTGCGCGAGAACGCCGACAACCGGCTCTATGGAAACCTCGGCCAGCTGCTGCCGGTGAAACAACGCCATCCCGGCATGCAGATCGCGGTCGGAGGATGCCTCGCGCAGAAGGACCAAGGCACGATCGTCGAAAGAGCGCCGTGGGTCGACGTCGTCTTCGGGACGCACAACATCGGGTCGCTGCCGGTGCTGCTCGAACGCGCGCGGGTGGAGTCCGAGGCCCAGGTCGAGCTGCTCGAGGCGCTCGAGACGTTTCCGTCGACGCTTCCCGCTCGGCGCGAGTCCGCCTACCGAGCGTGGGTCAGCATCAGCGTCGGCTGCAACAACACGTGCACGTTCTGCATCGTCCCGTCGCTGCGCGGTAAGGAGAAGGATCGCCGGCCGGGCGAGATCCTCGCCGAGATCGAGGCGCTCGTCCATGCCGGCGTGCTCGAGATCACCCTGCTCGGCCAGAACGTCAACTCCTACGGCGTCGAGTTCGGCGACCGGCAGGCATTCGGCAAGCTGCTGCGTGCGTGCGGCGAGATCGAAGGTCTCGAGCGCGTGCGCTTCACCTCGCCCCACCCTCGCGACTTCACCGACGACGTGATCGCAGCGATGGCCGAGACTCCGAACGTCATGCCCAGCCTGCACATGCCGCTGCAGTCCGGCAGCGACCGGATCCTCGCCGCGATGCGCCGCTCGTATCGCGCCGAGCGCTACCTCGCCATCATCGACCGGGTTCGCGCTGCCCTTCCCGACGCGGCGATCACGACCGACGTCATCGTCGGGTTCCCCGGCGAGACCGAAGACGACTTCACGCGCACCCTCGATGTGGTCGAGCGCTCGCGGTTCGCCGGGGCCTTCACCTTCCAGTACTCGGTGCGGGCGGGGACACCGGCCGCCACCATGCCGGACCAGGTTCCGGCCGCGGTCGTCGCGGACCGCTACGCGCGTCTGGTAGAGGTCGTCGAGGCCGGCGCGTGGGCGGGAAACAAGGAGTGCATCGGTACGACGGTGGACGTGCTGGTTGCCGAAGGCGAGGGACGCAAGGACGACCGCACCCAGCGACTGTCGGGGCGGGCCCGGGACAACCGGCTCGTGCACGTCGCACGCTGCGAGGCGAGGCCTGGCGACGTGGTGAGTGCAGTCGTCAGCCATGCGGCACCTCATCACCTGGTTGCGGACCGCGTCATCGACATCCGTCGGACCCGCGGCGGCGACGCATGGCAGGCGCGGCAGGACTCGCCGGACACGTCAGCGGTGCTGCTCGGCATGCCGGTGCTGCGGGGCTGAGCGGCAGCTGCCCTCGATGCCGAAGGTCATTGCGATCGTCGGGCCGACCGCGACCGGGAAGTCGGCGCTCGCTCTCGACGTCGCCGAGCGGGTGGGCGGAGCGGTGGTCAACGCCGACTCGATGCAGCTCTACCGCGGCATGGACATCGGCACGGCGAAACTCAGCCTTGCCGAGCGGCGCGGCATCCCCCACCACCTGCTCGACATCTGGGAGGTCACCGAGACCGCAAGTGTCGCCGACTACCAGGCACGTGCCCGCGCACAGATCGACGCCCTGCTCGAGCGCGGGACCACGCCCGTGCTCGTCGGCGGCAGCGGACTGTACGTACGCAGCGTGCTCGACCCGATCGAGTTTCCGGGGACCGACGCAGACGTGCGCGGCGGTCTCGAGTCCGAACTCGAAGCGGTCGGCGCTCCGGTTCTGCACCGGCGGCTGGCCGGCCTCGACCCGGCGGCGGCGTCGGCGATCGCGCCGGAGAACGCCCGCAAGATCGTCCGCGCCCTCGAGGTCATCGCGCTGACCGGGCAGCCGTTCACCGCGGCTCTTCCGGCGTACGACGATCCGCGCTACGACGCCGTACAGATCGGCCTCGATCTGCCGACCGAGGAGCTGGACCGCCGGATCGGCCAGCGGGTGGCGGCGATGGTCGACGCCGGGTTGCTCGAGGAGGTACGCCGGCTCGAGGCTGTCGGTTTGCGCGCCGGCGTGACCGCGTCCCGTGCGCTCGGCTACGCGCAGATGCTGGCCGTCGTCGACGGGGTGCTCACGCTCGACGAGGCGGTCGCTGTGACGGCGCAGGCGACGCGACGCTTCGTCCGCCGGCAGCGGTCCTGGTTCCGCCGGGACCCCCGGATCCAGTGGTCCGAACCCGCGAGCGACCTCGCAGGACGTGTCATCGCGCTCAGTACCCGGTGAGCCGTACGGCGTGTCGAACATGGCCACAACGGGTCATATGGCAACGATCAAGGCCGGCCGATACACCGCACAACTGAACCTGGGGGAGGACTGCCGTGTCGGGCCCGGACCTCGACCTCATGCCGGCGCTTGCGCGCGCGGTGGACGAGGACGCGCTGGTCGTCCATTTCCAGCCGGAGGTCGACCTCGCGAGCGGCGCCGTCGTCGGGATGGAGGCGTTGGTCCGCTGGCAGCACCCGCAGCGCGGCCTGCTGTGGCCGGCGGACTTCCTGTCGGTGGCGGATCGCGCGGGGCTGTTGCCGGCGCTCGGCTGGGACGTGCTGCGCCGCGGCGCCAAGGAGCTCGCGTCGTGGCGGTCGTTGCCGGCGCTCGCCGACGGCTCCCCACGCCAGCTCTGGGTCAACGTCTCGGCCTCTCAGCTGCTCGAGGTCGACTTCATCCCGCGTGTCGCCGCCTTGATCGCCGAGCTCGATCTCGCCCCGGACACCCTCGGTCTCGAGCTGTCCGAGGAGACCCTCGCGACCGGCAGCCGGCATGCGCCCGCGCTGATGGAGGAGCTGCGCTCGGTCGGCGTTGCGCTCGGACTGGACGACTTCGGGAGCTGGTACTCCGCGCTCGGCATGCTCGGCGAGCTGCCGATCACAACGGTCAAGCTCGATCAGGCATACGTGCGCGGCGTCGGCTCGGACCTCGAGGACGACTCGATCGTGTCCTCGGTGATCGCGCTCGCGCACGCGCACGGCGTACGTGTGGTGGCCGAGGGGGTCGAGAGCTGGAGCGAGGGCGCGCGGCTGTGTGAGCTGGGCTGTGACCGCGCGGTCGGCTATCTGTTCAGCGGACCGCAGATCGCCGACCACGCCCGGCTCATGCTCGCGCACGGCGCCGGCTGGACCGCTCCCGCCCAGCGTCGCTCGCGCCCGAGCGGCTGAGCCCGGCCTACCCTGGCTGTCATGGCCGGCCGCTCGGTGGCCTTCGTCAAGGGCCACGGCACCGAGAACGACTTCATCGTGCTGCCGGATTTCGACGGCGAGCTCGACGGCTCCGTCGTCCGCGCGCTCTGTGACCGCCATGCCGGGATCGGGGCGGACGGCGTCCTGCGCGTGACCCGCGACGACGCCGGCTACTTCATGGAGTACCGCAACGCCGACGGCTCGGTTGCCGAGACCTGCGGCAACGGGATCCGGGTGTTCGCCCGTTACCTCGAGCACGCCGGGCTGATCGGGACGGGGCCGACGACCATCGGCACCAGGAGCGGCCCGCGCGAGGTCGTCGTCCCGCCCGGCGGTGGTGACATCAGCGTCGACATGGGCACGGCAACCCGGCTCGAGGACGCGGAGGTGAGCATCGGTACGTCGTCCTGGAAGGCTTCGGGTTGGTCGATGGGCAACCCGCACCTGGTCGTCGTCGACGCCACACCGATCGAGTCGCTCGACCTCAGCCACGCGCCGGCCGTCGACCCGCCATCGGCGTACCCGGATGGCGTCAACGTCGAGCTGGTCGAGCCGCTTGGTGAACGGCACGTGCGGATGCGGGTCTTCGAGCGCGGCGTCGGTGAGACCCGGTCGTGCGGGAGTGGTGCGTGCGCGGCGGCGGTCGCGGTCATGGATGTGACCGGCGGCCTGCGCGCGCCGTACGTCGTCGACGTGCTCGGCGGGCGGCTGGTCGTCGACTGGCGCGGTGACGGAACGGTCGTCATGACCGGACCGGCGGTGCTGGTGGGCGCCGGCACGGTCGACCTGGACGCGCTCGCTGCCGGTTAACCGTTCGTGGCTGCCCATGGCTACGTGTCACCATGGAATCGATGACGGCCGAACCGCTTGAACCGCAAGCATTCCTCGGCCTGGAGCTCGAAGAGCGCCAGGCGCTTCGTCGTGTCCCGGGCATCTCGACCGAGCTCGCAGACGTCACCGAGGTCGAGTACCGCCAGCTGCGACTCGAGCGGGTCGTCCTGGTCGGCGTGTGGACCGAAGGCACGCTGCAGGTGGCTGAGGCTTCGATGGCCGAGCTCGCGGCGCTCGCCGAGACGGCCGGCTCGCTGGTGCTCGAGGGAGTGATCCAGCGTCGCGACACCCCCGATGCCGCCACTTTCATCGGCTCGGGCAAGGCGAGCGAGCTGCGCGAGATCGTGCTCTCGACCGGCGCCGACACCGTCGTCTGCGACGGCGAGCTCACGCCGAGCCAGCTGCGCCGGCTGGAGGACGTGGTCAAGGTGAAGGTGGTCGACCGGACCGCGCTGATCCTCGACATCTTCGCCCAGCACGCCCGCAGCAAGGAGGGCAAGGCGCAGGTCGAGCTGGCCCAGCTCGAGTACATGCTTCCGCGGCTGCGCGGCTGGGGCGAGTCGCTGTCCCGGCAGGCCGGCGGCCGGGTCGCCGGCGGCGGCGGGATCGGCACCCGCGGACCCGGTGAGACCAAGATCGAGACCGACCGGCGGCGGATCCGGGCGCGCACCGCGAAGCTGCGCCGGGAGATCGCCGGGATGAAGACCGCGCGCGAGGTCAAGCGACAGGAGCGCCGGCGGCGCTCGGTGCCGTCGGTCGTGATCGCCGGCTACACGAATGCCGGCAAGTCCTCGTTGCTCAACCGGCTCACCGATGCCGGCGTGCTGGTCGAGAACGCGCTGTTCGCGACACTCGACCCGACGGTGCGCCGGGCCGAGACGCCGGACGGTCGGCTGTACACGCTGGCCGACACGGTCGGCTTCGTGCGCCATCTGCCGCATCAGCTGGTGGAGGCGTTCCGCTCGACCCTCGAGGAGGTCGGCGAAGCCGACCTGATCCTGCACGTCGTCGACGGGTCGGACGTCGACCCGATTGCCCAGCTGGCTGCGGTCCGTGAGGTGTTCGCCGACATCGACGCCCTCGGCGTGCCCGAACTTGTGGTGGTCAACAAGGCCGATGCCGCCGACCCGCACGTGATCGAGCGCGTGCTGCGTGCCGAGCCGGCCGCGTGTGTGGTCTCGGCAGTGACGGGGAAAGGCCTGGACCGGCTGCGTGAGCGGCTCGGCGAGCGGCTGCCGCGCCCGGACGTGCCGGTCACGCTGCTCGTGCCGTATGACCACGGTGAGGTCGTTTCCCGCGTGCATGAGCACGGAGAGGTCAAGGCGGTCTCCCACACGGCCGAAGGGACCCACATGGAGGCGCGGTTGCCGGCCTGGCTGGCCGGAGAAGTCTCGGCGTACACGCTGCAGTGAGAGCCCTCGCCGGGGGGCGGATCGCGACCGGAGCGTGCCTGCTCGGCGCCGCTGTCGTGCTGGGCGTCGCGCTCGCTGCGCCGGGGGCGCTCGCCGCTGCGCACCTTCGCTCGGCCGGCAAGCCCAATCCGGTCGCCGACCCGGCGCACAACGCGACTCCGAGCTCGGCGTTCTGGTCGGCCTGCTACGGCATGGGTACCTCGGTCGCCGCCAACCGGGCGTGCGACAAGCCCGCGTTGGTCGACTTCGACAAGGTGCGCAAGAGCGAGGGCCTCGGCAAGCTGACCTTGCCCGGGGACTTCAACGAGCTTTCGGTGCGCGCGCAGCTACTGGCGATCACCGACATCGAACGCGTCGACCGGCACCGCCGTCCGGTGCTCGGCCTGTCCAAACCGCTGGACACCCTCGCCAGGCAAGGCGCGAAGGCCGACCGCGACCCCTACTTCCCGAGCCACGGGTTCTCCTCCGGCGGGTCGAACTGGGCCGGTGCGGGCAACTCCGCGCTTCTCGACGACTTCTTCTGGATGTACGACGACGGACCGAACTCCGGCAACGAGGACTGTCAGCACAAGGGCGACCCCGGTTGCTGGGGGCACCGGCACAACATCATCAACGCGTACTCGCCTCGGCTGGTGATGGGTGCGGCGGTTGCCTATAAGACGGGAACCGGTACGTCGATGACCGAGGAGTTCCTCGGCGGCGACACCGCGCACAAGGTCAACGTCAAGCCGACCTGGGCGACCATCGCGGCGACCTTCCCGCTGGCGGTGACCGTTTCGAGCAGCTCGAGCTCAGTGGCGGCGGGCAAGGCGGTCACGATCACCGGCCGGGTGACGCACAAGGTCGCCCGCATCGGCGCCGGCCATCAGCGGGTAGCTCTCGAACGGCGGATCGGTGCGGGTTCCTGGTCCACGATGGTCAAGGCGAGCACCGGCCGGCACGGCGTGGTCCACCTCGCCCTGCATCCGGCCAAGACCGCGGCGTACCGGGTCGTTGCGCTCGGCGCGCACGGCCACCATCTCGCCACGAGTGCGCCCGTGACGGTGACGGTCAGCGGCTGAGCGCTCAGCCGATCCGGCGCAGTACGGCGGTGACGCGGCCGAGAATCGTGGCCTGGTCGCCCGCAATCGGGGAGTGGTCCGGGTTCGCGGGCAGCAGCCACACGTGGCCGTCCTTGCGGCTGAAGGTCTTCACGGTCGCTTCGTTGTCCAGCAGGGCGGCGACGATCTGCCCGGGCTCGGCATCCTGCTGGCGGCTCACGACCACCCAGTCGCCGTCGGTGATCGCCGCGTCGATCATCGACTCGCCGATCACCCGGAGCAGGAACAGCTCGCCGTCGCCGACGATCTGTCGGGGAAGTGCGAAGACGTCCTCGATCGCGTGTTCGGCGAGGATCGGGCCGCCGGCCGCGATCTGCCCGACGACGGGGACGTAGGCGGGCGTCGGCCGGTCGTCGCCCTCACCGGTGACGTCGTCCGGCTCGGCCGCCGGGATCTTCACCTCGACCGCTCGCGGGCGGTTGGCGTCACGGCGCAGGAAGCCCTTGCGCTCGAGTGAGCTCAGCTGGTGGGCGACGCTCGAGGTCGAGGTGAGTCCCACCGCTTCGCCGATCTCGCGCATCGAGGGCGGATACCCACGGCGCAGCACGGAGTCCCGGATCACCTCGAGCACCTTGCGCTGGCGCGGTGTGAGCCCGGCCGCGTCCGGCGGGCCGTCGGGGATCTCGCGGACGTTCTTGGGGGCGGCCTTGGCGGTCGTCTTCACGGGGGTCTTGGCCCGCTGGCGTCCGGCCGGTGGCTCGCTGGCGTTGGTCATGCCCGCACGGTAGCGAGGCGACCGGCCGGATTCAAACACCTGTTCGAACGTGTCGTGATTGTGTCGGCCGGCCGTGTTATAACTCGTACAGGCGTTCGATCGAACGTGTATTCGATCTGGAGGTTGTGATGACGACGACGCGGGCCACTCGTTCGTCCCTGCGGCTCACCCGTCGTGGTCGGGTCGTCGCGGTGCTGGTCGTGATGCTGTCCACGGTCGTGGGCGGTTTCGGCCTGGGCCGTTCGACCAGCCTGGCCGCCGGGCGCGCGCACGCACCGGTGCGGCACACCGTCGTGGTGGAGCCGGGAGAGACCTTGTGGGCGGTCGCGCTTCGGGTGGCGCCGCACGAGGATCCCCGCTTGGCCGTGGCCGATCTCGAGCGCGCGAACCACCTGGCGAGCGCCGAGGTCGCGCCGGGGCAGGAGCTGGTCGTGCCGGCCGGCGGGTAGTCCACCGACACGCGCAAGAAACTTCGCCGGAAGTGCTTGCGTCGCGGTCCGGCCGGGTCTAGCGTCGCGCCCTACATCTTGTGTTACACCGATGTAGTTTCCCCACAGGTTGTGCCACACCCGGTCCACAGGGCATGCCGGGGTGTGGATGAACGGCACCGGACGCGGAAGGGAGGCACCGAAGCGGATGCATTGTCCGTTCTGTCGCTTTCCCGACTCCCGCGTGGTCGACTCCCGCGAGACCGAGGACGGCGCGGCGATCCGCCGCCGGCGGGCCTGCCCCGAGTGCGGCCGGCGGTTCACCACGGTGGAGACCGCCAGCCTGTCGGTGGTCAAGCGCTCCGGCGCCTGCGAGCCGTTCAGCCGGGCGAAGGTGATCGACGGTGTACGCAAGGCCTGCTCCGGCCGACCGGTGGACGAGGACGCCCTCGCCCTGCTCGGCCACCAGGTCGAGGAGACGATCCGCGCTGGCGGGCTCGCCGAGGTCCCGGCCCACGAGGTCGGCCTGGCCATTCTCGAGCCGCTGTCCCGGCTCGACGAGGTGGCCTACCTGCGGTTCGCGAGCGTCTACCGCAACTTCACCTCCCTCGATGACTTCGTGATCGAGGTGGCCGCGATCCGCGAGCAGGGCCGCCCCGATCCCGCCGCCGACCCGGCTCCCGAATCGACCCCTGAATCGGCCCGTGAATCGACCCCTGAATCCACCCTCGCGCCGGGAGTGCATCCGGCCGCCGAAGCGTTGAACTAACAGCAGCCGAAAGGACTTCGATGACCGAGACGACGAGCGGCCGGACGCACGCCGAGGCCACGACCGGGGCCGGCACCGGCCGCGGCCGACTGCGGCTGGAGCGCGTCTACACGACCCCCGGCGCGCACCCGTACGACGAGGTGAGCTGGGAGCGCCGCGACGTTGTGATGACCAACTGGCGCGACGGCTCGATCAACTTCGAGCAGCGCGGGGTGGAGTTCCCCGACTTCTGGTCGGTCAACGCGGCCAACATCGTCACCACCAAGTACTTCCGCGGCGCGGTGGGCACCGACGCGCGCGAGTCGAGCCTTCGCCAGCTGATCGACCGGGTCGTGCAGACCTACCGGCGGGCCGGTGAGGAGCACGGCTACTTCGCCACGCCCGAGGATGCCGAGATCTTCGACCACGAGCTGACGTACATGCTGTTGCACCAGGTCTTCAGCTTCAACTCACCGGTCTGGTTCAACGTCGGAACCAAGTCCCCGCAACAGGTGTCGGCGTGCCAACCGTACGACGCACTGGTCAGCACACCGGCAGGCCTGATGCCGATCGGCAAGCTGGTCGAGGAGAACGCCGTCGGCACAAAGGTCTACGACTCGGAGGGGGTCACCCGCGTGACGGCCGCCAAGCACAATGGCCGCAAGCGCGTTGTTCGGGTCGAGACGAAGGCCGGCCAGCAGCTTGACGTGACTGCGGACCACCTGGTGTGGCGGTCGAGCGGTGACCGGATCGGGAGCTTCGTTCCCGCGGGCGAGTTGCGCATCGGCGACACCGTCGAGTGGCACCGCACCTATGCCTACGGCGAGGCAGAAATCTCGATCCGCGAGATCGCCGAAGCGGCGTTGGCCGGATGGCTACAGAGCGATGGCTTCGTCGGGCAGTACACCGGGACCAATCGGTCGCTGACCATCGAAGCGATGACGGTGACCGCCGCTGAGCTCGAGTGGGTCACCCGCCAGCTCGACGTCGTGTTCCCCGACGTGCATCGCCACGAGCGAGGAGTGGTCACTGAGGACACATCGCTCGACTGCCGGCGGACCCGCCTCTACGGGAACGGTCTCGCGGAGTTCGTCGAGGGTTGGGGATTGCGCGCTCGCGGGACCGAGATGACCGTTCCGGAGCGGCTGTTCGCGGCACCGCTGCCCGTCGTCACCGCGTACCTGCGGAGCCTGTTCCAGGCCGAGGGTTACGTGAGCCGTCGAGAGAGCTCAACACTGGTCGGCCTGGACATGATCGGCGAAGATCTGATTCGCGGAGTGCAGGCGTTGCTGGCTCGGTTCGGCATCTTTGCTCGGGTCGGACGCAAGACTGAGAAGCGCTCGAACCGTCATGACACGTGGGGCATTCGGATCCAGAACGACGGTGACCGGCAGATCTTCGCCGAGGAAATCGGCTTCATCGATCCGGTCAAAGCTGCGAAGCTCGAAGCTTCCTTCGACGTTGCGGGTCGCCCGGCGCGCGGAACGAAGCGACTTCAGATCGCATCGATCGTCGATCGCGGAGAGCTGGATGTCTACGACATTCAGACCGAGTCCGGGGAGTACCTCTCGGCAGGCCTGCGCGTGCACAACTGTTTCATCCTTGCCGTCGACGACACGATGGACTCGATCCTGAACTGGTATCGAGAAGAGGGCTTGATCTTCAAGGGCGGCTCCGGCGCGGGCCTGAACCTGTCACGGATCCGGTCGTCAAAGGAGCTGCTGTCCTCCGGCGGGACCGCGAGCGGGCCGGTCAGCTTCATGCGCGGCGCCGACGCCTCGGCCGGCACGATCAAGTCCGGCGGCGCGACCCGGCGCGCGGCGAAGATGGTCATCCTCGACGTCGACCACCCCGACATCGAGGAATTCGTGCAGACCAAGGCGCGCGAAGAGGACAAGATCCGTGCGCTGCGTGACGCCGGGTTCGACATGGACCTCGGCGGCGCCGACATCGTGTCGGTGCAGTACCAGAACGCCAACAACTCGGTGCGGGTCAACGACGAGTTCATGCGGGCGGTCGAAGAAGGCAGGGAGTTCGGTCTCAAGGGCCGCAAGACCGGCGAGGTGATCTCCACGGTCGACGCCCGCGGGCTGTTCACCAAGATGGCGACCGCGGCCTGGGAGTGCGCCGACCCCGGCATCCAGTACGACGACACCATCAACGACTGGCACACCACTCCGGAGACCGGCCGCATCACCGCGTCCAACCCGTGCTCGGAGTACATGCACCTGGACAACTCCTCCTGCAACCTCGCGTCGCTGAACCTGTTGAAGTTCCTCGGTGACGACGACAGCTTCGACGCCGCGACCTTCGCCAAGGCGGTCGAGTTCATCATCACCGCGATGGACATCTCGATCTGCTTCGCCGACTTCCCGACCGAGGCGATCGGCGAGACGACGCGGGCCTTCCGCCAGCTCGGGATCGGCTATGCCAATCTCGGTGCGCTGCTGATGGCCACCGGGCACGCCTACGACAGCGACGGCGGCCGGGCCATCGCCGGCGCGATCACGTCGCTGATGACCGGCACGGCCTACAAGCGCTCCGCCGAGCTCGCCGGCGTCGTCGGTCCCTATGACGGCTACGCCCGCAACGCCGAGGCGCACAAGCGGGTCATGCGCAAGCACGCCGCCGCCAACGACGACGTCCGCGCGGTCGACGCCGACTCGGCCCGGATCCTGCACTACGCCACCAAGGCCTGGCAGGAATGCCTCGCCACCGGCGAGAAGAACGGCTGGCGCAACGCGCAGGCGAGCGTCCTCGCGCCGACCGGCACCATCGGCTTCATGATGGACTGCGACACCACCGGCATCGAGCCGGACTTCTCGCTCGTGAAGTTCAAGAAGCTCGTCGGCGGC
>Ga0335074_10001327_pt1 | contig 33599 bp, 30 predicted proteins | sample Lox_Sample_23_FD_206715 | JGI IMG/M metagenome (GOLD analysis project Ga0335074, IMG submission 206715) | Soil microbial communities from Loxahatchee National Wildlife Refuge, Florida, United States - Lox_Sample_2.3 | ecosystem: Environmental > Terrestrial > Soil > Wetlands | place: USA... | reverse complement strand
CGGAGGCGGCTTCTGCCATTTCCTGGAGCGTGCCGCGGCCGTCGGTTTCGATGGTGTGCATGTGAAGATCACCGCGAATATCGGAAAGCTCGATCAGCTTCGGCAGGCGGTCTTCCAGCGCCGCTTCGATTTCGCCGCAATTTTCGCGCAGCTCGGGGGGAATCCAGGCCAGCCCTAGCGCCGCGTACACTTCTTCTTCGGTTTCGCCCGCCACGCGCGTTTCGTCTTCGAGCTTAAACAGGCCGTATTCGTTCAGGGTGAGCCCTAGCTTCAACGCCCGGCTGCGCAGCAAAATATTGTGCTCCTTGCTGCCGGTGAAATATTGCATTGCCGCGCCGTAGCTTTCGTGCGGGAGCGCGCGGAGATCCACCTGAAGCCCTTCGAGCCCGTATTGGATGCTGGCCTTGTTGGCGCCCTTGCCGAGGACGGTATGCGCTTTGGGATGCGCAACGAATCGATCGAGCGCATCCGAAGCTCCGGGTCCGGTAGCGAGCAAATCGAGATCGCCGATGGTGTCCTTACCGCGGCGGAGGCTGCCGGCGGCCGCAATCTTTTCAATGCCGGCGGGCTCGGAGAGATATGGGATCAGTTCGCCCGCAACCTTTTGGCCGAAGCTTAAGAGAAATCGTCCGGTGCGCTGACGATATTGCGCGATCGACTTGAGCACCTTCTCTTCAAGCTTGGCGCCCATGCGCGGTAGTTCGCGCAGCTTTTGGTCTTTGCACAGGCGCTCCAGCTCGTCGATGGTGGCGACCTTGTGGTGCTGATAAACCAGCGCTATGCCCTTTGGCCCGAGGCCCTGGATCTTGAACAACTCGAGGAGCGTGGGCGGAAATTGGGCGAGCAGCGTGTCGCGCTTTTCAAATGATCCACGTTTGGAAAGCTCATCGAGCACGCTCGCGATGCCCTTGCCGACGCCCGGAATTTCGGTGACCTTGCGCTCGGGATTGGCGAGAATGTCGTCGACGCGCTCGGGATAGCCTTCAATCGCCGAGGCGGCGTTCCGATAAGAGCGGATGCGAAAGCCGTCTTCGCCCGCGATCTCCATCAAGTCGGCGGTTTCGGCGAGCACGCGCGCGAATTCACGATTTTCCATTCGGCCTGTTAGAGATTGTAGCGAGCGTGTGCGGCTCCACGTGCACGAGCACGTCGGCCACCCAATCGACATCGGCGCGAATCTTTTCCTTTACCTGCGTGGCGATCTCGTGCGAATCGTATACGCTCATCGCGGGATCGACCTCTAGATGAAGATCCACGTGCCACTTCAAACCGGTCTTGCGTGCGAAGCATTTTTCGATGCCGAGGACGCCGGGCACGCTCAGGCCAACCGCCCGGATGCGGTCCATGGCCTGCGGATCGGGCATGGTGTCCATGAGCTGCATCACGGTGTCGTGCACAACGTGGATGCCAAGGAAAATCACGATGACGCCAACCGCCGAGCCGCCGATGCGATCGGCCGCCGGCAGCCGCTCGGGAAAGAGCAGCGTGAGGCCTAAACCGATCAAAGCGGTAGTCCCGGAAAAAATATCTACGGTATCGTTCCAGGCATCGGCGACCAGCCCCGAGCTTTGAATTTTGCGCCCATAACGGCGCTTGGCCGCGCTCATGAAGGACTTGATCAGGATAGAGGCGAGGAGCGGCCAAACGGCATACGCGGCGGGCGTGGGCGTTCCGCCATGCGACAGGTGGAGGGACTCGAATGCGATCAAGACGCCAGTGCCGACCAACATCATGCCGACCGCGAGCGCGCTCAACGTTTCCAGGCGTCCATGGCCGTAGGGATGTTCCGCGTCGGGCGGCTTCGCAGCGATTATGAGTCCGAGCAACACGAGTCCCGAAGCCAGAACGTCGCCGGCGGATTCGATGCCGTCCGACACCGTGGCGGTTGAGGATGCTTCAAGACCGATGGTGATCTTTGCGGCAGCGAGCGCCGCGCTGATGACCATGCTGGCAATCGCAATGCGGCGGCCAGCAAGCTCGGCAGTCACCTGCGCCTCTTTTGGACGTGGACCAGTTGGTAGCTCCCTTCGACGAGATCGCGAATCTCGGTCCAATTCAGCTTGGTGTTGGCGCGCAGCGAGACCCAGCCATGCTGGCCGACGTAAGGAGTGCGATAGAAGCGGTCGTCTTCGAGGAAAACGGGCTGCATCTTTTTGCCGACTTTGACGCAGATCGACAGGATGCCTTTGTAGGTCTCGAGCACCGTGAAAGTCTTGGTGCCAACCTGGAAGGTGGGGTGGCCGAAAGTAGTGGTTTCACTGGTTTTCGGCAAGGCTAAACAGATTTCGCGCAGTTTTTCCAGTATCTTCTTATCGTCCATCAGCAGTCACTTACCAGGGTACCCGATGGCGGGAGGGGGTAAAGGATGACGCCGGATGACCAGAATACAGCACCCAGCCACCGCAGGCGCGGAACAAGACTTCGGTTATTTGGTGGGGCCGCCGTCGCCGGGCGTTCCAACGAAAACTTTGCGGCCGTTGGGGAGCGTCACATTGCGGGCGTCCATCAAATGCGAGCCATCTTTGGCAAGATAGCCGTCGATGGTGACGTGGTCGCCCGGTTTCATGGATTCGCGCGTCCAACCGGCGCGGCGCAATCCGCCCGGACCGCCCGTTTCGCAGCCCCAGTTCACCACGTTGCCCTTTTCGTCCTTCACGTCGACATAGAAGTAGACGTGCGGGTTTTCCCAATCCACTCGCGTGACCACGCCCTTCATCTCCACCGGCTTGGTTCCATCGAACTCGGCGGAAAATGAATGGTGTGCAAATAGCGGTGCGAGAGAGAGCGCAGTGACGAAGAGAAACGGCGCGGCGGCTTTGAGGATCACATTGACTTTCACGGTCGGCCTCTTGTGGGAGATCTAGATCGAGAATAGAATTAACCTAGACGTGGAGTCAACCGCCGTGCCGAAACCTCAACTTCGATTTGTTTTTCCTCTGGCTGTGAGCCTCACGGCGGCGCTGATCCCGATCGGCGCTCAAACGCCGCAAAAGCTCAAGGAAAATCCGTATGCCGAAGTCCCAAGCGAATCGGTGAATATCAAGGACACCGGCAGCCATTCGAAGCCCACGCCTCGGACGCCGGACGGACACCCGGATTTATCTGGCTTTTGGAAGGGCCCGCTGATTTTTGGCGGCATGTTCAAGGAAACGGGCGGCAAACCTCCGTTCACGCCGGCTGGAGCGGCCGCGTATCAATACAATTTGACGAAGACGGTGAATCCCGAGGGGCTCTGCCTGTTTGCGGGCATTCCGCGCGCAAGCATCAGCGGCGTGCCGTTTGAGATCGTGCAAAACGCCAATCGCGTGGCGTTTCTCTATGAGCTGATGTGGACGTTCCGCTCGATTCCGTTGGACGGCCGCCAGCATCCCAAGGACATTGATCCGTCGTTTTGGGGGAACGGAATCGGCAAATGGGAGGGCGATACGCTGGTGATTGACTCGGTTGGTTTCAATGAGAAGCATAGCTGGATCGATGACGACGCGCATCCCCACAGCGACCAAATGCACGTGGTGGAGCGCTGGACCCGTACCGACGCGGATCATCTGGCGCATTCGGTGACGGTGTACGATCCGAAGTATTACACCAAGCCGTTCACCTTCAGCCGCGTGTTTCTCGCGATGGCGCCGGGGCAGGAGCTTTACGAGTTTGACTGCGACGAGAACAATGTCGATCGCGATGGCGGGCACCTGGGATACGGGCCTTTGGATTTGAAGGATTATCCGCTGAAGCCGAAGGACGCGAAGCCGCTCTATCCGGACGCGCCGAAGAAGTAGCGGCGCGATTACTTCTCGATCGAGATCACGACTTTGCCTACGTGCTGCGCGCTTTGCAAATAGCGCAATCCGTCGCGGGTCTCTTCGAACGGGAAGACGCGATCGATCACCGGGTGAAGCTGGTGCAGCGCGAGGGCGCGGTTCATGTCGCGGAACATCGCAACCGATCCTACGAAGATGCCACGCACGTTCAAGGTTTGAATGCCGATCAAGCCGATCGGCACCACTCCAGCGACGCCGGTAAGCACGCCGATCACGGCAATGGTGCCCGAGGCACGCACGGCCAGCATCGATTTTGGGAACGTTTCGGCCCCTCCGACTTCGAGGACAATATCGGCGCCACGTCCGCCGGTGAGGCGCAGCACTTCTTTCTCCCAGTCGGGACTGGTTTTGTAATTGATGGTGTCGTCGGCGCCGAGCGCGCGGGCGCGTTCCAGTTTTTGGTCGCTGCTCGAAGTAATGATCACGCGTGCGCCGTGCATTTTCGCGAATTGCAGTCCGAAGATGGACACGCCGCCGCTGCCGAGCAGCAGCACGGTTTGGCCGGGTTGGATTTGGGCCGTGGGGACCAACGCGTTCCAGGCCGTGAGTCCGGCGCAAGGGAGCGTGGCGGCTTCTTCGTAGCTCAAATGCTCCGGAACAGGGAGCAGGCCAGTTTGATCGAACACGCGCTGCCGTGCCAGAACGCCATCGATCGCGCCACCCAAGGCGGAATTGCCGTACTCGCGTTCAAACGGGCCGGTGAGCCAATTTTGGAAGAACGAACCCACCACGCGATCGCCAGGTTTGAAGGCCGTGACGCCTTCGCCAACAGCGGTGACTTCGCCAGCGCCATCGGAAGCGATGATGGTGGGGCCTGACGCTGCGCGCGGATACCGGCCAGTCACCACGGCAAGATCGCGAAAATTCAACGAAACAGCATGGATGTCAACCGCAACTTGGCCGGGGCCGGGCGCGAGGACATCGACATCATCGAAAGTGACGTCATCGATCGTTGGTCCGCCGGAGGTCCGGAAGGCTTTGGTCTTGTGAGCCTGGCGGGCTTGATGGGGAGCACTCATGTTGCAATTATCTCCTGGCGGCGGCTGCCTTCGATGCGTGCGCGCCGCCGTGATAGATCTTCTCTCCGGCGTTCACTGCCAGGTCCAGGCGATTCTGCGGCGGCGGCAGCGGACACGTCGCGTAGGCGGTGAAGGCGCAGGGCGGATTTTCGGCTTTGTTGAAGTCGAGCCAAACGAAGCCATCCTTGGTTGGATCGTGGGGTGGTTCGGTGTAGAGAAAACGCGAGGCGCCGTAGGTGGTTTTGCCGCTGGTGCGATCGCGGAAGACGAAGAAAAGTTCGCCATCGTCAAGCATCGGCTCCAGACGATACTCGCGGCCGTTGCGGGTGAATGTAACGAAGCCCGGGCTCGCATCGGTCTCGCGCTGTCCGATGGTGTTGTAGTGGACGATGGAGTGCGGGGTTTTCCAGGCAGTGTATTTCGCTTGAATTCGCCAGGAGGCATCCACTGGATACCAGTTGAGGCCGGTGAAATGTTTGCGCTCCGGATTGTCGTTGTCTTTGAGGCGCACTCCGACCTTGTCGCCGCGGCGGATCAGATAAAACTTGAGCCGGTTGATGGCGAGGATGTCGGTGTCTTCGTGAAGTGACTGGACGGTCGCGGGTTTTCCGTTCAGGAGCAGGTGTACGCCCGGCGCGGGATGAAGCACGGCTTGGCCCGCGTGAAAGATGATGGTGGCCACACGCGTTGGTGCAGAATGGGGCGGCAGGGGAACGTCGCTCGAGGGAGTGGCGCCGATGCGATTTTCGCCTTCCTTTAGCCAGTCCAATCCGGCTACAGTGAGCCAGCCATCGTCGGCCGCGAGCTCCTTCTGATGCTGCGCGCGCCAGTGTTCAATCCGGGCGCGATAATCACCCGTTGGGATCGAGGCGCTGAGGGCGACGGTGATGACGGATGCAATCGAAATGGCTTGGACGGGCGCCATATGTGCATCCACTAATATACAAGGCTGGAAATTGACGGCGCTCGACGTTAGCGAGGCTGAACCGCCGAAAGGGCTGTCTCGATAGCTTCCACCAGTTCGTTTGGATGGATGGGCTTGGAAATATAGCCATCCATTCCACTTTGGAGGAAGCGTTCGCGGTCCCCGGACATGGCGTGCGCGGTCATGGCGACGATCGGAATATGATCGCCAGTGACGCTTTCCCGCTCGCGAATTGCGGCTGTGGCCTCAACGCCGTCCATGACCGGCATCTGTACGTCCATCAGAATTACATCGAAGCGATCGCGCTCCAGCGCCGCGAGCGCCTTCTTGCCGTCGGCCGCCACAACCACGGTGTGCCCCTGCTTCTCGAGGATCCGCATCGCGACGCGCTGATTGACCACATTGTCTTCGGCCAACAGTACGCGCAAGGGAAGTTTTTCTTCGCGAGGCGCGCGCGGAGTGACCAGCGGGGAAAGCTCGACCGCGCCCGAACGAGATGCCAGCGCTTGCAGCAGCGCGTGCCGCAGTTCGGCTTGCAGGATGGGCTTGATCAGATACGCGGAGATGTCCAGTTTCTTGCAGCGCTGCGTATCCCCGCGCTGGCCGCCGGAAGTCAACATGACGGTGATCAGCCCCGCCAGGTTCTGTGACTTCCGAATCTGCTCCACGAGCATGAAGCCATCCATGCCGGGCATCTGACAGTCGACGATCATCAGCGCGAACGGCAAGCCTTGCGCCACGGCCCGGTGGAGAAGAGCGAGGGCCTCCTTACCGCTCGAGGCAACTACCGGTTTTGTGCCCCAGTATTCCAGGTTTTTTTCAAGAATCTGCCGGTTTGTGGCATTGTCATCCACCACCAGCACTGGCAGGTTCTGGAAAATACTGGGATTCGCGAGCGCGCCTAGAGAGACTCGGGATGGCGCTGCGCCGAAATGCGCCGTGAAGTGGAAGGTGCTGCCCTTGCCGGGTTCACTTTCTACCCAGATGCGTCCTCCCATCATCTCGACTAAACGGGTTGAGATTGCGAGCCCGAGCCCGGTGCCTCCGTACTTGCGAGTGGTGGAGGTGTCGGCCTGCGTAAAAGGATCGAAGATGGCCCTCTGTTTCTCCGGCGGGATGCCAATGCCGGTGTCGGCGATTGTAAAATGCAGCAGCTTGCCTTGGGACTCGGCCGCTTCCAGTTGGACATGCAAGACGACCTCGCCCTGGTCGGTGAACTTGATGGCGTTGCCGGCCAGGTTAAGGACGATTTGCCGCAGCCGGACCGGATCGCCCACCAGGCCATCCTCGAGATCCGGCGGAACCGAGCAGGCCAGTTCGAGATTCTTCTCGTGAGCGCGAACGGACAGCGTTTTCATAGCGTGGCCGACACAGTCGCGCAAGCTGAATTCGATAGGATCCAGGCCGAGTTTTCCGGCTTCGATCTTGGAAAAATCGAGGATATCGTTGATCACCGCCATCAGCGCGTCGGCCGAATACTTGACCGCGTTTAGATACTCGCGCTGCGTGGAATCGAGTTCGGTGTCGAGCGTAAGCTCGGTCATTCCGATGATGCCGTTCATAGGGGTGCGAATTTCGTGGCTCATATTCGCCAGAAAGTCGCTTTTGGCACGGTTGGCGACGTCGGCGTCTTCGCGGGCGTGGATCAGCTCCCGCTGGTAGCGCATTTGCTCGGTTATTTCCTCGGCAATACCCACGATTCGAATCAGCCGGCCGTTTGCGTCTCGAATCGGGAAGGCGCGGTCGCAAATCCATTTCTCCACGCCATCCGGCGTCCGGATGCGATATTCGGAGTCGACCGCCTCGCCCTGGATCTGGCGGGCAAACATCGCATACGCCCGATCCCGATCTTCGGGTTGAATCGTGTCGGTCCACGACATCGGGTCTTTATAAAGGCTTTCGCAGGTCCGCCCCCAAACCTGCTCATAAGCGGGGCTAACATACAGGATCTCATTGCCTTCCGGGGGCATCATCCAAAAGACTTCCCGAATGTTCTCGGCCAGCTGGCGGAATTTTTCCTCACTCCGCCGCAAGGCTTCTTCGATTTGTTTGCGCTCGGTGATGTCCGGGCAAATGCCGACGTAGCCCAGAAACTCGCCGCTCGGTGAAAAACGCGGCTCCGCGTAGCTCGCTACCCACCGCCACTCACCTTTCGCGTTTTTGAGGCGCGTTTCACTCCGCAGCGGGCCACGGTCCCGCAGCGCGCGGTAGGAATCATCCAAGTATCGCTGCGCATCGTCTGGATGCACCAGCGCTTCCCAATCCAGCCCTTCCACGCGGTCCAGAGTTGTACCGATGAACTCCCGATAGGCACGGTTGATGAACTCCACCCGCCCCTCGGCGTTGGTCACCCACATCAGCGCCGGGCAGCCATCGGCCATGATGCGGAACCGGGATTCTTTCTCGTGGATCCGCTCCTCCGCCCGCTTGCGCTCCGAGATATCGCGCAGAATGACGGAGACGGCGACTATTTCACCGCCGGAGTTTTTGATGGGGTAAGCGGTTGCGGAAATTTGAACCGGGCTTCCGTCTTTGCGCAGGCAAATCCCCTCGTGCTGCGAAACGGCATTGTTTTGCAGCACCTGTTCGGTCAAATGTTCCAGCCGGTAACGACGGTCCGGCGCCACGAACATGGACACGTGTCTTCCGATTGCTTCCTGAGCGGGGTAGCCGAAAATCACCTCGGCGGCGCGATTCCAGGTGAGAATGACACCGGCCGGGCTGTAGGCGACAATGGCATCCTCGGAGCTTTCGGCGATCGCGGCCAGGAACCTCTGGGCATCCTCGGTCTCTCGCCGTTTGGTGACGTCCCGCTTGATAGCAATGTAGCTTACTATTTCGCTATGGGAGTCCTTCACCGGGGTGATCCGCATGTCCTCGTGATAGAGGCTGCCATCCTTGCGCCGATTGATCAGTACGCCGTGCCAGATCCCGCCTGACTGGATGGTATTCCAAAGCTGCTCGTAAGTTGCAGGAGACTGCCGGCCGGATTTGAGAAGGCGCGGGTTCTGTCCCACGGCTTCTTCGCTCGTGTATCCTGTCAACGCGGTGAACGCGGGATTCACATACTGGATGGTCCCGCTCAGGTCCGTTATGACGATCGCATCGGCGGCCTGCTCGACGGCCGCGATCAAGCCGGCCTGCTCGATGTTGTTGCGCTCCTGATACACGATTGACATTGGACAGCTAAAGCAATAGCTGAACGCTCGTAGGCACCTTCTTTACCATCGGATATCTATGAAAAAGCGATAGCTGAAATACACAATGCGCGCTATCTTACTCAATTCATGGGGGCTATGCCGCAGCATCAACTCAGGCCCGCTAGGGTAATGACCTTAGACCGACGCTGTTGGGCTACGTTTTGCTGCCAATGTAAATGAATCGGATGATCAGCAACGCCGCCAGCAGATACGCCGCCCAAGGGACCTGGCGGGCGCGGCCGCGGGCGAGGTGAATCAGGACGTAAGAGATGATGCCCCAGGCCAGGCCGTTGGCGATGCTGAACGTCAGCGGGATAGTGATTAAGGTGAGGAAGGCGGGGAAGGCAGTGCAGACGTCATCCCAGGCGATTTCGGACAGCGATGACATCATCAGGCCGCCGACGACGACCAACGCAGGCGCGGTCGCGGCCGATGGCACGGCTCCGATGAGCGGCGCGACGAATAGCGCGGCAATAAACAGCAGGCCTGTGACGATGGACGTAACGCCGGTTCTGCCGCCCGCGGCCACACCAGCGGCGCACTCGATGTAGCTGACCACCGTCGTGGTGCCGAGCAGCGATCCGCCAATGGTCGCGGTGGCATCGGTGAGCAAAATGCGATTCACGCGCGGGATGCGGTTGCCGGCTTCGATCAAGCCCGCTTTCTTGGTGACGGCCATCAAGGTGCCGACGTTGTCGAACAGGTCGACGAACAGGAAGACAAAAACGATCTCGAGCAGTCCGAGCCCGAGGGCGGAGCGAATGTCCAGATGCAGCGCGGTTCCCGAGAGGTCGCTCCAGTGAAAGGCCTGCGGCTGCCAGTGGACCAATCCGGCGACAGCGCCGAGCGCGGTGGTGGTGAGAATCCCGATCAGGATGGCCGCGCGCACTTTCCAGGCTTGCAGCGCCGCGATGAGCAGGATGCCGAAGATGGCGAGCGCGACGTTGGGGTCGTGCAGATTGCCCATGCTGACGATAGTGGACGGGTCCGCCTTCACGATGCCCGCGTTGCGGAGGCCGATGAAGGCGATGAAGAGTCCGATGCCCGCGCTAACCGCTGCGTAGAGTTCGGCTGGAATGGCCGCGATGATCCACTGGCGGATGCCGGTGACGGTGAGAATCAGGAAGGCGACGCCTGAGAGGAACACGGCTCCGAGCGCGGTTTGCCACGGCACGCCCATGCCCTTGACCACAGTGTAGGTAAAATACGCGTTCAATCCCATACCGGGCGCGAGCGCGATGGGGTAGCGGGCAAAGACGCCCATCAGGATGGTGGCAAAGGCCGCGGACAGGCAGGTTGCGGCGAAGACGGCTGGCACCGGCATTCCCGCGTCATGGAGGATAGAGGGATTGACGAACACGATGTAGGCCATCGTGATGAAGGTGGTGAATCCGGCGAGGAGCTCGGTTTTCCAGGTGGTGTCGAGTTTCTTGAATTCGAAGTAGTGTTCCAGGCGTGCGACGATCCGCCGGGGCGGACTGGCGCCGGGCTCGCTCGAATGGAGAGATGCGCGTTGTGCAGCCGGATTGCTCATTGGGCGCGTGCCGTGAACGGTGACTCGAACCTGGAGAAGCTACGGCCGGGGCGGGAGCGACAGTGTCCTGGGGAACCGGGCCGAGGGGGCTTCAAAAATCGAAGACGAGTTTAGCACAGATGTTTTTGGAGGAGTCCGATTTCGGGTGCGTAAGCAACTGGCACGAGCCGGTGAGCCCCAGCTCGGAAAACTACTGCGGCTGCAGACGCACCGCCCTCCCCAGCGGACGGGAATCGCCCATCACGTGTCGGACTTGGAGAACTATTGGCGTAGAATTGGGGGAATCCCCGAACTCTGCGTGGTGGTATTGTAGCCCCATGAGCGATGGGAGAAGGAAAGTCATCTACAAGATCACATACCCAAACGGCAAGATATATGTTGGCCAGGACCTGACCGGCAGCATCAGCTATTTCGGCAGTCCTAATAAAAAGGTTGTGGAGGCAGACTTCACACAAGAACAGGCGCGCGACTTCACCCTGCGAAAGCAAATTTTATGGGAGTCGAAAAGCGCAACGAACGAAGAGGTTGACGCCAAGGAAATTGAGTTCATTCTGGCTTTGCGTTCCAACGAACCGGCGATAGGCTACAACAGATCACTGCAGCCGCAGTCTCGATTCAAGACAAAAGCCGCTCAATCCTGACGTCCCCGCCCGGCCCGCACCTTTAGGGCATCGCCTACACTTCCTACGCGCCGTTTACTGTTAGAATCCGGATAGACCGAGTTTTGTTATGCCTGACCTACCCACGACCCTTGGAGCCCTGAAAAACAGCAAATTTGGCGAGCGGCAGCAGGGCGAGCGCAGCGTCAAAAGCGAATTGCGCGAAAATCTGATCTGCAAATTGCAGCGCGGTGAGGACCTGTTCCCGGGCGTGGTGGGCTACGAAGACACCGTGGTGCCGCAGATCGTCAACGCCGTCCTCTCGCGCCACAACTTCATTTTGCTCGGGCTGCGCGGGCAAGCGAAGACGCGCATCATCCGCATGCTCACCGGCCTTTTGGATGACCGGCTGCCGTACATCGCTGGGTGCGAAATCCGCGACAATCCGTTTCATCCGATTTGCCGGCGCTGCCGCGATTTGATCGCCGAACAAGGCGCGCAAACGCCGATTGCGTGGCTCGACCGCGAACATCGCTATGTGGAAAAGCTGGCGACGCCGGATGTGACCATTGCCGACATGATCGGCGACATCGATCCCATCAAGGCTGCGCGCGGCGGTCACGAGCTTTCAAACGAAATGACGGTGCACTACGGCCTGCTGCCGCGCGCGAATCGCGGCATCTTCGCCATCAACGAACTGCCGGATCTGGCCGGCAAGATCCAGGTGGGCCTGTTCAACATCATGCAGGAAGGCGATGTGCAGATCAAAGGCTATCCGGTGCGCCTGCCGCTCGACATCATGCTGGTGTTCACGGCGAATCCGGAGGATTACACCGCGCGCGGCAAGATCATCACGCCGCTCAAGGATCGCATCGGCAGCGAGATTCGCACGCACTATCCGTTGACCATCGAACAGGGCCTGTCGATCACCAAGCAGGAATCCTGGGTGGAGCGGCCATCGCCCATTCAGCTGCGCATGCCGCAGTACATCCGCGAAATCGTAGAGCAGCTCGCGTTTCTGGCGCGGGAAGACAAGCGCGTCGATAAGCGGTCCGGCGTATCGCAGCGGCTGCCGATTTCGGTGCTGGAGAACGTGATCTCGAACGCGGAGCGCCGCGCGCTGAAATCCGGCGAGGATCTAGCGGTGCCACGCGTCATGGACATCTATGCCGCGCTGCCATCCATCACAGGTAAGCTGGAGCTCGAATACGAGGGCGAGCTGAAGGGCGGCGACGCGATCGCGCGCGAGCTGATCAAATCCGCCGTCGGCAAGGTGTACACGAATTCCTTCGAGGGCGTCAACGTATCGCAGATCGTGCAGTGGTTCGAGCTGGGTGGATCGCTGAAGCTGGATGAGTCGGTGGATTCGGCAAATGTTCTGAAGCAGCTCGCGAAAATCCAGGGGCTGATGGAGAAGACCGGAGCGCTTGGCTTGGGCGCCAGCGAACCGGATGCGGTGCGTGCGTCGGCGGCCGAGTTTATCCTGGAAGGTCTGTACGCGCATCGCCGCATCAGCCGCAACGAAGAAATGGGATTCGTGGCCGGGGAGCGCAAGCGCGATGCTCCGGAAGGCAACGAAGGCCGGCGTCCACCCCGCAAGCAGTTTAACTAAAGAAGGCGGTAGTTCATGAAGTGGATCCACTACACCAAGTTCACGGGCGACGACTTCGGACTCAGCTCCGAAGATCTGCTGAAGGCGCTCTCGGATTTTTTCCTCGAAAGCGGCTTCCAGAACCAGTACATGGGCTTCAGCGAGTGGAATCAGCACACGCTGGAAGACCTGAAGAACGCTCTGCAGCGTGCGCTCGAACAGGGCGAGGCGTTCGACCCCGAGCAGGCCCAGCGCATCCAGCAGGCGCTCGAAAACATGTCGGCCGAACAGATCGATGAGCTGATGGACCGCCTGGTGCAAAAGCTGGTGGACGATGGCTACATCAATACCGATCAGAAGCAGGCCAATGAGAGCGGGCCCGGCGGAACGGGCAACGCCGATCGCAAGGTGGATGTTCAGATCACCGACAAATCCATCGATTTTCTCGGATTCAAGACGCTGAAGGACCTGCTTGGATCGCTCGGCAAATCGAGTTTTGGCGCGCACGATACGCGCGACCTCGCTACCGGTGTCGAGACCAGCGGCGCGGCGAAGGCGTATGAATTTGGCGACACGTTGAACCTGGATATTTCGCAAACTTTGTTCTCGGCAATCCAGCGCGAGGGGCTGAAGGTGCCGCTGAATCTGGAATACTCGGACCTGCACGTGCATCAGTCCGAATATCAAAGCTCCTGTGCAACGGTGCTGATGCTGGATTGCAGCCACAGCATGATTCTGTACGGCGAGGATCGCTTCACGCCGGCCAAGAAAGTAGCGCTCGCGCTCGCGCATTTGATCCGCACGCAGTATCCGGGCGACAGCCTGCGCGTCGTTTTATTCCACGATTCCGCCGAGGAATTGCGGATTTCCGAGCTCGCACGCGTGCAAGTGGGGCCCTATTACACCAACACGCGCGACGGCCTGATTCTGGCGCAACGGCTGCTGAATCAGGAAAAGAAGGACATGAAGCAGATCATCATGATCACCGATGGCAAACCTTCGGCGCTGACGCTCGAGGACGGGCGCATGTACCGCAATGCGTTCGGCCTGGATCCGCTGGTGATCAGCCGCACGCTTGAAGAGGTGGGGCGCTGCAAGAAGCAGGGGATTCTGATCAACACCTTCATGCTGGCGAGCGATTTCGGGCTGGTGAATTTCGTGCAAAAAGTCACCGAATTGTGCCGCGGCAAGGCGTATTTCACCACGCCGTACAATCTCGGACAATACCTGCTGATGGATTACATGAACCGCAAGACGCGGACCATTCACTAAGTTACTCGCGCCGTCATGCTACAAATGGGGCATGGCACTCTCTGCGAGAAATCAGCTAGTCGGCAAAGTGAAAGACATCCAAATCGGCGACATTATGGCTCACGTTGTCGTCAAAGTGGGAAGCAATCTGGTGGAAAGCGTAATTACGCGAAACAGCGCGGAAGAGCTCAAATTGAAGAAGGGCGATACGGTCCGGGTGGTGATCAAATCCACCGAGGTGATGATTCAGAAGGACTGATAACTATCTTTTGAGCAACTCCGCATACTGCTTCTTGGTCTTTTCGATCTTCGGCTCCGCCACCGCCTGAATGTAGGGGCTCTCAGGATGCAGGCTGCAGTAATTCTGGTGGTAACCCTCGGCCGGATAGAAAGCCTTCAGCGGAGTGACCTCGGTCGCGATGGGCGAGCGAAAGATCCGGGCCTGATCCAACTGCTGGATGTACGCTTCGGCGACGCGCTTCTGCTCGGGATCGGAATAGAAAATCGCCGAACGGTACTGCGTTCCGATATCGTTCCCCTGGCGATTGCGCTGCGTGGGATCGTGCGCCACGCTGAAGAAGATCTTGAGCAGTTGGCCGTAGCTGATTTTGGCGGGATCGTAGGTAATCTCGATTGCCTCGGCGTGTCCGGTGCGTCCGCCGCACACGGCGTCATAGTTCGCCGTCGATGCTTCGCCGCCCGAGTATCCGGAAACCACCTGCTCCACTCCTTCGATCTGCTTGAAGACGCCTTCCGTGCACCAGAAACAGCCCCCGGCCAGCACCGCGGTTTGCCGCGCGGAGGAATCGACGGCCGGATCGATTTTGGGATCGGGGAAATCTAGGTTCGCCATAGCTGTACCAGACAGTAGCATAACCTGCGGGATTCGCTCTGAAGACGGCCGCTCTGCGTGGCAGCACGCAGGTCTCTGGGGCAGGGTACCGCAGAGCTAAGAGCGAGGATTCGGAAATACGCCCAAATTCGGCGATATTGTGCATACAACGTGAGTGGCGTAGCGATTGCACGGTCCTTCGCCGGAGGCAAAAACCATGCGAAAGGCTGCGTATCTCCTAGTGGTTTCAGCCTTGAGCCTGACGACGGTTCGGGCCCAAGACAACGCCGCTCCCACGCCGCAGATCGAGCGGGGGCGGGAACTTTTCACCCATGCAAAGAAGGGCGTCGCTTGCAAGACATGTCATTTCCTGGGGGGCATAGGAACTGCGATTGGGCCGGACCTTACCACGATGGCGACCTACGGGAGCATACACAGCATCGTCATGACCATGCACATGACCATGACCGAGCATGTCTATCGCATCCGTACAGCCAGCATGAGCTTCCCGGGGATCTTGAAACAAAAATACGGCGATCGCGCCGAATATTACGACCTGAGCATCATTCCACCGGTGTTGCGGACGTTGTACACAAATCAGATTGTCTCTGCGGAGCGCGACGAGACCTGGAGGCATCCGCCGGCCAGGGCCAATTACTCATCGCAGGAATTAGCCGATATCATTTCGTTCCTGAAATTCGCCGCTACAGGATCTCAGAAGGAGATACCCGCGGCCGATGTCAGTCCGAACTGGTAGGCGCCGCTGCGGGCCTGACAGGCAGGGTGCACTTGACGAATAGGCTTCAATAGAGTTGATGCCTTCTGAAGACCTGACCATCGGAGCCGAGCTTTGGGAATACATGCGGAGCGTGACCTTGCGCGAGCCGGATCTTCTGCGGCGGTTGCGGCAGGAGACGGCCGATCTTCCCAGCTCCAGTTGCCAGATTTCGGCCGAGCAGGGTCAGTTCATGGCCCTGCTCATTCATTTAATGGGCGCGCGGCGAACGATCGAGGTCGGCGTGTACACCGGCTACAGCGCGTTGGTGGTTGCGCAAGCGCTGCCGGAGGATGGGCACATTGTGGCCTGCGACATCAATGAAGATTGGACGGGCATCGCGCGAAGGTATTGGCGGGAGGCGGGCGTGGACCGCAAAATCGATCTGCGCATCGCGCCGGCCACGAGCACGCTGGACAACCTGATCGCGACCGGGCAGGCAGGCCGGTTCGACTTTGTATTCATTGATGCTGATAAGACCAATTACAAAAACTACTACGAGCAGGCGCTGGTGCTATTGCGGCCGGGTGGATTGATCGCGGTGGACAATGTGCTCTGGTATGGCCGCGTGATCGACGCAGCTTCCGACGATCCGGACACCCGTGCGATTCGGGCCTTTAATGCTCAATTAAAAGGCGATGAGCGGGTATGGCTGAGCATGTTGCCGGTCCGCGACGGTTTAACGCTGGCCTGCAAGAAACCATGATGCCGCAGTACTGGAACCGCGTATGACTTGTTCTTGGTACGCGCGGGCCGAAATAGTGATAGTCTTTTCGTGGGGATTGGCCGACTCTGGAGACAGTTCGGGTGGGCGCTTGAGGATTCTAGAAATATAGGGGAGGGTGGTTTGGTCCTTCTGCTCTTTGGACCGCCTGGCAGCGGCAAAGGAACGCAGTCAGGGAAGATCTCGCAGTGGCTGCGGATTCCCGCAATCTCGACCGGCGATATGCTGCGCGAGGAAATCAATGCTGGCACGGACTTGGGGAAAGCCGCGCAGTCCATCATGGCCAATGGCGGCTTGGTGGGGGACGACCTCGTCAACCGCATGCTCGCCCAGCGGGTCGCGCAGACCGATTGCGCGCACGGATTTCTGCTGGATGGCTTCCCGAGGACGGTGGAGCAAGCCGAGTATCTTGACAAGGTGCTGGCCCGGCAGCAATTCGACACTCCGATTGTGCTGCACCTGGATGTTCCCATGGACGCGCTGGTTGGCCGGTTGACCTCGCGCCGGCAATGCCCCACCTGCAAGCGCATCTACAACCTGCTGCAACTACCTCCGAAAACGCCCGGCATTTGCGACGACGACGGCTCTCCACTGATCACGCGCAAGGACGACAGCGAGGATGTGGTGAAGGAACGGATCCGGACCTATGACGAATGGACCCGGCCGGTGCTCGCCTACTACCAGGACCGCAAGTATCACCAGATCCGCGGCGACCGCTCGCCCGGGTATATCTTCGAAGCAATCACCGGGATTTTGGAGCCAATTGTAGCCAGAAACGGATCGAACTGCTGCAAGGCGCAGCCGGCCAGGAAAGCTTAGGCGGCGGGAGGAATCTCCACCACTTTGGCGTGCCGCCAGAGCCGCTCCAGTTCATAAAACGCGCGGGCCTTCGGCGAAAAAACGTGGATCAGATAATCGCCGAAATCGGCTAGAACCCATTCGGCATTTGCGAATCCTTCCACGCTGACCGGGTATTCACCGCGCTTTTCCAACTCCAGCCCGATCTCTTCGCTGATCGCCTGGATCTGCTTGGGATTGCTCCCGCTGCAAATCACGAAGAAATCGGCGAAGGAAGTAACCTCGCGTAAATCGAGCACCCGGATATCGGTGGCTTTCTTGGATTCGGCGGCTCGAACGGCGGTGAGCCAGGCAGGAGTACTGAGCGGGGGACGGGCCGATTGGACGGCTGTACTGTGTTCTTCTCGAATAGGGAGCGATCTCCTACCCGTATGGTACACTGAAATTTCCAATGCGACAATTACTGCCGCTGTTATTGTCCTTTGGCGCGCTGGTTCTCCCCGGTTTCGCCGTATTGTCGGCCCAGCCGGCGCCCGCCCCGGTAACCAGTTCCACCAACGTAACCAGTTCCACCAACGTCGCGGAAAATATTGCAACCAGGCGCGTGGCGCTCGCCGAGCAGGAGCTCAGCCGTATCGCCGGATTGGTGGCTGACGGCGCCTTGCCCCGCATCCGCCTGCAACAAGCCCAAATGGACGTCGATGATGCGCGCGATGAGGCGATCCTCGACCGCACGCTCTTTGCCGGTTACTCCGGGCAGACCTCGGCCGGCGATTCCGCGGAAATGGTTGCAGCCGCTCAGCGGCGCGTGGATCGGGAGCAGGAGCGGATCGCGCGGGCCAACGAGATCATTGCGGCGGGTGTCGCGGCGATATCCACCCTGGCGCCTTTGCAGCAGGAACTGGCGCTCCGCCAGACCAGTCTCGATCTAGCCAAGTTGCACGCGCATCTTTTAGAAGAAGCAGCGGCGCAGAGCAAGGTACCTAAGTTTGTCGAGGCTTCCATCCCGGCGATCGATGACAGCGAGTTGTTTACACAGGGTACGGAACACTACGAAGGCGATGGTACGTTCGACGAGTCGCGCCAGTTGGCGCCGCTGGAGGTTGCCTTCGAGAGCCGGTTCGACCGCGCGTTGCCCATCAGCGCAGACGGCGAAACCGAGGTGCACCGTGAACTGGGATTCGATCATCGCGGCCGCGTGGATGTAGCGGTCGATCCGGGCGGCCCGGAAGGCTCCTGGCTGCGCCAATACCTGCAGCTTCACAGGATTCCCTACTTCGCCTTCACGCATGCGATCCCCGGCAAAGCCACCGGGGCGCACATTCACATCGGACCGGAAAGCACTCGGTTGAGCACGCGTCTCAAAAGCCCCGCAAAGACGCGGCTCGCGGGCCGTCTGGGCTCGCACACCCGCAACGCCGACTAGCGAATGGCTCTGGTCCCGCGCGTCTTTCTCACGGCTGAGCAGATCCAGAAACGCGTCCGGGAGATGGGCGATGAAATCAGCGCCAATTATCCGGACGGTCCCATCTATCTGATCGCGATTCTCAAGGGCGCCTTCGTTTTCCTGGCCGATCTTTCGCGTACCATCCGAACACCGTCGCGCATCGAGTTCATGGGCATTTCCAGCTACGGGCGCGGGAAAACGTCTTCCGGCCAGGTGCGCGTCACGAAGGATCTCGATGTGTCGATCGAAGGGCATCACGTTTTGATTGTCGAGGACATTGTCGATAGCGGCGTGACGCTCACTTATTTGCTGAATGTGCTGGACCAGCGGCGCCCTAAATCGCTCGCCATCGCTACGCTGCTCGATAAACCCGAGCGCCGGCTTCGCCCGGTGAACGTTTCCTATGTCGGTTTCCAGATCCCGGATGAGTTCGTGGTCGGCTACGGTCTCGATTTCGCGGAAGATTACCGGAATTTAAAGGATATTTGCGTCCTTTCGGAGGACAAGGAACCTGGGGCGGGGAATTAGCAAGATCGTGAGAAGCATCCCCGGCCGAGCACTCCGGGCGGCCTAAACTTTCGGCGGCAAATCGCGCGCCGGGCAACTGGATACAAATCCGCTGGTCTTGTGATGCCCGTCGCAAAACGGCTTATTTTCGGAATGGCCGCAGCGGCACAATGAGATCACCGTGCGTCCGCCCAAGCCGAATTCCTTCCCTTCCGCGTCATGAATGCTAAAATCGCCCTCGATGCGAACCGAGCCGTTGTTGTTGACCGTGATCTTCGTTGCCGCCATGCATTGCGATGGTAGCAGATTGTCTTGGGCACAGGCTGATAAAATCCAAGGTGCATGATTCAGTTTGTCCTCGAGACGGACCGTCAACTGTTCGAAGACGCGTTCCAGTTCGCGCAGCAGCAAGTGCGCAAGTTGATTGAGAACCACCCCGGCTTCTACCCGATGTACACGGCCGAGGGCCGCTGGAAGCACGAAGGCCAGGTGTGGACCAGTTGGTGCGACGGATTCCTTCCCGGGATGATGTGGATCTTCCACAAGCGGAATGCGGCCTCGGGCTCGGCCGACAAGTTTTGGCTGGAGCAAGCCGTGAAGTACACCACACCGCTCGCGCCGCGCCAGAGCGATCGCGACGTGCACGATCTCGGTTTCATATTCATGTCGACTTACTATCGCTGGCACCGCTTGACGCAGGAACCGAAGCTCAAGGACGCCTTGATCGCAGCCGGCAAAACCGAGGCGCTGCGTTTCAAAGAGAACGGCCAGTATCTGCGTTCGTTCGTGGGCGAGAACTCGCTGTTCATCGACATTATGATGAACGTCGGAATCATCTTCTACGCCGCGCGCGAAACGGGCGACCGCCGGCTGCGCGATATTGCCCTGCGGCACTGTCTGACGACGCGCCGGGTCCTGGTGCGCGGGGACGGGTCTACCGCGCAGGAAGGCATCTTCGATCTTCAAACCGGCGAATTTCTGCGGCAGAGCGCGCAGCAGGGCTTTCGCGGCGATTCGTGCTGGTCGCGCGGGTTGGCTTGGGCGCTGTACGGCTTCAGCCTGTCCTATGAATACAGCCGCGATCCGCGGTTCCTTGAAACCGCCGAAGCTTGCGCCGATTACTTCATCGTGCACGCCAACAGCGATGGCGTCCCACCGTGGGATTTCAACGCGCCGCCCGAAAGCCGGCGAATCCTCGACACGTCCGCCGCAGCCATTGCCGCCTCCGGCCTGTTGCGGCTGTGCCGTTTGTTACAGGACCCGGTGAAGGGGCACCATTATTGGTCCACTGCGGTTCGTATTTTGCGCACGCTCTGTGAACGCCACGTGGCGCGGAAGGATAAGAAGTGGGAGGGCATCCTCAAGGGCGGCGTCTATCATTTGCCGAAGGAACTGGGCGTGGACGAATCGGTAATGTGGGGCGAATATTTCTTCGTGGAGGCGCTGGAGCAAGTGCTCCCCCAACTCGGTTAAGTCCCCTATGCTGTCCGGCTGCGTCCTGCCGATACATAAAAAAGGATGACTCAGCCAGCGCCCGTCAATTATTACGATCTGCTCCAGATTAACCCCAGGGCGGAGATCGAAACCATCGAACGCGTGTACCGGATCTTGGCCTTGCGTTATCATCCCGACAACCAGCAGACCGGTGACGCGGAGCGCTTTCGGGTGCTCAGCGAGGCTTATCAGATTCTGCGCGATCCGGCCAAGCGCAAGGAGTACGACCGGCAGTTCGAAATGAATCCGGCCGGGCCGCTGCCGATCTTTCTCGGCAAGGAATTCACCGAGGGCATCGATGCCGAGGCGAAGATTCGGGTGGGAGTGCTGTGCCTGTTGTATAGCAAACGGCGAGCGAATCCCGATTATGCGGCGCTTTCGCTGCTCGACATGGAAAACATCATGTCGTTTCCACGCGAGCGGCTGCTGTTCGCGCTGTGGTATTTGCGAGCGAAACGCTACGTGCTGCAGGACGATCGCAGCAGCTTCATCATTTCGGCCGAGGGCGTGGATTTCCTGGAAGCCCAGTTGCCGACGAATCAGATCCTATACAAGATTTTCCGCGACACCGAATCGGGCGTGATGGTGTATCCGAAGGCTCTTACGTCGAAAACGTCCTGACATCGAACTCCTTATTTCGACGAGAGCACAAAAACGTTGCCGTCCAGATCCTTGAAGATCGCCGACGTTCCCCAATGCTCCTTCTTGGGTGGTTGATCGAACACGACGCCGCGGGATGAGAGTTCCTCATAAGTTTTCTCCACGTTGTCGCTCACGAATGTAATATTCGAAAATGTTCCTATGCGCGTCTCGTGGCCGGGCGGAGTAAAGAGCACCACCCTGGTTTCGGCGCCCGGAATCGAGAGCTCGATCCAGCGCTGTGCGCCGTCAAAAGGCTGATCGGTGAGGATCTGGAATCCAAGCCTCCTGGTGTAAAAATCCAGCGCCTGGTTTTGATCCTTCACCGGAATGCTGGCGAACTTGACCGCTTTGATCATGGACTCAGGCTAAGCGACAACGGCGGTCTTTGCAATCCGTTTTCGCTTGCTATAGGATTAAAAGATATAGTGGCGCAGATCGACGATTACGTTCTGGATGTGCTGATGCGGGACCTGGTGGGGCACGACCGCTCGCCTTCCGCATATTTGGTCTACCTGCATTTGTGGGGGCAGACCGTCGGCCGGCGGGCTAAGAGCGCGCGACTCAGCCATCAAATGGTGGCGAGCGCGACGGGACTTTCCAAGAGCGCAGTGCAGGCCGGAATGCGCAGGCTGGTGCGGCGGCGCTTGGTGAGTATTCATCGGGACTCCCCAACGGCAACGCCCGAATACCAGCTATTGCGCCCGTGGTTGAAGGCGAAAGCCTCGTGACCCCCAAAAGCACCAGCCTGCTGCGGCAGCTCGGGATCGGCAGCGCGGTTGCCTTGGTCATCTCGAACATGATCGGCACGGGCATCCTGACCACCAGCGGATTCCTCGCCGGGCAGCTAGGCTCCGCGCAGCTGGTTTTGGCGATTTGGGGTGTGGGCGCGGTCTGCGCGCTCGCTGGAGCGTTCTGCTATTCCGAGCTCGGTGTTAATTTTCCCAGCTCCGGCGGGGAATATGTTTATCTCACCGAAGCGTACGGACCTACCTGGGGATTCATGACAGGTTGGATCTCGTTTTTTGCCGGATTTTCCGCACCAATTGCGGCTGCCGCGCTGGCATTTTCCGATTATCTCGGTCATTTTTGGAGCGCTCTGCGGCTGGAGAGCGCATGGGTGGTATTCGGTGCGGGCGCCTGGCAGTTGAAGCTCGGTGCTGCGCAAGTTTTGGCCAGCGGCGTGATCACGCTGTTCACGCTCATCAACTGCGTCGGGATCCGCCGCACCGCACGCGTACAAAACGTCCTCACGTCCCTGAAAATTGTCATCATTCTGGCGTTCCTCGGAATTGGCTTCGCGTTTGGCACCGGAAGTTGGGGAAATTTCTCGCATCCCGCAGTCCGCACCGTCGCGACGCCGTTGTTCTCGCAATTTTTCGTGAGTTTGTTCTATATCTATGTCGCCTACAGCGGATGGAACGCCGCGACCTACGTGGCCGAGGAACTGGAACATCCCGCGCGGACGCTGCCGTGGTCGCTCACCTATGGAACCGCGCTGGTTGCCGCGCTCTTTATCGGACTAAACGTACTGTTCATCTATGCCGTGCCATTGAATGAGATGAAGGGCGTCGTCGCCGTCGGTGCTCTTGCCGCGCGCCATCTTTTTGGACCCGCGGTGGCCGGCGTCTTCAGCGCAGGAATGGCGCTTTCGCTGCTTGCCACGGTGAACGCGGAAGTGACCATCGGTCCGCGCGTCTATTACGCCATGGCGAAGAATGGCGCTTTCTTTAGTGTGGCCGCAAAAGTGGACCCGCGCTGGCATACGCCGGTGATCGCCATCGTTTGCCAGGGCGTTTGTTCGATCCTGATGACCGTCAGCCCGTTCCTGAATTTGTTGCTGTACATTGGGCTGCTGCTCAATTTCTTCGCAGTGCTATCGGTAGGATCATTATTCGTGTTCCGCCGCCGGCCCGGATGGCAAAAGCTCGCCGTGGTCAGCTTCGCGTTCCCGCTGGTGCCCGCGTTTTTCGTTGCTGTGGGAATTTGGATGACGGTCCTCGGCGTGATGCTGCGGCCTGCCATCTCCGCGGTGGCGGTGCTAACGGTTGCGGTCGGTGCGGCGGTTTATCACTTCAGACTTCGGACAGAACCGGCGTAAACGCGGCCGGCGATCCTTGCAGCAATTCCAGCAATGCCTGGCCCGCGCGATGGAATCGCTTCTTGCGCCGGTGCACAATGCCGACCGGCCGGAATAGCTCAAAGCCGGCGATGCGGATCGGCACCAACCGCCCTTGTGCAACTTCTTCTTCCATCACGCGCGCGGGCATGATGCTGACGCCCGATCCGTGCGCCACGGCTTCCTTGATCATCTGAATGTTGTCGAAATGCAGCGTCACGTTCACGTGCACGTGCTGCTCGCGCAGGAAGCGATCGATATCGCGCCGGATCGGCAGATCTTCGTCAAATCCGATAAAATCCACGCCATCCAGATCAGCCGGTCTGATCTCGGGATGCGCTGCAAAGGGATGATACGGCGACGCAGCGATCGCCATCTGCTCTTGCCGCCACGGAAGCACTGTTACTTCCTTGGTCTGCTCGGGGTAGCTCAACAACCCGATATCGGCGCGATCCGTGATCACGGCCTCGTACACTTTTTCCGGCCGCAGGTACTCTACTTCGATGCGAGCTTGCGGATAGCGCCGCAAAAACTCCTTCTCCAGGCGCGACAGTTCCGAAAGTCCAACGGAGTAGATCGACGCGACGCGAACCGTCCCTTCCACCTCGCCCTTCAGCTGTTCCAGCGCCACTTGAAATTCCTCGCGGCGGTTCAGTGTGTCGCGGCACATGTCGAGATACAACTTACCGGCTTCCGTGACCGTGAGGGGGCGCGATCGGCGGTCGAGCAATGTCAAGCCGATCTGCTCTTCCAGGTCCTGAAGGTACTGGCTGGCGGCGGACTGGCTGATGCCATTCATGGCCGAGCCTCTGCTCACGCTGCGTGACAGCGCTATGTCCCTGAAAAGCTTGATGCGATCAAACTCCATCCATTGCCCATAGTATTAGAAAACATAATGGTATGTCAATGCAAAATTTTGATTGACTAATATTGCACTGTCAACGTTAGTACTGTTATACTCGGGCATGGTCGGACTCCCAGTTGAGCAAGGTCTCTACGACCCTAGAAACGAACACGACGCTTGTGGCATCGGCTTCGTGGTCAACATTCAAGGCATAAAGTCGCACGACATTATCGCCAAGGGACTTCAGATTCTCATCAACCTGGCGCATCGCGGCGCTTGCGGCTGCGATCCGGAGACCGGCGACGGCGCGGGCATTCTGATCCAGATCCCCCACAAGTTTTTTGCGCGTGAGTGCTTCGCGGCGGGTTTCACGCTGCCGGCCGAAGGCGAGTATGGCGTCGGGATGGTGTTTCTGCCCGTGGAGCCGTCGCACCGTTTATTGGCCGAAGGAATTCTGGAGCGGATCGCGCGCGAAGAGGGGCTGACGGTACTCGGTTGGCGCGACACCCCGGTAGAAGCCGACGCCATCGGCCGCATTGCGCGCGCGTCGCAGCCGTACATCGAGCAGATTTTCATCGGCGGCGCTGCGGGGATGTCGCGGGACGAACTGGAGCGGAAGCTGTACGTGGTGCGCAAGCGCGCCGAGGCGGAGATCGGGGCGTCCGATCTGCCCGATAAAGGCTTCTTCTACATTCCATCGCTGTCGTCGCGCACCATCGTTTATAAGGGACTGCTTCTGGCGAACCAGATTGCCGAGTTTTATACCGACCTTACCGATCCCGATGCGATCAGCGCACTGGCGCTGGTGCATCAGCGCTTTTCGACGAACACGTTTCCGTCATGGCAGCTCGCGCATCCGTATCGCTACCTGTGCCACAACGGCGAAATCAATACCATTCGCGGCAATGTGAACTGGATGCACGCGCGCGAAAAGGTGCTCGCATCTGAGCTGTTCGGCGAGGACTTTAAGAAGATTTCGCCGGTCATCGCGCCGGGTGGAAGCGATTCGGCGTCGATCGATAATGCGGTGGAGCTGCTGACGCTGGCCGGCCGCAGTTTGCCGCACGTGATGGCGATGCTGATTTCCGAAGCCTGGGACGCCGACACCACGATGCATCCGGAGAAGAAGGCGTTCTACGAATATCATGCGTCTCTGATGGAGCCATGGGATGGCCCGGCTGCGATCGCCTTCACCGATGGCCGGTCGATCGGTGCGACGCTCGACCGCAATGGATTGCGTCCGGCGCGCTATCTGGTGACGCATGATGGCCTGGTGATCCTGGGTTCAGAAGCGGGCGTTCTGCCGGTGAATCCGGAAGACGTGAAGTTCAAGGGCCGGTTGCAGCCCGGCCGCATGCTGCTGGTGGATACCGAAGAAGGCCGCATTGTTCCGGATGAAGAACTCAAACAGCGGCTGTGGAGCCGGCGGCCGTACGGCGAATGGCTGAAGGCGAATCAGATTACCCTCGACAGTCTGCCGGAGCCGCCGCGCGTTTACGATTCCGATCTTGGCAGCATCATCCAGCGCCAGCGGGCTTTCGGCTATACCGACGAAGATCTGCGCGTGCTGATGCTTCCGATGGCCGAGAAGGGCGAAGAGCCGATCGGTTCCATGGGCACCGATACGCCGCTCGCGTGCCTATCCGACAAACCGCAGCCGCTGTTTCATTACTTCAAGCAACTATTCGCGCAGGTGACCAATCCGGCGATTGATCCGATTCGCGAAGAGCTGGTCATGTCGCTCACCAGCTACATCGGGACGGAGCGCAACATTCTGGAAGAGACGCCGCTGCATTGCCACACGCTGAAGCTGCAGCAGCCTCTGTTAACCAATCGCGATCTGGAAAAATTGCGGCGGGTTTCCACGGGCGATTTGCTCGCGAACACGCTGCCCATGCTCTTCCGCGTGGCTGGTGGGGAAAAGGAATTGGACCGCGCGCTGGATGGTTTATGCCGCCGCGCTTCGCTCGCGGTGCGTTCGGGCTACAGCCTGCTGATCCTGACTGACCGCGGCATGGATGAAGAATACGCGCCCATCCCCAGCCTGCTCGCGCTCTCGGCGGTGCACAATTATCTGACGCGCGAGGGAACGCGCACGCAAGTGGCCCTGATCATCGAATCCGGTGAGCCGCGCGAGGTGATGCATTTCTGCCTGCTGATCGGCTATGGCGCCAGTGCGGTGAATCCGTATCTGGCCATTGAGACGCTGGAGGATCAGGCGGCGCGCGGCCATCTGCCCGCCGGGATGACCTTCGAGACCGCGCTCAAGAACTACAAGAAGGCCATCAATAAAGGACTGCTGAAGGTCTTTTCGAAGATGGGTATTTCGACGCTGCAAAGTTATCGCGGCGCGCAAGTCTTCGAAGCGATCGGATTGAGCAAAGCCTTGGTGGAGCGCTATTTCACCGGCACGGCGTCGCGCATCGAAGGCGTGGGGCTGGACGTGCTGGCGCGCGAAGCCAAGATGAAGCACGATTTCGCTTTGCAGCCGCTATCAGAAGCCGATAACGAGCTGGATATCGGCGGTAGCTATCAGTATCGCGTGCGCGGCGAGTTTCACCTGTTGAATCCGTCGACGGTGAGCAAGCTGCAGCATGCCGTGCAACAGGAAAGTTTTCAGACCTTCCAGGAGTACACATCGCTGGTCGACAATCAGAGCCGCGAGTTTTGCACGTTGCGCGGGTTGATGCGTTTGAAGCTCGAGGACAAGCCCATTCCGCTGGAAGATGTGGAACCGGCCAGCGAGATCGTGAAACGCTTTGCCACTGGCGCGATGTCGTTCGGCTCCATCAGCAAAGAGGCGCACGAGACGCTCGCGATCGCGATGAATCGCATCGGCGGGAAATCGAATACCGGCGAGGGCGGGGAAGACGAAACGCGATTTGCCCGCGATGCCAATGGCGACTGGCGGCGCAGCGCAATCAAGCAGGTGGCGTCGGCGCGCTTTGGCGTCACTACGAATTATCTGGTCAACGCCGAAGAGCTGCAGATCAAAATCGCGCAGGGCGCCAAACCCGGCGAAGGTGGACAGTTGCCGGGCCACAAAGTGGACGAGGTGATTGCGCGCGTCCGCCATGCGATTCCGGGCGTGGCTTTGATTTCGCCGCCGCCGCATCACGATATTTATTCGATCGAGGACTTGGCCCAGCTCATTTACGATTTGAAGAACGTGAATCCGGTCGCGCGCATTTCCGTTAAGTTAGTTGCCGAGGTCGGTGTGGGAACGGTGGCCGCGGGCGTCGCGAAAGCGCATGCCGACGTGGTGTTGATCAGCGGATATGACGGCGGAACCGGCGCGTCGCCGCTCACTTCGCTCAAACACGCTGGGATTCCCTGGGAGTTAGGCCTCGCGGAAACGCAGCAGGTGCTGGTGTTGAACGATCTGCGCAGCCGCGTGCGGGTGCAGACCGATGGCAAACTGCAAACTGGCCGCGATGTCACGATTGCCGCCCTGCTGGGAGCCGAAGAATTCGGATTTTCCACCGCGCCTCTGGTTTCGATGGGCTGCATCATGATGCGCAAGTGTCACCTGAACACTTGCCCGGTCGGCATTGCGACGCAGGATCCGGCATTGCGCGCGAAATTCCGCGGTAAACCCGAGAACGTCATCAATTATTTCTTCTTCGTTGCCGAAGAGGTCCGGCAGTGGATGTCGAAGCTCGGATTCCGCAGCATGGACGAAATGATCGGCCGCGTGGACCGGATCGAAATGCGGCATGCCATAGAGCACTGGAAGGCGCGCGGGCTGGATTTTTCGACCATTCTCTACAATCCGCAGGTGCCGCGGCGCGTGGGCCGGCGTTGTCTGATCGCGCAGGATCACGGACTCGATGAAGCGCTGGACTACCAGATCATCGATCGAGCGAAAGGTGCCATTGAGGACGGCGTGAAGGTGGATCTTCGGTTGCCGATTCGCAATGTGCATCGCACCGTGGGCGCGATGTTGAGCGGGGAGATCGCCCGCCGGTACGGTTCGGCGGGCTTGCCGGATGACACCATCAAGATTCATTTCAACGGATCGGCCGGGCAGAGCTTCGGAGCATTTCTCGCGAAAGGCGTCACGCTCACGCTCGAAGGCGACGCCAACGATTACGTCGGGAAAGGACTCTCGGGCGGCCGGCTGATCGTCTATCCGCCGCGCACGTCCACGTTCCTGCCGGAAGAGAACATGCTGGTCGGCAACGTGGTGCTCTATGGCGCGACCACGGGCGAGGCGTTCTTCAACGGCATGGCGGGTGAGCGCTTCGCTGTGCGCAATTCGGGAGCGACCGCGGTGGTCGAATCCGTCGGCGATCATGGCTGCGAATACATGACCAAGGGATTGGTCGTGGTGCTGGGCCGCGCCGGACGAAACTTCGCCGCGGGCATGACCGGGGGAATTGCGTTCGTGCTGGATGAAACCGGGGAATTTGCGGGTGTGCTCTGCAACCAGGCGGGCGTGGATCTGGAGCCGGTGAGCGATCCGGCGGACATGCAGGCGCTGCAAAATCTTATCGTCAAGCACGTCGCCGCCACTGGCAGCCCGCGCGGCAAATGGATTCTCGAAAATTGGGGAGAGATGTTGTCGAAGTTCGTCAAGGTGTTCCCGCACGAATACAAGCGCGTTCTGGGTATCCCGCGGCACCAGCCGGCCAAAGCCGAAGTCGCGCACTCGCAGCTGGTGCCGGCCGGGGCCGGCCTGAAGCATGGGGCCGCACATGGGTAAAGTTACCGGCTTCGTCGAATATGATCGCGAGGCGCCCGAGCGCCGGCCCGTGCCTGAGCGCGTGAACGATTGGTTCGAGGTCTACCAGGATTTTCCCGAAGACAAGGTTCGAACCCAAGGCGCGCGCTGCATGGATTGCGGGGTGCCGTTCTGCCATACCGGCTGCCCGCTGAACAACATCATTCCGGATTGGAACGATCTGGTTTATCGCGACCGCTGGCGCGCGGCGATTCGCGTGTTGCACTCAACCAATAATTTTCCCGAATTCACCGGGCGCATTTGCCCCGCGCCGTGCGAAGCCGCCTGCGTGCTGGGCATCAATGAACCGCCGGTGACGATTAAGGTGATCGAGAAGACGATCATCGAACACGCATTCCGCGAGGGCTGGATTCAGCCCGAGCCGCCCCTGCGACGCACCGGCAAACGAGTGGCAATCGTCGGATCGGGCCCCGCGGGGTTGGCCGCCGCGCAGCAATTGAATCGGGCCGGGCACTCCGTGGTCGTGTTCGAGAAGGCCGATCGCATCGGCGGATTGCTACGCTACGGCATCCCCGAGTTCAAGATGGAGAAGCGCGTCCTTGACCGGCGTCTTGGGCAGTTGATCGCAGAAGGCGTGGAGTTTCGAACCAGCGTGCACGTCGGCAAGGACATCAGCGGAGCCGCGCTACAGAAGGACTTCGACGCGATCCTTCTAGCCGGCGGCGCTGAGCATCCGCGCGACTTGCCGGTGGCCGGCCGCGAGTTAAAAGGTATCCACTTCGCGATGGAGTTTCTGCCACAGCAGAATAAAGTCTGCGAAGGGGACACGGTTGCGGAGCAAATTCTCGCCACGGGCCGGAACGTGGTCATTATCGGCGGTGGCGATACCGGAGCCGATTGCCTGGGCACATCGCATCGCCAGAAGGCCGCTTCCGTGCATCAATTCGAGATCATGCCGATGCCGCCGAACGAGCGCGCGCCGCACACGCCCTGGCCGTTGTGGCCGCTGCAACTGCGCGTCGAAAGCTCGCACGAAGAAGGCGGCGTCCGCGATTGGAGCCTGGCTACCACCTCGTTCACTGGCGATGAAAACGGACGCGTCAGCAAGCTGCACGGGATTCGCGTCGGCCCGGCGCCCAAGTTCGACCCGATTCCCGGCACCGAATTCACCCTGGACGCCGATTTGGTCCTGCTCGCAATGGGTTTCACCGGCCCGGTGAAGAGCGGCCTGTTGCAAGAGCTCGGAGTAGCGCTGGATGCACGCGGCAATGTCGCGACCGATGCCAGTTATGCGACCAATGTACCGGGCGTATTCGCGGCGGGCGATTTGCGCCGCGGACAATCACTCGTGGTCTGGGCCATTGCCGAGGGCCGCAAAGCCGCCGAAGGTGTGAACCGCTTCCTGGTGAACGGCGATAGCCTCGCGGCCGGCCACGCGTAGCTGCCTATCGTCCGCCCAGGCCCAGGCAGGTGATGCCCACCAGAATCAGGCCCACGCCGTACAGCTTCACTTTCGTAATTGGTTCGTGAAAGAACAGGCGCGACCATACCAGCGTGCAAACGTAGCCAAGCGAAACCAGCGGAAACAAGACCGACAGCTCGCCGTTCGACATCCCTTTCACGAACAAAACCGACGAAAGCAGGTAGGTTCCGATGCCTACGCCCAGCCGCCAGTTGAATGCGATGCTGGTCCAATGCCGCGTCACGGCGTGCGCGCCGGACTTCAAAAATACCGAGCCAACCGATCCGATCACGGCGCCGACCAGGACCACGGCCATCGATGAAACCGGAGTGGTCATTCGCCGCCTCCGCCGCCCCAACCAAGCACCGCGACCCCGGCCACGATCACCACGAGTCCCGTCACCCGCAGCGGATTCATCACCTCATGGAACGCAACCACGCCGGTAATGGTCACCCACACGTAGCTCAGCGCGATCAGCGGATAGAGTACCGACAGCTCGCCGTTGCGCAGCGCGTAGACGAACAGGACCGTGAACAGACCGTATAAGCAATATCCAGCAAAAAGCGGCGGTATCGTGAAAATTCCGATCGTCGTCGCTACCAGGCCGGCGTGCGACAGGCGATTGGCGCCTAGCTTGATCAAATATTGCGCGATCGCCACCAGCAACGTGCAGCAGACGACGATCAAAATCGCCTGCCTGCGCTTAGCGGGATCGATGGCGTGCGGTTCGGACGAAGAAGTTGCTGGGGTCAAACTTGCTCCAAGGTCTCATGATAACAATCGGCCGGACGTAGAATAAAATCATGGACCGCAGCTCCGCTGGAGTACTGTCGCCAGTGGATCGCTTTTTCGAGCTTTCGCTCCTCGGGCTGCTGGGCAGCGGTTTTCTGGCCGTCGTGGGATCTGGCTATTTGGACACGCCCACGGTAATTGCCACCTCGGCCGCGCTGATCCTCCGCGTGCTGATGATTGCAGGCGTTCTCCGCTTCGAGCTGCCGCCGGCGATCGTTACGGCGCTCACCATCGCCTATATCGGTTTTTATCCGATCGATTACTACTATGTTTCGCGCGCCTTCATCCCGGCGGCGATTCATCTGGTCTTTTTCGTCGCGGTGGTCAAGATCCTGAGCGCGCGCAGCAATCGCGATTTTCTGTTGCTCAAAGTGATTGCGTTTCTCGAATTGCTGGCGGCCTGTATCGTCTCGGCAAGCGTCAATTTTTTCGTCTTCCTGCTGTTATTCCTGGTGCTGGGCGTGGCAACGTTCGCCAGCAGCGAAATTCGCCAATCCCGGCAACGCGCGCCTGCCTCCATCCGACAGACCGGCGCCGGAATGCCCGCCCGGCTGATCGCCGTGGTGCTGTGCCTTTCGTTTTCGATCCTGGTGATCACTGCGGGACTGTTCTTTTTTCTTCCGCGCACGGCGCGCGCCGCCTTCCAGCACTTTGTGCCGCATCGCTATCATTTGGTCGGATTCTCCGATCACGTTTTGCTGGGACAGATCGGCGAAGTGAAGAAGGAGAACATTCCGGTGATGCACGTGAAAATGGATCATCCGGAGGACCGTTCGCTGGCGCTCAAGTGGCGCGGCGCAGCGCTGGCGCAATTCGACGGCCGCGCCTGGTCCAATCGTCCGGTGCCCGGGCGGAACAGAATCCTGCGGCCGGATTCCGACGGACTGTTGAACCTGGAAGATCCCGATGAGCCGCGCAGCCGAATCGGACGCGCCATTTCCTACGAGGTTTACCTGAACGATCTGGCGCAAGACGCTTTGTTCTTCGCCGGCATACCGCAGTACATGCGCATCGATACCCCGGTGATTCGCCGCCCGTACGGCAATTACAGTGCGCCGTTCAGCGATTCCCGCACGGTCGCCTACCAGGTCTACAGCCGGATCGAAACGCCGGGCGGCGGCGCCGAAATCAAACCTCTGCCGGCCGACCAGCGTAACGTGTACCTGCAGCTGCCGCACACGGATCCGCGGATTCTTGCATTGGCCAATAAAATCGTGGCGGGCGAATCGGCGCCGGCCCGACAAGCGCAGTTGGTGGAAGACTACTTGCGCACCCACTATGCCTACACGCTCGAGCTTCCAGCCACCGAGCCTGACGATCCGATCGCGTTCTTTCTGTTCCACCGCAAGAAAGGACATTGCGAATATTTTGCCTCCTCGATGGCCGTGATTCTGCGGTTGCTCCAGATTCCCTCGCGTGTCGTGACCGGTTTCCAAAGCGGAATCTATAACCCCATCAGCGGCTCGCAACTGATCCGCACCTCTGATGCCCATAGCTGGGTGGAAGCCTGGCTGCCCGGACGCGGATGGGTGACTTTTGATCCCACGCCGGCCGATCCGAACGCCCAGCCGCTCTCGGCCTGGACGCGCCTCGGCTTCTATGCCGACGCGGTTGATGTCTTCTGGCAAGATTGGGTGCTCAACTACAATCTGGATCGCCAACTCCAGCTCGCCTCAAAAGTGGGCAAATCCGGGCGGACCCTGGGGTGGAACTGGACCAATGTGCCGCGATGGCGGAAATCGCAGTATTGGACCCCTCTGCGCGATTTTGGGTTTGCGTTGGCTGGCCTCGTTGCCTTGGGGCTTCTCGGCAGATTTCTGCGGCGCGATGGATATCGCTGGTGGACCGCGCGGCTGCGCTTGCGGAAAGCGCTGGGGGGAAGCGCCGAGGCCTCGGACGCAACGCTGCTCTACCAGCGGATGCTGAAGGCCCTGCGGCGGCGGGGAATCGAGAAGCCGGCGTGGCTCACGCCCTGTGAGTTTGCGCGCGTCGTGGAAGAACCGGAACTGTCGCTTTTGGTGGAGGATTTCACCAGCGCCTACAACGAGCTTCGCTTCGGTAGAGATGCGCGGGCAGCCGCGCGAATTTTTACCCTCCTGGAACGGCTGGAGACCTCGTCTTAGTTCGGTCCGATTGGAATTTCCACCACCAACGGCGGCGGCGCGATGATCGCTCTCTGCGGCCTTGCGCGCGGCTGGTTCAGCGAACCGGCGGCCAATTGCGCTTCATAGCGGGGCCCGGCGGGTTCGACCACCAGCCGCAGCTTCTGTGGACCGCGAACCGTGATCGGCTCCTCAGGGATTTGATACGGGGTGTTTGCGGCGATCGTGGTATTCGGTGCGTTCGCGGGATACACCCGTTGCCACTGACCCTCCGCGTCGCGCTGGTAAAGCGCCAGAGTGCCAGGCAACTGGCTCACAACTTCGATACGAATCGTATCGCCCGCCGGTCCGCTGCGGATCAGCGAATATCGCACCAATGGCCCTTGATACAGCGCCGCGTCCGAGGCCAGCATCGCTTTTGGCGCTGGTTGCCTAGCTTGCGA
>Ga0335074_10001326_pt1 | contig 33622 bp, 27 predicted proteins | sample Lox_Sample_23_FD_206715 | JGI IMG/M metagenome (GOLD analysis project Ga0335074, IMG submission 206715) | Soil microbial communities from Loxahatchee National Wildlife Refuge, Florida, United States - Lox_Sample_2.3 | ecosystem: Environmental > Terrestrial > Soil > Wetlands | place: USA... | reverse complement strand
CGTGCGCCCGTGCCGGACGCCTCCGGTGACCTCGACCTGGTCGCGCTCGATCTTCATCCGGCCGCCCCGGCCATGGCCGAGCTGCCGGCGGGCGAGGTCGCGGTTCACGGCGTCGCGATCGAGACGCAGGCCGGCCGGCATCCCCTCCAGGATGCAGGTCAGACCGGGGCCGTGGGACTCCCCTGCGGTGATCAGGCGCAGCGACATGGCCGATGTAGGTTACGGAGCGCTCGCGATTAGGCCCGGCTCCGCGCTTGCTACGGACCAATCCGTGGTTTCTACGGATAAGGCTGGGCGCCCGGGAGCCGATGCCTCGTATGTGGTGTGGATCAGACCGCTGCGCCTTACGTGACCCGATCCGATGGCGTCTCCCCTCGAGCATCTTGAAGAGCACGACCTCCTGACCGGCATTCTGAACCGGTCGCGACTCGTCGCTGAGCTCGACCGCCAGCTGTCCTATTCGGCTCGCTATTCCCGCGCCGGCGCGCTGCTCACGCTCGACATCGACAACTTCAAGCTGGCCAACGACACCTACGGCCGCGCCGCCGGCGACGTGATGCTCAAGGCCGTGTCCGAGATCCTGCGCGCCCGGGCCCGCGCCACCGACGTGGTCGCCCGGCTCGCCAACGACGAGTTTGCCTTGATCCTCCCCGAGGCCAGCGAGGACGAGGCGCTTCTGGTGGCCTCAGACATCCGCGCCATCCTGTGCGAGCGCCAGCTCGGGCCGCCGATCCTGGTCAGCATCGGGATCGCCCTTCTGACCGGCGATGAGGAGGTCGGGGCGGACGACGTCCTGACCCGCGCCCACATCGCCCTGTACGAGGCCAAGGAGCAGGGCGGCGATCGCGCCTGCGTCTACAGCGGCCAGATCAGCGGCGCCCTGACCTGGGTGCAGCGGATCCGCGCCGCCCTGGCCGAGGACCGCTTCGTCCTCTACGGCCAGCCGATCGCCGACCTTCGCACCGGCCGGATCACCCATCACGAGCTGCTCGTGCGGATGCTCTCCGAGGACGGGGACATCATCCCGCCCGCCGCCTTCTTGCCGATGGCCGAGCGCTTCGGCGTGATCGGCGAAATCGACCGCTGGGTCACCAGCGCCGGCCTGCGCCTCGCCATCGACGGTGAGGGCGTCGCCGTGAACCTGTCCGGCTACTCGATCGGCGATCCCGCGGTCGTGGCCGAGATCCGCTCCGCGATCGACGACGGCGTGGATCCGGGCAAGGTCATCTTCGACGTCACCGAGGCGGCCGCGATGACCAAGCTCGAGGCCACCCGCCAGTTCGCCGGCCTTTTGTACGGCCTGGGCTGCAGCCTCGCGCTCGACGACTTCGGCACCGGGTTTTCGTCGTTCACGTTCCTCAAGCACATCCCGGCTCGCTACCTGAAGATCGATATGGGCTTCATCCGCGAGCTGGCCTCCAGCAAGCTCGACCACCAGGTCGTCAAGTCGATCGTGGGCATCGCCCGCTGCCTGGACAAGCGCACGATCGCCGAGGGCGTCCAGGACGGCGAGACCCTCGGAGTGCTCAGGGCGATCGGCGCCGACTACGCCCAGGGGTTCCATTTCGGCGCCCCCAAGCGGCTCTCGCCGCCCACGGCGTTCGAGCGCCAGTTGCGCGCCGCCCGCGCGGCCGCTGCACCGGCCGCCTAGATCCTTTCCCGCTGCCCCGCGCGGAGCTCCACGGCCTGAGTGGAGCGCCCGGAACGCCTCTCGGGCACCGGGTCACACCCCGGGCACCGGGTCACATCCCGGGCACCGGGTCACATCCGCACACTCGGCGCAGCCGCGGCGGTGAATGTGCATTCGCGCACGCATACCGGTCACCAGTGCACCCTGGGCGAGCGCGGATCGTCGAGTGTGCGCTCGTGACCCGGTCCGGACGGAAGATCTGAACCCGGTCCGGACGGAAGATCTGAACCCGGTCCGGACGGGCCCTCGCGGCCCCACGGACGCCGAGCGAAGCGAGGCCCCTCACCCCAACGGGTCATATCCCCGAACTCGGCCCCCCGCCCGCGGTGAATTCCGGTTCAGACGCCCATATGGACCAGAACCACGAACTCGGCGGATGCGGATCGTCGAGTGCGGACATATGGCCCACCCCTGTGCCGGCACCCCGAGATGCCGAGCCCGGAAACGCCACCGGGCGCCACGCGCGACAAAGCGCGTGACGCCCCGGGGCGAAGTCAAGGAGGCGGCGCCGGCTCTAGTAGCTCGCGGCCGCGATAACCGCGGACTGCTCGTTGCCGGCGGCGACGAGTGCGAGACGGATGGTCATCGAGACGTGCCCGACGTAGGCCAGCTTCTTGGCCACCGACCGCGAGAGGTGCAGGTGCAGGGTGACCGTGCCGTTCGTGATCGAGGCCACGGTACCGATGCCGATCCGGACCCTTGCGGCGCGGCCGACACCGATGTGCGCCCGCTTCGCGGCCGCTCGGGTGATCCACACCGTGGCGACGCCGTCGGCGGCCTCGTTCGAGCTCACCCGGAGTCCGATTCCGTGCGCCAGCACGGTCTTCAGGCTCTGCGGCATCAGCTGCAGGTGCACATTGAGCGGATTCTTCGATCCCGAGCCCGAGGGAGTCGGCGAGGTCGACGGTGTCGACCCACCACCCGTCGCGGGCTGGCCGTTGGAGCCGAGGACCTGGACCGTCTGGGTGATGCTGGCGGTGTTGCCGCCGCGGTCTGTCACGGTGAGCGTCACCTGATAGTTGCCGGCGTTGCCGTACTGGTGATAGACGCTCGGGCCGGTGCCGGTGGTCCCGTCGCCGAAGTTCCACTGATACGACCCGTTGTGGATCATCAGCGTCGAGGCGGTCACCGATCCGTCAAACAGGACGTTGTCACCCGGCTCGACCGGACCCGGCACGACGAACGCGGGAGCCAGGTCGACCGAATCGATGCACGGGAGCGCGTTCGGGTCGGTCTCGATCGCGCCCGCGTTGTTGAACTCGCGCTGGATGAAGTATGTGGTGCCGTTGAGCGTGACGTCGTCAAGGCCGTTCGGCTCGGCGACGCAGCCGTTGTCGTCGATCTCGGTGCCGTTGTCGCTGGCGTCGTACCCGTACCAGCCATCCATGCCGGGGTTGACGATCGCGGACATCTCGCCCTGGCTCAGCGGACTTACCAGCCTGGCGCCGACGTCCTGGGCCAGGGTGGCCACATTGATCGGGTTCGTGAGAGCCGGAACGTTGGGGTCGTCGCACCCTACGCCCTGCCCGTACTCGGCCGTCCAGGGCTGCACCACGTAGGTGACCTCCGTACCCCCGACCGAGACCTGCGAGTGGTAGCTGCAGAACTGGGCCTCGGAGTGAGGCGTGTCAGCCGAGTTCGAGTCGCTGTTGGCTGAGCACACGTTGCCGGAGGAGTCCAGGCACACCTCGACCCCCGCCGGGAGCAGGACGTCGACCAGGGGCTGGTAGCCGGGCACGTTTCCTCCGGGCAGCCCCATCTGCGGCAGCATGCTCTGCAGCTCGGTCTTGATCTGGGCGTCGGTCAGGCACACGTCGTTAGGACCGGAGCCGACGGGCGCGCTCGGCTCGCCGTCCCACAGGTTCGTACCCGAGACCGGGCACCCGTTGCTCGGGTAGTCGTTACCGGTGCCGCTCGGGTGGTTGGCGCCGAACTGGCAGGTGTAACCATTCGGATTGCCGGCACTCGTTCCGTAGTCGATGCACCCGCCGGCGAACACTGACTTGTTCTGCGCCCGGACCATCTGGCCGTTGACCGTTTCGGTGTACTGGGGCAGGAGCGCGAACGGCGAGCCGAAGGTGCCACTGGCGGTGGCGACGTCGCTCAGGAACTGCTCAACGTACTGACGCGTCGTCGCCCAATAGCGCCGGTCGGGATCCCAGGTGAGCACATAGGTCTCGTTCTGGGTGAGCACCGGTCCACCGTGATAGCAGAGCGGCGATACGTCGCCGGTGGTCGCCCAGGACAGATCGGGCGCCAACGACGGGTCGACGCACGGTGCGTTGGAGTTGGGCAGCTCAAAGCCGGAAGGCAGGGTCGTGCTCGGCTCGAGCGCGACGCCGTATTCGGTGCCGTTGTCATTGACGACGACCGCCTGGCCACTGGCCACGACGGCCAGCGAGGCGATCAGCGTCGAGACGATCACGAGGATCAACCGACGAGCGGTGAGCGAGTAGCGGCGCATGTCAGTTACCTCCGACTGTCAGGTTGCGCAGGTCGACGACAGCGCCGACGCTCGGGACGTACTGGAAGAGGGAGATAGCCGTGTAAGAGGACTGAAGGAGCAGCTTGCGTCCGACCTCGTCGGCGTGATTGCGCGCCTGGTTGGCAGCCGCCACCGACCCATGCTGGGCTGCGGTGATCGAATTGATCGAGAACCGGGCCACCGGGGTCGCGCCGGTCGGCGTCTGCTTGGAGACCGCCTCGATCTGGCCGGGCGCGAGCGACAGGACCTCACAGTCGATCGGGCCGGGGGTGCAGGTGCCGGGACCGCTCACGGCGGCGCCGGGCTGGACTGCGAACAGGACCTGGCCGCCGCCCTGGAGCACGCCGTACTCGACGAGCAGTGGCTGCTGCGGGCTCGGCAGGATGCTGAGCCGCTCTAGCGGGTCGATGGTGTTCAGATTCCCACTCGCGTCGGTGATCGCCAGTGACACCTCGTAGGACTGGGTCGGGGTCAGGCTGGGAGGCCCGGGCTTGGCCGGAGCCGGCTTGGCCGGCGCCGGTGCGGGCGTGGAGGAGCTGGGCGCCGGGGTCGATCCGGTGCTGGAGCCGCTGCCGGTCGAGCCGCCCGAGGAGGTCGTGGAGGTAGAAGGCGTGGGGGTCGTGGCGGCCGTCGTCGTCGGCGTGGTGGCGGTCGTCGTGGTGGCGACAACCTGCGGAGTGAACGGGTTGCGGCCGCGACCGGGGAGCTTGGAGTTCGAAGCGGTGGTCTGGACCGAGATCGCCGGCAGCGTCGTGCCGGTGGAGTACGGGAGGCCACCCGTCGGCTGCGGCGTCACCAGGTCGGTCGACGCCTTCTTGGACAGCAGCACGGGCACCGCGACCAGGGCCACGATCAGCCCGATGGCGATCGGCCACAGCTTGCGGTCGCGCAGCTCCTTGATCAAGTTCGGGAAGAAGCTCATCGGAGCACCGGGGCGATGGTCGCGGCCGGCGTCGAGCTCGACGATCCGGACGTGGAGGTCTGGGGCTGGGAAGACGTCGTGCCCGGTCCGGCCGGGGTCGCGCCGTCCGTCGGGCCCTGCGTGGGCGGGACGATGTAGGTCGTCGCCGACACGTTGGCGGTGATCTGGGGGAACCCGTTTGAGCCGGGCGCGAGGCTGATGGCGTTGATGGTCATGAGGCGTCCGCTGATCAGCAGGTGGCTATTACTGCTGACCACGAAGTTCTGAATGCGGTTGAAGAAGTTGGCGAGGTTGAAGAAGTTGCCGGCGAGCGTGAAGGTGAACTGATCGGTCGGAAGACCCGCGGCACCGACGGCGGCGCCCGGCGGAAGCGTCGAGGACGACGCCGTGGACGAACTCGAGCTGGAGCTCGTGGTGGGGCTCGAGCTGCTCGAGCCGGGGGTGAGCTGGAGGGCGCGCAGGCTCACGTGGGCCGCCTGCGCCGCACTCTGAACCTGGTAGATGAGCGAGGGGACATCGTCGCTCGGCGGGACTGCCTCGCCGAGTCGGGCCAGCTGGGCGTACTGCCCCGCGAACGCGGTGCGTGCCGCCTCACCCGCGGCCACCTGGCTGCGCGCGGAGTCGAGCTGGGACTGCACGCCGGCGATCTGGCCGCTCAGTGCGGACGCCTGGCTGCGCTTGGGCGAGACCACGAGCAGCCAGCCGGCCACGATCGCGCCGAGGGCCAGCACGACCATGATCACCGTGCGATCGCGGGCGGTCACTGGGTGCCTCCGGTGGAGCTGGTGCTCGACGAGACGCCGGTGACCGAGGTCACGCCCTGCGGGCCGGCGTTGGCGACAGGCTGGAAGAACACGACGAGGTCAAAGCTGGGCCCGTTCGCGCCGCAGCCCTGGCTGGAGCCGCCGCTGGAACCCGCCACCGCGCCCGCACCGCTGTTGGATTCCGTCGAGTCGCTGAACGCGACACGCGTGACTCCGTTGACCAGTCGCAGCTGGGAGATCAAACGGGCAACGTCGTCCTGGGAGGCGGTGCATCCGCTGAGCTGGAAGGCGGGGGCCGTGATGTCGCCCCGGAGCGAGGCGCCACCACCGCCGGCGCCACCGGCGCTGGCCCCGGGGGCGACCGTCCCGACGAGCGAGGAGAGCGTCGTGTTGGCCGGGACAACCTTCGAAAGATCCGAGAGCGCGGTGTGCCAGTCGAACCGAGCGGCGGCGATCGACTGAACGGTGCCGATGCGGGTCTGCGCCACCTGGGAGAACTTGGTGAACTCGCCGAGGCGAGCCGCGACGGCCTGCTCCTGCGCGACCTGCGTCTGCAGGCTCGCGAGCTCGGCCTTGCGGGAGCTGATCGAGTTGCCGGCCAGGACGTAGACGGTCACCAGCACGACCGCGGCGGCCAGGAAACCGAGAAGCACGTACGACGGCAGCTGCATGCCCGTCGACGGGCCGCGGCTGCGCCCGCGCGAGTCGGCCGGGATCAGGTTGATGGCTCTCATGCCGGGATCTCCTCGACGGTGAGTCCGGCGGCCACGGCCAGGCGGCCGGCGTCGATGCCGCCGAACCCGCCGGCCTGGCCCTCCTGGACCACGCCGACTTCGAGCGGGAGCCCGACCTCTTCGCCGAGCCGCTCCGGGAAACCGGGAATCGCCACGGCGGGACCGGTGAGGACGACGCGCTCGACGACCGCCGAGGCGTCCTGCATGCTGAGGAAGTCAAGTGAGTTGCGAACCTCGTCGGCGATCCGCCGGACGCCGTCGTTCAGCACCTCGCGTGCCTCGGACACGATGTCCTGCTCGCCTTCGATCTCGTCCACCGGCGTGAGCAGACCCACGTGGCGCAGCCAGCCGTGAGCGTGCTCGAGCGTGAGCGCGCGGCGCTCGGCGAGCTCGCCCGCGATCGACTCGATGCCCTGGCCGGCGACGCGGGTGAACGCGCACGTCGGACCAATCGCGACGGCGAGGTTGGTGAGGCCGCCGACGCTGGTGTAGAGCGTCGCTCCGGTGAGCTCGGGGCGGTAGAGGGCGCGGATCATCGCGAAAGCGGAGAGGTCGACGCCGACCGGACGCAGCCCGGCCTTGCGGGTCGCGTCGAGCAGACGCTCGATCATGTCCCGGCGAGCGGCAACGACGACGACGCGGGTCCGGGGGCCTTCCGGCGTCTCGACGATCCCGAGCGAGTGGTGCTCGAGCACCGCCTGCTCGAGCGGCATCGGGATGTGGTCGGGCGCCTGGAAGCGGATCGCCGAGCTGATCTCCTTGGCGCCCTTCAGCGGCGGCAGGTCAAGCGTGCGCATCACGATGCGCTGGTTGGCGACCCCGACACGGACCCGCTTGGAAAGCTTGTGAGCGGCGAACAGGTCGCGCAGCGAGGCGGCGAGCGTCTCGACGTCGACCACCTCGCCGTCGCGGACGATGCCGGTGGGAAGCGGGGCACTTGCGGCGCGCTCGACGGTGACGTTGCCGGGACGCGTCTCGACCGCTGCGACGTATCCGGGCTCGATGTCGAGACCGACGACGGATTTTGACTTGGCGTATCCCATTGGGCTCAGGCCAAGTGATCGACCGGTACCCCTGAGGAGTTGAGGCAACCAATCTCAGGCTGGACACCTGCGAGCATGGTGCGGCCGTGTCCAGACCGCGATACGCCTGCAAACAGAGCGAAATCGCCCGATTCAGAGAGCAGAGAGATGACGAGCAGCGGAGCGGCCCAAACCGCGTAAAGAAACGCCCAGTAGTCCGCGCTCAACTGAAGGCCGATCAGGATCGCCGCCATCAACGACGCCATCCGTGCCGGCTGATCGGCCAGCCCGGGATCGCGCCGCAGCGCGATAACCGCGGCGGCGATCAGGCCGAGTACGCACGCCTGGACGAGCGGCTGTAGCCACTCGATCCCGAGCGTCGTCCAGGCCGACTGCAACGATCCGCGCGAGAACTGAAACGACATCGCGTCGACCATCTCGACCGGGGCGCGGATCCCGCCCAGCGTCACCAGCAGGGCGATCAGCGGCACCGACACGAGTGCCACCGCCGCGAGCGGCGCGAGCAGGCGCCTCCCTCGCAGCGGCGCCAGCCGAACCGGCAGCAGCGCGAACGGGGCGAGCTTGAACCATCCCGCCACCGCGAGCATCGCGGCGCAGGCGGCGGGACGGCGCCACAGGAGCACCGCGCCGGCCACCATCGCGGCGAGCGCGACGTCGGTGGTCCCGGTCGACGCCGTGGCCAGGAGGGGCGGAAACGCGAGCCAGGCCAGCGCAGCGCGCAGCCCGGCCTCCTCGGCCTGGACAGAACGGGCTTCCACGCCATGGCCAGAACCGGGCTGCACCTGATGCGACGCGCGCGCGAATGGCGTGACGGTCCTGACGAGCATCCGGAACACCGCCCAGGCGCCGATCAGCGCCGCCAGGACTGCCGCGGCCAGCCCCGCGTCGACCGAGTCCCAGAGCGAGTTCACGGGCTCCAGCAGGGCGAGCGGCACGTACAGCGCGTAGCTCAGGATCGGGTAGGTGTCGCCGTGGACGATCCCCGGGGGCAAGTGCCCGTACGGCAGCACGCCGTGCACGATCCGGGTCGCACCCTCCATCACCGCGTAGATCACGTCGATCGGGGCGGGGGAGCTCACGCCGACCATCACGTACACCGCGGCGAGGACGGTCAACACGACTCGCAGCCAGCGCACACGCCGCACCGGGTCGAGCCCGGGCGTCAGCACGTCGAGGAGCGGCCTTGCGGGGGCGCGGCCGCCGCCGCCCAGTCCGTGAGCGGTACAGCGCACCAGCAGGTAAGCCATGCCGGGCAGGGCGCTCAGCATGCTGGCCCCGACGTACTCCCGCTGCATCAGCACCACCGGCGCGACGAACGAGAGGCACGCCACGACGTCGAGGTTGCGCAGCCGGCGCCAGGGCGTGACGCCGGACATGAGCACGAACAGCGCGCACAACAGCGCCAGCACGGCGGGCTGGTAGGCGATCCAGTCGCCGTAGGGCACCGACTGGCTGGCGTCGCGGCCCGGCTGCACGTGCAGCGAACGATCGACGGCAACGGTGTCAACGAGCCGCCCGCCGGCGAGGAAGGTGACCTGGTCGAGTTGATCGTCGAGCGCATCGACCTTGATCCGGTTCCAGTGCGCGTGCGCGAGCACGCCCGCGGTCGTCGGGTCATGGAGCGCGGCGCGGATCGCGATCGGCGGCGCCACCACCGGACGGGGCTGGCGATGGGTGACGGTCAGCAGCACCCCGGCCAGCAGCGCCACGACCACGCCTGCGACCAGCGGCGGGGCGGCCCGGACGCGTCCCGCGCGCGGCGCGAGCTTGCCCATCAGAGGCCGGCGTGCAGGTACCAGTGGATGATCTCGGGCCCGGCGAACAGGCCGACGAGGCCCCCGAGGGCCAGGAACGGCCCGAACGGCACCGCGGTCTTGCGGCCCTTCTCGACACCGACACGGGCCATCACGAGCGCCCCCACCAGGGTGCCCAGGAGCACGCCGGCGAGCAGGGCCACCGCCACCGAGCGCCCGAGAAACAGGCCGAGCACGGCGGCCAGCTTGACGTCTCCCATCCCCATGCCGCGCGGGTAGGCGAGCACGAAGAAGAGCAGGAACCCACCGGCGCCGGCGCCCGCGATCACCTGCTCGGGCACACCGCGCAAATCCAGGACGCAGCCGATCGCCACGGCGGCCACCGCGGCCGGCAGAGTGATCTTGTTCGGGATGATGCGGTGCTCGAGATCGATCAGCGCGACCGGAACGAGCACACCGACGAGCACGAGCCCGAGCACGATCTCCGCCGCCGAGTGCTTGGTGAGGACGACGGCGACAGCCAGCGCGGCGGTGATCCCCTCGACCAGCGGATAGCGCGGGGAGATCGACATCGCGCACGTGCGGCACCGGCCGCGTAAGAGAAGCCAACCCACCACTGGCAGGTTGTCGTAGGGCTTGATCGCGGTTGTGCACCCCGGGCAGCGCGAGCCGGGCCGCACCAGTGACTCGCGCCGCGGCAAGCGGTAGGCGACGACGTTCAGGAAGGATCCGACCGTGGCGCCGAACACGCCGGCGAAGGCAGCTGCGAAGGCGACGGGCACGGGAGTCGCCTCACGCGGCCCCGGCGAGCACGCCCGCCGGTTCTCCCGCCTCGAGCTGCGCGACACCATCGGCGTCGTGTACGCGGGTTACCTCAGTCCGGGACTCGACGCCGAGCACCGCGACCAGGACGAGCGGGAGGAACCACACGATGTACAGGTAGAACCAGTGAAGCGCCGGCAGCTGGACGGCGATGATCAATGCCGCGCCCAGTGCCGCGACCTGCGCCGGCGTGCGCGCGCCGCGCGGCCGGAAGGCGACCGCCACCGCGAGCACCACCGCGAACGCCTCGACCGCATCCTTGAGCGGCGCCAGGGTCGGGTGCAGTGCCCAAATCGAGAACACGTCGGTTCGCGTGAGCTGGAAGCCGATGGTGTGGCTCCACATCTCCTGGACGCCGCCAGGGGGCAGGAAGAACGCGATCGACGCTCCGACCGTGATGACAAAGCCGGCCAGCACCTTGCGCACGGTGGACTGATCGGCGTTGCCACGCCCCACCGCGACGAGCGGGAGCAGGATGGCCGGGAAGAACTTCGACGCCGCGCCCAGCCCGACCAGCACGCCGCGCCTGACCGGTGCCGAGAGGGTCAGCATGACCAGCACGACGATCAGGGCGACCAGTCCGTCGTTAGTGCTCTTCTCCAGGTCGAGCAGGCTCCACGGACACGCCGCGAACAGCCACGCGAGGAGCAGCCCCAACCGCCAGCCGTCACGACCGCGGCGCAGCCGAGTGCCGAGCGCGATCAGGCAGGCCAGCGTCAGCAGGTCGAAGGTGATCGCCGCCGCTCGCGCCGCGGGCAGGTAACCCCAGTTCCCTGGCCACAGCCATTCGAATGGGACGTATGCGAGGTAGTTGATCGGCCCGTACGTGTCGGGATGGCCGATCGAGGGGAAGTAGATGCTCTGCCCGTGCAAGATCTTGTAGGCGCCGAGCACCGAGGCGGTGCCAACGTCGATCACCCCGGCGGGATGAAGCGCGATCACGATTCGGGCCACGACCAGGGCCAGCAGGCCGAGCGCAAGCACGACGGTCGGCAGGCGGCAGTCCCACGGACCGGCAAGCGGCCGGCTCCTCGCGCCGCGGACCAGCATTCTCACCATCAGGTAGATGAGTGGCGGATAGAAGGCCCACACGCCCGGATAGAAATGAAGGGTGTCGAACAGGGCGTACGACACACCGAAGGACAGGAGCATCGCGAGGTCGAGCCGGTCCAGCCATCTGCGTCCCCGCAGCAACAGGAGCGGGAGCAGGAACATGGCGGTGAATGGCGCCAGCACCCACGGCGAGTCGAAGATCTGCCCGTAATGGCCGCGGGCATAGGACGCGATCATCAACGGCCCGGTGTACGTCGGACCGAGCTTGCCGTTGAGCAGAACGATCTGGTCCGCGACCTGCTTGCCGCGGTAGTAGAAGAAGATCTCATAGTGACTTCGCACCCATTCGTACACCGCGAACTGGAGCGGGTGATGGGCGCGGTGGATCGCCTGCATCTTGGGCGAGCGCTTCGCCGCCGCGACTGCCTGCTCCGGGGTGATCTTGAAGCCCGGGGGGACCTTGTTCGGAGCGGTGACCAGGAACAACGGGGGGGCGACGTCGGGCGGGGGACCGGCGGTTGCGGCGCTCGCCGCAGCCGGTGCGACCGCGCAGACCAGGACGGCCAGGGAGAGGAGCGCCACGATCAATCGCTTCATCTCCCAGGTAATCGACCCGCACCCCCACCGCCTTGATACCGGACCTGCGCGGATCGCGCCGCGATCCATACACGACCTTAAATGCGCCGAGGCGGCCCGGAGGCCGCCTCGGTCACTACTTGGTGTTGATCTGGAATCGATTGACTACCAGCTACCGCTGCTGGAGCAGGCGCCCCCACCGCTCGGCGAGCAGTTGAAGGACTCGGTGCCGTTGTTGTTGGTGAGCGTGAACAGCTCGGTGTCGGTCGGGGACTCGGCAGTGATCGAGTACGCGCTGGCAGTACCGCCGCCGGACAGCAGGTAGGCCTGGCCGTTGGTGGTGCTGGTGTTCAGCGCCGGCGTGATGGAGTTCAGGATCGACGCGTTGGCGCCCGAGTAGCTGCCGTTGTTGTCGGTCGCGTACGTCTCCATCGCGGTGGCGGCGTTCCGCGCCAGCGACTCGGCCGACGCGTCATCGGCCTTGCTCTTCTGGTTGAGGAACGTCGGAATGGCGATCGCGGCAAGAATGCCGATGATCAGGATCACGACGAGGAGCTCGATCAGGGTGAAGCCCTTCTCATCCTCGGCGCGACGGCGCAGCTTGTGAAGCATGGAGCCCTCCTGGGTTTGATTGGGTCTGTTCGCCAGATCCAGGGCCCCAATCGGTCGTCCATGACTACGCCTTTTGGTGGTAGCTCGGCTTCCTCTCGATATCCGTTCGGAGGCCCGTGGCTTTGCGTCCCGCCCTCGCGGACGGTTTGCCCTTGGCACCTGTGAGTGACTCTGGCAAGGGGTGTATCGACACCCCTCGGAAAGAGCCTGACGAGTTTGGACGTTTGTGCTATTCGCCTCTGGCGGTGTCCGCGGGCCCCGCCTGCTGCGCGTCACGCCCGGGCTGGAACTCACCGCTGCCGCCGCACCATGGGCAGGTGACCTCGTGCGGATTGCCACCGAGCCCAGAAACCAGCTTGCCCGTGCCGCGGCACGGCGTGCAGGTCGCGCGCGGGTGCTCCGAGGTCGCACTCATCCGCTCCGCACCATAGCCGGATGGCGAGGACGGCATCGGCCAGGCGCCGGCTCAGTGGTAGGGGTTGCCGGGCGAATCGAAGGCATAGCCGTAGTCGCCGCCTGGAGCCCCGCGGTTGGAATGGATGTAGCTGATGTACCCCACGGACATCGTTGCCTGGGCGATCACGATGAGGGTGAGAAGCCGCCTTCCCAAGCGTCCCGCCCGTACTCCCGCGAGGGCCAGGAACAGGAAGGGCAGGACGAACGCCACCGTCACGTAGTGGCGCCAGATCACCACGCCACTGGCGGTCAGCAGGATGCCGAAGCCGATCGTGGCGGCCGACACAACCAGAGTCGTGTCACTCCGGCGGACCCGGTCGGTTCCGAGCTCCGGGCGCAGGCGCCCTTCGAGTAACGCGCCGAATGCCTTGGCGAAGGTGATCACAGCCGCGACGATGCTGACGTCCTCGGCGAGTCCGACCAGGTGCACCGACACGCCGGCAATTTGCGGCCACGCAAGCAGGTTCCCGGCCTGACTGCCGAACGAGGTGAGGATCGGCCGTCCGATCGGCGTGGTGAGCCAGAAGTACCAGAAGTTGCCATCCGAGCCGAGGATGCCGGAGAAGTTGTGCGCACCGGCCGAGTGCGATGAGAGCAGGTGCAGGAGCCAGGGGATGAGCGTCACGGCGCCGAGCGCCGAGCCGGCCACCCACCAGCGCCACCTGACACTCCGGCGGTCGAACAGCGCCGTCCACACCACGAGCGCCGGCGCGAGGAACAGCCCCGTCATGTGGATCTGCCCGAGCCACAGCCCGAGCACTCCCCACGCGAACGCTCCCGCTCGGGTGCGGCGCCGCCACCAGGCGAACAGCATCCCGAGCGCGAACGGCGCCAGCAGGCACTCGATCCAGAGCTTGCGGCTGAACAGGATCGCCATTGGGTTGACGGCCTGAAGCGCGGTCGCGTACAGCCACGGCTGACGCTCACGTGGCGAGACGACCCTGAGGGCGAAGACCATGAGGGCGACGAGCGTGAGGACGTTGAGCACCATCACCCCGCGGTCGAGCGCAACCGGGCTCGGAGCCCCGCCCGACAGCAGTCGCTCGAGGTGTGCGATCAGCCAGTAGACCCACTCCCCCATCCCCGGATTCGGGATGCCGACGCTCGCGCGCTGACCGAGGAGGGCGGGTGTCGCCACCAGCGCGTGCACGTACGCGTAGTGCTCGTCGCCCTTGTACTCCATGTCGCTCGGCCAGATCAGCCGCAGCACGATCCCGAGTCCGACGGCGCCGAGCACGCCGGCTCTCAACCTGTCGTGCAGCAGCGCACCGATCCGGTCCACAAGGCGGCTGTAGCGAAGGCAGCGGCGTGCGAGCGGCGGCCCTTCCGACACGAGCATCGTCGCCCGCCAAACGAGTCGAAGCTGCGCGGGCCGCCGGTCGGACGAGCGGCCGGAGCGCCTACTTGATGGAGTTGTAGACGCTGAACAGCGGCAGGTACATCGAAATCACGATCACGCCGACGATTCCGCCGACGAAGATGATCATGACCGGCTCAAGGATCGAGGTCAGCGCCTTGACGGCGGCCTCCACCTCGTTGTCGTAGAAGTCGGCGATCTTGGCCAGCATCGCGTCGAGCGCGCCGGTCTCCTCGCCCACCCCGACCATCTGCGAGACCATCGGCGGGAACGCGGGGCAATCGCGCAGCGGCGCGGAGATCGTGCCGCCGCCCTTGACCGAGGTGATTACGTCACCCATCGACTTCTCGATCACCCGGTTGCCGGCCGTCTTGCCGGTGATCTCGATCGCCTGCATGATCGGCACGCCCGCCGAGGCCAGCGCCGACAGGGTCCGCGACCACCGGGCGATCGCGACCTTCTGCACGACCTCGCCGATCTTCATCGGGATGCGAAGCTTGAAGGCGTCCCACATGTCACGGCCGCGCTCGTTGCGGCGTACGGCGATGAATCCACCGACACCGGCGATGAGCACAACGATCAGCACGTACCACTGGTGGGTGACCAGATGGGAGAAGTTGACCATGAACTGGGTGAGCGCCGGCAGTTTGCCCGGGAACTGCTTGAACACGCCAACGAACACCGGGATCAGGAATGCCACCAGCGCGAGCAGCACTCCGACCGCAAACGTGATGACCAGCGCCGGGTAGACCATCGCCGCGCGTACCTGGCGGCGCAGCGCAGCATCCTTCTCGAGCTGGTCGGCGACGCGCATCAGGCATTCCTCGAGCACACCACCGGTCTCCCCCGCCCGCACCATCGCGACGTAGAGTGGGCCGAAGACCTTGGGATGGCGGCCCATCGCATCGGACAGCAGGAGGCCGGCCTCGACGTCGCGGCGCACGGAGGCGATCGTCTCGCGGAGCATCTTGGACCCGGTCTGGGACTCGAGCACCTGGAGCGCCCGCATGATCGACATGCCCGACGTGACCATCGTCGCCAGCTGTCGCGACGCGACAGCCAGGTCCTTGGCGTTGACGCGAGCGAACAGCTCGACGTTGAGCTCCTTGGAGCGGTACTTGGCCGCGATGTCGACGACGACGAGCCCGCGTTCCTTGAGCTGGTCGGCGACCGCCTGCTTGGACTCGGCCTCGACCTCGCCCTTCGCCTGGATTCCGGCCAGGTCCATCGCCTTGAAGACATACGTGGCCATGGCTTATGCCGCCATCTGGTAATTGCCGCCGCCGCCGGCGCCGGCGACCAGCCGCCGGAACTCCTCGACGGCGTGGGAGCGCGTCTCCGCAAGCTGGCGGTTGACCTTGCCGGCCCGTACGAGCTGGGCCAGCGCCGAGTCCATCGTCTGCATGCCATGGGAGGCGCCGGTCTGGAGCACCGAGTAGATCTGGTGGGTCTTGGCCTCGCGGATCAGGTTGCGCACCGCGGGAGTCGGGACGAGGATCTCGGCCGCCACGCACCGCCCGGCGCCGTCGGCGGTCGGCAGCAGCATCTGCGTCATGATCCCCTGCAGCGCCACCGACAGCTGGGCGCGAACCTGCCCCTGCTGCTCGGATGGGAACACGTCGATGATGCGGTCGATCGTCTGCGGCGTGTCCTGGGTGTGCAGTGTCGCGAACACCAGGTGCCCGGTTTCTGCCGCGGTCAGCGCGGTGCCGATCGTCTCCAGGTCGCGCATTTCGCCGACCAGGATCACGTCGGGATCCTGCCGGAGCGCCGCCTTGAGCGCGTCGGCGAAGCTCATCGCGTCGGAGCCGAGCTCGCGCTGGTTGACGATGCACTTCTTGTGGTGGTGCAGGAACTCGATCGGGTCCTCGACCGTCATGATGTGCTCTTCGCGGCTGGCGTTGATCAGGTCGACCAGCGACGCGAGCGTGGTCGACTTGCCCGAGCCGGTCGGCCCGGTGACCAGCACCAGCCCGCGGGGCTTGTTGGCGAAGTCGGCGACGACCTTGGGCAGGCCCAGGTTCTCGAACGGGACGACGTCGAACGGGATCAGGCGGAACGCGGCGCCGACGGCGGAGCGCTGCAGATACGCGTTGACTCGGAACCGTGCCCGCCCGGGGATCTGGTACGCGAAGTCGAGCTGCCAGTTGTTCTCGAACTTCTGGCGCTGCCCCTCGGACAGGATCGAGTAGACGATCTCGCGTGTGTCGTTCGGGGTGAGGACGGGGAAGCCGTCCATCGGCACCAGCCGCCCGCGCACGCGCACGGTCGGGGGCGCACCTGCCGTGATGTGCAGGTCCGAGGCCCGGCGGTCAATGACCTCGAGCAACACGTCGGCGAAATCGAGCTGCATTCGTATCCGTCCTTGGGTTCGAAAAGTTCGGGGATGTATCGGCAGTCCGGCCGATCCGGTTTACGGCTGTTAGCGCGGGTGGACGCTCAGCCTCCGCCCGTGCCCGTCACGGCGGGTCACGTCCACGGTCATCCGGCCCCACCCGTTCCTGTGACCCGGGCGATCTCGGCCACCGAGGTGAGGCCGTGCTTGACCTTGTCCAGACCGTCCTCGCGCAGCCGGCGCATCCCGCCCCGCACCGCGGCGGCGCCGAGCTGGTCGGCCGAGGAGCGCTGCAGGGTGAGCGCGCGGATCTCCTCCGACATGACCATCACCTCGTAGAGGCCGATCCGGCCGCGGTAGCCCATTCCGCCGCAACGCACACAGCCGGCGGCCTCGTAGGCCTCGATCGGGAAGTCGGCCGGGAACCCGTGGTCGCGCAGGACCTCGGCGGGAATCAGCGTGCGCTTCTTGCAGTGGGCGCAGAGCGTGCGGGCCAGTCGCTGGGCGACGACGCAGTCGATCGCCGACGCGACCAGGAAGGGCTCGATACCCATCTCGACCAGTCGCGTGATCGCCGACGGCGCGTCGTTGGTGTGGAGCGTGGAGAGCACCATGTGACCCGTAAGCGCACCTTCGATGGCGATCTGGGCCGTCTCGGGGTCCCGGATCTCGCCCACCATCAGGATGTCCGGATCGGCGCGCATCATCGAGCGCAAGCCGGCGGCGAACGTGAGCCCCGCCTTGTTGTTGACCTGGACCTGGGTGATGCCGCCGATCTGGTACTCGACCGGATCCTCGATCGTGATGATGTTCTTCTCCGGCGTGTTGAGCTCCTGAAGCGCGCCGTACAGCGAGGTCGACTTACCCGAGCCGGTGGGGCCGGTGGTGAGCACGCACCCGTAGGCGTTGCTGAACGCGCGGCGGAAGCGGTCGAGCTCCTGCTCCTGGAAGCCGAGCTTGTCGAGCTCGAGCCGAATGTTCTCCTTGTCGAGAATGCGCATGACGACGCCCTCGCCGTGAACGCTCGGGATCGTGACCACGCGGACGTCGACGTGACGCCCGTCGATCGTCATGCCGACGCGCCCGTCCTGGGGGATGCGGCGCTCGGCAATGTCGAGGTCGGCCATGATCTTGATGCGGGAGACGACGCCAGGGACCATCTTCTTGGGCACGGTGGTGGCTTCGGTGAGCACTCCGTCGACGCGCATCCGCACGCGCATCTCACGGGCCGCCCGGCCGCTCGAGTCAGGCTGGGGCTCGTAATGGATGTCGGAGGCGCCGCGCTCGGTGGCCTGCGCGATGATCGAGTGCACGAGCTTGATGACCGGCGCGTCGTCGGCCGTCTCCTTGAGGTCGACGACTTCCTCGTACCCTGGGCCCGCGTCGTGCTCATCGACCGCCTCGGCGACCGCGTCCTCGAAGCGGTTCATCCGCATGATGAGCGCGGTGATGTCCTCGGCGGAGGCCACCGCGGGCCGCACGTCGAGGTGCGTCAGCAGCGCGACGTCGTCGATCGCCAGCACGTTGGCGGGGTCGGACATCGCCAGCAGAAGGGTGTGCTCGTCGATGTAGGAGACCGGCACCGCGGCATAACGCTTGGCGGCGGCGGCGCTCAGCAGATTCGCGGCCGCCATGTCGACCTTGAAGATGCCCAGGTCGAGATGGTCGAGGCCGTAGCGCTCGGCGATCGCGCGCGAGAGCTGCTCGGCGGTGATGGCCTGCTGGTCGAGCAGCATTCGCTCGGGCGGAACGCTCGACGAGCGGGCGGCCTCCAGTGCGCGATCGACCGTCTCGCGGTCGGCAAACCCGAGCTCGACCACGACGTCGGTGAGATGGCGGCTCGAGCCGCCGCGTCGGGTCGGCGCGGTGATGCCGGTGAAGATGTCGGGCTGCGGCGCTTCGCTGATGCTCATCGCACGTCCACCGCGCGGCGCATTAGTTCGATCGGCGCGGCACGGCCGGTGAACAGCTCGAAGCTGAGGGCTCCCTGGCGCACGAGTAATTCGCGCCCGTCGACAACCCGGACGCCACGTGCTCGCGCCGCTTGCACGAGCGAGGTCTCAGTCTCTGAGTACACGAGATCAACCACGCATTCGTATCTCTGCAGGTCATCGGCATCGAGCGGCAACGGCTTGAACGCATCCTCGCGGGGATCGAGTCCGCTGGCGGTGCAGTGGACGAGCAGGTCGGCCGGCGCGGCGTGCGTGACCGCGACCGCCCCCAGTTGGGCCGCGAGCGCTTGCGCTCGCTCGGGGGTGCGATTCCAGACGCGAACCTCGCGCGCGCCCGCGTCGAGCAGCGCCCAGATGGCTGCCCGGGCGCTTCCCCCGGCCCCGAGCACGAGCGCGATCCGGCTCGCCGGCGGGACTGGAAGCGCGGCGATCAGGCCCGGCGCGTCGGTGTTATCGGCAGCGATCCGGCCGTCGAGCTCGAACACGAGGGTGTTGGCGGCACCGATCGCTCGCGCTCGCGGCGTCGGGTCGGTCGACAGCGCAAGCGCGGCCTCCTTGTGCGGGATCGTGACGTTGACGCCGCGAAAACCGGCTTGCGGAAGGGCCGCCACCGTCTCGGCGAACAGCTCGGGAGGGATCGGCAGTAGCTGATAGCGCCAGTCGCTCAGCCCGACGGCGGCGAGCGCCGCGTTTTGCATAGCCGGCGAGCGGCTGTGGGCGACCGGCCAGCCGACGACCCCGAGGCGCGTCACTACGAGCAGCGGGTAAGCGACTTGCCGTGGCGAGCGCTGCGCGCCTGCTGGTACTTCGCCGAGTCGGCCAGGAACTGGTTGTAGTTCGACTCGAACACGCTCGAGCCGTTGCCGCACACCCGGGCCACGAAGTACAGGAAGTTGGTGTGGGCAGGATGCGCCGCGGCCTGGATGGCGGCCAATCCGGGGTTGTCGATCGGCGTCGGCGGCAGGCCCTTGTGGTTGCGTGTGTTGTACGGCGAGGGCGAGTTCAGCTGCGCCTGGGTGAGCGGCTCGGTGTAGTTGCCGGTGGCGTAGCGGGTGGTGGAGTCGAGCTGAAGCGGCATCCCGAGCGCCAGCCGGTTGTAGACCACCGACGCGACCAACGGCTGGTCGTGGGCGGTCGCTGCCTCGGCCTCGACCAGCGAGGCGATGATCAGGACGTCGTAGGGCGTCAGGTGCTTGCTGCGCGCGTAGCCCAGGTTCACGGTGGCGAACTGCTGGCGGAAGGTGGTGAGCTGATCATTGACGAGCTTCGGGATGCTGATCGGCTCCACCAGCTGGTAGGTGTCGGGGAACAGGAACCCCTCGAGGTCCGGCGTGCGCCGCGGCGCGCCGTAGGCGGCGAAGTTGATCAGCGGCGAGCGGCGGGTGGCCGCGAAGTAGCTGCCCGCCACGCCCTGGGCGTGCAGTAGATCATTGATCTGGGCGCGGGTCCGGCCCTCGATGATCGTGATATTTGTCACCTTCGCTGCGGGCGGCGGCGTGCTGAGTGCCTTCAGGGCCGCGCTGTAGGTCATCCCCTCCTGAAGGTGGTAGGTCCCGGCGCGCAGCTCGCCGCGCTTGCCATCGAGCGTGGCGCGCAGCTCGAAGAAGAACCCCGACGAGACCACGCCGGCGTTCGCGAGGTCATCGCCGATCTGGCTCGCCGTGGAGTGGGCCGGGATCGTGACCGTGACCTGGCCGTGCGGCGAGCCGTGAATCGGCTGGAACAGCTCGACCAGGAACCAGACCACGGCCGCGGCGAGGGCGAGGATCAGCAGAGCGAATATGCGCCCGGCCCAGGAGTGTCGGCGGGGCGGCGTCGCACCGCGACGCCGCGGCGGTGGGGTCCGGGGGGCACGGGACGCCCGTGGGGGCCGGCGGGTGGGTGGGTCTCCATTCCGCCCGCGCTCGCGCTCGAGCCGGGCCTGCTCGCGCTCATCCGAGGTGCGTTCGGAGCCGTCAGGCATCGGTGGCGTTCAGGTCCGGCGCCCCCGTGCCTGGCTGGCTGGCCAGCCAGCCCTCGAGGAGATGGGCCGCCGCGCGCGAATCCTCGTCCGCCGTCCCCCCCGTACGCGCGGCAAGCCGCGTGGTGAAGCGCTCGTCGTAAAGCTCAACCGGGACGGGCAGTTCGTCCGCGAGCCGCGCCGCGAATGCGCGTGTTTCCATGGTCTGCGCCGAATCGCGACCCGACAGGGACACGGGCAACCCCACCACAACCCTCTGCACCCCGAGCTCACGCACGAGCGTGCGCAGGCGGGCGAGGCCGCGTCGGGTCGTTGGCCCGCGGACCGATTCGATCGGAGACGCGAGCACGCCAGTGGGGTCGGAAACGGCGCATCCGCACCGCGCCCGGCCGTAATCGAGCGCCAGCACGCGCATGACCTTACCTATGGGGCAGGATGCGGGTCATCCGCTCAGCGCGGACTCGATTGCCGCCCGCGCCACCTCGAACGCCCGCGGCAAACCCGCCGGATCACGGCCGCCGGCGCGCGCCAGCGTGTCGCGACCACCCCCACCGCCGCCCACCTCGGCAGCGGCCAGCTTGATGATCTCGCCCGCCCGGATGCCGCGCTCCACCAGCGCCGGCGTCACGCTGGCGACCAGGTCGACCTTGTTCTCGCCGGCGCTGCCGAGCACGATCGCCGCCTCGCCGAGCACGTTCTTCAGCCGGTCGGCGACATCGAGCAGCGCCTTGCCGTCGAGCCCGTCGACCTCGGTCACCAGCACACGGGCGCCGTCGCGCTCGATCGCGTCCTGGGCGAGTCGTTCGATGTCGGCCGCTCCCTGGGTGGCGCCCCGACGGGCGTCGCGCTCCAGCTCGCGCACGCGCACGCGCATCTCCGCGACCTCGTCGGGTACGCGGTCGGGGGTCACCCGGAGGACCTTTGCCGCCTCGGCCAGCTCGCGGTCGTGGCGGCGCATGAGCGCGACCGCCTCGGGACCGGTGATCGCCTCGATGCGGCGCATGTTGGCCGCGCTCGAGCTCTCGCTGAGAACCTTGAACAGCGCGATCTCGGCCGTGTTGTGGACGTGGGTGCCCCCACACAGTTCGCGGGAGAACGACCCGTCGCCGACCTCGACCATGCGCACCACGTCGCCGTACTTCTCACCGAACAGGGCCATCGCGCCGAGCCCGCGCGCCTCGTCGAGCGTGGTGGTGAGCGCCCGCACGGGCTGACTCTCGAGGATCCAGAGGTTCACCTGATCCTCGATGTCGAGCAGCTCATCGGCCGTGAGCGCCTTGCCGTGGGTGAAGTCGAAGCGCAGCTTGTCGGGGCCGACGTATGAGCCGGCCTGCCGCACGTGGGTGCCCAGCCGCCGGCGCAGCGCCGCGTGGAGCAGGTGCGTTGCCGTGTGGTTGCACTCGGTGGCGTGACGCGCCGCCCGGTCCACGTGCGCGCGCACGCGCTCGCCCGGTTCGATCGTTCCCCGCTCGGGCACGAGCGCCAGCACCTGATCGTCGCCGATCCGCAGCACGTCCTCCACGCGCGCCCGGCAGTCGCCCTGCAGGCACTCGACGAACCCCGAGTCGGCGACCTGGCCGCCGCCCGTGGCGTAGAACGGGGACTCGACGAGCTTGACCAGTACGTGACCGTTTTCGCTCTCGGCTGCCCCGATCGTCGTCTCGGCGTCCGTGGTCTCGTAACCGACGAAGTCGGTCGCGAAATCGGTATGGCGGTTGAGCGCTTCGGCGCGCACGCGCATGTCCTGGCCGCCCGCGAACCGGCCTGCCCCGGCCCGCGCGCGTTGGCGCTGATCCTCCATCAGAACCTCGAAGCCCTGCTCGTCCACCCCGAGGCCTGCCTCGGCGACGAGCTCGAGCGTAAGGTCGATCGGGAAGCCGTACGTGTCGTGCAGGAGGAACGCGTCGGCGGCGGCGATCCCCTCCGCGCCGGCCTCGCGCGCTCGCTCGATCAGCTCGTCCAGGCGCTTGAGACCCTGCTCGAGCGTTCGCCCGAAGCCCTCCTCTTCACCCTCAAGCCACTTCTGGATCGTGTCGCGCTGCTCGTGGAGCTCGGGATATTCCCCGCCCATGATCTCGGTGACGCGATCGGCGAATACGTCGAGGAAGCCGGGGCCGAGCTCGAGCATCCGCCCCTGCAGAATCGCCCGGCGCATGATCCGCCGCAGCACGTAGCCCCGGTCCTCGTTGGACGGAACGAGACCGTCGGCGATCAGGAACGTCATCGCGCGGCTGTGGTCGGCCAGGATGCGCAACGCGCGATCGATCGGGTACTCCTCGCCGTAGCGGCGGCCGGACAGCTCCTCGCCTAACTCGATGAGCGGAGCGAACTGATCGGTCTCGAACACGGTCGACTTGCCCTGGAGGATCGCGGCGAGCCGGTTCAGGCCCAGACCCGTGTCGATGTTCTTGGCCGGCAGCGGTGTCAGGACGTTGACCGGGTTCTGGTCGAACTGCATGAACACGAGGTTCCAGTACTCGAGGAAGCGCTCGTTATCGCCACCGGGAAGGTCGTCGGGCTTGCCGAAGTCGAGGCCACGGTCCAGGTACAGCTCGGAGCAGGGGCCGCACGGCCCGGGAGGCGGGAGCTCCCACCAGTTCTCCGAGCGCGGACACTCGACGATCCGTTCACGGGGTACGCCGATGTCGACCCACGCCTGGATCGCCTCCTGGTCGGCGCCGATGCCGAGCTCGTCGTCGCCCGCGAACACCGTGATCCAAATCTTCTCGGCCGGGAAGCCGAAGCCCTGGGTCGACAGCTCCCACGCGTACGAGGTCGCTTCGCGCTTGAAGTAGTCACCGAACGAGAAGTTCCCCAGCATCTCGAAGAAAGTGAGATGCCGCGTCGTGGTTCCGATGATGTCGATGTCGACCGTGCGAAACGTCTTCTGACAGGTGGTCACGCGCGAGCGGGGCGGGGTCTCGCGCCCCATGAAGTAGGGCTTCAGTGGGTGCATCCCGGCGACCGTGAACAGCGCCGAAGGATCGTGCTCGGTCGGGATCAGCGACGACGACGGCAGCCGCAGGTGACCGCGTTCCTCGAAGAACTCGATGTAGGTGCTGCGGATTTCGTCGGAAGTCATCGGCGTAAGGCAGTGTAGGCACGCCCGTCGAGGTAGGACTGCTGACGTAAAGCCTCACGACCCGCGCGCCGAATCAAGTGGTGATGCGTCGCTTCTGTCAGATCGTGCTGCTGCCCGTCACGCTGCTGTGCGCCTTGCTGGCCCCGGCCTTGGCCCACGCCGACGCGCCGACCGACCCGAACGGTTTTCACCTGCAGTCCTCCTCACTGTCCGTCAACGAGAACGCCGGGCAGGCGGTGATCACGATCGAGCGCACCGACACCAGCGAGGACGCCCAGATCCGGTACATCACGCTCGGTTGGGGCACGCCCTGCGGCGCCGCCGAGTGCACCGCCGTCAACCAGACCGACTTCACCTCGGTCAAGGGCATGCTCGACTTCCCGGTCGGCGTGGCCAGCGAAAGCTTCACCGTGCCGATCGTCGACCACGGCGTTCAGTCCGTCCCCAAGACGATCCAGGTATCGCTGTTCGGCCCTTCGCCGATCGGCATGGCCTCGCCGAGCACGGCGGTGCTCACGATCCTCAACAACGATCCGACCCCGGCGCGGGATCCGCAGAATCCGCTCGAGGTGCCGGTCGCTCCGACCAACGGTAATCCACTGTCGGGCGCCACGTTCTTCGTCGATCCGCAGAGCGCCGCGGCCCAGGCCGCGCTGCGCTATCCCGCGATCGAAACGATCGCTCGCGAGCCCGGCGCTGAGCGCTTCGGCAGCTTCAGCTACGGCTCCAACGGGGTCCCGAACATCCAGACCGCGGTGTCCGCTTATCTCTCCCGCGCCCAGGTGGAGCAGCCGGGCACCGTCCCGATGATGTCCACCTATCAGCTGGTCGACGGGCATTGTGGCCACTGGGCCGACCCGCCGTCCACGGTGGCCGCCTACCAGAACTTCATCAACGGCTTCGCCGCCGGCATCGGCTCCTACCGGGCGGTCCTGTTCCTGGAGATGGACTCGATCATCACCATGCCGTGCCTCTCCAAACACGGGCAGGCCGTTCGCGAGGCCGAGCTGCGCTACGCGATCAACACGCTGAGCGCCAACTGCCCGCACCTGGTCGTCTACCTCGACGCCGGCGCCGCCGACGCGCTGCCGGCTCGTCTGGCCGCCAAGTTCCTGCGAGCCTCCGGTGTCGCGCAGACCCAGGGCTTCTTCCTGAACTCCACCCACTACGACTGGACCTCGAGCGAGATCCGCTACGGCGAGCAGATTTCGCGCCTGACCGGCGGCACGCACTTCGTGGTCAACACCGGCGAGAACGGCCGGGGTCCGCTGCGCCCGCGCGACATCGTCCATCAGGGGATGGAGGTGCTGTGCAACCCGCCCGGCCGCGGCCTGGGTCCGCTGCCGACGACCAGCACCGGCTACCGCAACGTCGACGCGTTCGCGTGGATGAGCCGCCCGGGCGAGTCAGGCGGCGCCTGCCGCCCCGGCGCACCCCCCACGGCCGTGTACTGGCCGGCTTACGCGCTGATGCTGGTGCGCAACGCCGACTTCAAAGTCCGGTAGGGACGCGACCCGCCCTCGCGGACGATCGTCCCCCACCCGACCACCAGATCGCCGTCCATGAGGCAGGCAAGCTGGCCGGGGGCGGCGCCGTCGACCGGCTCGGCGAGCTCGACCCCCAACCGGGAGTGCGCGCCGGGCTGCGGATCGCCGGCCACCCGGCAGGGCAGCGGTCGCGACCGGTAGCGGAGCTTGACCCGATCCACACGCGCGCCGGCGCGCATCAGGCGGGCACCGCGCACGTGCACGCTGGTGGTCTGCAGTGCGGACCGGGGGCCAACCCGGACCTCGCCCGTGGCCGCATCCTTGTCGAGCACGTAGAGCGGCGCCCCCGGCGCGGCGATTCCCAGGCCGCGCCGCTGTCCCACCGTGAAGCGGTGCTGGCCGAGGTGGCGGCCGATGACCGTGCCGTCCGGCCCTACGACTGATCCGGGTGCGTCGCCGAGGCCCGCATGGCGCTCAAGGAAGCGGGCGCGGTCGGTGCCGGCCAGGAAGCACAGATCCTGCGAGTCGACCTTGCTCGCCACGGGCAGACCGGCGTCGGCGGCGATCCGCCTGACCTCCGGCTTGGTCAGGGTGCCGAGCGGGAAGCGCATCCGCGCCAGCGACGCCGGCGCAAGCGCCGCCAGCATGTAGGTCTGATCCTTGGCGGGGTCGACGGCGGCGCGCAGCAACGGCCCGTCCGGATCTTCGGGCTCGGCGATCCGCGCGTAATGGCCCGTCGCCAGCCGCGCGCAGCCGAGCCGCTCGGCGAGGTCCAGCATCGCGTCGAGGCGCACGTGGCCGTTGCAGCCTACGCAGGGGTTCGGGGTCTCCCCGGCCGCAAAGCCGGCGATGAACGGCTCGACCACGCCGGCCCGGAATTCCTCGCGCAGATCGATCGTGAAGTGGGGCAACCCCATCGTGTGGGCCAGCGAGCGCGCCTGCGCCACTGCGGAGGCCGAGCAGCAGCTTCGCTCGGCGTCGTTCTCGGGGTCGGACCAGAGCTCGAGCGTGACCGCGGCGGTCTCCCCCCCGCGCGCGCAGAGCAGCGCGGCGACCGCGCTGTCCACGCCGCCGCTCATGGCGATCAACGTGCGGCTCTGAGCCGTTGCTCGTGGGGAGTCGACCCGTGCCCGGTCGCGCACGGCGGCGCCGAGCGCCCGTGCCAGCGCGTCGGCGGCCAGCTCGGCCGCGTGGAGCTTGGCCGGGCTGAGACCGCCGAGCTCGGCGGCGATCTCCCCGGGGCCGATCCGCCCCGCCTTAAGGACCGTGCCGCCCCGCGCGAGCGTGACCGCCGCGCTGCCGGCGGCGGTGCTGGCGCCGCATCCGCGGGCGACGAACCCCGCGTCGCTGACGCGGTCGCCCTCAACGCTGATCGAAAGCTCGATCTCGTCACAGCACGCGAAGCCGCCGACGGTGGCCGTGAACGCGTCGTCGGGCCGCCGGCGGTGGCCCTGGGGCGAGGTCAGGTGGTGCTCGAAGGCGATGGCATCCATCGCCCGCGAGGATAGAGCGCGGCTATTTGACCGCGAGCGCGGCTATTTGACCGCGAGCGCGTCCGCGACCCGCTGGTTGATCTCCAGCTGAGACGCGTACCCGGTCATGACGGTGGCCTGGCGCGCCGGGTCGATCAGGATCAGGGTGGGCGCGGTGACGACCGGGATCTGTGCCGTGATGCCCTGGAACTGGGTGAGCTCGCTCACCGGCACGGCCAGCTTGACGACCTGGCCGCCGTGCGTTGGCACCGCGCTCAGCTCCTGCTTCATCGCCTGGTCATCGGCGGCGGCGGGGTTGTAGAAGAGCACCGCGACCACGTCGTGGTCCGCGACCGCGTTTGCGATGAGCTTCTCCTGGGCGGCGGCCGAGGGAGCTACCGGCGCGTGGGCCGGGGCCGGCTTGCTCGTCGCTTCAAGCTTTTTGACGTTGACCTTGGTCTTGGCGACTGGGGCGGCCTTTGTGGCCGGCGCGGCCTTCGCGACGGGCTTGGCCGCCGGAGACGCCTTGACGGTGGTCGCCGGCTTCGCGGCCGAGCCGGTGGCGGGGGTCGGCGACTTTGGCGCCTGAGCGGTCGCGGTCGGCGCGTCGAGCTTGGCGTTGGCCGCGTTCGACGTGGCCACCGCCTGATGAGCCTTGTTGATCGCCGACTGGTACTGGCCCAGGCCGTTCGGCTGGCCACCCGAGGTCGACGAGCCCGGCTTGAGCGCGACGAGCCACAGCCCGAAGAAGACGATGGTCGCCAGCAACAGGCCGATCAGGGGTTTGGCGGGCGCGCTTCTCATCAGGCCTGTTTTCGGCAGGGCGGGCCCCGGCTTTAAGGCCTAAGGCTCATGAACGGACGCTCGGCGGGTGTTATGAGGGGTCGCCGGCGCCGTATCAGGGCAGGCGCAGGCCCAGCTCGCGCAGCTGGGCCGGGTCGACCGGAGCCGGCGCGCCGGTGAGCGGATCCGCGCCGCTGGCCGCCTTCGGAAAGGCGATCGTGTCGCGAATCGAGTCCGCCCCCGCCAGGGCGGTGACGATCCGGTCGATGCCCATCGCGATGCCGCCGTGGGGCGGCGCGCCGTAGCGCAATGCGTCCAGGAAGAACCCGAACCGTGCGCCCGCCTCCTCGGGGCCGATCCCGAGCAGCTCGAACACGCGCTCCTGGATGTCGAGGCGGTTGATACGGATCGATCCCCCGCCGATCTCGGCTCCGTCGAGCACCAGGTCGTAGGCGCGCGAGCTCAGGTTTGCCGGGTCGTTCATGTCGCCGGAGGGGGCGGTGAACGGATGGTGGGCGGCGTCCCAGCGCCGAGCGTCAGAGTCCCAGAAGAAGGCCGGGAACTCGGTCACCCACAAGACGTCGTGGCGACCCTTCGGGATCAGGTCGAACCGGCGCCCGAGTTCCATGCGCAGCGCGCTGAGGGCCTGCCCGACCGTCGTCAGCTCGTCGGCCACGATCAGCAGCAGATCGCCCGGCGACGCGTCCAGCCGCTTGTTGATCGCCTCGATCTCCGCCTCGGTGAGGAACTTGGCGATCGGCGAGCGCCACCCATGGTCCTGGACGAACGCCCACACCAGACCCTTGGCTCCGTGCTGCTTGGCGAGCTCGGTTAGCGCGTCGAGGTCAGAGCGGGGCAGCTCGCGTTGGCCGGCGTTGATCCCGCGGACCACGCCGCCCGATTGCAGGACGCCCGCGAACACCTTGAACTCGGTTGCGCTCAGCGCGTCCGCGAGGTCGTGCAGCTCGAGCCCGAAGCGAGTGTCGGGGCGATCGATGCCATACCGGGAGACGGCCTCGGCAAAGGTCATCCGCGGCCACGGCGGGGACGCGGCATCGAACCCCTCGCGCTTGAAGACGGTGCCCATCACCGCCTCCATGCAGTCGATCACGTCGTCCTCCTCGACGAACGCCATCTCGATATCGAGCTGGGTGAATTCCGGCTGGCGGTCGGCGCGCGTGTCCTCGTCCCGGAAGCAGCGCGCGATCTGGTAGTAGCGCTCCATCCCGCCGATCATCAGCAGCTGCTTGAACAGCTGCGGCGACTGGGGAAGCGCGTAGAACGAGCCGGGCTGGACCCGCGCCGGCACCAGGTAGTCCCGTGCGCCTTCCGGCGTCGAACGGGTCAGATACGGCGTCTCGATCTCCAGGAAGTCGCGCTCGTTCAGCACCTCGCGCATCGTGGCGACGACGCGGTGGCGCAGGGCGATCGTGCGCTGGAGCTGCGAGCGGCGCAGGTCGAGCGAGCGGTGGCGCAGGCGGATGATCTCGTCGACGTCGCTCCCGTTGTCGACCGGGAACGGCGGCGTCTCGGCGTCGGCGAGGATTTCGAGCCCGGTCACCGCGAGCTCGATCTCGCCTGTGGACAGGTTGGGGTTGACGTTCTGGGGGTCGCGTCGCGTGACGCGGCCGAAGGCGCTGATCACGTCCTCGGAGCGGAGCGCGTGCGCCCGCTCGTGCGCCTCGGGTGCGTTCTCGGGATGGAACACGAGCTGGACGATTCCCGAGCGGTCGCGCAGGTCGATGAAGATCAGCCCGCCGTGGTCGCGCCGGCGGTGCACCCAGCCCGCGACCCGGGCATCGGAGTCTGCCCGGTCGGCGGTCAGCTGCTCACACCAGGAGTCGCGATAGCCGTTGGGTCGCGGAGCGTGCTTCATCACAGCCGCCGCCACTCGTTGAGGATCGCCGGGATGACCCTGGTCAGCTCCGTCTCCTCCTCGCCGCCCGACTCCATGTTCTTGAGCGTCGCCGTGCCGTTCTCGCCGATGATCGCAACGTAGCGGGCGCCGATCCGGTCCGCGTGCCGGAGCTGGCCCTTTAGCGAGCGGCGGGCCAGCTCGAGCTGCGCCTGGAGACCCGCCCGTCGCGCCTCGCGGGCCAGCTCGAAGCCGGCACGAGCCCCCTCGGGCTTCGCCAGCGCCACGAACAGGTCGACGAGCTCGGTGCCGGCGGTGAGCTCCCGCGAGGCCAGCAGCATCCGGTCGATGCCCGCCGCCCAGCCGACGCCGGGAGTGGCGGGCCCGTCCAGCAGCTCGATCAGGCCGTCGTATCGGCCGCCGCCGCCGACGCCCGATTGGGCGCCGAGCTCATCGCTGGTGAATTCCCACAAGGTGCGGGTGTAATAGTCCAAGCCGCGGACGAGCGTCGGATCGAGCTCGTACTTCACGCCCGCGTCGTCGAGCAGGGCGCGGACCTGGGCGAAGTGCTCGGCGTCCTCAGGGGCCAGGCGGTCAAGCAGCTTGGGGGCATCGCGCATGACGGCTCGGGTACCCGGGTCGCTTGAATCGAATGCGCGCATCGGGTTGAGGTCGATCCGGCTTCGCACGTCCTCCGCGAGCTGATCCTCGTGCGCGCGGAGGTAGGCCCGCAGCTCTTCCCGGTACTCCGCGCGAGTCTCAGGCGTCCCAAGGCTCGACAGATGCAGGCGGGTGCCCCTCACCGCCGCCGCCTCGAGCAGGTCGGAAAGCAGCACGATCAGTTCGGCGTCGGTCTCGGCCGTGGGCGAGCCGATCGCCTCGGCCCCGACCTGCCAGAACTGGCGGTAGCGGCCCCGCTGGGGCGCCTCGGCCCGGTAGAAGCTCGACCAGTACCAGAGCTTCACCGGCTGCACGAGCTTGTGCATCCCGTGCTCGAGGTAGGCGCGACACACCGGCGCTGTTCCCTCCGGGCGCAGCGTCAGCGAGCGCCCGCCGCCGTCGTCGAACGTGTACATCTCCTTCTGGACGATGTCGGTCGACTCCCCCACCCCGCGCGCGAACAGCTCGGTCGCCTCGAAGGTGGGCGTCTCGATCCGCCGGTAGCCGGCCGCGCCGAGGATCTTCTCGGCCTTCTCCTCGAGGGCCTTCCGGCGCGCCGCGTCCGCGGGAAGGATGTCGAATGTGCCGCGAGGGGCCTGGATCACAGAGGGCTCACCGCTCCGCGAGCTCGCGCAGGAACGGGTTGGTGGCGCGCTCGCGCCCGAGCGTCGTGACGCCCATGTGGCCCGGATAGACCGTCGTCTCCGGCGGGAAGTCGTTAGCCAGCGTCTCGATCGAGGACAGGAGCGTCGGCCAGTCGCCACCCGGCAGGTCGACGCGGCCGACCGATCCCTGGAACAGGACGTCGCCCGAGAACAGCGCCGAGTCGTCTCGGACCGCGTAGGTGACGTGGCCGGGACTGTGGCCCGGGGTGAAGATCACCTCAAGGTCGATGTCGGCGATCTGAAGCGTCTCACCGCCCGCCACCGTGTGTTCGGCCTGATAGCTCTCGAACGGCCCGAAGCCCGGCCACGGGACGTAGTCCATGATGTTGGCGAGCACTTCCTTCTCGAGCTCGGGCACGTACACCGGCGCGCCGGTCGCCTCGGCCACCGGCGCCACCGCGCCCACGTGGTCGAAGTGCGTGTGAGTGATCAGGATCGCGTCGACGGTCCGAACGCCAAGGCTCTCGAGCGCGCCGAGCAGCTTCGGCGCCTCGTCGCCAGGATCGACGATCAGCGCGTTCGCGGCGTCCTTACGGCGCACGATGAAGCAGTTCTCCTGCACCGGGCCGACCGTGAACATGCGGACGTCGAGCTGACTCATTTGAGAGTCTGCTGCTGCTTTCGCTTCAGGCGCCGGCGGTACATCATCAGCTCCATGTAGTAGCCCCCGGGGATGTACAGCGCGAGGGCGAACAGCGCGAACAGGAACGCGCTCTCGATCCGGTCCTTCTTCGGTCCGAGCACCAGCAGGAAGACGAACATCAGCACCGCGGCCAGCGCCGCGCGCGTGGCGGCTCCCTTCCAGGTCGGCGGCGTGTTCAGCCGCCGCTCGCGGGCGTCCATACGGGACTGCTTCTTCTTCTCATCGGCGGTCGGCGGCCGGCCGGTGCGACCCCGCGCCTGGATCGTGCCGGCTGCCGTTCCCCGGTGCTTGGTGCGGCGCTTGCGCTTGGTCTGGGCCATAGTGGAAGGGAGCTTAGTGGCGAGGCGGTGAGTTCGCCAGCGCCAGGCTCTCGGGGCGCCGCGATGGTGCAAAACGCACCAAATCACGCTCATGCTCCGCCCCCACCCGAACATAAGCGCCGGTGAGGCGCTTATTCCGCCAAGCCCGCGTCCTAGCCGGCGCCTCTGCGAGTTATGCACCCTGCTCGGTCAACACGCTCTCGACCGTGCGCATGTTCGCGACCGGCAGGTCGGCCGGGAACCCGGCGAACGCGGCCGCCGGCGCCAGCCCCACCAGCTCGGCACCAAGGGGGGTCGCGTGACGGGCGATCGCCGCGACCACGGTCGCCAAAGGCACCGCACGGTGATCCTCGACGTTGGTCGAGACCTGAGCCACCCCGCGCGCGTCCAGCCACAACCCGATCGCGCGAACACCGTCGAGCCCTTCCAGTCCGCCCTCGCGGATACGCGCGGCGATCGTGCGGGCGTCCTCGACCGTCGCCGGCGGCGCAAGCTCGACGTTGAACGCGACGAGCGGCGGGCGCGCCGACACGAGCACGGCGCCCGCGGTCGGGTGCAGCCGGCGCGGTCCGAAATCGGGGCGGAGCTCGCCGGCCTCGATCCGCTCAGCCAGCCGCGCCGGGCCACCGCGCCGCAGTTCGGCGCGGGTACGGCCCTGCGCGAGTTCGCCATATAGGAACGCAGGCAGCTCGAGCTCGGAGCCGAGGAGATCGCCCAGGACCAGCGCCTCGGCGCACGCGGCGCCACGGTCATCGGGGTCGAGGTAGACGATCGGCGCCACGTCGATCGCACCGACGCGAGGGTGGATGCCTTCGTGGCGATTCACGACGTCGATCCGGCGAACCGCCTCGCGGGCGCCGCCCAGGACCGTATGAGCCAGGTCCCCGCGCTGGCCGGCGAGCGTGAACACGCTGCGGTGGTGGTCAGGGTCGGAGTGGATCCCGAGCAGCCGTCCGTTGAACGCGGCGCCGATGGCGTCGATCGCGTCCCGGTCGCGGCCCTCAGAGACGTTTGGGATCGCCAGCAGCATGGTCGGCACGATTACCCGAGCACGTACCGGCCGGCGTCGAGCACCTGGTGCCCATCCACCTCGAGGCTCGCATCGGTGATAACCACGTCGAGGTGGATCGGCACCGACACCGTGCCGCCGATCCCGGCGCTGGCGCCGAACGCGACGTGGACCGTGCCGAGGATCTTCTCGTCCTCAAGCACGTTGCCGGTGAGCTGAGCCCGGTCGTTGGTGCCCACGCCGAGCTCGGCCAGGTTGGTCGCTAGCTCGCCATGCTCGAGCAGCAGCTCGATGAACTCGGGACCGAGGCCGTCCACGCCGGCCACGATCCGGCCCTCCGCCACCGTCAACCTGGCCGGTTCCATGCTGAGGCCCAGCGGCGCCAAGCTCGCGGCCACGATCGTGCCCTCTCCAGACGCTGGTGAAATGAACCCCTCACCGCAGGGCAGGTTGCCGAAGGCGCCCCGGGCGGTCAGCTCGCCGTCGTCGGATATCCCGGCGCGGCCGTCAAGGGCCAGCCGCAGATCGGTGCCACGCGGGCATGTCACGTGCGCGCGCGTGCCGTCCTCGAGCGCGGCCGCCACCGCCTTGGACCGCGCTGCCATCGTGTCGAAGTCGACCGCCATCACACGCGCGAGCATGTCCTCCGTCACGCCGGGCATGGTGGCGCCGCGCGCCCCGGCTTCGGTGGCGCGCTTGCGCGCCACGGTGTGGCTGAGCGACCGGCTGGTCGGGGCGATGAACACGTCGCACGCCTCGAGCGCCGCGGCGATCGTGGGCGGTGGCTCGGTGCCGTGGCTGGCTCGCTCGTCCATCACCGTGAGCACGGAGTCGGCCCCGGCGGCGGCGCACTCGTCGCGCAGGGCCTCCCCGATCGAGCGGGTCTCCCGGTCGACGATCACCAGCGCGTCCTCGCCGGGTTGCACGCCCAGGCAGCGACGCACCACGGTGGCGACGGCGGGTCCAAGGTCGCTCATCGCAGGCATCTTATGCGCGCCCCGCCCGGTTCGGAGGCTAGACTCGCTCACCGCGCCGGAGTAGCTCAGTCGGTTAGAGCAGCGGAATCATAATCCGCGTGTCGGGGGTTCGAGTCCCTCCTCCGGCATCGCAGAAAAGTCCTGCAAAACGAGA
>Ga0335074_10001325_pt1 | contig 33625 bp, 36 predicted proteins | sample Lox_Sample_23_FD_206715 | JGI IMG/M metagenome (GOLD analysis project Ga0335074, IMG submission 206715) | Soil microbial communities from Loxahatchee National Wildlife Refuge, Florida, United States - Lox_Sample_2.3 | ecosystem: Environmental > Terrestrial > Soil > Wetlands | place: USA... | reverse complement strand
GGAAATCAACTGGTTCTGAGCGGGGCGGGGGGCAAGCCCAATGGAACGTATTATGTGCTGGGTTCGACCAATCTGGCGCTGCCATTGGCCGACTGGACAGCTATCGCCACCAACGCCTTTGACGCCAGCGGCAATTTCAACCTCACCAATCCAATGGATGCCAATCAACCCCAGTGGTTTTACCTCTTGCAGGCGCGATGATGGCGCGAACGCTCGACAAAACTTTGTCTTCGCGCCATGCTTCGGTCATGGCATTTGAATCAGAATCGCCGCTGGACACGCTCTGGAAGGAATACGGACGGGTGTTCGCGGATTTCGACGACCTGATGCTCGCGCGCTGGCTGGCGCAAACGCTCGGCCAGCTCGAAGGCAAGGCGTGGCGGCTGTCGCATCCGCTCGTCGGCGCGTATCGGCTCGCGGCGCAACTCGGCCACGACCGCCAAATCTGGCACAAGCGGCTGGCCACGCCGCCAGTGGCTTACGCGGAATCGCCCTGTTGCCGCGCGCCCTTCCTGCCGCTGCTCACGCGCGACGTGCGCGAGTCGGGCTTGATCTGCCAGCATTGCAACGAAACGCTCGTGCCGTTCGACGAAATTCCCGCGGAACTTCGTGGTGAAATTGAATCATGGGCGCAGCAATACGAGCCGGTCCATGCCGTCGCGCATTGGGACGACCGCCAGCGCAAGCGCGCAGGGAGCTACGATGCCGCCTACGAAAACGCGGCGCAGGAAGCGGAAAAATTTCTTACTTTTGCCGGAAAAAATCTGGCGCCGAAGCTGTTGAATTTTTATGCCGCCGCCATTTGGGAGGACCAGGACGAGTGCCTCGAAGTGCGGCCGGAAGATGTGCCAATGTGATTTGGATTTGCGATTTAATTTGCAATCCAGCGGCGCTCCTTCAATTGTAAATCGCAGGAAGTCATGTTCAAGTTTGTTAAGTTCATTTTTAAATGGCTGCTGCGGCTGGCCATTCTGGCGGTCGTGCTGGTCGTCACCCTGTTGCTCACATACAATTCGATTCTGCGCTTGCTGATGGAGCACGACATCCGCAAGCAAACCGGCATGGACGCGGAAATTGGCCGGTTTCATCTAAGCCTGTTCGAGCCGGTCATCGAAATTCAAAATCTGAAACTTTACAACCCGACCAATTTTGCCGGCACACCGTTTTTGAATATTTCCGAAATTCACATCGAATACGATCCCGACGCTTTGCGAAACAGGCAAATTCATATCATACTCGTGCGTTTCAGCCTGGCCGAACTGGACATCGTAAAAAATCAAAACGGGCAATTTAATATTCTTGCGCTTGGCAAAAAACTGCCGGCGAAAGGGGCCAATGTGTCGCCAGCCTTCAATTTCGGAATGCAGACCGATTACAGTTTTACCGGCATTGACACGCTGAACTTTTCGTTCGGCAGGGAAAAGTTCATAGATTTGCAGGATCCCAGCAAAGACAGTGAACAAATTGTCGGCATCCAGAATTGCATCGTGCCGCATGTGAAATCGACCAATGACTTGGATGGCCTGATTTTGCTGGTGGGTCTGCGCAGCAATGGCTTCGTTCAACAGCTTCCAGGCATGACTTCCCAGACCGGAAACACCGACGCGGTTCGCGATGTTTTGAAAATTTTTGGCGCGACATTTTAACGTTTTCCGCACGCAGGAATTTTTCTAATCTGCCGTGTGCAACGCGCTTCGCTCAAATCCGCCGCCCGGCTGGTCGTCAAATTCGGCACGGGCGTGCTCACCGACAGCCGGAAACAAATTGATCCGGCGCAGTTGGAACAGCTCGTCGCGCAAATCGCGGCGCAGCGGAAGGCGGGCAGGGAAATTGTCGTTGTGACCAGTGGCGCCGTCGGCGCGGGCATGGGCGCGCTCGGATTTGAAAAACGCCCGACGGAACTCGCCGAACTGCAAGCCTGCGCCGCCGTCGGCCAATCGCGGCTCATGGCTACCTATGCCGAACTTTTTGCGAAGCATGGTTTGCACGTCGCGCAGGTTTTGCTCACGCACGACGATTTGGAACATCACGAGCGGCATTTGAACGCGCGCAATACGCTCGTCACGCTGCTGGGCCGCGGCGTCATTCCCATCATCAACGAAAATGACGCCGTGTCATTCACCGAGATCAAATTCGGCGACAACGACAAATTGTCCGCGCTCGTCGCCGCGCTGTTGCCGGCGGATTTGCTGGTGATTTTGACGACCGTGGACGGGGTTGTGGAAAATTTCGGCAAGGCGAATCCCAAAACCATTTCCAAAATCGAAAAAATTGACGGCGCAATTGAAAAGCTTGCCGGCGGAACCGAAAGCGAAACCGCCGTCGGCGGCATGAAATCGAAAATCGAGGCGGCGAAGATCGCCGTGCGCTCGGGAATTCCGCTCGTCATTGCCTCCGGCAAAAAGAAAAGCGTGCTCGCCAAAATTCTGGGCGGCGAAAACGAAGGCACCTTGTTCGTCGCGCAGCCGAACAAATTGCAAGGGCGCAAGCGCTGGATTGCATTTTTCCATCATCCGAAAGGCGCGTTGTTTGTGGACGCCGGCGCGAAAAAAGCGTTGCGCGAGGCGGGCAAAAGCCTGCTGCCACCCGGCGTCGCGCGCTGCGAGGGAAATTTCGACGCCGGTGAAGTCGTCCGCATTTGCGATTTGGACGGGACGGAATTTGCGCGCGGCATCGCGAAATTCAGCGGCGAAGAAATCCGCGCCAAAAAACTCACGCGCGTGGAACTGGTTCACCGCGACGATTTGGTGATTTTGTGAAACGCCAGCCCGCCATCAACGATTTGCTGAAGGTTATGGCGCGCCTGCGTTCCCCGACAGGCTGCCCATGGGACCGCGAGCAGACGCATATGAGTTTGCGCCGCCACGCCATCGAGGAAGTTTATGAATTGATTGACGCGATTGAGGCGCGCGACGACCACGAAATGGCCGAGGAACTGGGCGATTTGCTGTTGCAGGTCGTTTTCCACTGCCAGTTGGCGCGCGAGCGCGGCGCGTTTGATTTTGAAAAAGTCTGCCGCTTGATTGTGGAAAAACTGGTCCGCCGGCATCCGCACGTTTTTGGAAAAGCCAAGGTCAAGAACGTGGACGAAGTCTGGGCGAACTGGGAAAAAATCAAAAAGGCCGAAAAACACGGCACAAAACACACGCGCCATTCCGCGCTGGATGGAATTCCCAAACATCTGCCGGCGCTGTTGCGCGCGGAAAAGCTATTGAAAAAAGCGCGCAAAGCCGGGTTGTTCGTCGAGAATAGAAATTTCGAACGCAAATTATCCAAGGCGGCGCTGGCGGAGGAATTGTTTGAATTGGCTTCGTTTGCGCAGTCGCGCGGCTGGTCGGCGGAGGAATTGTTGAGCGGCGAAATCCAAAAGCGCGAGCGGCAATTGCGCCGCCGGGAACAACCAAAAACCGCCGAAAACAGACGTTGACAGTTTTGGGAAATATGATTTAATACTCGACCCTTTGCGGGAAAATTTATGTATGCCGTTTTAGAAACCGGAAGCAAACAATATCGTGTCGCTGCGGGCGACACGCTGGAAATCGAGCGCCTCGAAACCGAGGCGGGCAAGCCGTTCACGTTTGACCGCGTGCTGATGATCGGCGGCGAGAAAGTCACGGTCGGTTCGCCGACTGTTACCGGCGCGAGCGTGGTGGCTGATGTGGTGGCGCACAAGCGCGGCGAGAAGAAACTCACATTCAAAATGAAACGCCGCAAAGGTTATCACAAAACCATCGGCCACCGTCAGGAATTGACGGTCGTGAAAATTACCGCAATCAACGTTTAAGATTTTATGGCACATAAAAAAGGTCAAGGCAGCGTCAAGAACGGGCGCGACAGCGTCAGCAAACGGCTCGGCGTGAAGCAATTTGGCGGCACGTTCGTCACCGCCGGCAGCATCATCGTCCGCCAGCGCGGCAGCAAGTTTGTCGCGGGCAAAAACGTCGGCGTCGGTCGCGACTGGACCTTGTTTGCGCTCACGGACGGCAAGGTGAAATTTGACAAGCAAAGCCGCCGCGTGAACGTGATAGCCGAGGCTGCGGCGAAGAATTAAATTCACTGTGAAAATTTCAAAGCGAGGTTCACGCCTCGCTTTTTTTATTTGCCGGAACGATTAAGATAAGAACATGTTCATCGATGAGATAAAAATTTACGCGCGCGCGGGGCACGGCGGCAAAGGCTGCATCGCGTTCCATCGCGAGGCCTACATCACCAAGGGCGGGCCGAGCGGCGGCAACGGCGGGCGCGGCGGCAGCGTGATTTTGCAGGCCGACCACGACCTCAACAATCTCATCGCGCAGTATTATCAGCCACGCCTCATCGCCAAGGACGGCGAAGGCGGCTTGGGCAAAGGCATGGACGGCCATGCCGGAACAGATTTAATCGTCAAGGTTCCCTGCGGCACGCTCGTTTGGAAATTGCTTGGGGAAACAAAAAAAGGCGGGGACGAGGATGAGGAGGAAAAACCGGTTTTCAAAACCAGCGCGAGCAGGCGGCCGTTGATTCGCAGCGCTGCGGGCGTGCAGGCGCAGGAAATTGATTTGAGCAAGGAAGGTGCCGGGGGATTTTCTGAAAGCAATCTGGAAAAAGGCGAACTCGCCGCCGATCTCACGCAGCACGGACAGCAGTTTGTTTTGTGCAAAGGTGGACGCGGTGGTTTGGGCAACCGCAATTTTGCCACCGCTGCGCGGCAGACGCCGCGGTTCGCGCAGCCGGGCGAGCCGGGCGACGAAGGAAATTTTTTGTTCGAGCTTCGCATCATGGCCGAAGTCGGATTGGTCGGCTATCCGAACGCGGGCAAATCCACGTTGCTCACGGCCATTTCCAAGGCGCGGCCAAAGATCGCGCCGTATCCGTTCACGACGCTGCATCCGCAAATCGGCATCGTGGAATATGCCGACTGGCACCGGCTCACGGTTTGCGATGTGCCAGGCTTGATTGAAGGCGCGCACCGCAACGTCGGACTGGGCCATGCTTTTCTACGGCACATTGAGCGTTGCAAAATCCTCGTGCTGCTGCTGGACATGGCCGGCGTGGATGGACGCGCGCCGTGGGATGATCACCAGCAACTGTTGCGCGAACTGGAACTTTATGATCGGGCGCTGCTCGAAAGACCGCGTCTCGTCGTGGCCAATAAAATGGACGAAGCCGTTGCCGAAAAAAATCTGAAGCAGTTCAAAAAGAAAATCAAAAAGGTCAAAGTCCTGCCAATTTCCGCCGCGTTTGACCAGGGCATGGAGAAATTTCGGGACACGATTCGCGAAGCAGTGGAAGATGCGACCGGAGATTAGATTTCCAAAAAACGCATCACTGTGTCGCCGTGCTTGAGCATTTTGGCTTCGTGCCACGGCGCGACCAAATCCAGCGTGTCACGTTTCGTGTGGCCAAGGACAAATCTGCCGCCGGGTGCGAGCAGCTTCGGCAGGTTTGCGTTGTCGAGCAGTTGTTGTGCGAATGAAGTGGAGCGGCGTCCGACATTTTTTTCGCCATAAGGCGGGTCGGCGAGAATCAAATCGAATAATTCGCTGTTCGCCATTAGTTGTGACAATGCGGTGAAAACATCCTGCGTACGCACTTGTAGATTTGCATCCGGAATTTGCGCCGCATTTTGCTGGATGAAGTTCGCGTGCTTCTGCGATTTCTCGATGCACAGCGCCGAAGTTGCGCCGCGGCTTAAACATTCGAGACTCAACGCACCGCTGCCGGCGAACAATTCCAAAACTTTTGCGCCGACGACGCGTGCGCCGAGCGAGTTGAAAACCGCCTGCTTGACCAAATCCGGCGTCGGGCGGACATCGAGTCCTTTCGGGACTTTCAAGATCCGCCGCGCCGCGTTGCCGCCAGTGATGCGCATGGGAAAATTTTAGCCACGAATGGACACGAATGCACACGAATTGAAATTGCGCCGGGAAAGGCGCTTTTAATTCATGTTTGTTTATGGTTTCCGAAAATTTCCGCGAAGAAATCCTGCATGGCCTGCCACGAACGCTTGTCGGCGCGCTGGTTGTATTTTGCGCCGGGCAAATTGTCCTTGTCCACTTCGGGCTGCGTGAAGGCGTGAACCGCGCCGCCGTAAAAAACAAGCTGCCAGTCCACTTTTGAGTCACGCATTTCTTTTTCAAAGGCAGCTAAATTGTCCGGATTCTGAAATGGATCATCCGCGCCAGCCAGCACGAGCACTTTGCATTTGATATTTTTTCCGTCCGCGGGATTTGGCGAATCCAGCCCGCCGTGAAAACTGACGACGCCGGCCAAATCCGCGCCGCTGCGCGCGAGTTCAAGCACCGTCGTTCCGCCGAAACAATAGCCGATGGCGGCGACGCGGCCGGGGTCAACCAGTTCGTTCTTTTTCAATTCATTCAAACCAGCGTTGACGCGGGCGCGCAGAGGTTTCCGGTCGCCGCTGCGGAATTGTCCGGCTTGCGCACCGGCTTCCTGGACGGTTTTCGGACGGACGCCCTTTCCGAAAATGTCGGCGCAAAACGCAACATAGCCGAGTCGCGCGAGCATTTCCGCGCGCATTTTTTCGTAGCCGGTGATGCCGCGCCATTGGTGGACGATGAGGACGCCGGGACGCCGGTCGGAGATGGAATTGTCGCTGGCGAGAAAACCTTCGAGCGGCGCGCCGTTTTCCCGATAATCAACCATTTCCGTGTGAATCGCAACTTTAGTAACCATGCCGAAAAAATAAAACAGAAAAGGTGGAAATCAAATTTTTAACGACGGTGGAATCGCAAAAATTTCGTGGCAATCCGTGAAATTCGTGGCTTAATCTTCGAATGAACATTCAGGTAGCCGTTCTCTGCGACGCGGCGACGGACGACAATGGAAAGCTAAACCTGCTCGGCGCGTTCGACACGATTTTCGCCCCGCAACTGCCCGCCGTGCATCCGCAATGTTCCGTAGCGTTGCGCGTCAGGTTCGTCGCCGGCGACGAGGGTGAGCGCAAGCTCAAACTGAATTTCGTTGACGCCGATGGCAAGAGCATCATGCCGCCGATTGAAATTCCCGTGACCGTCACAATGCCGGAGGACGCGCATTTCGTGACACGCAATTTCGTCGTCAACATCCAGGGATTGAAGTTTGCCGAAGCCGGGATTTATTCCGTGGACGTGCGGCTGGACGATAAATCACAGGCAGGCATTCCGTTGTGGGTGAAAAATCTGCCGCCGAGGGAAAAATAATTTCGCGCGACATTTTTTGAAAACTTGAACTTGGAACTTGAAGCCTGAAACTTCATATTTTCCGCATGGCAAATTCACAAAACGAAACGGTTCTGCAACTTGAACTGCCCGGCGTCAAAAAACTCAAGAGCGGCAAGGTGCGCGAAATTTTCGATCTGGGCGACCGGCTGCTGTTTGTCGCGAGCGACCGCATTTCCGCGTTTGACGTCATCATGCCCAACGGCATTCCGCGCAAGGGCGAGGTGCTCACGCAGATTTCCTATTTCTGGTTCGCGCAAACCGAATCATTTCAACCCAACCATTTGATTTCGCGCGCGGGCGAGCCGTTGCCGGAAAAGTTGCAGCCATTCGCCGGCAAGATTGCGCGGCGCTCGATGATTGTGAAAAAATGCCAGCCGCTCGCCATCGAATGCGTCGTGCGCGGCTACCTTGTGGGCAGCGGTTGGAAGGAATATCAGAAATCGCAGACGGTTTGCGGCATCAAACTGCTGGCGGGTTTGAAGGAATCCAGCGAATTGCCGGAGCCGATTTTCACGCCGGCGACAAAGGCCGAAACCGGCCATGACGAAAATATTTCGTTCGAGCAGGCGGAAAAAATTGTCGGCGGCGAAATCGCAGAGCAGGCACGGGTGGCAAGTTTGAAGATTTACAATTTTGCCCGCGACTACGCGCGCAATCGCGGCATCATCATCGCGGACACGAAATTCGAGTTTGGCTTGGACAACGGCAAGTTGATTTTGATTGACGAAGTACTGACGCCGGATTCCTCGCGTTTCTGGCCGGCGGACCAATTTGCGCCCGGTCGCAGCCAGCCAAGTTTCGACAAACAATTTGTTCGCGACTATCTCGAAACGCTCGACTGGAACAAAACGCCGCCCGGCCCGAAGTTGCCGGACGATGTCGTTGCCAAAACGACGGCGAAATATCTGGAAGCCTACGAGCGGCTGACTGGCGGGCGATTATAAATTTTGGTGCGGATTATCATTGGCGGCGGGCCAATTTTGGTTGAACATTTTCGCAACCAAACGGTCAGACGATTGTTTCATCATATTAGCTCGCGGAACCTGCCGCGAGCGGGACAATCAGGCAGCTTGATAAAAAACTGGCGCCAGCGCGGGCCTCTGGAAAATCATGAGAACCAAAATCCTGCTTTGGAGCGTTGTTTCCATCCTCATCCTCATCATTGGTCTTGCCGCCGGCGCGTTTTGGTGGTTGCGGCGGCCGCAGGTCATTACGTTCAGCGACGGCGCGAAGCTGACGCTGCTGGCGGTGGATTACGGCAAGCGTCACGTGCCGCCCGGCGTCAAGTTGCCGGCGGCGACCACGATGACCGGGCCGACGCGCGTCCGGCGCGGCGGCGCGTTCACCACGCCCACGGACACACTCGTAGTCTGGGTGCGGCAACAACACGATCCGCAGCAGTATGCGAATTTCCAGTATTATTTGTATGACAAGGCCGGCACGGCGTGCGCGGTCAGTTACGGCTACGGCGGCGGCGGCCGGCAGGGCAACGAGGTGGTCGGCGTCCAGTTTTCCGCGTTTCCGCGGCGGCAGGGCAAACTTATTCTGCGCGTCCAAGAAAACAGCAACACCGGCCAGGAGATGTCGGATCAGAAATTTGTCATTCGCAATCCGGCGCACAAATCGTATCCGGCTTGGACGGCGGAGGCGCTGCCCGATATGCAGGTGGACGATGATTTGTCGGTGACACTGACGAAGCTGGTTTCCGGCGCGGACATGCCTTACCAGCGCGACCAGGACGATGCCGACGACGCAGCGAACAAGGGCGTGCAGGCAACGTTCAACATCGAGCGGAATGGCAATGTCGTCACAAACTGGGAACCGGTCTCAATCGAAACATCCGATGCCACGGACAATCATGTCACCGGCTGGGTCACCCAAAACAACTGGCAGGATGGCGATGACACGGTGGCTTATCAATATGGCTTGTGGCCGGATGAACCGGCGTGGAAATTGCGCGTGGAATTTTCCAAGCAATCAGATTACAACGCGGATGAATTGTGGACGGTGCAAAAAATTCCGCTGGAACCGGGCCGCCAGATGGATTTTTACAACTATTACGGGCGGCGCGGCAACACCAATACGGCTTTTGCCGAAACCGATTTGAACGGCTATCACCTGAAAATATTTGCGGCGAAGCAGTTCACCGACGTGCCGGCAAACTCGCAGCCACAGGGCGGATTTTCCATCGAGACCACGCCGTCGCTGCCGGAAGGGATGCGCCTGACGCTGGTCAGCTTGACGGATGATCAAACCAACGACATCGGCAATTGGAATTTTGGCACATTCGGCAACGGAACCAGCACCACCTACCGCTACGGCCTGCGGGATATTGACGGCGTCACCAACCTTAACCTCACCCTTGCATTGCACAAAAGCCGTTTTGTGGAATTCACGGTCAAGCCGGAGCAAGCCCCAGCGTTAGCGGAGGCCGCGCAATAAAAAGGAACCACATGAAAAAAATTATAATCTGGAGTGTTGTTGGAATTATAATTGTCGGTATCGCCGCCGCCGCGTTTTGGTGGCTGCGGCGGCCGCAGGTCATCACGCTGAACGACGGCACGAAGCTGACGTTGCTGGCGGTGACTTATGGCCGGCATCAAGTCCTGCCGCGCAATGTGAAAACGGCGTCCGCGCGGAACCAACGTGCACCCGTTTTCAACACGCCGAACAACACGCTGGTCGTCTGGATTCGGCAGGAGCATCCGGCCAATCACTGGCCGAATTATCAGCTTTACCTTTACGACAAGGCGGGCACGGCGTGCGTTGGGAATTCCGGCCAGTGGAACAATTACGGCGGCGGCACGAATGAAATCGTCGCCATTCAGTTCAACGCCTTTCCGCGTCGGCAGGGTAAATTCATCGTGCGCGTTCAGGAATATATTCAAAATGAAGGACAGGTGTTGAACGAAAAACATTTCGTCATTTCCAATCCGGCGCACAATGGATCATTCCCCGATTGGACGGCGGAATCGCTGCCGGTCACGAAGACGGACGGCGATTTTTCGGTGACGCTGGCAAAATTAAATTTCGGCGTGGACGCAAATTTCAACCGCGACCAGGACAATCCTGACGATGCGATCAACAAAGGCGTGGAAGCCGTTTTCCAGGTCCAGCAAAACGGCACGAACGCCGTCAACTGGCAGCCGGCGCAAATTGAAACCTCCGACGCCACGGGCAATCATCAAAGCGCGGGCTGTAGCAGCCATTGGGATGGCGATAATCTGGTGGCGGATTATCAATGGGGCTTGTGGCCGGGCGAACCATGGAAATTGCGCGTGGAATTTTCAAAACAATCCGGCTTCACCAGCGACGAATTGTTGACGGTGACGAATATCCCGTTCCGTCCGGGCAACCGGAATGATTTTTGGAACTGGTCGCGCAGCCGAACAAATACGCCCTTCGCCGAAGCCACCGTCAACGGCGTCCTCGTGAAAATTTATCCGGCCCAACAATTCGCGGACGAGATGCAACCGTCAGCAGTTTTGCTGGTTCGCGCCGATTCGCTTCCTGAAGGAATGCAATTGACGCTGCTCAAATTGACCGATTCTCAGGGAAACGACATTGATCATTGGGGATGGAGCACCGACGCTTATGGCATGCGTGACATCGAAGGTGTCACCAATCTCACCGTTACCATCGCCGTGCATCAGGACCATTTTTTTGAATTCACTGCCAAACCGGGAAAAGTTTCAGCCTCGGATGACACGGGACAATAAAAACTGCATGAAAAAAATCATCCTTTGGAGCGTCGTCGGGGTTTTAATCGTCGGTATCGCCGCCGCCGCGTTTTGGTGGCTACGCCGGCCGCAAGTCATCACGCTGAACGACGGCACGAAGCTGACGCTGCTCGGTGTTGAATATGGCAAACACCACAAATATCCGGTAGTGAAAGTAAAGACCGCGCCGCAAAACGCCCGGCGGCGATTTTATGGCGGCCCGGTTTCGTTTGATACTCCGGCTGACACACTGGTCGCCTGGGTTTTGTGCGAACACAAGCCAAACCAGTGGCCGAATTATCAGGCACTGGCCTATGACAAGGCGGAGACCGCATGCGTGGGGAATTGGGCTGGCGGCAACTCGCGTCAAATCAGCCCCACCGAGAGCATCCTCGGCATTCACCTCGACGCGTTTCCGCGCCGCGAACACTCGTTTTATCTGCGTTTCATGTCGTGGGGCAACGGCGGCCAGCGCGTTTCGAAGGAACAATTCGTTATTTCCAATCCGGTGCGCGGAAAATTTTTTCCAAACTGGACGCCGGAACCGCTGCCGGACACTCAATCCGACGGCGATTTGGACGTAACGCTGACGAAGCTTTCCTACAACGCGTCATTCAATCGCGGCATGGGAACGGCAAAACCGAATGACCCGATGAACCAAGCAGTGTTCGTCGCGTTTCATACCGAACAAAATGGTGTTGTCGTTACGAACTGGGAGCCAGTGCGGATTGAAACCTCTGATGCCACGGGCAATGATGTTCAGAACAACTCTTGGAGCACCGGACGTGACGACGACGGCGACGCAACGATGACGTATCAATGGGGGCTTTGGCCGGACGAACCGGCGTGGAAATTGCGCGTGGAAATGTCGCAAACATCCGGTTTCAGCAACGATGAATTATGGTCAGTGACAAATGTTCCGGTTCAGTCCGGCAGTTGGCAGGATTTGTGGAACAATGGCTTTGGCAATCGCCGGACACCTTCCGCATTCGCTGAAACTACACTCAATGGTGTTCACCTGAAAATTTTCCCGGCGCTTCAAATCACTGATCAAAACTTTGGAAACGGCCAAAAGCAGGGCGGCGTTCGCATCGTTGCCAATCCCGATTTGCCGGAAGGGTTCCGCCTCACGGTCAAAGCAACCGACGAACAGGGCCGCGAACTTCAAAGTTGGGGGCCAAACGCCGGCGGTGGCAACTATGTCGTTCAACTTCCAGACATTCGCAACGCCAAAACGTTGAACTTTACCATCGCCCTGCACAAAAGCCGGTTTGTTGAATTTACCGTCAAGCCAACGAAGCAATGACTTGATTGCGGAACATTGATTGAACCGCCAATTCCCGTTGCGGCGCGCGGTATCCCGGTTGCGGGGAAACCAAATCCGATTAACTCCAGATGAATCCCGGTCAACTCCGGCCAAATCCCGATTAACTCCAACCGAATTCCAGTCAACTTCAATCGAATCGCGGCATGTCGGCCATGACTTGCGCGCTGTGTTAAAATAAGTTCGTGCAGGCCGAACAACTGATTTCAGCCCATCGCGGCGCGCCGGAAAATCCGGCCAACCGGTTCGAGAAAATTCACCTCGAACCGGATGCCAACTGGAATCCCGACGAGGACGCGGATGGTGGCCGTCCGCAAGGACCGCGCACGCAATTTCTCGTTGACCACAGCCAGACCGCCATCGCTTACAACGACAGCCCGGACATCGGCTTCAATACCAGCCTGAATCCTTATCGCGGCTGCGAGCACGGCTGCATTTACTGCTACGCGCGGCCGACGCACGAGTTCCTCGGCTTCTCCGCCGGCCTCGATTTCGAGAGCAAAATCATGGTCAAGCTCAACGCGCCGGAACTGTTGCGCGCGGAATTGGCGTCGCCAAAATGGCAACCGCAAACCATCGTGATGAGCGGCGTCACCGATTGCTACCAGCCGGTTGAGCGAAAATTGAAACTCACGCGCCGCTGCCTCGAAGTGCTCGCCGAATTTCGCAACCCCGTCGCCATCATCACCAAAAATTTCCTCGTCACACGCGATTTGGATTTGCTTGCCGAACTGGCGAAATACAACGCGGTTTCCGTCTGCCTTTCCGTCACGACGCTCGATACCGATTTGCGGCGCGTGATGGAACCGCGCACGTCGCCGCCAATTGCGCGACTCGCGGCGATTCGCAAATTGTCCGAGGCCGGAATTCCCGTGAGCGTAAATGTCGCGCCCATCATTCCCGGTTTGACCGACCATGAAATCCTGAAAATTCTCAAGGCCGCGCGCGAAGCCGGCGCGGTTTCCGCCGGTTTTACCGTCGTGCGCCTGCCTTACGCGGTCGCGCCGCTGTTTGAAAAATGGCTGGAGACACATTTTCCCGACCGCAAGGAAAAAGTTCTGAACCGAATCAAGGCGATGCGCGGCGGAAAATTGTATGACGCGCAATGGGGAAAGCGTTTCAGCGGCGAAGGCATTTTCGCGGAACAAATCGCCGCGATGTTTGACGTGGCGCGCCGCAAGGCGGGATTTTGTGATGATTATCCGGCGCTTTCAACGGCGGCATTTCGTCGTCCCGCAGGCACGCAACTTTCGCTATTCTCCTGACGTGCAAAATCTCGTTGAAGATTTTCTGCAATTCCTGCGCCACGAACGCGGGCAGTCCGACAACACGACCAAAACCTACGCTGCGTTGCTCGGCAAATTCACCGCTTGGGCAAATGAAAATAAAATTTTTGCTTGGAAAGCCGTTGAGTTGAAACATTTGATGGCGTTTTTACAGCACGAACGCAGGCGGAATTTGAAAACCGAGCCAGAAAATTCTCCGCGCCGGCTGAGCAGCGAAAGCGTTTATCTGGAAATCGCCGCGCTGCGGGCGTTTTACAAATTCGCCGAGAATGAAAAACTGCTGCCGCAAAACGTCGCGGAAAATTTGTCCTTGCCGCGGCGGTGGAAACGGCTGCCGAAGACGCTGACGAATGAAGAAATTGACAAAGTGCTCGCGCCCGACCCAAAGGAAACGCCGGAAAGTTTGCGCGACCAGGCGATTTTGGAACTCGCCTACGCCTCCGGCTTGCGGCTTTCCGAATTGAAAAATCTGCGGCTGGAGCAATTGCATCTCGAAGCCGGATTCATCAACGTCGTCGGGAAGGGCAACAAGGAGCGCGTGGTGCCGGTCGGGCGCAAGGCGGTTGAAGCGCTGAACCGTTACATTGAAGTCGCGCGACCAAAATTCATCACGCCAAAATCACCGGCGAATGTTTTCCTGACTAAGCGCGGCACGCCGTTCGCGTCCGTCACGCTCTGGTTGCGGATGAAAAACCGCATCCGCCGCGCCGGGATTTCGCGTAACATCACGCCGCATATGCTGCGCCACAGCTTCGCGACGCATCTGCTGGAGCACGGCGCGGATTTGCGCATCATCCAGGAATTGCTCGGCCACGCGAACATCAGCACGACGGAAATCTACACGCACGTCGCCGGCAGCCGGCTGCGCGAAATTCACCGAAAGTTTCATCCGCGCGCGTAGAATTTCCATTTGCCTTCACGCACGGAATTGCCAAATTGAACCCGATGAACGGCATCAAAATAGTCTCCGCTGCCGCGTTGCTGGCCGTTTTTACCGCCGCTTGCCGGGCGGACGATGAAAAATTCCCCGGAGCGCCCATGAACATCCAAATCACCAGCGCCGCGTTTGCTGACGGCCAGCCCATTCCGGCAAAATACACCGCCGACGGTCTCGATATTTCGCCGCCGCTGGCTTGGACGAACGCACCCGCCGGCGCAAAAAGTTTTGCGCTCATCACCGACGATCCTGATGCGCCGAAAGGAACGTGGGTGCATTGGGTGATTTACGATTTGCCGCCGACGGCAACGACGCTGGCCGAGAACACACCCAACTCGCCGCAATTGCCGGACGGCACGAAGCAGGGCTTGAACAGTTTCAAAAAAATCGGATACAACGGCCCGGCGCCGCCGCCCGGCAAAGTGCATCATTACTTTTTTAAAATTTACGCCCTCGACGCGGCGTTGGATTTACAGCCCGGCGCGACCAAGGCGGATTTGCTCAACGCGACGGACGGTCATGTTCTCGCGCAGGGGCAGTTGGTGGGAACGTATCAACGGAAATAAGTGGAAACGCCGAACATTCAACATTCAACACCCAACTTCCAATAAACGGCGCGAACGGCGGCAACATGGGACGTTCGACATTGAATGTTGAATGTTCGATGTTTTCGGCAGCATGAAATTTTCAGCCTTTCGTTCCGCGCCGATTTCGTGTTTAGTATGCGCTCTTTATGAGCAAAACCGCACTCCTGTTTGCCGGACAAGGCGCGCAAACTGTCGGCATGGGCAGGGATTTGGCCGCCCAATTTCCGACGGCGCCCAACTGGTTCGACCGCGCCAACGCCGCGCTCGGTTGTGATTTGGCCTCGATTTGCTTCAACGGCCCGGATGCCGAGCTGACCAAAACCGAAAACGCGCAGCCGGGAATTTTTCTCGTAAGCTGGGTTTGTTTTGAGCTGCTCAAGGAAAAAGTTCCGGACCTGAAATTTGACGCGACTGCGGGCCTGTCGCTTGGCGAGTTCACGGCGCTCACGGCGGCGGGGGCGATAAGTTTTGAGGACGGCCTGCGCGTCGTCCGCCAGCGCGGGAAATTTATGCAGGAAGCCTGCGACGCGACGCACGGCGGCATGGCGGCCGTCATCGGGCTGGACGAGGCGCCGACGCGCGAAGTTTGCGCGGAGGCGGGCGTGACGCTGGCGAATTTGAATTGCCCCGGCCAGATTGTCATTTCCGGCGAACTGGAAAAAATCGAGAAAGCGTGCGACTTGGCAAAAACCAGAGGCGCGCGAAAGGCAATTCCACTGCCCGTTGCCGGCGCATATCACTCGCCGTTGATGGCCGGCGCGCAGGCGAAATTGCAGGACGAACTGGCAAAAATAAAAATTTCGCCGCCTTTGGTTCCGGTCATTTCCAACGTCAGCGCCTTGCCGCACGGCATCCCAACTGGAATCAGTTCGCGGCTGGTCGAACAGGTCACTTCGCCGGTGCTATGGGAAAAATCCATGCGCGTGCTGCTCGCGCAAGGCTTCACGCGGTTCATCGAACTCGGCCCCGGCACAGCCTTGAGCGGTTTCATGAAGCGCATTGATAAATCCGCGCAAATGCTGAACGTGGCGGACGTGGTGAGTTTGGAAGTGGCTGTAAAAGTTTTAAATTGAAAATTTGCCACAGAGGCGCAGAGCGCGCAGAGGTTTAATTTTTCCGACTCTGTGTTCTCTGCGTCTCTGTGGCAGAAATAATTCTGTTCATTTTGCTGATTCTGTCGAAAACTTGCGCTCACCATGAAACAACTTGAAAATCAAATTGCCGTCGTCACCGGCGCGGGCCGCGGAATCGGCCGCGCCATCGCGTTGAAATTCGCCGGTGCGGACGCGGACGTGGTCTGCGTTTCGCGCACGCAGGAAAATTCCGAGAAGGTCGCGGCAGAAATCCGCGCGCTTGGCAGAAAAGCGTGGGCGTTCGCCGTGGACGTTTCCGACTCCGCGGCCGTTGCCGCCGCCGCCGAAAAAATTCTCGCCGATTGCGGCAAAATTGACATTCTGGTCAACAACGCGGGCGTCACGCGCGACGGTTTGCTGATGCGCATGAGCAACGAAGATTGGGACGCAGTGCTGGACACCAACCTCAAGGGCGCGTTTCATTTCACGCGGGAATTTTTCCGCATTTTTGCGAAACACCGCGCCGGACGCATCATCAATGTTTCGTCGGTCATCGGCCTCATCGGCAATCCCGGCCAGTGCAATTACGCCGCGAGCAAGGCGGGCCTGATCGGCTTTACGCAATCTGTCGCGCGTGAGCTGGCGTCGCGCGGCGTCACCGTCAACGCCCTCGCGCCGGGCTTCATCGAGACGGACATGACTGCGGACTTGAACGCGGAATTGAAGGCGAACATTTTGCGGCAGATTCCGATGGGCAAATTCGGCTCGGCGGACGATGTCGCGGACGCGGCGCTATTTCTGGCCGGCCCGTCGGCGCGTTACATCACGGGGCAGGTTCTGACGGTGGACGGCGGAATGGTGATGTAAAAACATTGATCTTGTTCACAATCATAATCTTAAATCGATTTTTTGCTTGCGATTAAAATTATCAACGAGATTACGTTTAATAAAAAAGTTGGATTCGGGACTTGACGATTCCGGCGTTCGCGGTTAGACACAAGGCAAAATTATGGCTGAAAAACCTATTGACCAACGGGTAAAGGACATCATCGTTGAACAACTCGGCGTAAAACCAGACCAGGTGACGCCGGAGGCGAAGTTTATTGAGGATCTTGGCGCTGATTCGCTCGACACGGTCGAGTTGATCATGGCGCTGGAGGAGGAATTTGGCATCGAAGTGCCGGACGAACAGGCCGAAAAACTCCTGACGGTCGGCGATGTGGTCAAATACATCGAAGACAATCAAAAGTAGTTGCGGCTTTTTGCGCTTCGGGGCAGTTTGGCTGAACCAGCACAAGCTGCCCCTTTCAATTTATGTCAAGCAATGGAACAGACCGCCGGGTGGTTGTCACCGGCCTCGGCGTCGTGACGCCCGTCGGCAACGACTTGGAGACGTTCTGGAAAAATCTCATTTCCGGCCGGTGCGGCATTGACAAAATCACATCGTTCGACGCATCGCCATTCGACACGCAAATCGCCGGCGAGGTGAAGAATTTTGATCCCGCGCCCGCATTTCCATCACCCAAGGAAGTTCGACGAGCGGACCGCTATTCGCAATTCGGCGTCTATGCCGGCTGGCAGGCGTTGGTGGATTCCGGCCTCGATCTTGAAAAGGAGAATTGCGACGAAATCGGCGTTATCATCGGCTCCGGCATCGGCGGACTGGAAACCACGGCTTTGCAAATCAAAACCCTTGCCGAGCGAGGTCCCAGCCGGCTCTCGCCGTTCATGATTCCCATGCTCATCAGCAACATGGCCTCCGGCCTGTTCTCGATGTATAACCATTTACGCGGGCCGAACTTCGCCACCTGTTCCGCCTGCGCCACGGCGAACCACGCCATCGGCGAAGCCTGGCGCTCCATCAAAATGGGCGACGCGCAAATCATGTTTGCCGGCGGCGCCGAGGCGGCGGTTGTGCCCATCGGCATAGGTGGATTTTGCGCCATGAAAGCCATGAGCACGCGCAACGACGATCCACAGCGCGCCTCACGCCCGTTCGACAAGGAGCGCGACGGTTTCATCATGGGCGAAGGCGCGGGCGTCGTGATGCTCGAGGAACTGGAACACGCTAAAAAGCGCGGCGCGAAAATTTATTGCGAGATCGTCGGCTATGGCAATACCGCCGACGCCCATCATTTGACCGCACCGGCACCTGATGGCGAAGGCGCGGCGCGCTGCATGAAAATGGCATTGCGCCAAAACGGATTGAGGCCGGAGGATATTTCCTACATCAACGCCCACGGCACCTCCACGCCGCAGGGCGACGTTTGCGAAACGCGGGCCATCAAGACCGTTTTCGGCGAACACGCGAAAAAAGTCGCCGTCAGCTCTACCAAAGGTGCGACCGGCCACATGCTCGGGGCGGCGGGCGCGGTGGAAATGAGCGTCTGCGCGCTCGCCATCATACACGGCATCATCCCGCCAACCATCAACCAGCAGGTGCCCGACCCTGAATGTGATTTGGATTACGTGCCCAACACCGCGCGCGAAATGAAGGTGAACGCCATCATCAACAACTCTTTCGGTTTCGGCGGCCACAACGCGAGCATCGCGGCGAAGAAATTTGTCGGCTGACCCGTGAATTTTTTTCCGCTCATCGAAGCGAAACGCGAAGGAAAAACTCTCGCGCCGGTGCAGATTCAGGAATTCGTACGCGAATTCACGGCCGGAAAAATTCCCGATTACCAGATGTCCGCGATGCTCATGGCCATTTATTTTCGCGGCCTGAATTCCACCGAGACCACCGCGCTCACGCTTGCCATGCGCGATTCCGGCGACGTTTTGAAATTTCCCAAAGACCCGCGCCCGCTCGTGGACAAACATTCCACCGGCGGCATCGGCGACAAAGTTTCGCTGCCGCTCGCGCCGTTGCTCGCGTGCCTCGGCTTCCGCGTGCCGATGATTTCTGGGCGTGGCCTCGGCATTACCGGCGGCACGCTTGACAAGCTCGATTCCATTCCCGGTTTCCAAACACTTTTATCCGCCGAAAAAATTGTCGCGCAAGTCCAAAAGGTCGGCTGCGCCATTTGCGGCCAGACGGATCAAATGGTCCCCGCCGACAAGAAAATTTATGCGCTCCGCGACGCCAGCGGCACCGTGCCGAGCATTCCACTCATCGTCGCTTCGATTCTCTCCAAAAAACTCGCCGAAAATCTGGACACGTTGGTTCTCGATGTGAAATTCGGCTGCGCCGCATTCATGCAAACAAAATCCGATGCGCGCAAATTGGCCAAAGCCATGGTTGCGCTCGGCAACGATTGTGGCGTGAACACGCGCGCCATTTTAACGGACATGAACACGCCGCTGGGCCGTGCCGCCGGCAACTGGCTGGAGGTGAAAGAGAGCGTCGTTATATTAAATGGTGGCACAGGCGTCCCACCTGTCGTTGCGAGCAACGCGCCCGCAACCGATTTGCGGGAGATTGTTCTCATTTGCGCCGCGCATTTGCTCGTCCAGACGCGCAAGGTCAAAAATCTCAATGTCGCAAGAGAAATTGCCGCTGATTGTCTTAACTCTGGCGTGCCGCGCGCAAAATTCAACGAAATGCTCGCCGCGCAGGGCGCGGATTTGAATGCCTTCAACCAAAAACTTGCGCGTGATTCCACCGCGCCGGTTGTTGCCGAATTAGAATCGCCGCGCGCCGGGTTTGTTTCGCGCTGCGACGCGCGGATCGTTGGTGAAGTCATTCGCGATTTGGGCGGCGGGCGTTTGACGAAGGATTCGGTGATCAATTACGATGTTGGCATTGACCAAATTGCCAAGCCAGGTGCACGCGTTGAAAAATCCGCGACGCTTTGCCGTATTCACGCTGCGAATCCGGTCCAAGCCGGAACGGCGATTGCCAGATTGAAGACTGCGTTTGAAATTTCCGCGAAATCGGTGAAAGCGTCTCCGCTGGTTTCCGAAATCAACCCGCCAGAGTAGCAAGAATTTTCTCCGCCGCCGCGCGCGGATTTTCCGCCGCATAAATCGGCCGGCCAATCACCAGCCAGTTCGCGCCCGCGGCCATCGCCTCTTTCGGCGTGAGCGTGCGTTTTTGGTCGTCAGCCTTTTCCGCGCCGGTGCGGATGCCGGGAACGACGAGTTGCACCTGCGCGGGCACGGTTTTTCGCAGCGCAGATATTTCCAATGGCGAGCAGACCAATCCCCGCAGGCCGGCTTTTGTTGCAACGGTTGCCAGCCGGCGCACCTGATATTCCACGTTCACATCGAGGCCGACCTCGCGCAGCGCAGCGGCGTCGAGGCTTGTCAGCACCGTTACGCCCAAGACGAGCGGCGGTGTGTGACCGAGTTTCCACGCAGTGTTTTGCGCGGATTGTTCGGCTGCCTTTAGCATTTCCGAGCCGCCGCTGGCATGCACGGTGAGCATTTGCACATCCAGTTCCACTGTGGCGGCGACGGCCTTAGCGACGGTGTTCGGGATGTCATGAAACTTCAAATCAAGAAACACCGGTGCGCCACGCGCGCGGATTTTTTTCACGATGTCCGGGCCGGCGCTGGCGAACAGTTCGCTGCCGATCTTGAACGCGCCGACGGCAGGCGCGATTTCTTCGGCGAGTCTCAACGCCTGTTCGCCGGTCGGCACGTCGAGCGCCGCGATAATGGGATTTCTCACAACCAAGGTTTCCAAAGTTTAATCGTCGCTTTCAAGGCGTCAACTTCCTCCGGTCGCAAATCCACCAGCGGTGGACGCACCGGGCCGCCAGCAAGGCCGATCAAGTCCATCATCGCCTTCATCGCGGAAACCTCGTAGCCCTTGCGTTTGGCGCGCAGCGCGTAAAGCGGCACAATCAATTCGTTCATCAATTTCGTCAACTCGGTGGAATGGCCCGCGGACGCCAACTCGTGCAGCCGCAGCGACAATTTCGGTGCGACGTTGGCGATGGACGATGTGAACGTGCGGATACCGATGGAATAATAGCCGGGCACCGCGTCGTCGCCGGCGCCGCCAATCCAGTGCAGCCGGTCGCCGACGTGCTGGCGAATCATTTGATAACGCCGGATGTCGGCCTGGCCGTCCTTCCACGCGACGAGCCTGGGAATATTCTGCGCGAATTTTTCCACGAGCGCCGGCGAAGGATTCACCCAGTCGCGGCTATAAATGATCATTCCCAGCGTCGTCGCGTCGGCGATGCCCTTGTAGTAGGCGAGCAAACCGTCGTCGTCCATGCTTTGGTAATAAGGCGGAAAGGCGAGAATTCCGTTGACGCCCGCCGCCGCCTGCTTCGCCTGCTCCACTGCAATCGGCGGATTGAACCCAACGCCCGTCAACACCGGCACTTGGCCATTGACTTCGGCGACGACCGTTTTGACGACGGCGAGATGCTCCGCCGGCGACAGACAATGGATTTCGCCCGTGCCCGCGGGCGCGATGATGGCGCAAATCGGATGCTCCAGCACCGCGCGCAAATTTTTGCGCAGGCCGTCGAGGTCGAGCGACAAATCCTTTTTGAAGGGCGTCACCGGGAAGGAAATGACGCCGTGAAGTTTTTTACGGAGTTCGTTCGGTTGCATGACTATCGCTTAACGCACCAAGCATGGACATTTCGGGTCAAACTTCCAGCCCGAAATCAAAAATTGCATCGCCACCGCGTCGTCGCGCGCGCCCGTCGGCAGTCTTTGATAAAGCGCGTGCGCCTTTTCGATTTGCGCCATGTCAATTTCAATTCCCAATCCAGGCAAATCCGGCACGGCGATTTGGCCGTCGACAATTTTCAACGGCTCCTGCGTCAGCCGTTCGCTGCCCTCCTGCCAAATCCAATGCGTGTCAATCGCGGTGATCTTTCCCGGCGCGGCGGCGGCAACGTGTGTGAACATCGCCAGCGAAATATCGAAGTGATTGTTCGAGTGCGAACCCCACGTCAGCCCGCCCCAGTCGCGGCAAAGCTGCGCCACGCGCACGGAGCCTTGCATCGTCCAGAAATGCGGGTCGGCCAGCGGAATGTCAACGGCCTTAAGCCGGATGGCGTCGGCGAGCTGCGTCCAATCGGTCGCGACCATGTTTGTCGCCGTCGGGATGCCTGTGGCGCGGCGAAACTCCGCCATCACCTCGCGCCCGTTGCGGCCGTTCTCCGCGCCGCAAGGATCCTCCGCGTAGGCGAGAATTTTTTCCTGCCCGCGGCAAAGTGAAACCGCCTCCGCCAGCGACCACGCGCCGTTCGGGTCGAGTGTGATGCGCGCGGCGGGAAAACGTTTTGCCAGCGCGGCGACTGCTTCCATTTCCTGCGCGCCGGGCAAAACGCCGCCCTTGAGCTTGAAATCGTTGAAGCCGTAACGCGTGTGCGCGGCTTCAGCGAGGCGGACAATCGTGTCAGTTGTCATTGCTTCTTCATCACGCAAGCGCAGCCAGTCGTCCTTTGCCTTGGCATCGGCGCGATAAGGAAAATTTGTTTTCTTCCGGTCGCCAATGTAAAAAAGATAACCGAGCACCTCGACGGATTTGCGCTGCTGACCTTCACCAAGCAGCGCGCAGACCGGCACGCCGAGAAATTGCCCCAGCAAATCGAGCAGCGCGCTTTCAATCGCCGTCACCGCGTGAATGGTCGTGCGCAAATCGTAGGTTTGAATCCCGCGCTCCCCGGCGTCACGGTCGGCAAATTTCTCGCGGACGGAATTCAAAATGGAATTGTAATCGCCAATCGCCTTGCCGGTGACGAACGGTTTCGCCTCTTCGAGCGTCCGCCGGATTTTTTCGCCGCCGGGAACTTCGCCGAGGCCGGTACGGCCGGAACTGTCCTTTAGGATGACGACGTTGCGCGTGAAAAACGGCCCGTGCGCGCCGCTCAAATTGAGCAGCATGGAATCGCGACCGGCGACGGGGATGACGAGCATTTCGCTGACAACGGGAGCATCGAATATTTTTTGATTTGGCATTGGATAAATTTAATTCAGCTTCCGGATTTTAATTCAAGCCGTTTGATTTCGCCAACGACGACGAGGTAGCAGAAAATGGCGCCGATGGCGTTGGCGCCGATATAGACGAGCGCGGCGGCGTAACTGTGGGTCCAAGCGACGAGGTAGCCGATGGTGATGCCGGTGGTGAGCGCGGCGGTGTTGCCGAAGGTGTTAAACAGGCCGCCACTCAAGCCGGTGATTTCCTTCGGCGACGTGTCGGACACCACCGTCCAGCCGAGCGCGCCCATGCCCTTGCCGAAAAACGAGAGGCACATGACGGCGATGACCAGCCTGATGGCGCTTACGTAATTGCACACAATCATTACGCAGGCCAGCAACATTCCCAGAACGATGGGCAGTTTGCGCGCGAAAGTGAGCGAGAAGCCGCACCGCAACAAAAAATCGGAAAACACGCCGCCGAGAACACCGCCCACGCAACCGCATAGCGCCGGCAGCACTGCGGCGAAGCCGGCCTTGGCGATGGACAGGCCGCGGCTTTCCAGATAGTCGGGAAACCATTGGACAAAAAAATACGTCAGTGTGGTGATGCAAAATTGCCCGAGATAAATGCCGATCAACATCCGGCTGCCGAGCAATTGCCGGACGTGCGACCATTTCACGCTGAAGCGTGCTCCGGTTTTTGCGCCCAAATCCATGTTGACCAGCGCGCCGCCCTGCTCGATGTATTGCAGTTCCGCCGCGTTCACGTGCGGATGTTCCTTCGGGCTGAAAACGAATTTGAACCACAGCGGCGTCAGTAAAATTCCCAGCGCGCCCATGATCCAAAAGACATATTGCCAGCCGCATTTGTCGATAATCCAGCCCATCGGCGGAGCGAAAATCACGAGCCAGACGTATTGCGATGAGTTAAAAATGGCCGAGGCCGTGCCGCGTTCGCTTGTGGGAAACCAGGCCGCGACGAACCGTCCGTTGCCGGGAAACGTTGGCGCGAAGGAAAATCCAGTCAGAAATATCAATGCGAAAAGGACGACGTAGGCCGCAGTGCCGTTCAAAAATTTCGTGAAGCCCATCAGGCAAACAAAAAACGACCAGAGGAAAAAGGCGATGCCATAGACGCGCTTGGAACCGAAACGATCCAGCAACCAGCCGCAGGGAATTTGCGCGGCAACATACGTCCAAGCCCACGCTGTTATTAAATATCCCATCCGCGCCGGATTCAACCCGAGGTCGTGCGAAAGACTCTTGTTGACCATGCCAAGAATTCCGCGGTCGGCGTAATTAATCGCGCTGGCGAAGAACAACATCGCCACGATGAAATAGCGCGTGTAGCTCATCAAAGCTTAGACGTCGGATTTCGTGAGCTGATTGTCCACCAGCCGCCAAAGGTTGCGCGAGTTTTTGTTTTGCAATTCCACCGGCAGCGCGGCGTCAGGAAAATTTTGGAAGCAAACCGGCCGCGCAAATCTTTTAATCGCGTAAGCGCCGACGGAAGTCGTGCGTGAATCGGTCGTCGCCGGATACGGCCCGCCGTGCTGCATTGAAGGGCAAACTTCCACGCCGGTCGGAAATTGGTTGAAAATCAGCCGCCCGGCCTTCTCGCGCAAAATGGCAATGAGATTTTTGTGCCGCGCCAGATCTTCGTCGGTGCCGTGAACGCTCGCGGTCAACTGGCCGCGCAAGCTGCACGCGATTTGTTCCAGTTCCTCCGTCGTGCCGCAACTTACGAGCAAGGTCGAGGGGCCAAACAATTCCTCGCGCAACGCGGCCTGCTGCTGGAAGGTTTTTGCGTCGGTGGCGAAAAGAATCGCACCCGCGCGCGCTTTGGTTTCGGCGGAAGATTTTCCGGCGACGCTCACGCCGGAGGCTTTTTTAAAATGTTCCACTCCCTTTCCAAATTTTTCAAAAATGCCGCGATGCAGCATGACGCCGGGCGCGACGGATTTGGTCAATTCGCCCGCGCGTTCGACAAACGCGCGCCACTCGTCGCCCTGGCAACCGATGGCAATTCCCGGATTCGTGCAAAACTGCCCGACGCCGAGCGTGAACGATTGCACGAAGTTTTCCGCAATCGCCGCGCCGTTCTTTTTCAGCGCACCCGGCAAAATGAAAACCGGATTCGTGCTGCCCATTTCCGCATAAACCGGAATCGGCTCCGGCCGCGTCGCCGCCGCGTCAAACAGCGTGCGCCCGCCTTGCAGCGAGCCGGTGAAGCCGACGGCCTTGGTCGCCGGATGTTTCACGAGATGCAAACTGATTTCGTTCATGCCGTGGACCATTGAGAAAACACCGTCCGGCATTTTCGTCGCGGCAGCCGCGGCCAGAATCACGCGTGCGACCATTTCTGAAGTTCCCGGATGCGCCGGATGCGCCTTGACGACGACCGGACAGCCGGCGGCGAGCGCCGACGCCGTGTCGCCGCCCGCGACGGAATAGGCGAACGGGAAATTGCTCGCGCCGAAAACAACGACCGGTCCGAGCGGAACCAGCATTCGGCGCAAATCCGGTTTCGGCAGCGGCTTGCGGTCAGGAATCGCGCGGTCAATCGTCGCTTCAAGCCACGAACCTTCGCGGACGATTTCGGCGAACATTTTCAACTGGTTGACCGTCCGCGCGCGTTCGCCAGTCAGGCGCGGCTCCGGCAGGCCGGTTTCGAGGTTCGCGCGTTTGAGCAGTTCGTCGCCGAGTTTCAAAATTTCCTCGGCGCATTTGTCCAAAAATTCCGCGATGCGTTCCGGCGGCAGGGCGCGATAAATTTCAAACGCCTTTTCCGCGAGCAACAACGCTTCACTGGCTTCGTCCGAAGTCGCTTCGCAGAATTGCGGCGGCAATTTTTCGCCGGTGGCGGCGTCGAAGGCTGAAAATGTTTTTGCATTTACCGTCGCGACAGCTTTCCCGCCGATGAAATTTTTTCCGTGCAAGTCCATAAAGATTTCCGAAACAATCTCCTCTGCCGCGCAAATAATCAAGATTTCCTTCCGCGCGCATTCCGGCTAACCTGCGGCATGAATGTGATTCGCCACACCGACGCGAATTTTGCCGCCAAACTCCGCAACCTTGCCGCCGCGAGCAGCCTCTTCGACGAGGAAATTGAACGGCGCACGCGCGACATTGTGCGCGAAGTTTTTTTGCGCGGTGACGACGCGGTTCTGGAATTCACGGAAAAATTCGACGGCGCGAAATTGTCCGCCGACCGGCTGGCCGTGATGCAGGCTGAATTGCTGACCGCTTCACTCAAGGCTGACGAAGCGTTGCGCAAGGCCGTGGTCGAGGCGGGAAAAAACATCGCTGCATTTGCGAGAAAATCCCTGCGCAAAAACTGGCAGATGAAAAATTCGCACGGCGCGTGCGTCGGGGAAAAATTTGACCCGTTCCAACGCGTCGGCATTTACATTCCCGGCGGAACCGCGCCGCTGGTTTCGACGGCGCTAATGACCGTCACGCTGGCCAAGGTCGCGGGCTGCAAGGAAATCGTCGTTTGCACGCCGTGCGGCAAGGACGCCGGAATCAATTCCGCGCTGTTGTTCGCCGCGCGGGCGGCGGGTGCGACGGAAATTTATCGCGTTGGCGGCGCGCAGGCGATTGCGGCGCTGGCTTATGGCACGAAGACAATCCGCCGTGTGCAGAAGATTTTTGGTCCCGGCAACGCCTACGTCGTCGCGGCCAAGCGGTTGCTTGTCGGCCATGTTGCAATTGATTTGCTGCCCGGGCCGAGTGAAGTGCTGGTGCTCGCGGACGAAACGGCCAATCCAAAATTCGCCGCCGCCGATTTGCTCGCGCAGGCCGAGCACGGTTCTGGCCACGAGCGCGTCTGGCTGGTGACGACTTCGGCAAAAATTTTGCGCGCGGTCGAAAACGAAATTGCGAAGCAATTGCCCAAACTGGCGCGGCGCGAATTCGTCCAGCGCGCTTTGGACGCCAACGGTTGCTTGATTCAGGTGAAATCGCTTGACGACGGCGTGGCGCTGGCAAACCAGCTCGCGCCGGAGCATTGCGAGGTAATGACGCGCAATCCCCGGAAGGTTTCCGAAAAGATTCTAACAGCGGGCGCGATTTTTCTCGGCGCATTTTCGCCGACGGTTTTGGGCGATTACGTTGCCGGGCCGAGCCACACGCTGCCGACCGGCGGCGCTGGCGCGTCGTTCGCCGGTTTGACCGTGGACCAGTTCCAGCGGCGCACGAGCTTGATGGAATACAACCGCGCCTCGCTTAAAAAGGCGCTGGCCGCCGTGAAAAAATTCGCAGAACTCGAAGGCCTGGGCGCGCACGAGAAAAGTGCGGAAACGAGAATTTAACGGGCAATGAACATGAACGGATATTCACCCGCGCAATTGGCTGCCTTCATTGACCACACGCTTTTGAAGGCGGACGCGACGGCCAAAGACATCGAAAAGCTTTGCGCCGAGGCACGCGAACATAGATTTTTCTCCGTTTGCGTCAACGGCTCGCGCGTTGCCGAGGCGCGGCATTTTTTGGAAGGCACAGAGGTCAAAGTCGCCGCCGTGGTCGGTTTTCCGCTCGGCGCGATGTCAACGGATGCGAAGCGGTTTGAAACGGAGGCGGCGATTGACGACGGTGCGCAGGAAATTGACATGGTGCTCAACGTGGGAAAATTGAAGGACGGCGACGACAAATTTATTTTGCGCGAACTGTGCGACGTGGTGGAAGCCGCCAACGAACGGACAGTGAAGGTGATTTTGGAAACCTGCCTGCTGACGGACGAGGAAAAAATCCGCGCCTGCAAACTGGCCATCGAAAGCGGCGCGCATTTCGTGAAAACATCCACCGGCTTCGGTGCCGGCGGCGCGACGATTGCCGATGTGAAATTGATGCGCGCAATCGTCGGGCCGAAATTCGGTGTGAAGGCTTCCGGCGGCATCCGGGATTTGAAAACCGCGCTGACAATGATTCAGGCCGGCGCGACAAGGCTCGGCGTTTCGGCGGGTGTGGCGATCGTAAAAGGACTTGCAGAAAGCCCGGCAACTTTATATTGAAGGTGAAAACGTATGAAAAAAGTAATCGGAATTATATGCTTGGTTATCGGCATCCTGCTTCTCATTTGGGGACATCGCATAGCGGAATCTCCCAATTCGACAGTCCAGCAGTTTTTTACGGGCGCGCCGTCGAAGCGCGAAATGTATTACTACATTGCCGGTGTCGCACTGACAATTTATGGCGTGGCTCAATTTTTTTGGCCGAAAAAATCCAACTAACGCCGTCAATTTCCCGCTGCTTCTTGCGGGCCTTTGCCGCCGTTGAGCAAAAATAAAACCGCCATGCGGATGGCGAGCCCGTTGGTCACCTGCTCCAAAATCAGCGAACGTTTGCAATCGGCGATTTCACTGTCAATTTCCACGCCGCGATTGATCGGACCGGGGTGCATGATGAGCGCGTCAGGCTTGGCCTTGGCCAGGCGCGCCTTGTTAAGGCCGTAAAGCTGCGTATATTCGCCGATGCTCGGAAACATCGTCTTGCGCTGGCGCTCGTGCTGGATGCGCAGCAGATGAATGATGTCCGCCTCGCGAATGGCTTCTTCCACGTCGTAAGTCACGCGGCAGCCCATTTGCTCGAAGGTTTTCGGAACGAGCGTGGACGGGCCGCACAGCGTCACGTGCGCGCCAAGTTTTGTCAGCGCCCAGATGTTCGAGCGCGCGACGCGGCTGTAAAGGATGTCGCCAAGAATCGTGACGTTTAGCCCGGCGAATTTTTCCTTGTGCTCGCGGATGGTGAATGCGTCGAGCAGCGCCTGCGTCGGGTGCTCGTGCGCGCCGTCGCCTGCGTTGATGACGTGGGCGCCGAGGACGCGAGAGAGAAAATGCGGCGCGCCGCTCGCGCTGTGCCGCATGACGATGAAATCCGCGTTGAGCGCCTCCAGATTTTTGGCGGTGTCCTTGAGCGTCTCGCCTTTTTTAAGCGACGATGCCTCGGCGGAAAAATTGATGACGTCGGCGGAAAGCCGCTGTTCGGCCAGCTCAAAGCTGATGCGCGTGCGCGTGGACGGCTCGACAAACAGGTTGACGACGGTCTTGCCGCGCAGCGCCGGAACCTTTTTGATGGCGCGCTCGCCAACGGCCTTGAAACCGCGCGCGGTGTCGAGCACGGTGACAATTTCATCCGCCGTGAGCGACTCGATGTCGAGCAGATGTTTGCGGTGCCAGCTCATTTTTTCTTCAAAATCGCCTCGTCCTGCGCCGCGCCGGATTCGGTGAGCAGCAGGGAAATTTTTTCGTCCAGCGCAGTCGGAACGTTTTTGCCGACGAAATCCGCCTTGATGGGCAGTTCGCGGTGGCCGCGGTCAATCAGCACCGCGAGCTGGATTTTTTTCGGCCGGCCAAAATCGTTGAGCGCGTCCATCGCCGCGCGCGTGGTCCGGCCGCTGAACAGCACGTCGTCCACCAGCACGATGGTTTTGCCGGTCACGTCGAACGGGATTTCCGTGGGATGAATCGTCGGCGCGGCGCGCTGGTCCAGATCGTCGCGGTGCATGTTCACGTCGAGGACGCCGACGGGCACGGGATGATTCCAGATGCCGGCGAGAATTTTGGCGAGCCGCGCCGCGAGATGGTCGCCGCCGGTCGGGATGCCGACCATTGCGACTTCGGCGCTATGCTCGTTGCGCTCGGCGATTTCGTGCGCGATGCGCGTGAGCGCGCGCTGAATCGCGGTGGCGTCGAGAATGACAGTGGAATCAGGCATCGTAAAAAATCCTCCGCATTCTCGTCCTCATTGTCTTCCTCGAAAAGTCGAAAATTGAGGATGATGAACAGCCAGAAAAGAAAACCGCGAATCCTTTCCGCCGGTGTGCGGAGGCGATTCGCGTGGCGCGTTGGGCGTTCATAACTTCCTTTGCGACCTCGCGGGGCCGCGTTAAAGGAACAAATTATCCGTTCAATTTGAGGCGGCGGCCTGGCGATTTTTGCGCCAGCTTGAGCGGTGCTTGATGATCCAATCCGTCAGCGCCCGCTCGAAGCCGATGTCATGTCCGGCCTTTTCCGACTCAATCCACTTATGCTTGAGAATTTCCTCGCGTTCCGCCTGAAACTCGCGATAAAGCGAGGAGTTCTTCAGCAAATCGTTCGCCGACGATGATTCTTTGGCAGCGTTCGACATAAATGTAGTTAAAACTTTAAGGCTTCGCGGCCAAACTGGCAACTAAAATAAATGACTCAAAACAAATCAGTTGGAAAGCGAGCGGTGAAACGGGCCAATGGAATTCACATCAGTTTCTTCCGCAACGTTTCGGCAATTTGCACAAACGCCCTGCCCGCCGGATGGTTCGGCGCGGCAACCACCACCGGCATTCCGCGGTCGCCGGCTTCGCGGATTTCCGTGAAAATCGGCACTTCGCCGAGGAACGGGACGTTTTGCCGCGCGGCTTCCGCTTTGCCTCCGCCGTGGCCGAAAATTTCCACGCGCTCGCCGTTTGGCGTGGTGAAGTAACTCATGTTTTCCACGATGCCGAGAATCAGCACGTTCACCTTGTTGAACATCGCGATGCCCTTGCGCACGACGCCGAGCGACGCCTCCTGCGGCGTGGTCACGATGACGCCGCCGTCCAGCGGCACGGTCTGGCAGAGCGAGAGCTGCGCGTCGCCGGTGCCCGGCGGCAAATCCACGAGCAGAAAATCCAAATCGCCCCACTCGACCGCGAGCAAAAATTGCTGGATCGTTTTCGTGATCATCGGTCCGCGCCAGATCACCGGCTGGTCGTCCGTGAGCAGCAAACCGATGCTCATGACCTTCACGCCGTGCGCGACGGGCGGGACGAGCCGTTCTTCGGCGCTGACCGTCGGCTTTTCATAAACGCCCATCATCAGCGGAATGCTCGGCCCGTAAATGTCGCAATCGAGCAGGCCGATTTTCGCGCCGAGATGCTGCAACGCGCACGCGAGATTTGCCGCGCACGTGGATTTGCCCACGCCGCCCTTGCCGCTGGCGATGGCGACGACGCGTTTGACGCCCGGCACCTTGGTTTGATTCGCAAATGGATTTTGCGGCGCGGCCTGGCCGGCGGCGGGCAGTTTGATTTCGACATGAACGTGTTTGACGTCCGGCAAATTTTTCAAAAGCTGTTCGGCTTCGGCTTTGATTTGTTGCGCGGCTTCGGGGTTCGGCGACGTCAATTGCATCGTCACACTCACCGCGCCGTTTGCCACGGAAATTTCCTTCACGAGTCCGAACGAAACGATGTCGCGCGAAAAGCCGGGATATTTGACGGCTTTCAACGCGTCCAAAACTGTATCTTGCGAAAGCATTAGGCAGACAAAATGCCAGTTTCGCATCTGAAAACAAGCGCGCTCCAGACTTGCACGAAGATTGATTGCATGGAAGACTGTTCGTTCGATAGAAAGTTGACTATGAAGCAAAAAACAGACAGCGGGGCGGAATTGCTGGTCGAAAAGTTTTCGCAATTTGAATCCGCAGCGCAGCCGAACTGGCTTTTGCCGCTGCGCCAGGCGGGCATCACGAGTTTTGCCGAACTCGGTTTTCCGACGCTGCAAGATGAAGATTGGCGCTTCACGAATGTCGCGCCGATTGAAAAGCTGCCGTTCCAACCCGCGCGCGAGGTCGCGGTCAACGGCGCGGAAAGCAAGGTGTTGAACGATGCTGTTTTCGCAAAGCTGTCCGGAGACCGGCTCGTGTTCGTGAACGGATTTTTCTCGGCGAAATTATCAAGCATCAAGCCAGCGGCCAAAGGCGTGCAAATCGAAAATCTTTCCGCCGCGCTGGCCAAGGACTCCGCGCTCATCGAAAAGCATCTCGGCAAACACGCGCACACGAAGGACAATTGTTTTGTCGCGCTGAACCAGGCGTTTTTCTCCGATGGCGCTTTTATTTTTGTTCCGCCAGGCGCGGAAATCGCCGAGCCGGTCCAATTGATTTACATTTCCTCGGCGAAACACAGCGGCGAAACGATTCAGCCGCGCAATCTCATCATTGCCGGGGCGAACAGCCGGCTGACCGTCGTTGAAAGTTATTTGAGCGCGAGCGACGCGGCGTATTTCACCAATGCCGTCACGGAAATTGTCGCCGGCGACAATGCGGCCATCGAACACATCAAGCTGCAGGACGAGGCGGTGAACGCATTTCACATCGCGACGATTGCCGGTGAATTTGGCCGCGCGAGCAACGTGAACGTCCATTCCTTCGCGCTCGGCGCAAAATTGTCGCGCAACAACATCCGCACCAAGCTCGCGGGCGAGGGTCTGGAATGTATTTTGAACGGGCTTTACCTGACGAAGGGCGAGCAACTGGCCGACCATCACATGATTGTCGAGCACGCGCGGCCGCATTGCGCGAGCCACGAATATTTCAACGGGATTTTGGACGACAAGTCGAAGGGCGTTTTTCACGGGCGCATTTACGTCCATCCCATCGCGCAAAAAACCGACGCGAAGCAGACGAACAAAAACCTGCTGCTTTCCGACGACGCGACGGCGGACACGAAACCGCAGCTCGAAATTTACGCCGACGACGTGAAATGCACGCACGGCGCGACTATCGGCCAGTTGAACGACGAAAGCATTTTTTATTTGCGCGCCCGCGGCATTGGCGAAGACACGGCGCGGCGGATGTTGATTCATGCCTTCGCCGACGAAATTGTCGAGCGCGTGAAATGCGCGCCCGCGCGCGAAGAATTGAACAAACTGGTTTGGGACCGGCTGGAGGCGAACCATCATCTTGCAAGGACGAAATGATGAAACCGTGCGCTGGCGCGAATGACTAAAGAATCCCCAAATATCCAAATGACGAATGGCCTTGGCAGTTTGTCATTCGCGCTTCGTCATTCTTTAGTCATTGGGATTTAGTCATTGGTCATTTCATTTATCAGCCATGTTCGACGACATCAACGACCTTTATCAGCAGGTCATCCTTGACCACTGCAAACAGCCGCGGAATTTCCACGAAATGCCGCAGGCCACCTGCTCGGCGCAGGGCCACAATCCGCTGTGCGGCGATCAGTTGAAACTTTTTCTGGCGCTCGACGGCGAAAAAATTACCGACATCAGCTTCGTCGGCTCCGGCTGCTGCATTTCCAAGGCGTCGGCGTCGCTGCTCACGGAATTTGCGAAAGGCAAAACAAAATCGGACGTCGAAAAAATGTTCGGGCAGGTCCGCGAAATGGTCACGACTGGAAATATTTTGGGCGACGTCGGGAAACTCGCCGTGTTCGCGGGCGTCCACAAATATCCGGCGCGGGTGAAGTGCGCGATTTTGTCGTGGCACGCGGTGATGGCGGCGTTGAAAGGCGAAAGCAAGCCGGTCAGCACGGAAAACGAGGAGACCTGAAAATTGTTCGTTGACAAAAACAACGGTTCCCTTGAGCGCCTTAATTTCAAACTGAGCTTTTCACGCTTGGCTAAACGCAGCCGTTTCCCCCAAAAACAGCAATTGTGAACAAAATTTGAAATTTGTGAACAACTTTTGAAATGCGTATCATATGTGCAAAAACCCCGATAAATACAGTGTGAATATCGCATGTGAAGAACCTGTCATTAAGATTTAACAACTCTTTTTAGGGCAATTATATCCTTGACTCACCACTTGACGCCAAGCGGGGAGGTGGGGCATGATTGCTTCCCGTGAGCGGTCAAACCCCATCTCGGCGTTGCGGCAGTTTTTGGAATGCGCCGATTTGGATTCT